>Ga0160427_10002352_pt1 | contig 11408 bp, 12 predicted proteins | sample SolpanmetagenomL_FD_108194 | JGI IMG/M metagenome (GOLD analysis project Ga0160427, IMG submission 108194) | Solar panel surface microbial communities from Lawrence Berkeley National Laboratory, California, USA - L | ecosystem: Engineered > Built environment > Solar panel > Unclassified ...
CAGCGCCTCCATGGTGGGGTCCGGCAGCACGTCGTTCAGGCAGGTGTGGTCGACGGCCTTGCGGGTGTCGAGCAGGTCGGCGTGCAGGCGCTCGGCGTCGGCCGGCGGATAGACGTAGACGCGCACCAGGTAGGTGTGGCCGTGCAGCATGTGGCCGTTGAAGGTGTGTGCCGCGCTGACGGTGGTTTCCGCCCAGATGGTGATCATCGAATGCCCCAGATCTTGTGCGCCTGGATGTTCAGCCGCCAGGCGGGATGCGTCATGCAGTAGTCGAAGGCGGCCGCGGCGTTGGCGGCCTGGTCGGGGCCGTCCATCGGCGACAGCCAGTGGTGGGTGAAGTCAAGCGTGGCAAGGGCTTCGAGGTCGAGAGCGGGCTGCGGGAACACCACCTTCAGCTCCGACCCGGCGGTGACCGCCAGCGGCGCGCCGGCCTTGGGGCTGACGCAGACCCAGTCGAGGCCGGGGGCCAGCGGCAGGGTGCCGTTGGTCTCGATCGCCGTCTGGAAGCCGCGGGCGGCGACGGCGCGGAGCAGCGGGGCGTCGAGCTGCAGCATGGGCTCGCCCCCGGTGAAGACGACGAAGCGTCGGCCGCCGCCGGGCCAGGTGGCGGCGATGGCGTCGGCCAGCGATTCGGCGTCGGCATGGCGGGTGCCGCCGACGAACTCGGTGTCGCAGAATCGGCAGACGGCGGCGGCGCGGTCGGCCTCGCGGCCGGACCACAGGTTGCAGCCGGCGAAGCGGCAGAACACGGCGACGCGGCCGCTTTGCCCGCCCTCACCCTGTAGAGTCGCGAACAGCTCCTTGACGACGTAGCTCAACGGAGTTCCAGGGGTTCACGCGCCGCACCCCGCGAACAGGGTGGGAGATGGCGCGGCGTATCGGGGAGGATGGTGCCCAGGGCCGGAGCCCGGAAAACCAAGTGATTGAGCATGATAGCAGCAAGTGGGACGCCGAGAGAACCCCTGATTTCATTGGGTTTCAGAATGGCAGTGTCCCACCTAGGGCAACCCACAACGAGGCTTTGACCCTCGATAGCCTTGCCTCTCGCCTCCGTTGGGTGGCGTGGCGAGCGGAGGAGCGTAAGGGCAAGATCACGAAGGTGCCGTACAGCCCCACCCGCGGCAGCCGGGCAAAGGCCGATGACCCGGCTACCTGGGGTCTGCGGCGACAGGCTGAAGTTAAGGCTTGCGCCTTGGCGATGCCCCTGGGGGGTGGGATCGGGCTGGAGCTGGGAGGTCTGGACGGTGAGGACGCGGGATTGATCCTGTCGGGGATTGACCTTGATACCTGCCGGGATGATGCCGGCACCTTCACCTGGTGGGCGCGGGAGGTGATCGAGCGGTTCGGCACCTACGCCGAAGTTTCGCCTTCCGGGACGGGCTGCAAGCTGTTCTTCCTGATCACAGCGCGCACTCTCGCCCAGGTGGCGGCGCTGCTAAGTCCAGGCGGAGGGAAGGCGTTCAAGCAGCCGGGCAGCGACCATCCGCCCGCAATCGAGATCTATACGGCCGGGCGCTATTTTGCTGTTACCGGTCAGCGCCTGGATGATGCACCGGTGGGGCTGGCCGAGGTGCCCGCCGCCACGATGCTGTGGCTGTTGCAGGAAGCGGGTCCGGCGCTGGCCGGTGCTGATGGTGACGACGAGGAGGCCGACGCCGCGATTGCCTCCCAGGAACGCGTGCCAATGCGTGCCGGTCGTAAGCCGCCTAGCGACAAGTCCCGTTCCGCTATCGCCCTCCGCGTCGGCGCCCAGCTTCGGCGTGACGGCAGTACCTTTGAGCAGATGATTGAGGCAATGAGCCTGGACCCCGAGGTTGCAGACTGGACCGCCGAAAAGGGTAAGGCGGACGGCAACCGCGAGCTGCGGCGTATCTGGGACAAGGCCGGCGAGGATGCTTGGAAAGAGGGATGGCAGGTTAACGACAAAGGCCAGCCGCAATCTAATCTGGCGAATGCCCTGCACGCTCTGAGGAGTGCTAGCGAGCTGGCTGGGATCGTGAGCCGAGACGACATGCTGCGCGCCGATATGTTGGAGCGTCCGGTGCCGAAGTCTGTGACGCCCTATGCCGGGTTACGGCCAATCCGCGACACGGACGTCACTGCGGTGCAGGAGTGGCTACAGCGGGCCGGGCTGTCCAGTTTGACCAAGGACGCCACACACCAGGCGGTGCAGAAGCGGGCCAGCGAACGGGCCTATCATCCGGTTGTCGACTATCTGGCCGGCCTACGCTGGGACGGTAAGAAGCGCCTGGATATCTGGCTGTCCTACTACTTGGGCGCCGTGCACACGCCTTATACAGCGCGCATTGGGCGCATGTTCCCGATCAGCATGGTGGCCCGCGTGTTCAAGCCGGGGTGCAAGGCCGATTACATGCTGGTGCTGGAGGGCTTGCAGGGTGCGCGCAAGTCCACCGCCTGCGCCATCCTGGCCGGGGCTTGGTTCTCTGACAGTCTGCCGGACCTTCGGGGCGGCGGAAAGGACGTGGCCCAGCATCTGAACGGCAAGTGGCTGATCGAGGTGGCCGAGATGTCCGCGCTGGACAAGGCTGAGGCGGCGGCGCTCAAGGCGTTCATCACCCGTACCACGGAACGCTATCGGCCCAGCTTCGGCCGCTCTGAGGTGATTGAGCCTCGCCAGTGCGTGTTCATCGGCACCACGAACAAGGAAGCCTATCTGCGCGACGAAACCGGCGGGCGGCGGTTCTGGCCAGTCAAGGTCGGCACTATCGACACCGACACGCTGGCGCACGACCGGGATCAGCTGTTTGCGGAAGCGGTGGCCGCGTTCAAGGCTGGGGAGAAGTGGTGGCCTGACAGCCAGTTCGAACAGGAGTTCATCAAGCCCGAGCAGGAAGCCCGATACGAAGCGGATGCTTGGGAGCAGGCTGTCGCCGACTATGTGGCAAGCCAGGATCGGGTGACGATCCTACAGGTTGCCGTGCACGGGCTGGGCTTCGACAAGCCCAAGCTGGGGACTGCCGATCAGCGGCGCATCGGAGCGGCGCTGGAGCGCGTGGGCTGGAAGCGAGGTGCCAAATCAAACGGCGTCCGCTGGTATGAACGGGAGCTGCGGCAGTGAGGGTCGCAGGGTCGCACAGGGTCGCAGATTCCTTAGACTTCCATACAGCGGATATTATTCCACATAGGGAAACAGTTGCGCTCCATGGCGCGCATAGAGAAGTGCGCCCCAATGCGACCCTGCGACCCTGTGAAGCAGAACGCCTTCTCGCCCTAGCTGGCGCTGTTGGGCGTCTGTCACCCTCGCACCGCGACCCGGAGCGGTATCACATGGACAAGGCAGAGATCGTGGCCGAGCTGCGCCGCCTCGCTCGCCAATTCGGGCGGGCGGCGTGACCGACACCGCATCGGCATCCTTCGAGGTGTTGGGCGTCGAGCCTGTTCGTGGCGCCGGCCGTCTTGTTGGGCTGGCAATCGTGCGGGTGGAGCTCGAGGGCGTCGAGCTGGTGCTGCAGGGTGTGCAGGTGCTTCGCACGCCGGCCGGGCTCACGGTCCAGGCGCCGACATTCAGGCATCCCAAGCACGGCTGCAGCGTGCCGAGCGTGATCCTGCCGCCGGAGCTGCGGGATGCGATCGGGGCCGAGGTGCTGGCCTCAATGGGGGAGGGTCATGCAGGATGATGGAAGGGGTTTGAGACCGTTTGGGTCCGCAACTTCTGCAGGCGCAGATTGAATTTTTGGACCGGTTGGAGAGGGAGGGTTAGCCTCCTCCCTCGACTGGGCGTCGTCACCGCCGTTGGCGCACGCGGAGATTCTATCTCTGATTTTGATTTTTAATCAAAAGGTTCCAGAGCCAGTAAGAATACATCTTACTTCCGCTGATGGACCGCCCAGGCTGCCACTTAGGTATTATCAGCTTACCAGCTGCTGTTCCGAGGCAAAAGAAGTTTGGTCTGGACGGACGCGATGCAGCATTTTGCTTGAACGACACCGTAATCAATGGAAATGTTAGAAAATGCATAGGAGTATGGTGTAATGAAATGGTGCATCACACCTGTAATCGTTTTTCTCTTTGTAGTAATTTCAAATCTTGCTCAAGCACGAACTGACTACTGCGTCATCGGCCCACCGAGGGGCAACGAATTGCCCAAGTGCACGAGCTGCTCAAGTCCATTTAGTGGGGATGTTGGAAAAGCTGCATGCTTAGTTCAACATCCTGGCGACCATGTGAACTTTGGAAAATGCGACCCGAAAGACTGTCATGGAGGCAGCGCGGTCACAAGACGGATGTCTCCGATAAGCAAGTAGCAGTGTAAGGCTGCTCTTCATTGATGATGGAAAATGACAAAGGGCCCCGTCCGAAGACGGGGCCCTCTCAGACCGCGCGGGAGCTTGTCATTGCTCGGTGCGCGGCCGCCCTTGGTAGGGTCTTAAATGCCGATACCCGGAGGGTAGAGCGGCTGACAGTCAATAACATTGTTTACGATAAGTGTTTTGTCAAGGAGGCGAGGCCTAATGAGCAAAGAACGGCTGCTCTTACAGCCTTTAAATCATCCTTGGATATACACACTATATCGTACATTCTTTTACCAGTAATGCTACGACCAGCCTTGAGTAGGTCGCATCTATTGAAAGATGCTGCGAATACCATATCGGCTTTTACCCAGTTCGGACCCTCGTGAAAGGGCTCTGGTAGGCTCAGATTAGGTAATTCGAGGTGGTACGACATTCTTATCCTAGGTATGTCCGTGCTTATGGGTACCACGGTGCATAGTCCTGGGCGTCCTTGGATCTGCGGGCTTATGACGATAGCTGGACGCCTCTTGACCATTTCTGGTGGGCTAAAGCCTGATCTGTAATCGCATATTACGACGGTGCCAGGGGTAGGTGCGAAGGTTAACGCCAATGCTAACGCCCCACCTGATATCCGCGCTGCTCCAGCCAAGTCCGTAGCACCCGCTCGACCAGGCTGGACACGCTGCGATCGTCGGCGGCGGCTTCCTGCTCCAGAGCGGCCTTCATTGTGTCGGGAATCCTGAACGACAGCGCCGAGGTTTTGACCATTCACACAATTCCACACAATTTGCCTTGCAGGCGTTCCGGCATTGTGTGTGAATGTGTGCAGCCGGGCAAGATGTATCAGCATCCTGCCCGGCCTGACCACAACCCTTCGTTTACGGAGAACGAGGCCATGGCTAAAACTGCCAATAGCACACTCACGCCTGCAGCACCGGGCGCGCCCAGCAGAAGATCTATATTCGGCGCCATCACGGCCCTGGCCTGCATCCCAGTCCTGGGCGTGTCCGCAGTGCCTGACCCCGACGCCGGCCTGATCCGCCTCTGCGCCGAGTTCCACAAAGCACACGCTGCCACCCTTTCCGCACCAGACGACACCGACGAATGGGAGATCCATTTGGACCGCCGCTGGGAGATCAGCGATCGCCTGGAGGGTATGACGCCGACCACCCAGCTGGGGCGCAATGCCAAGCTCAAAGTTGCGCTAGTTCTGATGCTGGAGGACCTGCACGGATCGCGGCACGAGGACTTCGTTCTCAGCGCCTTCGAGGCCTTCATCTCCAATGGTGCAGCATGAAAGCCCCTGTCTCACGGCGCCGGGGCAAGCGACCCACCCTCTCGCCCGTCACCATGGACCTGTTGGGCCTGGGGACAGACGGTAACCTCTATCTATGGTCAGAGGCGGCGCAGGTGCAGCCGATGGACCACCTTCCCCTGCATGGTCCGGGGCGGATCAAGTCCGGACACTATGTCATCGCGCGTGGGACAAAGGCTGTTACCGTACACCTAAGCAACGCTGCAAAGCCGGGCGATGTCGTCGTCCAGTATATGTGTAGCGACCTGCAGTTTGTTCTTACAATCAAGGTGGTGGAGCCGATGCTGTTGGGCCAGGTGGTGCCTGACCCAAAGCAGGAAGCTAAGATCCTCGACATGCTGCAGCAGTTGCTGGCTGACCAGGTAGCCCGGAAGACCGCGCCTCACCGGAGGCGGGACGCCACTTAGGCTTTGGGACGGAAGGCGCGTCACAATGGCGCGCCTTAAGCCTCAATGAGTTTGACAGGGCACGCCGCATTATGATAAACCTCACTGAGTTTGAATGTGAGGCCCGACATGACCCTGAACCTTGAGTTACCGTCCGGACCGTTCGCATCGAAGGATGTGTCGCCGGCTGTGGGGATCAAGGCCACGACGGTCAGCACCTGGGGCGAGCGTGGCTACTTCGCTGCGTTCGATCACCCCGACGCCGGCAAGGGGCGCACCCGCTTCTTCTCGCTGCTGGACGTACTGACCCTGGCCCTTATGGGGCAGTGCAACGCAGCGGCAATGAACCTCCCGGAGCTGCCCAGCGAGCAGCTGCGCCGTTGGGCAAGCAACTGGCTCACTACCCTGCACGCCTCCCGTCGGGTCACTCACCTGCACGTTCGCTACTACGGGAAGCCAGGGGCGGACGACTCCCGCACCCGCATCACGCCGAACGATGATGTGCTGAGCGAGCCGATCGACCACGGCACGCCGCGCCTGCACATCGCATTCGACCTCGACGCCATCTTCGTGCCGGCGATCACCGCTCTGCGCGACGTGACCTAATCAGATGCGGCGCCTGGCAGCCCAAACGCGCGTCGCGATGACGCCCGAAGGCGAGGCGTCCATGTCCTGCGCGCGAGGGAACGGCCTTAAGCCGGCCGGCGGTGACGCAAGGCGCCCGGGAGGCGTGCAGGACCTCAGAACCTCCCGGGCGCCACGCTTGCCCGCTGTGATGGCGGCATTTCCCCTAGATGGAGCAACATACCTATGAACCTTCGTGAACTGATGGAGCGCCGCACCACCATTGCGGCCGAGATGCGCGGCATCAACGACAAGCCTGCCAGTGACGGCGACTTGTCCGCCGAGCAGCGCGGACGTTGGGATTCGCTTAAGAGCGAACTGGCCGGCATTGACGACAAGATCGGTCGCCAGACGGCAATCGATGATCTGGACCGCCGCGCCGCTGGCAACCCGCTGGGCACCGGCGACCGCAACCTTGACTGCCATATGGAAGGTGTGGGCCTGCTGGATGCGGTGCGGGCGCAAATGGGCGGAACAGACGCCGCGGCAGGCCGGGCGCGGGAAGTCTCGCAGGAACTGGAGCGCCGCAGCGGCCGGAAGGCGCAGGGCCTGTTCTGGAGCATGAACCAGCCGATGGAGCAGCGGGTCGTTACCACGGCGCTCCCGGCTGCTGGGCCAGGCGGCAACCTGATCCCGACCGATTACCGGCCGGACTTGTTCATCGACCGCCTTCGGAACGCCAGCCGGGTTCGCTCCCTGGGCGCTACGGTCCTGAGTGGCCTGACTGGCAACGTGCTGATCCCGCGCCGCAAGGCCAGCGTGGTCGCCGGGTGGGTGGCCGAGAACAGCCCGCTTTCTGTCTCTGACCCGCAATTCGATGGCGTGACCCTCACGCCGAAGCACGCCGGGGTCATCACCGAGTGGTCGCGCAATATGATCATGCAGGCGAGCCCCGACGTAGAGCAGCTTTGCCGGGACGATATGAGCAAGACCCTGGCCGAGCTGCTGGACGTGGCAGCGATCGCCGGGACCGGGACGAACAACCAGCCTCTCGGTGTGCTGAATACCCCCGGCATTGGCAAGGTCGCGATCGGCACGAACGGCGGCACGCTCACCTATGACGCGGTGGCCGACCTGGTGGGCCAGGTAGACGACGCCAACGCGGACGGCGGCTCGATGGGCTTTTTGACCAACACCAAGGTCCGGCGCCAGGTGGCGAAGTTGAAGGACACGGCCGGCAACCCGCTGGGCCTTCCGGTCATCTTCCAGGGTGGCACTACCACCTTCACCAACACCGTCGCGGCGACGGGCACCAAGGGCACCGGCACCAACCTCTCGCCGCTGATTTACGGCAACTGGTCCGACCTGCTGATCGGGGTCTGGAGCGAGCTCGACATTTTGGTCAATCCTTACGAGTCCACCGCCTACAGCAAGGGCAACGTCAGCATCCGGGCGATGATGACCGTAGACCTCGCGGTTCGGCACCCTGAGAGCTTCGCGGCTATCACGGACATCGCCGCCTGATGGCGCCGGTCCGGTTCCCGGATGGCCTGGAGTTACGCGCAGCTGCAGAGTTGCGCGCTTCCGGCCGGAAGCTCGAGGGGCACGCCGCGGTGTTCGATAGCCCGGCCGCCATCGGCAGCTTCACCGAGACGATCCGGACCGGCGCTTTCCGCGCATCGCTTCTGACACCCGGCCGCGACGTGCTGGCCCTGGTCGACCACGATCCCGGCCGCCTGCTGGCCCGCACCAGCTCGGGCACCCTGCGGCTGCAGGAGGATGCGAAGGGCCTGGCGTTCAGTCTGGACGTTCCCGATACCCAACTGGGCAATGACGTGCTGGCCCTGGCCCGCCGCGGCGATCTGGGCGGCTGCAGCTTTGGTTTTCGGGTCAAGGATGAAGCCTGGCCCAGCCGTGACAAGCGAGAGCTCCGGGCGGTGGACCTGGTGGAGATCAGCATCGTGCAGGCATTTCCGGCCTACTCGCAAACGACGGTGACAGCCCGTAGCCGTGCTGACCGTGCTCCCGACGCACTGGCCCGGCGCCGCTTTTTGGAGACGTTGTGATGGGCCTGCTATCACGCCTGATGACCTCTCCCCACCGTGGGGAGAGGGTCGAGCCGACCCTACGGACAGAACAGCGCAGCACGTCATTCGGGCCAGGCTGGGATGCGTTGGGTAACATGGCAGTAGTAGGGGGACGGCGCGCTGTCACCCCCCACCTAGCCGAGAACCTGTCCGCCGTGCTGGGCGCCGTGGAGTTGATCGCGAGCTCGATTGCTTCGCTGCCGGCTAGCCTGACAATGGACAGCCCGGATGGACCGATTGCAGCGCCGCCTACGGCATCGGCCTGGAGTCTGCTGACCCGGCCGAACCCGCGCCAGTCCTGGCCCGCGCTGATGGTGATGACGGTCTCGCAGCTGCTGCTGCAGGGTAACGCAGTCAATGCGCTGCAGACAGACGGACGGGGCGCTGTGACGGGCCTGGTGCCGGTGCCCTGGCCCTGGCTCAACCCAAACGTGGTCAACGGCGTGGCCGGCCCTCGCGTCGTCTATGACCTGGTGCACGACACGACTGAAACGCAGCTGCTAGGGCTGCCTCGCCGGCTGCTGGACAGCGACGTGATGCACGTTCGGGCACGGTCTGACGTGGGTATCGTCGGGCGCAGCGTCTTGACCCGGGCGGCTGGCGTTATCCGGGAAGGCCTGGAGCTGGCTTCCCTCGCGGAGAACAACTGGCGCAATGGGCTTCGTGCTTCCGGGTTCATCGAGACCGCCGACAAGGGCGTGCTGAAGGAAGAGCAGCGGGAGGTATTCAGAGCCAGGCTTCGCGAGTTCGTCGGCAGCGGCAACGCTGGCAAGGTGATGCTGCTGGAGGGTGGGTTTAAGTACCACCAAATGAGCATGAACAGCGTGGACGCCGAGTTTCTGTCCACCCGGCAATTCAGTGTGGCCGAGGTGGCGCGAATGTTCTGCATCCCCGAACCGATGCTGCAGATGGGTGACCATCCTCCTTCAAGCCTGGATCCGTTTCTCGCAGCCTTCGCCCAGCTGGCGCTGGCGCCGATCGTGTCCGCCATCGAAGCCGAGTTTGATCACTCTATCCTGCCGCTCGGCTACCACCTGCAACTCGATATGGGCGGGTTGCTGCGGGGCAATTACAGCAACATGACTGCCGCGCTGGCAGCGTCCGTCCAGTCCCGCATTATGACACCGAACGATGCCCGTCGGACTCTAGGTCTGCCGGCGCACGACGATGGCGACACGCTGGGCACGGGGCAGGCGCCAAACTGGCCGGCGGACGCACCTGGAATGCCGCACTTGGCACCCTCGCCGGGCAAGACTGGCAATGGCGTGCCAGCACCGGGCACTCACCAGGATGGAGGCGCAGCTTGAAGGATGGCGGCTCCCTTCCTGGCTGGCCGCTCATGCTGCGGCGTGAGCTGGCGGCGGCTTACCTTGGCATGTCGCCTAGCACCCTCGACGTCGAGGCCAAGGCCGGCCGGGTGCCGTCGCCGGTCGCGATCACACCTAGCCTTCACGCCTGGCATCGCGCCTCGCTAGAGGCTTGGGCCGAGGATCGCTGGGCCGCCGCCGCCGGCCACAACGCCCCGAACCCGTTCGACGAATGATTACTACACCCCGCCGCTACAAGTTCGTCGTCAAAGACACGGACAGGCACGGCAACGATCGCTACTACCTGCGGCGGCCGGGGTATCCAAAGGTGCGCCTGGTGGAGGCGTTGGGCAGCGACGCCTTCGATGCCGAATACCGCCGGGCGATCGAAGCCAAGCCCGCCAAGGCAATCGCGAAGCCAGCTATGGGCGTGGTGCTACCTGAAAGCGTCCTAGCGGCCTGTATCGCCTACTATGGGTCCGCTGCCTTCAAGACGCTGGATAAGCGCACGCAGCACGTCCGCAGGCTGATCCTGGGACATCTCTGCGACGACCATGGGCACAAGCCATTCAAGGCGCTGGAGGCCCGCCACATGATCCGCTGGCGGGATGCCAAGGCGGATAAGCCCGAAGCTGCCAACGCGCTGCTGAAGGCGATGCGAGCCGTCTATAAGCACGCCGCCTCGATCAACTTGGTGCCGGTCAATCTTGCGATGCTGGTGCCCTACATACAAACCGGCGGCGACGGGTTCCACACCTGGAGCATTGAGGAGGTGCGCCAGTTCGAGGAACGCTGGCCGGTCGGCACAATGGCTCGGCTGTCGCTCGCGCTGCTGCTATTCACCGGGCAGCGCCGCAGCGACGTGGTGCTGTTCGGCAAGCAGCACGTCCGAGCCGGGCAGCTGCATTTTGTCCAGGTGAAGAACCAGCGCCGCAATCCCGTGCGCCTGGTGCTGCCGATCGTGCCCGAGCTGGCACGCATTATCGGGGCGACGCCGAACCAGGGCCTGACGTTCCTGACCAATGAGCACGGCCGGGCTTTCACGCCTGACACGTTCGGCAATCGCTTTCGCGCGTGGTCAAGGGCGGCCGGGTTGGAGCATTGCACGCCGCACGGCTTGCGGAAGGCGGCCGCGGTGCGCTTGGCCGAGCTGGGCGCCACGGCGCACGAGCTCAAGGCAGTGCTAGGTCATCGGACGCTGAAGGAAGTGGAACGATATACGCGTCAGGCGGAACAAGCCGGCCTGGCTGCTACAGCATTCAATCGTCTGCCGGCCATGCCGGGGGCGGTGGAAGTGTCCCACTCTAGCGCGGGAACGCCAGAGTGGGACGAAACCGCGAGCCAACCCCTTGTATCAGAAGAGGTTTTAGAATGGATGGTGCCCAGGGCCGGAATCGAACCAGCGACACTGCGATTTTCAGTCGCATGCTCTACCAACTGAGCTACCTGGGCGCCCGCGGAGGACGGGTGGATAACCCGAGTGCGGCCGGGGATCA
>Ga0160427_10002353_pt1 | contig 11407 bp, 6 predicted proteins | sample SolpanmetagenomL_FD_108194 | JGI IMG/M metagenome (GOLD analysis project Ga0160427, IMG submission 108194) | Solar panel surface microbial communities from Lawrence Berkeley National Laboratory, California, USA - L | ecosystem: Engineered > Built environment > Solar panel > Unclassified ...
AGTACAATAAATTGCAAAGCAAGAATATGTTGATTTGACAAGCAAACTGCTGTTGCACAAACCAGTGTAGTAGTCGGCAGTTGGATCAAGGTCGTCGAACTTTAAAGAGGACAACGCGTTGAAGCAGGCTACTGCACAATTTTCCGCTGCGGAAGCAGCCAAAGTGCGTGCTATGTAGCAGATAAACCAAAGTGTCAAGGAAGAAACAATCATGATTTTAATCTGACTGGTACTCTGTTTGCGCCGTGTTGTGTAGTCAAGATTGTCAAATTAAATTTCAAAGAAGGGAGAACGGCTCTTCTAAGATAAGAGTTCTTCGCTATCATTATTATAGTACTCTGGTAGCACTGTACATGCACACTTTCGGGATGTAGAAGTGGATATTTCTCTGATCCTGTCTGGTGTACTTTCGGAGGAATTTCGTAATTTTTTAGATCTGGTTGGGTCTCTCAAATGATCCACACCTCGGTGTCTCGAAGGAGTACATTTATTATGAAATATGCCTCATCTGAATACTGAACTCATGATCTAAGGGCAGGCTGCCTGTGGTCTGCGCAACCGAAATACCACATAGTTCCATCTTGCCGACATAAATGATAAATCAGTCATCAGAAAAGTTTCTTCAATATATATTGCTAACAAAGAAAAAGTGGCTTGCACGACGTTCCAGGCCTGCAAGTTCCGAAGTAGAGTGAGCTCAATGCTTTAATCTTTGAGTTTGTGCAGACGATGGGCTGTAATTGCTCTTGAGCTCACAATCATTCAGGGAAAATTTTACAAAAAATTGATCCATGTCTGTGATTCCTTGGCGTATGAAGCATTGAAGCATAGGTCAGGCGTGCCATCGTATATCGTATGGCTAGCACAAGAACGAAAGGTTTCATTGCATCCCACACAAGAAAAAGTGCTGAGTTCTAGGCAGCATCTTATCTGATACGGATGTGAAAAATCTAATCAGATCACATCACAACTTTTTCCCTGCAACTTTTCTGGTCCGTTTGCAAATTTGTTGATCTGATAACTTTAAATGCACCGCTTGGCAAAGTGCCTAAGTGGGTCTATTATGGCACATTTAATGAAAAAACCATTTCTCCTGCTAGTAGAGTGATATGCCGATGTCGGAATATATTGGGCAAGGATTAGACTGAGTTGTTCAGATGTAGACCCTCACTCATGGTCTATTTGATGCTGATATCAGTACGTACATATAAAATGCCGCATTGATCGGGTCAAAAAGCGCTTATCATGCATTAGACAACATACGCTAGCGGCATTGTTCGTCAAGAAGCGGGAAATTTGGTGAAACCACCATGAAAATTCTATTTCTGCAATGTATAAGCGAAAAATAGCAGCGATATCGAAAGGAAAAAATTTCATGCTCAGTCAGGCAGCAAAAAAGTAGAAAGTAAAAAGAAGATTCGAACATCGACAACCGGGATTCCCCAATCGTCACCGACTTGAGTACTGATCGGTCGATAACATGCTTAAATAGGGCAGAGCGGACGGGATGCCTTGCATTCATGTTTCTATGATCGATGCTGTAAGTCACAGTCTTTTTGATCAATATAAACATATCAAATATTGTCGAGCCTCTTAACAAAAGTTATCCCAACAATCGTAATATCTCAAATCAATCACTAGTGGAAGGACTAGCTCATCGTGTACCATTCATATGTGCACTGTTCACCTATGAATGGGAACTATAAATATCGTCTGTGAGATACTTGAGTAGATCAGCCATCATAGTGCACTCCATTCACTATAGGTTTCGACCTTTTAGTATAACAGGGTAATGAATAACTAGTGGTCTTTATCCAGTTTGGATTGTTGTCCATTTGTAAGAAGCTTTGTCTCAACAGGACTCTAGACACGTACATAGTGTGCATCTTTGCAAATTGATACATCTGGAGAATTAACAAGTAACCACATTGATACATCACGTCGTATTGCTTTCGACCTGCATTCATCGTTTTCTGAATATAATAGTACGTCCTTGTAGCGTATACCAAAACAAATGGATTTACAAAAAGACAAGAACCATCATATTTACCAATATATTCAAACAAAAGAATAATTATTGATCAACGATAAATTCTTTATGAAAATTACTCTACATGTAGATTATAGAGCCCAAATTAATCTGTTTCTCTACACAAATAACTAACTAGATGTAGGACTAAAGCTTCTTCACGATTCCAAAACAGAGTTTTGTGAATTCTCAAAGAATCTGCACTACTAATGGGAGTTGCAGTATCATTCTTCTCATATATACAATGCAAATCCTCAGTTACGTCGACATTGTGAGTGGAGGCTTGTGATAATTCTGTTCTTCGAGCCTCATCTATGAAAATCAAAAATATGATTTTGATGGAGAATCAGATACCCTTGAATCTTGACCTACTCAGTTTACTACATCAAGATCTTTTTGGTGACTTTGTAGACCCTTAAGTTTCACTAAACATCTTCACTATATGTACAATGTTTTTATGAATAAATCCATCTGAATATTTATAAACCATTTGAGGCTTTATTATGAAATTAGGAACCTTCCCTACATAGAGCCTATTGACAAGCTAAATATATTGCAAATCTGTTTTTATTCAAATGATGGGTCTGCGAAAAGAGAAACTTAGTACTAGATAACATGGCGTTAGGAGATACTTATCAACTACCTTCTTCTCACTTGACGAGTACAAATTACCAATTCTAGTATCGAAAATATAGAAGATTTATGACATATTTGTAGGAATTTAAGAAGATCCCAAGCCCGAAACTTAGTTCATAGAGGTTACCTAAGATGACTTCTAGCTAAGAGATATTAAGTTTTAAACCCCAACTGAGTCAGATACAGCAAATGAAGCAAGATAGCTGACGAGAGTACATTTCGTGCTTATTATATGATTGGAGCTGCGAATCATACCCATTTCGACATGGATTGCGCACATATATACTCTATTAATTCGATCATTCGATCATTTCATATACACACATGTATGTATCGTTGTTAAACCTGGGTCAAGTTGTGAGAGTCGAAGTTCGAAATTTGTATATAAACTTCAACACGGGCTTTCCAGAATAAAACAGTGATGGTCGTTCGCGGGACAATTACTCTTGTTCTTCCTTGCTTGACCCACCAAGAGCAACATGCAAGGAATCAAGGAGAATTCATTTTCAAATTATCTTAAAATAACGGCAATGTTAAAATTGGTGGCCACTGCATGAATTGAGCTGGTATGATGAACAGCAACTACACTAAATTTACTTACTCGCTTGGTGAGTATAGTGGAAACGAGTATATCAATCAAAGGTTTTACCTATGCCTTTGATATCCACTTTTTTAATCCCAAATTTTTGAAGAGTATCTACCTTGATCGGACAGAAAAGGCCCTCCGTTTATTTTGCGAGCTCCAGAAATCTGAACAATTCCATGAAATCCAGTTAGAGTGTGGGTCTGTGGCTGTAAGGGAAAAACGTAGCCTTATAAGATCACCTTGATTATAGTCTGAATACTACATATGTTATTCAAGTTACTCGAATACGTCCGAGAACGCGACTGGCTATGAGAATTTACCACAAGATATTCCTCCCAAGAAGCCCTACGTCAATCACAATATAGACTTCTGAAAGACAGTCTTAAGCAAAGCATGGCAGATCTAGCCATTCTCTCTATGCGGATCCACTGGCAATCCTCGGTCAGAAATGGACCAGGTTAATGCGACTATATATAAATAGATGTTTCAACACGTTGTCAGCAGCGGGTCTCGTGGCGTGTCCATTAATCTTGAATTCAGAACCTACACAGCTGGAAGATTGGCATCAGAACAGAGATCAGAACGTCTCAAAAGAAGAGTCACTAGCTGAAGTTGTCGAGCTCTCTTTAACTCTCTTAATAGACCATAGAACACCGAAATTCCTAGGAATAGTATTACACAAAGAATTGTCCACTATCCATAAACACCTGCTGAACCAGTCGTCAGATTTGATACTTATATAGCAACAAGTGCTATTGAACTCACAACAACACGGGGACTCGTTGATAGGTACCATAAGCTACTAGCAGATAAGTTATTTGGTAGGCTGATACACTAATATAGCAAGTAAGATGTTCTTAAACTCAGATCAAGCATGTACTAATTGAACTATTCGAGACTAGAGCTTAAGGTGAAATGCAATTAGAGATCAAGAAGACTACATCTATGGTAAGACACAGCGAGCTTCAATATAACGATGTTTTGTTGTCTTATCTAATGCTGAACGAAGAGAATTTCAACCAGGAGTTTGGGTAAGTGGTTGACTTCCGAAAACTTATGCTCATCCCTACTGGACGAACCATTCTTGAAAAATAACATGTAAAAAATAGGTATATCTACCATTTGATGATTTAGTTTCATATTTTTTATTTAATCATGTTCGCTTCGTATTTGGTATTACATATCTTGAATAACCAAAACGTGTTATATATTCAAGTAATAATATAGGCTTAAGGATCAGATGATGTTTGTTGATTCCTCTGTTCATTATAATCGCAGTTTAGTTCGTTCGCTCTTGACATGTGTGGTAAAGCATCACTCACGGAACTCTACCTATTTGAGTCTTCATATCTCCAGTCTTATGATCGTTGTACATGCAGGACCGGTCGAGGACAGAGTTCTCTAATCACCTCATACGGTAGATAAAGGTCATTTTCCTTATTAAATACACAGCAGCAATGCCAATATCATATTTGAGTCAATAATAGGAATATCGATCTTATTTTCGTGAAATCAAGCCCGGATTCCATATAGAACACATATCAATATATTGATTGTGGCGAGCAATTAACTTCAATAATCTTTACAGCATCACCGGTCCAAAATTTTGCGAGACAACTCTAAATAGGTATAATAGTGTAGTACGATACTTATTAAGTACTATCTATCTATTAAAGTCATAATCTTTGTCCATGTAGTGTAGTAATTCACAATCTGCTTGATGCTGCATCTATAACCATTCACGACATATCTCTGACCATACGACACGCTTTTACCCGTTTGTATCTTTCGTACCTTCCCGAACGCTCATAATACACGATCACAATCGCAATAATCAACATGGCACGTTTCCATACCCTGAAAGCTTTAGTGGCTGGCTCGATCACACTGCGTTATGTCTTCGCAACCTTGTCAACTACGAAAACCAACGTAAGATTCTTTGTTACAGAGACAGCATCTGGTGATGAGTACATGAGTCCCTGGTATCAATCAGAATTCAAACAGAGCTTGCCAAGTCTACTAGAAGCTTCACAAAACGAAGACTCTCAAGTGGTACCATCTATGGACAGTGTAGAGTCCACCAAAGGCCAATCCGCACTTGACGGCCCAGATCCCATACTTACGTGTCGTCAACTTCCAGCAATGGAGCAGCCTCATACACTCAGTGGTGTCGAATTTTACCAAGAAGTTCCGACCAGTATCACTACTGTCGCCTTGTTTACTTCCAAGGATGCTGGAGCTCTTTGTTCCCGTCTACCTGATGCTCTTGTGGTTCAACATGCTCAAAAGCCCGGACTACAACAGGCATTCATACCCAAGACAAAACATGATATGATCACGACAGAAGAAATGCCCTTGAAATACTGGAGCTTTCTCAGTTATGAACAAACTAGAGTAGTCAATGCAGCGATAGAAGCTAAGTACGGTATTTCAGTGTCAAATAGAATTATTTTATCAAAGTTAAGGTTCACGTTGGAAGACGCTCACAAATATGATGAGTACTTGAAATATAATGATTCGAATGACGATGAAAACAATGGGTCTGATCCAACGCTTGAGTTTTGAAAGATTAATTAAAATGTAGCATCATCATAGAACGCTATAGTACTATGACTGTGGATCAACATAATCAGAGCGATCTGAATTTGTTTGATCGGACTGGGCTTTCACATGTATGTATCTATGTTTTCCTGAATTCATGTCGGGCTCTTTTGTTTTTAGAAATCATGTCTTTCAATTGCTTCCGAGCTTTCATTGACTGCATAGTGTATGACGATGTATTATTCATTAGGTTATGGTTATGAGTATGTTATTCAAACTCAAAAGACACCACTCAATAAATGAATACATGTTGTGGAAACTATCTTATCCCAAGCTATGGCCATCCTAAACATAAGACATGATCATACAGTATGATATAAGTTCATTAGTTTCATAAGTTGTAACTAATTGTTCTATAATTGGACGCACACTTTTACAAGCTATGTTCCTAATCCGAAGACATATGTCAAGCAATAGTTTCTCTTCTAAAACAGTGTGTATCGGTAGTTGTAGGTCAAGATCAACGTGAAAAAAATGTATTTTGGGTTCTGTAAGAGGTTAGATGAACCCGATTTGTTCACTGTGCATCAGCAAAAAAAAAATCGCTCGGAAGTGAATGACCTCCCGTAAAGATCAAGGGGACTCGGAGAAATAGAGATGGACTAGGAGGAGGTTGGATACCATGTCTGGACTCTACTAGACTCGTGGATTTTAAATTAGGTTATATAATTATTAAATTTATATATATTTTAAATTAATATAAATAGTCTAATAGTTAATAATTATTGTAGTTTAGCCCCTTCTAATAAGTAATTAGTAAGAATTCATGAAAGTAGGTTTGATCCCTAGAGGATTCCTTTTTATTTTTATTATAAATATTGCCTTCTACGAGTCCCTATTTTTAAATAAGTTTCTACGAGTCCATAAATATTTTACTTAGTTTCTACAAGTCCATTTCATGAATACTACTGGTTAGCGAAGGCAGATTTTGACTCGCTGCATCCGTTGCCTCGGAGTCAAACGAGTCCCTTCGATCACTGCGAGTCACAATCCTTTTTTTTGCTGATGTGCAATGTTTAGTCGCTAGCGCGGAGTGTTAGCAAGCAGTTCCATTCGGTCGCATGATGTGATAGTCTACAACTCTATGGGTATAGTGCATTCAAAAAATTGGTATTTTTGCTTGATGGTATATAAGTAGCTAAGCCAAGGCAATTCATGATCACTTGGTGTGTAGATACAACATTAATGCAACTTACTCCTAACTTTGGTTGTGTACATGTACTTCATCATCGCTACGAGTATGACGCAGGTTGTTAGGAGACAGAACAAACAATAGCTATGCTCGAGTGTAATAGCACTAGCGTATTAAGTGATGTTAATGGTGCTAGCAAGGATAATATCCTAGTTTTTGGCTGACGATACTGGAGTAGACTTGCAGTCCATACCATGTCGACAACAGGATACAAACTCATTAGCATTGAGTCTATGGTTCGCTTCAAAGAAGCCAAGAGTGATTCATACTACCTAAATTTAAATAAGTTATCCATAGAGCAGTTGATCACTTTGAAATTTTAAATCGTAAAATCACCACCAGCACTATATAGTATGACAGCAGTGATTGAGTGAGATGACTTTTGTTGATGGTTGTAGATAAAATAATAACAAGGTTCGTCACGTTCAACTATCGTCGAGTACGTTGGCATCAATGAAGATCATTGCAGTATAGATAGCCCGATGATGATGCTAATGCTGATGCTGCATAGCACAAGTCATATTCTCATGGGTCAACAGAAACCAACAACAGCCAAAACAGCACCCATAAATCCGGGCGTTCAGAATTGTGCAAGGATAAACGTTGTACATCAAGCCAAGAATGATCAGCAATGGTGGGGACGAACCGAACTGATCCATGTCCATGATCCTATCGGGAAGTGGCCAGGGCTGAGATTCCCATGTTCCAAGCTGATGGATAATCGAATTTGTCGTCGCGTCAGGGATTGACAATCGAGTGGTTTGCAGTGATGTCCCATTAAAAGTATGCACAAATGCAAATGGAAGACGTGAGTGGCGTTCTTCGTTGCCAAATTGGATCGAACCCTCTTTCCAGCCTCTGCAACGAAAAACAATTTTGATGGAAACAGAGCAATTTGGAAACTCAAATCCGTGGCATGTACATGTGTCAAAAACGAACAAAAGCTGAATTCTAGACACTTCTATAACGCACATATATGTTGGTACTTTAAAATGGTAACCATATCAGTCGAATACTTTGAACACCCCAGAAGTTGCATTTGATTTTAACAAGGATCAATATTGCCAATGCTCGAGGCCATACCATTCCGCAGCGAAGAATCGAATTTCAAATGCGTCATCTTAACACTTTAGAAGATAATATGATACAGTACCAGCCTCAAAAAGGTGTTTTAACGACACTTGAATAAAGGGGGTTATTCGCTTTTAATATAGCCTAGTACACGCATTCTGACATCACAGACACATTCTTTCGCACAAAAAATATGTACAACTACACACAAACAACATCAGGTACTTTGTATATATACCCAGAGATGATGACAATGAGGGGAAAAACATCCTTTTCGTTACGGCCGTTGCAACTTCGTCGAGCCATACTCAACTTTGAACACTTCAATTGACACGTTTTGTAAGTATAATACGATCGAAATCATGTTTGGAACCAAAAAAAAATCGCCCTCGAATAAGCCATTCGAAGGCATGGATCGAAAAGAAAATTTCAAAGCACATTTGGTAGCAGCATCAGGAGAATTTATTGGAACAGCGTCATTCTTGTATCTTGCTCTCGGTGGTACACAGGTTGCCTATACTGCAGGAAAAACAGGCGATATCAACCAGATAATGTACATTTGTGTATCGTTCGGATTATCACTAGTGATAAATGCTTGGGCATTCTATAGAATCAGTGGTGGCCTTTTCAATCCAGCTGTAAGTTATCAAAACAATAACTGTTGCCTTTAATGACAACTTACCTGTCTTTTATGCACATCACTGATATCACACAAAAACAGGTTGTATTAGGCATGTGTGTCAGCGGCAACCTACCTTGGATGCGCGGTGCATTTCTTGTTCCCGCACAATTTCTTGGAGCTTTAGTTGGATCCGCTCTTTCCTCTTGCATGTTTCCTTCAACCTTGGGCGCTTTGACTACGCTTGGACAAGGCACAAGCGTTGTTCAAGGGTTGTTTATTGAGATGTTTTTGACATCTGTGCTCGTCTTTACTGTCCTGATGTTGGCGGCCGAAAAGAACAATGCTCGACCAATTGCGCCACTTGGTATTGGTCTTGCTTTCTTTGTTTGTGAATTAAATGGTATGTACTGAGTTATTCATTAAGACTCTGTTTGGATATTCAACTAAGGTCATGATAGGTGTTTACTTCACTGGCGGCTCCCTGAATCCCGCGCGGTCGTTCGCGCCAAGTGTAGTGGAACGTACGTTTCCACATTATCATTGGATTTACTGGCTGGGGCCAGCTATGGGAGGAGTCCTTGCGGCTACTTACTATCGTTTCGTTAAGCACTTCGATTACGAAGAAGCCAATGGAGACCAAGATGATACTCGAACTTGAACTTGAGACAGTAGTATTCACTATCATGCATAAATATTATAGTCCTTCAATTATCAACGTGTCACGAAAGAAAACAATTGGCGTTGTGCGTTCTGTGCTTTGCGTTTCTTACTTCTGGTCGATTAATTTGGCCTATTTTGTAGGCTTATGGCGTATTGTGCTTAGGTTATAAGTACTTGCAATGAATCCTGTTTCGACGTTAATTCCAACATTGATTTTGACCAAATTCTCGACCTTTTGTTGCCACTCTTACCATTAGGAGGCCTATCTAAGCTAATCGTACTTTGATCATGCGGATATCGCGATCGTTTGTAAACACTTACGGTAACCTTTTAAAGAAGCAGAATCAAGTCTGAGAAAATTAAGTATGTATCAGTGTTTTGAACGACTGTTCATTATCTCTACTTTATCTACACCATTTCAATCACAATTGTGAGTACGGATACTTGATTGCATACAATCAATATTAGACGAGCGTCAACCCATGAATCGCCCTAAGCTTTGATATAGATCTAGAAACACTGGAACATAATCGATATGATTGTACTTTTTGAAATTGGCGTGTTCGTCCTGATGTTGCTGAGGCTGGTGTAGAAATCTGATACATGAACATTTAAATTTACATACAAGGAAAGACAAGGTCTTGGCAAAGCTTAAGAAAAATGGAAGCTACATGCCAGTCACTCGCGTCTTTGTGCAACTCTGAATTTGACCGAAGCCAACACAAAGCAAAAGATGGTGAATGGATGGATGAATGAGCAAATTAATGATGATAAATGATTCCACGGAATCAACGCCTTACGCACTACGTCAACCTCATCTCGACAATTGAACCAGTTATTGCCATTGCCGTAACTCCAACACTACGCTACACAGTTCGTGAATCAACTACTCCCCTCCCTTAGTAATTGACATCTCACTGACTCAAAAATCCATTGCAAAAGCTTGATCATCTCAGCTCATCTCGTTTCGTTGCAGTGACTGAACCACCAGGTTGTTTCTCCCCTTGCCGTACCCAAGCGAAATTATGTTCGCATACCATTGCTAAAGTGGGAGCAGGGGAGGATGACGCCGGCCATTCCTTACGATACACGTTTTCTCACCTCCCAGCAACAACCGTAACTGCATACTTGACAAGCATTATACAACATTTGAACGAGTAATGTCCTCCTCACTCGACGTGAACGGATCGACGCCTGACAATGGGCCAACATCAGCATCGTCCTCTAAACCATTATATCGTACTATACGCTCAATTTCAAGCTTGCCGCAAATCACAGTCAGAACCCCTGGAGGTGGTAATGGCAGCAGCAACATCAATGGTAGTGGCTCGATATTGAAGAGCGCCCTACACAAGAGACCTTCAGATTCAGATGCTTTACACGAGGAGCCTCAAAATGCCCTCAACATCCGTACCCTACATTCCGATAATGTATCGACACTCTCAACAGGTCAAGCACCTTCAGTATCAACTTTGGTACGACACTCTTTAGACGCAGGACGAACAAACTCATATGCTATCGATTTTGCCGATGGACAAACGCCCGTTGCAGCTGCTCAAAGGTCACGAGATTTGGACGGAGCCGGTGTTCAGTTCGCTGAAACAAATGACTACTTTGGAGATGCAGAAGGAACAGGTTCAAGCACACCACGAAAGCGAAGTGGTTACTTTAGAAGACATACACGTAAATCTACGGATACCCCACAAGAGAACCAGGGTTCAGATTCAGAGGACGAGGATGGAGAAGTGGGTGATTTGAATTCTACACCTCGACCCAATCTGTTCTCAAAATTACGATCATTTTCGCATGCAGCTGCACAACACAGCCGATCAATTTCAGGGTTTGGAGGTGACAGTAGTGGTGATGAGACCCCTACGGGCACTAGGTCTCCCACTACGACGACAGACGGGGATACACTCCCAAACACCCCAATCACACCTGCAACTATGCACAGTTTCCCTCGACCTCGTCGGAGGGCGACTACAAATGACGTAGTGGGCGAAGGAGGTG
>Ga0160427_10002355_pt1 | contig 11400 bp, 11 predicted proteins | sample SolpanmetagenomL_FD_108194 | JGI IMG/M metagenome (GOLD analysis project Ga0160427, IMG submission 108194) | Solar panel surface microbial communities from Lawrence Berkeley National Laboratory, California, USA - L | ecosystem: Engineered > Built environment > Solar panel > Unclassified ...
ACAACGTCTTCATATGTTATATTCTGAACTTTGTTATCATCAACAATCTCAAGTTGTGTTAGTCGTTCGAATATCATACTTGATGTCTAGTTGATAAAACCAACTAACATTTTTGATCTGCCAGCACATTGCGATAGGAACAATCTATTCCACATTACCATGACGTTTCGATTTTGTGGCATTACAGACAAGTGACGACCTCGCAAAGCTTGCAAGGAATGATACCAATTTTGGCATTGATCCATGCGACAGAACAACGGTCGACATCATTTCAGAATGTAACCTCATATGAATAGAACAAGAATTTCCACGTAGCACTCGAATTCTTTGGTTGGATCTATCTTTATAAAATAAGTGATTGCACGATTGCAGGAAGTCAACGATTACCTCTTTGGGAAAATTGGTTGCTGTCGTTACGCGAGATCATCCCCCAGTGATTGAAACCACAACAAACTTCATCATCTCATCCTCATCTTCGCGTACTTAATGTATCATGTACTGAAACACCACAAAGTCGACAGGACAGGAACCACATGCTTGCTTGTCAAAACAATTTGCCATCTTCAACTCTGTAATTCGAGCTCGTGGTAGAGAAGAATTGTATATTACGATACCAAACAACCAGCAACATCGAATACATCGAAGCATTCAACCATAACAATTGACCACAACATTTACAGCACGACAGTCGATTCAGCCAGCACAAGCACACATTGAGATCAAGACAATTGGAGGATAGACTTCTCTGTTTATCATGCTCCTCTCACTCAACGATCAAGAGAACGCGACGCATCATGCAGCACAAAATTCGAAGAAGTTCTTTCCAAAAACACCTGGTCAAGGACCCAAGACGCCATTTCCAGGAAAGAAAATCGGGTTGAACGATGAAAATGGATTTACTACAATGAAGGGAAAGTCTGTATTTGATAACATGAAAGCAGACGCATTCATGACTCCTATGGGTGTGTATCTCCTAAATACTTCGAACAGATGAGTACAAGATACTAATAAGAGAATATAGGACCAAGAAACCGTGTACCTCTAGGTGGAAAAGACACAAACGTAAAAGCTAGAAACCAAAAGAATTTTGAAGGAAATGACGGGCCTCCTCAAAAGACTGTGTTGAAGCAAAAACCTGCTACACCAGCACAAGCCCCGGCAAGTATCAGAGCACCACGTTCTGCTCGTTTATCAATCTCAGAAAGTACCAGACCGGTGCTCAAGGGTGAAGATGAAGAGTACCCAGAAGTTGAATACTGCCCTCCACAGCCAATTGGTATGTCTTCCCCACATTTTAACAGCAAAACGTGTAAGGATGCTAACATTTATTAGCACTTCCTGATATTCCAGACGATTACATATTCCCAAACCTAGAAGTCATAAAGTCAAACCTTTACAAGGACATGTTTCGCGACGAGTACTCTTATATCAACGAGGCAGTCGAGAAATCGTTGAATTCAACAGAAGAAGAGGACAAAATCCTTGCTGAACATCAAGCAAAAGGATTTGGTAGTCTACGAGGCAAAAGACTCAAGACAGCCCACAATGAATATAAGACAGTTGGCAAAGCAGAAGGCCGACAATTATCAAATGCTTTGAATCCACTGAAACAAGTTTCGAAGAACAGCTCAAACATCAAAAAGGTACAATCAATCACATCAATAAAGAGTGGGAAATTACCACTACAAGCCAAAAGCTATGAATTTGGGACAGTCTCATCTATGACACGACGTCTGCCGACATCAAGACCAACATCATCCGCCTCATCAAAAACTGCAGCATCGCTGTTGTCGTTACAGCCACTTTCTCGATCAAACACAAATTCTGCTACTGTTACTTCGAGTCTTTCCCATAAACGATCAGCTACGTCGATTCAATCTCGAGTGGCTGGTAATAACATCAAACCAACACCTGGAGCCAATGGTAGCATGTCACCTGCCAAACCACGATCCCGCTCAGCAGTGTCAGCAAGTCGAGCCCGTCTCAACACTAGTACCAGTACTAGTAATGTTCATCCTAAACTTGCTGAAGTCAACTCTAAAACGACAATTGGATATCATGCCGGACGACCACTTGCTAAAAAAATTAAACGCAGTTTGGATTTGAACATGAACCAGCGGAACCGAGAATTGGATAATGGTGATATGGATATGTTGGATGATTGCTGTAGTGACCAGAGTGGAGATGAACAAGACCAAAGTCGAAATGATGAAATGATGAAAGATATTGAAGAAGAGGATAGAAAGATTGTGGAGCAGTTGAAGATGATTTACATCGGTGATTTGACGGAAGAGGATGAAGATGATGAGGAAGAGTGTTTTCAAATTCCTGTGTTGTGATAAATGTTTTTACCAAAAAATTGTCATCAACCAACTACAATTAACTGTCGAAGGCGACTTGATATATTCTTTTCAAGGTGGGAGAGGGAGATATATTTTTGGAATCTGGTAATTGATTGTGTTAGTTTGGTTCGTTCCATCTTGCCCTTTCATTCGCTCTCCATTGTTTGTTTATATCTACTCTACTATTCTGCACCTGTCATTTCTTCTCTTTCAAGTCTTTACTTCCTTTCCTCATCAATACCTTAATGCCCTTTCCTCCTCCTTTTTGTGTGAAATTACGATTTTTGGATCAAGGAGTTTTGTCGTACCTGTCTCTTTCTTTCTTTGTTTTTCTCTGATTTTTGTGTTCAACACATATATTATAGCAGGAAGCGTAGGAGTTTCTTTTTGTTTTGTTTTCTAGAGATTGAGATATTGTTACGTACTGGGTATAAATTTAATTGAATAAGGTACATTCTTGCTAATGATTGATCTTCTTGATTTTATTTCCCTTAGATCTTTCCTCGGAATCTTACTTATAGATTTACGTTACGTGAACTATTGGCTTATTCTTCTAAGAGTTGGTAGCTATTTTAGCATCTAAGAAGCAATTATATACTTAAACATGAGTCTTGTATAATTGATTTGATTCAATCTATATATGTCCTTGGGTAAATCGTGTTGTGCATATACCTTCCCTTCCATCCAGTAGTGCAACCGAATCTCTGGCAAGCTGGGTGTATTTTGCTTGCGACGGCAACTTCCGGTCTCTGTGAGTTTTCATTGAGGTGGCATGGCAGACAGACAAACTTGAACAAAACTACAGACACCAACTCAACTGAGCTCTTCACTTCTTCGTCACAGATCTATCAGCACTCCGACCAATCGACCGTCTGAATATTCGACAAGACATTCTTACGGCTCAATATCTCCTGCTACCTTAGACGCAATGGCAACACAAACCTCACAGCTGTTACCACTAGGTAAGCCACAGTATTTTGTCAGTTTGAATCGATACTAACATAAACTCTCTACAGAATTGGTTGACAAATGCGTCGGGTCCCGAATATGGGTTGTCATGAAGGGAGATAAAGGTGCCTTTTGATCTTCGCGCTCTCATTATATTTTCGCAAGAAGGCTTCCAACTAACCGGTCCGAATCGTCCTTTACAGAATTCAGCGGTACACTGGTCGGATTCGACGACTACGTCAGTATGTCAATCCTCACAAAAGAATCCCCTCGACGAACCAACCATACAATATCTTTCTCATTAATCATTCGGAATGCGCTGACAGTCGCGGGTGGATAGATATGGTCTTAGAAGATGTGGTGGAATAGTACGATAAATCTTTCCGTTCTCCTTGGTTGTTGTACCTAGAAATGGAGCAACGTTACGGTTTGACTAACATTTTATCTTTTTTGTGTCTTCTAGTGAGAGCTCTGGCGAACAAATCAAACTACAAAAAATATTATTAAACGGCAATAATATCTGCATGGTTCGAGAAAATATCCAAAAAAGGCAAACACGATACGAGCTCTATAGTCACTAACAGGACGTTTAGCTGATACCAGGAGGAGATGGTCCATCCGCGGCGTGAGTGTGTAGTTTGGTGGTGCTGTTCTTGATTTGATAGTCCAATCAAGATTTGGTTTGGTGGCCTATATTTTTGGTGGAAATACAAGGTCAGACAATGAGATGAATATGTGGCCTGCTGCCATAGATCAAAGTACGTATAGAAGTCTGAAGTGACATAGCGTTGGGAATGGGCGTCAGTACAGGACTAAATAAAGCAAGGTCTTCGATATCTCATTCATAGATGTACAGAATTGACCAACGAATAGCTTACGGTTAAGAAACGATAGTTCAAGAGGTTGATGATATATATGACGATTTCCAGGGCAGAAGTACAAAGTGCATGGATACTAACGACGATTGTCTAAATGATATGTTTCATGATATATTACAGAGCGTGCACCTTGTAGCATTCGTTTCGCGCCTACGATACTAGCCTTTCTTACTAAGATCGAATTCAGGACTTTTTTGATGAAGCTGATCCAATTCATGTGTTGATCCATACGACGACAGTCAAAACGGTGGAGAAAATATTACTTTGTGAATTTTCCAACCATGAAAGGAATGATATCGACAGGATCGGTTCCTGCTGGTGTTCCTACCTCCCTCTCTTTCCAAGGTCCAGCTTCCAGTAGATACGACGTCGTCGGTCTTGTCAGATTACATCCCGCAAACATTGTCGGCCAGACTTTATTTGCAATTTCTATTCATCACGAATGTCCATCATGTCAGCCTCGATTTTCCTCTTTCTCACTTTCATCTCCACCCCCTTCATACAACCATATACTCTTCACGAAAAACAAAGAAGAAAGACATACCCTGAAACCACCAAGCAATCCTATCCCCACTCCTGATATGTTCCAACGCCACCAGACTACCCCCATCCTTCAATAATGCATATAAATTCTTACACATCTCATCTGGTCTTGGAACACTGCACAAGACTTTACACGCGACTATGGTATCAAAACTTGCCTGTTCAACGCCATACTTTTTCATAGTTGCTGCGTCTTCGACCCCACAGGGAACGATGGTGTAGATATCTTCTAATCCTGCGGCTGCAATCTTTTGACGTAGTTCGGGGTGAAAATCTGTGTTAGGTTCTATGCCGTAGATCTTGGTGCACTGAGACGGGACGAAATGTTTGACGGCGAAGCCGGCGCCTGGTCTGTATATTGTGTTAAATCAATTTTTTGTAAAAAAGGGACGAGTTTTTTCTTGAATTGAGCGTTTTTGAAAAGGAAAATATGTATATGTATATAGCTTGATTGGCTTGTAGAATGGAAAAGGACCGGGGGAAATGATCTTAAAAAGATGAGAGGAGGAGGGAAAAATTGAACTTTTTTATACATACCCTAAATCCAACACCACTCCATGGGCTTGTTTGAAGAACTCATCGTTTCTCTTCATTGTTTCTGGATCACTCATCTCACCTAGTATTTTACAATATATCAGAGGCAGAAATTTGAAATAACTCCTCCTCCCCCTTCCTTCCCATAAACTGAAAAAAATACAGAAAAGAGAGAAGGGGGGGGAAGGGAGAAGGGAAGGGCAAGGGGACATGTAGATATAACAGGCAACATATACTAATACATACCACAAGTCAACCAAAACAGCGTAAATATCGCATGTCCGAATTTCTCAAGTGAGAGAAGCTCTTGTGGTCTTCGTTTGACTACAATGTAGTCATATAGAACGAATGGGATGCCTGTAATGATATCAATGGAGATACCAGAAGAACGAGGTTATTCCATGGTTAGCCATTATAATATTTATGAATTCATGTTGTTGTCTTTTCTGTGTCAGAAATTTGCCAGTTTCTGTAATCTTGAAAGAAGAACAAGAAGAGAGACTCTTTTTTGGAGGAAAAAAGGAGAGGGGCGGGGAAAGTAATTATATTGTTACTTACATAAAAGCCCTCCGCCGATGAATAAGATGAAAGTTGTATAGAAGCTCAAAGCTCGTCGTTTGAGCACTTGAAAGTCCATAGTGATTCTAATGAGTGTTGGTCAGAATGCTTTATTGTCGCTATACTGTTTTCTCCCAATCCTTATAGACACTCAAGAGTTGTTTGCTTTGTCTAAGGTGAGCTTACGAGTGGCTCGTCAAAAACTTGAGTTAAGAATGTGTCGATGTAATAGTTGAAAGCTGTTGTTCTTATGTTTGCCAGTGCTTGCAGAAGGGAGGGGGATGAGCAATGTTTATATACAGTCTAGCAATCTGAGCACCTGCAAGCTTTAGAGATTAATAGCTTGAGTCAATTCAAGGCTGATGCTGTCGATTGAAAGCTAAGACAATCATAACATACCAAGTAACCATTTCAATATGTTAGCAGTTAGTCGTTGCACCGTTGTGGAATGTGCTTTCGCTGCACAATGATGTAAGTTTGTTGTATGTGTAGTTTGTACCAGGGGACCAACTCGGATTATGATTTTTATTTTCTTTTTAGATACGACCGTCTTTTTGACATTAATGTAACCCTAAGCTCAGCTAAGCACGCATAGTACAAGTGTATATCAACCTCATGTGTACAATACATGTTGGAAATTGTTTTGTAGGGGAAAGGATATGAGAGACGTCTGAATATGGTCCACGCGATGTAAACTTGAGTACATAATATCATCTGGTTCACCAGCAACGATCTGGCCTATACACTGCTAGAATATTCATATCAAATGAATCATCAATTTACACAGAGTATCTTGTACTGATATTTATTTATCCATCCAAGCATCGAAATACATGTTTATGAATTGTGTTGATTGATGCTTAGTTTATATTGATTGATGCCTGCTCACCAGCTCCGGGTTCGGAAGTGGTGAGAGGGGAGAGGGAGAGAGGTGCAAGCAATTAACTACCGGGATCATCCACCAGCCAGGAACCCGAACATCATGCAACACCCATCCAAACTCTCCCTCTCCCTCTCTCTGCCCGACATACTACATCACTCCCTCAACCATTTCAGCATCCATCACTTTCAACCTCTGTCGACGATTGAAACTCTTCACATCTTTAGTCGATTTTCACAGACGCAAGTACACATCAATCAATCACCATGCAGGCAATCAAAGCACTCAATACCCGTATCCGCTCGAATCCATGGTCCGACTACTTTTGCTCAACCCGTACGTATCGATAAGGCTTGACTGCCAGCCAGCTTTCCTCTCAATTCAACATACATCCTCCACGAGAATCCATTCCATGATCGAAGAAGCTTCCTCCATACAGAATTCACAATACACGGGAAGCTAATCCAATCAACTCATACAGATTTCTGGGGCCCTATCTCAAACTACGGTATTCCAATAGCCGCCGTTTTGGACACGCAGAAGAGTCCTGAACTGTACGTTTTGCGCACCGCTTCCCAAAATTCCCAAACATCTTTTCCTCTTCTTTTATAGCATCGCAAGTCGTGTATCCTAGACTTAATGCGTCCCTTTGGTGTCACAACAAGCTAACTTTTGATCGATCACGGCGTTAAAACAGTATCTCCGGATCCTTCACCGCTGCGCTATGTGTATACTCTGCGACATTTATGCGATATTCGTATGAACAACCCCCTCCTCTCAGCTTTTGTTTCTGCGCTCCGCATCATGACTCAAATATCATATCTCCTTACGGGGAAAAATAATGAACAAACAAAAGCCAAACCATACTCAGACGAAACTATGCTCAGCAGTCATTATAAATCCACTCGTCTCACTATTCAGAAGCTTAGATTCATGAATTGACTGTGCTAATGGAATCTTCGACAAATTACAGAATGGCCATCACACCGAGGAATTCACTTTTATTCAGTATGTTCTTCAAACCTTCTTTGTTGGAGGAGCACTATCCATCTGCATATCATTTTTCTCCTACACCATAGACCAGACACCTAAACACGAAAAGAAGAGAGAAACAGAAGCTAATTGAACAATCTTCCTACAGGTTGTCATGCCATAAACGAATGTGCACAACTTGTCCAACTATACAGATGGACAGACTATAACAAGTAAGCGTCTTCTCACCCATCTTAGGCCGTCCTCCATGGTTCACGTACCATACCTCTACTTCCTTTAGACATCTCTTTTCTCCTCTTCTCCTCACCTCCCATCTATCTTCCCAACACATAAGTATCCGTCATACCTAACACCAAAAAAAACCAAATAGATGGGGCGGTAAAGAACGCCTAAAGCTAGAAAATAAAGCCAAAGGTATCGTGTCCGACGTCCAAGATAAAGCAGAAGACGTAGCAGACAAAGCAAAGGAAATTGGAAACGCAGCCGCGGCAAAGATTAGGAGTTCAGGTGGTACAAACTAGAAGAGGAAAAGGACCCCACGATTGATAAATGAACAATGAACGAACGACCGTAAAGTCAGACTGAAACGAAGAAAGTTAGAAAGTATTATCGATCAATATTAGTAGAATCAACTACAGATGTATTAAGAGATGTGGAGGAAGAAGGAGTAGAGAAGAGGAGGGAGTCAGAGAGCAAAGAGCCGAGGACCATCAATAAGGAGAAACAAAGGGAGCAAAAGGTTGGGGGAGGGGGAAAAAAAGAAACACCCAAACCAAATAGCAGTGTCTTTCATATTCCTGACATGTTTTTTACAAAGTTATCATAATAGGTTACGGTAATATATCGAATTTCTCATACATTTATATGAGAATGGCTTTCATTCTTCTTTTCCTCACATATATATATTGCAAGTCAACCACCTCCTCATGACAGTATTACGATTCAATATTATTCGTCACGTAAAAAAATTCTATTAATGACAGTAAAATCCTCGGGTTTAACATTAGTAATTATATCTTGTTTATTTTCAACCAAGAAAACTGACAGTAAAGTTGAGGAGAAAGTCCTGATTTTCATATCTTTTCTTTCGAATGCATTGCGACTGACACAAGAAGAAGAAGAAACAAGTTAGGAGGAAAAAGCCATTCCAACCTCAATTAATCAAAAAGCTTAATGTATACAAAACAGTCACTGTGTGTATATCCTTACAAAAAAACCAAAGGAGGGAAGAAAAATAGAGTAGCATATATACGACTGGATGAATGAATGAATCATTGAACGAATGCAAAGGTTTATAAATGAAACAAGCAAAGAAGAAAGTAATGAATAAAAACGTACAAGGACAATTCGAAAAAAGAGAAAACTCCGAAAGACCCCAGAAATGCAAAAAAAGACCAAGAACGAAGCAAGTTTTTATAGTTTAGTTGAGTCATCATCAAACGAAAAAAAAAAGAGAAAGACGTAGCAGCAAGTAAATTGAGCGGGAAGAGGGAATGACAGAAAGATGGAGTAGTCCTGTAGCCATGTGACCCTTATGCGCGCGAGAGAGGGAGCAAATGCAAACACATTCAGATGATGTAGGAGAGTGAGAAAGGGAAGGGGAAAGAGGGGGGGGGGAAGACTGTAAAGACTTGTCAAGCTCCAATTTTATCAATGGAAAACCAAAAAAAACAACGTATAGACAAATTATATTGACAGGAAGAAGAAAGAAAGAGGGAGAATAAAAAGAAAAAACGAAAACAGAAACCAAGAAGAACAGAAAATCACTGTCGATACGATCCGTATCCACTCTGTCTATTATTCCCGCCGCTTCCACCTTGACTTCCTCTATATCCACCACTACCACTACCACCATGCCTTGTACCTTCATCCATCGGCTGTGGTGTTACTGGCGGCTGATCAAACAAATCTTCAAGATATGTACTTGGAGTCCTCTCTCCTGCTTTCGGCACCAACGCCAACGAACTCCTGCTCTGTCTCAACTGCTGTGACGAATTCATTGGTCGAATCATGGGACTACCAGGTGGACTGATGAATGGAGAACCTCCACCAGGTGTATTCGGCCGACCGCTATTTCGGACACCTCCTGCACTTGAGTTGGACACGTTAGGTCCTGCTTGATAGAAGCCGGCGGGGAGGTATGTCGAGTTGCGATTATTGCCAATCATGGCATTGGTATGAGCTGGAGCAGTAGGCGAAAAGAATAGGGATGAAGAAGCGGCGGCGTTGTTGTTGTTGTTGTTGTTGGAATTGTTGGCACGAGTGGAAGCTCCGAGATGTTCGAGAGACAGTGCAGAACCGGCTAGTCCCGTGGAAGAGGCATTATAAAAGTTCTTGTTGGAATTGTTGTTGTGGTGGGTGGTTGTCATGCGACCGAGGATGGTTGATGATTTGGAGTCTTCGAGACGTATACGTTGGACTGAGCGACGTAATGACCATGCGACGACTGCACGCCAAGCGATGGCTAGAAGGGCGAAGAATCCGAGAGCTGAGCCGACAGCGATGAATACGGTACCTTCAGGTAAATTTGACTTTTGCATAAATGGTGAGTTGGCTGTTGGAGGGACTGTTGGTACTGGGTAATTAGTTAAAGCGGTGGAAGGCAGAGGAGGAGGGACGTCTGGATCCGATGACTGTATTGGTGCTGCCGGAGCTGAAGTCGTCGATATAGCTGGTGGTGCGACAGTATTTGTATCCGAGGACACTGATGCTGATAATGTAAATTTGACTGTTGATGTTATTGGAGCTTGCGTCGTTTGGGGAGTAGAATTTGGTGTTTTCGAAGTCGTAGGTGCTGTTGTTGTACCTATTTGTTGTGCTGTCGACAGCTTTGGTGGATCTTGTGCTATTGTGGTTGACGATAATATCGATATGATAAAGACAGACGCCAGAGTACTAAAGTTGGCCTTCATCTTGTCGGAGTTGTAAGCCGTGCTAGTGCTACAGCAGTGTCGATGCTTGTTTACTACAGTTGGACCGTTCCACTCAGTGTATTGTGCTATCTCTAGTACAGTCCAAAACTCTATCTTTTTGTTTGAATGTCGTCTAGTTCTTTGTGAACTCGTCCTTGAGAAGAGACGTGGTGATTGAAAGTCTGGGATTACAGTGGTAGAAACTCCTGAAACGAGGTATTTTTAGTTACTCCTAGATTGTTGATTGAGGCTGTTCTTGTACGAGGAAGTGGAGTGAAGCCAAACTGATGAACTGAGCAAGACGGGATAGATGAGCCAAGTGAAGCAAACGAGTGACTGCTTGTAGTGTATATGAGAAGAGTGTATCCTTCTGCTTGAAGCTGATTCTTCGACAGAACGAACGAACGAACGAACGAATGAATGAATGAATGTTGGTTGAAGATGGAGAAAATCTGATCAATAATGCTGTGTAAGTGGACCAAGATGCTAGCATGGATTAGATGGGATGGGAAGGGTAGCAGCATTCCTTGTAGAGAAAGAAAGAATTAAAAGAAAGAAAGAAAGAAAGAATTAAAAGAAAAAGCCAGACAGCAGAAGCCAAAAATCAGGGGTTCGGTAAGAAGAGCAGCCAGACAGCCAGTTGGGAGGTTACATACACTCTTTCCCCCCCCCAATTGCATTTCTCTTCTCAAAATAGACTCAGCCTAGCAAAGGAACACTCAACCGAGGGATGGGTCTTACCAAAGATGGCACTTGTCAAATTTCATCACAACTGGCACATCTCTGTTGATACATCACTGGGAATGAATGAA
>Ga0160427_10002357_pt1 | contig 11396 bp, 15 predicted proteins | sample SolpanmetagenomL_FD_108194 | JGI IMG/M metagenome (GOLD analysis project Ga0160427, IMG submission 108194) | Solar panel surface microbial communities from Lawrence Berkeley National Laboratory, California, USA - L | ecosystem: Engineered > Built environment > Solar panel > Unclassified ...
GTTCGAGGAGTAGGCAGAGGTTGGCGGAGAGTCATCAGTTTATTTGAGGCGGAATATTGTGTTCTGTTGTGTAGCTGAGTGAGCGATCGCGGCTTTGCTTAGACGTCGTTGTTGGCGTTTGGGATTATTCGGCGCGTTGTGAGCGGTAGCTATGGGCTATGTGATGATAAGGCAGTATGATATTGGACGAAATAGATGGATGATATGGATGTCGCTATGGCTAGATATGTTCTTGTCCTGAATGTTGTGTTTTGTGATACCGTACTTCACAGCGTTATGTCCTTAATTCTCTTATAATTTGGGCGTACACTTTGCCGATGGTAAGGGGATATCCTACCTCAGTTCAGATGTCGATGTCCAATTTGTTAACGCTCGTTGGAAACTTAGCGTGAGGAGTGCTGGACTACGTGCATATTGGCTAGAGCCCTTCCACCCTACCGCACTCTTAATAACTAGACTACTCCAGTGCGTGACCTTTTTATCACACTTGAAGACCGCAACTCGGTAAACGGGAAGGCTCTGTAGTAGTCTTCATGCACTTTAGAACAAATATGCCCCCAGTACTGGACTTGTTATCGCCGTGCACGTCGTGCCATTCACCAGCCGGTATAAAGAAGAGGCCTAGGTCCTCCGCATCGACATTGTCGATATAATCGGCGATCTTGACTTTCGACTTCTTCTTGGGCGGTTAAATAGGCGCTGTCAGCTTGCGCAGAGATTGATTCGGTAGTAACCATGTGTAACCATTAATGCTCATAGGGTTGTACAGCGGCTTCGGGATTGAGTTTGATGACTACAGTCTGAACAAAGCACAGATCGAACAGGCTGCTAAATGGGTTACAAATCTTCCTCGTTTCTTTCGCCGTATGTTTGATATAGACTCGCTACGGTCGAAGCCTCCTTATTTATTACTATCGTCACAACTTCACTGGCAAGCCACGCCGATACTCCTTCCCTAAGCGCAGGTAGTTTTCTCATGGCCGGCGGATGTTCATACCACTGTTCCCACTCGCTTTGCTGCTCATTGAGCTTTTTAGCCGTATCCAAAACATACCTCAGACGTAGGTCTTCCAGCTCTTGCATGTATACCACATTTTTGATATACGACTTCGTGACTATGACCTTTGCAGAAAGATCATCACCCACATCCGCCCACATCTCTAACTTCAACAACGAACAAAACATGTCTAACGTTGTCTTTTCGTCGGCATTCTTCAGCGCTCGGAATGTCCTTGTGACGAGCTGCGCCTCTATTCCTATAATCCTTGTTACGAGCCGTGCCATTGTTTCTGCATTTTGCGCCAACTCATCGAAGTCCGTCTAGGTCGACGTCTTTTCTTTCTCTTAACACTCCTTCATTATGCTACAGTATTCCTACAAGTCCTGTATCATCCGCCATAACGCTAGGCTAAAGAGACGGTTACCACGAGTAATTTACTGACAAGCCTAGTTATGTAGAAACTCGGTTTTTTAAGGTTCTAGATAATCGTCGATCTTGTCTTGTGGCTCAAGGCTATTCGCTGCTATAGCGGTAATTGTTTGTTGTAGCTTGTGGTATTGGCAAAGTGAACACAATAGGAAGGAGACTGTCCGTTAAAGTAGTAGTTAATGACTGACTGCCGTAGTGTGTCTGCAAGTCCTCTATCATCCACCATGATGCTGGGGCTGAAAAGACGATTACCATCAGCAATTCTCCCTTTGCTGCTCCTTTAGCTCTTTGGCGAAAAGGCCATGCGAATCGCCTCAGGTACAAATACTACTATAGGTTTGATTGTTCCCGTCGCTATATCTCACGTTCTTCTTGCAGGGATCTTCCTCATGTCTAAGACGGTTCTTCAGCTTATTTAGGATTGTGCAGACCGCTGCCGGTATCTTTGAATGAAAACTGCTTGCAGGGACACTGACTTCTGAGATGGGGTAGGTTAAGGAACCACTTCATTCCGTCATGCTCTAATAACTCTTCCTTCATTCACTCGGCCCCTTCGAGAGTGTAAATCGGCCGTCTCTAGTTTAAGCTGGACATGTGGGAATGGTGGACATATCGATCGCGCCTACCTGAATTACTTTATTCCATCATGCTCGAATCTTAGAATTTTTTCATCTTACTCTCTTTTTCATTTTCACCAGAGAATTTGATGTCCTTGCTTATCCTCTTCTCGCCGCTTTCTTCTCTTCGTCCGCATTCCACGCTTCCTCGTCCTTGTTTATACACTTTGTCGTCCTCGTCCTTAAGTCCTCGTTCTTATTTCCATTCTCGTCCTCACCTCTATTTCTCTCCCATTTATTCCTTCTTCACCACAAGACCTTTCACCGAGCTCACAACACAACCAAACCAAGCCAACTCCCCACCCACTTAGCCAATCTGCCAGCATCGCCGCCTCCGCCGCCCCTCGCAACCCAGTCACTAAATTCCTCAAATTCTATCTTACCAGCGCCACAATTCTCAACCCTTTCGATCATATCCCATCGTCGCACATAACGCTCCATTTTCCACACCGTCATAGGTTCGCCATCACAATCCACCATCTCCCTCCAAAGCGCACTGTCGGAGTCAGCGACAACGTTCAGCCAGACGAACTGCCAATTCCGTAGCGATATTCGATGAACGAACGCTTCTAAGGGCTCGACGTCCAAAGTCCATGCGAGGTATACCGCACGTTGTTTGAATGTCGAACCCGGCGAGGCGGATTCAGGGGATATGAGCGCTGTTGTTTGTGCGATGAAGTCGTCTGAGTCTAGGAAGCCTGTTGTTTGCGTCAGGTGCTTTAGAAGCGCGTACGCTGAGTTCGCGACAGATGTGATGTGAGAGTGGAGACGAGCCAGCTCTGCTGAGTAGGGTGCGAGGGCGTGTCTCTCTGCTTCGACATCGATTTCTCGCTCGGCGAATAAGGGATCTAGGAGCTCGTTTAGGGCTTGTTGGGTGATTGTGTAGATTGTGTGTGCTGCTGCCGAGCCTCCGATGAGATGGGCAGGTACTTCGTCGTCTTCAGTCTTGGTCTCGTCGTAGTCGTTCTTCTCGTCGTCGAGGTGGAATGTCCGTCTTGCGCTTCTGGCTTCCAAGTGGGGTCTCTCTGCTGTAGCAATGACTTCTGTGATGTATGAGCATAGCCTGTTGACGACTATTTTGTTCACTTCTAGGAAGTAAGCTTCATCATCGACTTTCGAACGCCAATCTGCCTCTGAAAGTTCGCCCGGGTCGACGAGGAGGTATAAGCCGCCTGAAGATATTGGGATTCCTGCTGTTTTGAAATTGGGCTTGATGTATACACGTCCATCGTGTAGAGCCCAATCATGCCGAATTCCTAACCGTGATTCTAATGGTACATCGTGAGCGATATTGTTCGGAGCTGAATGCAGGGATTTGTGCGATTGCCTGCTCATGATGCGTTCGAGCTCTTCCATCAGGACCATCACATTATATTGGCGAAGTGAACGCCGGGAATGCCGTGAGATGACCTTTCGTCGCGAAATAGGCTCATCGAGTGGTCCGTCTGGTCGGACAACGCCGTCGGATTCATCATCTGGTACATGATCGCCATATGTGTCGAGTGCCTTGCCTTGATGAGCAAGCTGGGGATCTCGTCCTACTTGATCATTCGGAGACGAACCAAAGTATGATGCTAAGGGACGTCCACCATAAGCAAAGTCGTGCAATGTAAGACCATCGTCGTTCTCGCCTCGATGATGATTCAATAGTCCAGCTACCGTGAGACTTTTATGTAGTTCGTAGTACGCTCTGAACATGAGAAGAAAATCTTTGCGAGTCACAAAACCATCAGAATCTATATCGAAAGCCTTGAATAACCGTTCCGTCCTGAAATCAGATGCAGAGGACTGGACCAGTAGTATCCCCATCACAAACTCCTCAAAATCAATGAGTTCATTGCTGTCGATATCGAAGAAATAGAACAGTCGATCGTGGATCAGATTTGGAGTTGGAAAGTCTTTCGTCACTGCATGGTCTACGACACATCGTGTGAACGCATCATAGTTCATGGCCATACAAATACCATCAGGATCTTCTCGCCATTCCGTGTTGGCGATGCAAGAAAATTGTTCAAAGTAGCCTTTTAGAATGTTCTCGACATTCTCTTGCTGGGCGTGTGATAGAAATGGCGTTACCTTCTCCTTGAGTCTGTTCGCAACATGTGCTGGTAACGTCGAAGGCATAAGCTCTGGCTTTCCAGGATACCAAGGTTTCTGCGCAATCTTATGTGCCCAAGGAGCAGGGACCTTTATTTTGTAGAAGACATGTGTTCGAACATGTTCGACTTTGCTCTCGCAGGATTCGCACAGATCTGATCGAGCATGTCAGTATAGAACAACACACTCTACAGACTCAATCCAGTTTTCCTTCGTACTGACCGAAATCTGGACAATTAGAGCAATGATATCTGATTCCTCGTATAGGAGTGATATTACAACCATCACAGTAAGTTCCTCGATGAGCAATACCTTCCTGTCTAGACTTCTCTTTGGCAATCTCATACACCAGTTCAGCCAATCTTTGACCTTCGGCAACTTCAGCAGGCGAAGCATCGTCATTCGCTTGTTCAGTCAGAGCATCATCAGCTTGTATGGAGTCAGTGTGTCGTTGGTCTTCGGCGCCGTCCATGAGACTAACAGCATGAGTGTGTTGTCTAGTTCGTCGCCGACTACGAATAGCGTTACTTCGATGCAGAGGCAACAAGCCCGGGACTGCCGATGTGTGTCTTTCGAAGATGAGGTAGCTGCCTGCGATGACGACTCCAGCGAAGACGATGAAGCTGACCTGACGCATTCGTGCATCAATCCAAGTTGGCAAGGCCATTTTATCGCAGAGTGACAAGCAGATTGTTGTTGGTGCTGATTTCCCCGACGATTACAGTTAATTCCAGGTTATTCGAATGGCAATCACGAATCAATCTAATAAAGGAAGGTCCTCCAAGGATGTAGCTTCTCATTATTGTTCAAGGTGGTGCGAAAGTCACGCTTTGCTGACGTTGTAAAGGCGGCATGGTTATCACAGAGTGAAGTGAGAAAACTTCGCGATCGCACAAGTCATCAGTGTGCCATCTGCTGTACTTTGACAACACGCGATGTGAGTCATTCGCTGGTGTGTTGACCTTGCCAGTGGTTCAGAATCTGGCAAGTACGACCACGGTCGGATTAGTAATCCTGAGGAGATGCAGCATTTTCAACTACAACACCCGTACGTACATAAGACTATCGATATCGAATCCAATACATTCTAATGTGCTCAATACTCCCTGTACGTCCCAAAGCCGGGCCTGGATATGCGTAGCAAAGACATTATAGTCGTTATTCATCATAATTGCTCTCATACCACTCAATCACACCTTCTACTACATTTCCACTACCACAACCTCACCTCTTCCTCGTCAAAGCCTCCTCCTCAGCAACAGCGGCACCAGTCCTCATACCAAACCCAGCTGATGCTTCTGCCTCTCCACGTTGCACAGCTTCCTTTTCCGCAATTTTCGAGACACCGCCCCCACCAACATCGCTCTCCTCGTCCATCTTATTAGGGGCAACAGTCACTCTTTCAGCGTTTCGCTCAGCATTCCTTTCCCTCTTCTCTTCCTGCCTCCTCTTATCCTCCTGCATTTGCCTGATTAAAGGACTCTTAGCTCTTATCCTGCCGCCATAAAGATAGAAGATAACCGGAATCGGGATACAGGCCACCTCAATCAAGCCTAGCAGTGTGCCCGCCCAATGTGGTCCCAATGCACTATACAGCGCTGGTCCAGCAAGTGGGAGGGTCGCACCCATAATACTTCTCAGCACAGCATTGCCGGCAAGAGCAGAAGCAGCGTAGATGTTATAGCTGTGGACGAGGTAATTCGAAGCATAAATGAAGACGGCACTGTTACCCGCACCAAAGAGTATGCCACTTGAGATAGGAATCGCCCAATGGTATTCAGGAGTGCAAGTCCAAGCGAACCAGATCTCACCAACGGCGAGGAGTACTGCACCTAGAGATACAATCGATACCATTGCTTCCGGAGGAGGAGCACCAGTCTCTGGGTCTGGCTTATGCGAGTCGATCCACTTGCGGATCAAGGGTTCGCACACGATAATAATCAGCGTACCAGTGCCAATCCCACAAAACGCTAATCCTGACAATCCAGCGCTCCATCCTCGAATCTCGCTGAAAACAATGGGATAAGCCACGAAGCAGAGATAAAGGACACCATAGACGATTGCAACGTAGATATCCCAGAAGATGAGAATAGGCTCAGTGACCATCAGAACGAAGGGTCTGCTCAGATTTACCCTGAGAAGAGGCCAGAATGGTTGAAGATCGTCGTACGTACTCCAGTATTTTTTGTTGTTATTGTCTTTGCGTAGTTTGGCAGCCCGGCGACGGAGGAGTGTAGGGGCGTATGTTTCCGGGATGATGGCCACAAAAACGAGGGCAATTGCGGAGACGATCAGAACGACCCATTGATCCCATCGCCATCCAAGGTATTGATAGACAAACCCGCCGATTACGGGTCCTGGAAAGTGTTAGCTAGCCGGAGATATAATTATGGTTTGAATATATCGTCAAATTTACCGATGACAGGTCCTTAAGATATTTTGTTAGCTGGAAGCTCCTACAAATCTAACAACACCAAACTCACCATTCATGGGCCCGATTGACCAGATACTGAAAGCAAGAGCACGATACTTCTCTGTAACAATGTCGTTGATCGTACCAGGAGCGTTCGAGATCAATGCTGATGCACAAAAGGCGCCGAAGAATCGAGTTACCAGAATAGCCTCGATGTTTGTAGCGAGTGCGCACGGCAGAACGAGGACGACAAAGAGAGATAGAGCCACGAGATACACAATTCTCCTTCCATACATTTCTGATAGTGGTGCGAGAATGACCGAACCAACAGCCATGCCAATAAGATAAGTGGTGAGACCAAGATTCCTGAATATCATTTAGCCTTGCACGGGAGATACAGTGCTGTGTCGAACTCACCCTGTTGTATCTGATATACCAAAGTCCTTGACTAAGCCAGGAATAGCCGAGGTGTAAGATGTGCTGTATAGTACTCTGTGGAAGCAGTCAGTACAGAGCTTAATTAGAGCCTGAATGAATCTTGTGCAGTGGTTATGAATGTAGTAGCCTGTCCCTATCTTTGCCCTTCATCCTGCTCTTATGAAGTGGTGCGCATCTCCCAACCATATTCCTCGCCCTCCACGACCAATCTACCGCAGCATGACCTCCACACGCACCAAACTAGAAGGAAATAGACCACCTACACAGTCGAAGTCGCAAAGCTGAAAACAAAGATAATAAAGCTCTTCCACGCCAAACTCCAATTCTTGGGATTCCCTTTATCATCCTCTTCCCAATCTACCTCAAACGCAGGATCACTCGTCTGTGTACGGCTCAGAGATAATCCACTCTTCTCTCTTTGTAATGTGATATCCGCATATCCTTCGGCGCCGGAGGCATAACTTCGATTACTTCGTACGCGGACTAGGGATGGTCTTGTGGATGGCTCGATGTCGTCGTGGGAGTGGTGGTCGGTATCTATCTGTTCTTGACCGTCGTGGGTGAGGTATTCATTGTCTGAGTGGCCTAGAGAGGTATCCGTGCTGGACGACTGGGCAGTCACTGATGATTCGAGTTTCTTGTCGTCCATGATGACAGCGGGGATAATAAGGGCCGCGGTGGGGGTGGCAATGGTGATGTATACAGGGAGTTACAACGAGGCGCGAGCAAAGCGAACGAGAAGCACTACGCAGAATTTGAAATGCGAAAGAATGACGCGAGCAGGGAAAGAAAAACGCAAGCACGCTAACATAGATCGCGGAGTAGGAGTGTATAATAATTGCTCACGGTTGATGCATTTCATCTTTGACCCGGAGCCGAAAGATTGGCTGAGCATCTCTGGTACGAAGTTACTACCAGTCAAGCTTTTCCGCAGTGCGGATCTAGCCGCGGTATCGAAAGAGGAAGGTGGAGTTGGACGTCTTCTCCTTCTCTTCTTCATGCTGGACAATGTGCGTTCAAGCGATAGTATCAAAGCTAGCAGAGGAAGCCATGGCTAATTCATTGGTATTCTCGCTGGATGTGGCGTGTGAATGGAAACAATCTTTGTATGGCCAGTGTTTCCTGTACATATAGTACAGCACACAAGTGTCGTGTCAACCTATTATTGGAGAATACACCATGGCCTTCTTGGACGAAAGAAGTGATTGACAGCCAACGAAACAGTGGCGAGTATGTTACCTACATGCTATCACTATCTGAACACACTCTCCACCCTGCTCAGCCACCCCAACTTCACAGCACTCCATCCAACCACACCAACAACACCCACCACACTCACTCCCAGCACCCTCTCTATCATGCGTCCCTGCCATCCAACATCTCTCACAACCTCCGAATATCTCTGATTACTGAAGCTAACCCTAGCATACTGTGTCTTCACCCCACTCCTCGGCACCCAAGCATCTAACAGCTCTTCCAACGTCTTCCTCGCCTTATACGCCAGGCTCCTTACCGAACTCCTCATCTCAACGTAATTCCTCATTGCCAAATCGTTGATAGCATGCGCGTCAGGTTCCCGCTGTTTCGTATAGGCTTCAAGCGCTTCTGCTCGGGAAGGATAAGCAGTCGAGTCGAGATGTGAAAACAGGACGCGAACATCTTCAAGACCTGCGTTCATGCCTTGACCGTAGAATGGCACCATGGCGTGTGCGGCATCACCGACGATGACGGCTGATGACCGGTAGTGGTAGGGTGTACATTTTAAGCTGATCAGTGGGAGATGTGGGTTTGCCTTGTATTGGGCGAGGAGGTCGGGGGTGTTGATGAGGTTGGGGGCGACGCCAGGGAAGTTTGTGTTGAAGAACTTTGAGACAGGGTTGTCCTCGGTTGTTGTTGGAGGAGAAGAAGAAGTCGAGGAGATTGCTGAGTCTAGTTCAGAAAAGGAAGACGCCGGCATGAAAAGCGTGCAGGTGAAAGACTTGTCGAGCGAAGGAATGGCGATAAACATCATCGACCCAGCCGGCCAGATATGAAGATGATTCGGACTCAATCGAAACCCATCTTTTGCGCTTTTCGACAACGTGTTTAAAGCTGATGGATCTGCTGGCGCCATTGTAAACTCGCACCAGAGAGTGTCAATATAATTCTGCTCGTAATTCATCCTTGCATATTTCATCAAGTGATAGCGTGCCGCAGAGTGCGCACCATCTGCGCCAATCAAGAAGTCAAATTTGACCTCAATCTCTTTGTCGTTGTCATCTTTGCCGCCTTTCTCCTTGTTCGCCGCGTCAACATCCAAATCACCAGCCGAGCCAGATGGATCAATATTGCCGGCATTCGCTTTCGACGGACGCTTGACTTCGAACCATGCGACGTTGCGATTAAAATCAGCACCTGCCAATTTATGGTTAAAGTGTAGTTTCACATTGGGCATTGTTTCCAGCTCATCTAGTAGACGTTTGTTGAGACCTGCACGGTCCGCAGCACGAATGAACTAGGTAGCATTAGTGCTGGAGCTCGTAGCAAAAAAGAAAACATACCCTTCCGTGCACATCGTACTTCTGACTCTCTTCAAATAGTTCATTCGTCCCGGTTTGTCGTCCGTGTATCATACGTCCGTGCATGGGGATCGTGTCTGCCAGAATAGCGTCGAGTAAGGAAGGACATTGAGCTTCTCGTAGGGAGTTGATGCCTCGTTCCGAAAGAGCCAAATTGATAGATTTTGTGAAATTGAGTGGTGTCGTTGCGGGATCTCGTAAATCTGGGATGGGAGTGGTTAGTCACAATCCGATGGGCATTACCACAGTATTGAAGTGCCTCTTGAAGCATAGAGTCACGGCGGCGAAAACTGACCACTTCTCAGCTCATAAACATCAACATCATTGCCTCTTCGAGCAGCATAAACTGCCGCTAGTGCACCAACAGGTCCCGCACCAATCACAATAATCTTCTCTTTTGACTTCACTTCAGGCATGGTCAGGAGTTGTATCGAAAAAAACTGTAGAATATAGATTATAACTTGTGACCTGTATTTTAGGTGGAATATATAGTACATTGTAAGACAATGTCGACATTCGCCACTTTGAGGCATCGAATTAGTGATCACGACAAGTAACAATCACACAAGACATTATTCATTGCAAAGATCCGCCAGGGCCCGTAATCTTGTGCAATCCTATTTCACGAAACTGGTATTCACGAGCATTGAATAGTCAATGGGATAAAAGTTCATTACCAATAATACTCCTCACCACCAGAACTAAAACACTCCAACCCTACTCTCCTCTACTCTCCCTTCAATTTATCCTGCTTCACACTGAAAGCCATCTCCAACAAATCATTCTCCTCCTTCGTATGACTCGACTTCAAACCTGTTGCCACACTAGCACTTGGTGCTCTACCAGCATACAATACGTGCTTCCTGTTGTGGTTCTCCGTTGCGTTTAGCATCGTCTCGATTCTTGGCTGTGCAAAGCTCCAAGGTCCAGCGTTCAGCGGCTCTTCCTGTGCCCACACAATTGACTTGGCGTTGGGGTACATGTCGAGGTTATCCTTGAGCTCTTTCCATGGGAAGGGATTCAGCTGTTCTATACGAGTGATGGCAGTATTTGTGATTTTGTTGGCGGCACGGTATTTGTGGAGTGCAGCGTAGACTTGACCTGTGCACATGACGACACGTTCAATCTTGTCTGGGGATTCAATGGTGTTGTCTTGGTGGGCAGGGTCTTGGATGATCCATTGGAAGTGAGAGTCGCCAGTGAAATCTTCGATATTTGAGCGAGCTAGAGGGTGACGTAAGAGCGACTTAGAGAAGAAGAGAATGAGAGCTAAGGAGAGTGTTAGTGTCGGTCGAGCGAAGGAGGTCTTGAGACTTACGCTTGCGGAATTGACGGTGCATTTGTCGTCGAAGGATGTGGAAGACATTGGCTGGGGTTGTGCAGTAAGCGATTTGCATGTTACAGTCCTGGTGCTGGCGGTGAAGCTTGTCTTCTGATGGGAAGATACGAGGATCCTCGTTGCAAAGCTGTAGGAAACGCTCCATACGACCAGATGAATGCTCGGGACCTTGACCATCATAACCGTGAGGCATGCTCATTACAAGGCCAGAACGTTGCATCCATTTGACTTCGGCCGAGGCAATGAACTGATCGATGATGACCTGAGCTGTGTTTGCAAAATCACCGAATTGAGCCTCCCACATAACCAAAGCATTAGGAGAGTACAAGGAGTAACCGTACTCGAACCCGAGCACACCGTATTCAGAAAGAGAAGAGTTCGAGATGACAAAAGTTGCTTGATCGTCCTTGAGATGTTGCAAGGGAGTGTGTGTCTTCTCGTTGACTTGATCGTGGAGAACAGCATGTCGCTGGGAGAATGTACCACGCTCAACATCCTGACCAGA
>Ga0160427_10002359_pt1 | contig 11396 bp, 21 predicted proteins | sample SolpanmetagenomL_FD_108194 | JGI IMG/M metagenome (GOLD analysis project Ga0160427, IMG submission 108194) | Solar panel surface microbial communities from Lawrence Berkeley National Laboratory, California, USA - L | ecosystem: Engineered > Built environment > Solar panel > Unclassified ...
GGTCGATGTTGTAGAGCTTGCAGAAGTTGCGCAAGGCCTCGCGCTCGTTCTGGCTCACCACCACGTGCCCGATGACGAAGGAAATCATCATCTGCAAAAACAGCTTGTCGAACATCTCCCCTATCTGCTTGCTCGACTCGGCCGTGAGCGTGTGGTGCTTGAGAGCCGTGGGCAGCGTCACCAGGTAGGCCGACTTTTCGGCCTGCTCCGGCCGGCGCAACTGGCGGTAGGGCTGCTTCTCCACCTTCATGCGCACCACCCGCCCCAAAAATGTGTTCTGATGCACCGGCTTGGGCTGCTCAGGGCCAAAGAGGTGCAGCATGTATTCTCGCACGTAGGAGCGAACGGGGATGGCGAAGATGGGCAGGTTGCTCACAAAAAGGGGTAGTTGTTTCCTCATCAAAGGTTCAGCTAAGCAACGCCACAAATTAGGACGAAAGTGCGGCCTTCACCTTGAGCACCGTATTGGTGGAACAGCCGGCTAGCCCAGCAATTTCGCGTACAACAAGGCCCTTCTCCAAATACTTGACCACTTTAGGGTATTTAGCCAACAATTTCTCGGTATTCTGCTGGCTGCCGGTGGGCCGCCCCTTCTGCGCGCCGGCCGCGTAGGCTTTGTCCTGGCCACTGCGGATGCGGTGGCCCAGGCGCTCGGTTTCCATCTCGTCCACCTCCATGAGTACGGTCATGATGAGGCGGGCAATGGGGTTGGGTTTCCCGTCGGGCAGCAAGGAGCCCAGCTGGATGTTGAGCGCAAACACCGACACCTTGAGGTCGGCCAGCTCCTCGACCACCTGGCGCGTCTCGCGGGCGCGCCGGCCCAGCCGGCTTAGCTCGGTCACGAGCACCATGCGCACGGTGCCCGCCTTGGCCAAGGCCAGCAGCTGGTCGAGGTCGGGGCGCTTGGCCCGGCTGCGGCGGGCGCCACTCAGCTTCTCGGCAATCGTGGCCACCACCTGGTAGCCGGCGCGGGCCGCGTGCCGCTCCAGGTCGCGCAGCTGCCGGCTGAAGTCCTGGGCCTCGCTGCTCACGCGGGCGAACAGCACCACCGGCATGGGAGCATCTTGTGTCATATTATCCAAGTGGTTTTTGAGAGACAGTTTTTGGGGGGGGGAACGGCCCTGCTAAGGCCGGTTGAGGGGTGTTCTTGCGAAATACTTTTTTGAGACAACTCGCGCTTTCTGGTAGCCTTAATTTGCGGCTATTGAATTTCTGGTGGCGGCCTTCTTTGCCGGCCTCTTTCTTTACGCAGCTTACCGGGTGCTTTACCTGCACTTGCGAGGTGAACGAACGACTGGCATCATCGTGGAGCTGCGCCGGGGCGATTCCACTGACGGGGCACCCATCTTTCATCCTAAAGTTCAGTTTACCACGCACGCGGGCACCACTGTTATTGCCGAGAGCACCTTCAGCACCCAGAACGCCGGCACCTTCTTTCGAGTAGGCGAGCAAGTAGACGTGCGCTACTCCCCACGTAAGCCCACCTTCTTTGCCATTGTAGGCTATGACGTGGCGGCGGTCCTGCTGTTGCTCTTCTTTGCCGTGGGCATCGTGGCTATCCTCTATTGGGGATACCTGCACCCTCAGGCTAAGGGGTAAAATCAATGGCCTGCTCCAGGTTCAGGCTCGCCCGCTGCACCTCGCCCCAGGCCAGGCCTGCCACTGGAACGCTAGGCAAAATGAGTATAAGCGCGGCTTCAGCTCCCTGAGCAATTGCCGGCCGGTCTTACCAGAAGTGGTAGTTGCCATCAAAAATTAATCCAGTTGGTGAGGTTGAGCGATTTCTGCTGAAATTTACCCAGGATGCCTACCAAGGCAATGTTTTCCTCGCTGCGGAGGCCACAGTGCTGCAAGGCGTGCCGGGTGAGGTGCAGGGCACACAGCTGGTAGCCGCTGGCGCGACACTGCCAGGGTTTCGAACGCTGGCCGGGCCGCAGGGGCTTGGCTTGCTCAGCCGCGTGGCGGCGGTGCAGCTTCGTGGCCAGCTTGGCCAGCGGCGCCACGAGCAGTAGCTCGATGGGCTGCACCGGGGTCGTAGACTGGGTAGTGTCCTCCAGGAGTACCTGCACAGCGCGGGCTAGCAGGCCGGCCTCGCCACGTTCTAAGGGTACGAGTTGGTCAAGCAGGGGCAGGTTCATGCCGTAAAGGTTGCGGCTGGCAGCGGCCAGCCCATTCGAGCAGCTGAAATTGCTGCCTCTGGGTGTGCGCTCAGGGGCAGTAGTAGTGCGTGGTGGCCCAGGCGGGCGGCGGGCAAAACGCTCGCACAGCTTCGCGTTGCTTTTGCCTAGGATTAGGGCTGCTTAGCCGAGAAGCCGGGCGTTGCCCTGGCCTGCCCCCGGACCTTTGAGGCATGCGCTTCTTCTCCCACCTCCAGCAGCTAGGCCAGGCCCTGTTTCAGCGCCGGCAACCCGTAGTAATCGCCACCCAGCCAGGGGCCTTTTGCCCCCAGCAGCACGAGCGGGCGCTGCTGGACTTGTTCGCGCGGGGCTTCCTGACTATCGACCAGGTGATGGAGCGCCTAACCGTCTACGGCACGCCGCCCGCCTCGCGGTAGGCGGCCGGAGCCGCTCTACACCCACCCCCCTTTTGAAGCGGCTGATTTCCTCCCCATGCTCAGGTCGTAGATGAGGGCCACCTTGATGAAATCCTTGTTCTTGGCCACACTGCGCTCGTGGCGCCGCAGCTCCACGGCCCGCGGATTCTTGGCGGGGCAGTTGGAGTTGAAATCGTGGCGGCCGTACTGGGTGCGCACGTTGCCGTCGAGGAAGTAGAGCAGCAGCTTGGTGTGGGCGTTATCCACAAGCTTTTGTGCAGAAGCGGAACGGGTGTAGCTCATGTGGTGGGGGCGTAAGGGGTGAAGGAGATGCGGGTAGTAGTGGGGGCAGTGGGCGTGGCCACCTGGGCGTAGTAGCGGTGCAGGGCACCCGGGCCGAGGGCCCGCAGTTTATGCTCGTGGTAGCGGAAGATGCGCTTGTCGAACTTGACGTGGCTAGCCGCCTGCTCGAGCGTCACCAGGGGCTCCACAGTGGGGGTGGCTGTACGTGCGAGCAAGGCCAACACCTGGCTGAGCTTGGCGTCGAGGGCGGCAATTTCTTGGCTGCTGGCGAAGTCGAAGGGCATGGCTAGGCGGGTTGTAAAACGCCAGCGTCGAGCGCGGCCTGGCGGGCGATTTTGTAAAAGGAGTTGGCCAGCAGCAGGCGCACCTCGTTGGAGCGGCGGATGTGGGTGGCCGACACCAGGCACTTGGCCTGGGCCTCTCCCACCGGCCGCACGTGCAGGCTGAACAAGGCCGTATAGCCACCGCTAGCCGGGTGATAGTGGGCGTATAGAACCGTGAAGAGCTGCCCCTTCTCGTCCGTCCAGGTGGCCTGCACCTGCGTCAGCAGGCAGCTTTCCACCTGGCTTACCTCAAAGCCCAGGCGCGTAAACCAGCGGTGCAGGGAGCTGGCCAGGTTGCGCGGGTAGGCGGGCACAGGGGCGGTGGTGAGCAGCTGCGTCATGGCGCTAGGCGGCTTTAAGCAGCCGAAACTCGCGGCGGCAGTCGGTGAGGTCGATTTCTCGAATGCCCTCGGGCAGCTCGTCCACGAGCCAGGCTTCTTCGTGGGTGCGCCCCTCTTCCTGGGCGGTGCGCATAGCGAGCGGCGTGGTGCCGCTCACGTACATGGTGAGGTGCCCGGCGCGGTAGGCGTAGTCCAGAATGGGCTCGGGCTGAGGCACCGGCACCAGGGCCGCGCTGGGGGCCAGCGACGAAACGCGCACCCGCTTGCCGGTGGCGGCATCGGTGAGCGAAACGCGGGGAAAAGTCAGGACTTTAGCCATTGCGAGGGAGGAGAAGACCGGTGAGAACTAGACTACTTGCGGGCGGCTGGCGCTCACGGCCAGCGCGCCGCTGAAGCGGTGGCGGCGGCGGATTTCGCCGGCCAGCACCAAGGGGACCTCCTCGCGAAAGCGCGGGTGCTCGGCCACGATTTCGTGGCAGCGGCGGGTAAGCTCGGGCAGGGGCGTTACCTTGATGACCGGGGCCGGGGGCAGGTGGTCGCGTAGCAGCTCGTGCAGGTCGCGCAGGCAGGGATTGGCGGGCGGCGGGTCGGGGGTAGTGTTCAGGCGCATGAAAGAGAAGGTGTTAAGGGTGAAAGAGCGAGTCAAGAAGTAGCCCCCTGCCCTACTGCGGGCAGGCGCTGGGTGGGGCGGCCGTAGCCGGCGCGTACCTCCACGTAGCAGCACTCGGGGCGGGCATCCCAGCACACCCACATGGTCGTTTTCCAGGGAAAGCCCGACACGCCGGCCGCTTCGGCTACTTCGCGCAGTAGGCCTTCGGGGCCGTAGTCCACACCCAGCACCACATGCTCGGCGGCGCTGGCGGCGGTTTCTGCCCGGGTTTGCGCCATTTCGGCCTCTGTGAAGCCGGACCAGGTGCCTTGCAGGTGGGTGAGGTCATTGGCGGGCGGCAGGGGCTCGCGGAGCATGCGCGCTAGCACGGCCTCTGTTAGCAACTGCTCGAAACGCGCGAACTTGGCGGCGCCGGGCTTGGGCGTGCTCAAAGCGGCCAGGCTCGCCAGGAGTTGCGTCATTTCGCCGGCCGGGCTGCGGTCGCCATTGTCGAAGTCGCTCAAGTAGCCGTGGCCTTCGAGGCGCTTGCGCCACCAGGCGGCGGCTTGCTGGGCCAGCCCTTGTAATAGGGCCAAATGTTCGGGGGTAGCGGTGGCTACGGGGTGCTGCTCTTCGCTCATGACGTGAGAGTTACTGGCGTGAAAGAATAGCTTTTAGAGGTCGAGCACGGGCATGACGACGCGGGCCGGGGCCACCGGCAGCAACTCAGCAGGAATAAGGAAATCGGGCAGCCCTACCCGCACCAGGTCGATGAGTCACGGCAGATGCACTTTGCGGCACTGGCGCACGGCCCGGAGCTGCTCGGTAGTGGCTTCGTGGCCAGCGCGCACCAGCGCGTCTACCGTGTTACTAGGCAAGTCTTCGCAGACCAGCGACATGAGGTGGTAGTACCTCTGGCGGTCACAACTCAGCGGCGCATGCATGGCGTGTTTGACACGATTCGCCCGCCACCTGCTTTATTGCAGGTGCGTTGTCGTGTCGTGTCACAAACACACGAGAGCAACTTACAATTGAAAGCTTACTATAGTAAGCTTTTGACTGAATAAGATTACAAAGTGCAGCAACACCCTATAAATGAGCGACTAAGTTTTTTACTGAAATCCTTTCAGCTAAGTGCTCGAGCTTTTAGTGAAACAATTGGCGAGAAGCCTACTATCACTCAGAACTACGTAGGTACCCGCAACTCTATGCCAGGCGCTGACTACTTAGAAAAGGTATTGAAGCGCTTTGAAAGCATCAGCCCCGCTTGGCTTCTAGTTGGTGAAGGTGAGCCATTCAAAGAGGGTACCACTCCCGCCCAGAACCAAACAAATATTTCAGGCAAGAAAAACAACGTAGCAGTTGCCGGTAGCCACGGCACCATCACCACCAACAACTACAACCTAGCTGACTGCGAGAAAGAGCGTGACACTCTACGCATCCAGCTCGATAAGGCCCAGCGCGAAATAGAACTGCTCTCTGGGCAGGTTGAGATGCAGAAAACCATCATCGAAGGCAAGGACCAGATGCTGGATTTGCTAAAGGGTGGGTTCAATAGACCGAATTAGCACTTATTCCCTAACTCAACAAATATGCTTGGAGCAATGGGAGAAGCTGCGCTAAGTATTTTTTGCATATTCTTGTATTTTTTACTTCTAGCAGCACTATACCTCCTGCCACTACTTCTGATAGTCGTCTTACTGAAGACATTTGGTTTATCCAAGCCCCAAAGAGCTTCCCTCACAAGGCGCCCGCTTTCCTCAAATAGGCCACTAAAAACTAGGCTACTAGCTGATGCACAAGTATTGCTAAGCATAACCGCCGCCCTTCTAGCCTTCCTGTACTATGGCCTGCTAGACCTAAGTAGGTGGCTCACCAAGCAGTGGCACAAACGCATCTGATTTCAACGCGCCCCCAAGTGGCCCCCGGTGCCGGAGTTGCGGCGGGGTGGTATTTGATTCACCGAACTAATGTTAAAAGCCTACCTCATACTGAAAAAGATAGTATACTTCTACGGTATCGCGACGGCCATTATCCTGCTAGTAGCCCTGGCATCTAGTATCGCCGGCTCCGAAACCGATGCCGGCTTCTTTTTCGGAATGGCATTTGGTGCGCTGATGGTGTTCCTAATTCCTACCAGTCCAGTCTGCTTGGTAGCGCTTCTACTGTTAGTCTTCAGCAAACCCCTAAAACAGATTCTTACTCAGGCTGAACGCTTCCACTCTGGCCATCACTAGACTTATTTGAAGTAATCCTGCTGCACGCCAGCTACAACCGCCCGAACTAATGAAAACGCTTCCCTCTCTCCTAATCCTGGGCTCCCTGCTCAGCACGGCCCACGCCCAAACGCCGGCCACCACGCACGACAACGCTACCCCCGCCAAGCCGACCAAAACGGCCGACCACCGCGCAGCCACCTACCAAGGCCCCAAGGTGGTTAATGACAGCAAAGCCCTGGGCCAGAAAATGGTGCAGCAAAGCAAGCCTGCCGATGCTATACGGACGCGGGTGTCAGACCTACCGGTAAAGAAATAAATCAACACCTGCTCCTCAGTAGCCCCAGCTGCCAGAGTTGCGGCGGGGTGGGATTACTAGCCCGAACTGATTATGATGCTACGTTTACTAACTACGCCTCTACTAGCAGCTACCTTATTGAGCCTCATGAGTTGCTCAAAAAAGGATGAGCCAGTACCTACCAACCTAGGGACTTACACGCACAACGGGTAGCTATACCCTGTCAAATAACTTCAAGCACCCGTTCTGGCATAGCCGACTATCTGGACTTACGGCTCACTCCTATCGACACCCAGCGAAGTGGCGAGTCAGTTTTGGTCTCTTTCGTGAAGCCTACCGATGCTCCAGCTTCTGCCTATGGGCTGTCGATGATTATCTACGCGTGGAATACCGACTTTGGCCCATTTGCGGTGAATTATTTTACTCCAGATGCCAACGCCACCTTGACTCAGCTTGGTAGCGGAGGATACTCCGGCACTTTCGCTGCCACATTTAGCCGCTTCACTTCCACCGTCATCACAGCAGGCGCCTTTACTAATGTGCAGCCCTAAGCATTGTTAGCAGCTAAAGACGAACTGTTTCTCCTGCTACGTGCCACCTACAACCACCCTAACTTACCTTTCTACTCACAATCGAGTTTGTGCGCTACTTCGCCAAGCAGGTGGCCCCCGGCAAGCTCACCGAGAAGGTGATGGAGCAGTTCAACCCGCTCGTGAAGAAGTCGGCCGCCCAACTGCTCAACGACATTATCAACGACCGCCTCAAGTCGGCCCTGGCCAAGGAGGAAGTAGTACAAATCATGGAAGAAGAGCCGGCCGCTACCCCCGACGCGGCCAAAGGCGGCACCGAGTTCACAGAGCTGGAAAAGGAAGCCTTCCTCATCGTCAAAACTATCCTGCGCCCCGTGGTGGATGCCAAGCGCATCACCCACCGCGACACCACCAGTTACCTCAACATCCTGCTACGTCATTACAGTAGGTAGCCAGAACGTGTACCATTACCTGATGCGGCGACACATTACCTCGTAGCATCTACTGCTACCACCTAACAAAACGTCCCGGTCAGTACTGACCGGGACGTTTTGCTTTCATATCGTAGTTGTATGGTTTCACTCTCGGTTTTCCATCTTGCCACCCTACGAAAATCACCCGCCAGCTCTGCCTCGATGCCCTGGCTGCTAACGGCACCGCCCCCACTCACCTCACCATCACCTGGGAGGGCAACTTCAAGCATTTTTTCTATTTATCCTCAGAATTTCACCAAAAATCGAACTATACCCGTTAATTTTACGATAGACTCCGTAGTCAGCCTAAATGCTACGGTTTAATACTTTCCGCTTCTTCTATCGTTGGCTCAGTTATGGACGCCAGTAAGTCGTTTGACCATTACGCAAACCGCCGGGATTTACTGCGCAGCTACTTGGCCGAGTATAAATTGCTCCACCAGGAAGCACCCGACGTCACAGCTTGGCTGAGCTTCGATGCTTTTGTGGAATTTTCGTTTGCCTACTTCCGGGCCAGCGAGGAGCAGGAAGATGCCCAGCAGCGCAAAGACCGCCTTAAACAGGTACGCAGCAACTTCTTCAACTAAGTAGGTGAGCCGCTAGGCTACCGCCGCTCTAGGGGCGGCGTATCCGCCGCCGGGCTACTTCCTTTGCGCGCCGCAGTTCCTCGCTAAGCGCCGCTGAAAATTACCCGCTAGCTCCGCCTTGCTGCCCTGGCTGCTGAGGGCACCGCCCCCATCCTCCTGACCGGTAGCTGAGCGGGCAACTGCCTGCGCCTAGGCACCGGCTACCGGCACGCCTTCTAGTAGGTACGCCCGCGCCCTACCCAACGGCCTTAGCATTTCGCAAGTTTTTGCTAAGTATTCCACTTATTTTTAGCCCTAAAAGGCCCCTGTTTCACCAGCAGGGGCCTTTTGCATTTAACCGCTATTTTATTGTTGAGCTAGAAGCCGGAAATTTAGGTGTTGTAACCTATCTGCTTCCATGAATCTAACTTTTTTATGCGCTGCTCCCCACGTCACTGTTTATTTCGATTCCTGGAATAACTGGCTCTACATCGAGTGGCAAGGCACCCTGACGCTGCCCGCCCTGCAATACGCCTGCCTAGAGGTAGCCGAGTGCTTTGTCAAGCACGCCTACCCGCGCGTGCTCAACAACGATTCCCAACTGGATAGCCTGCCCTTGGAAGCGGCCCCCTGGCTGGCTAAGCATTTCTTTCCCCATTTGCAGCAGGCCGGCATCGAGCAGCTGGCCTGGGTGCACGCGCCCACCGTGCGCGGGCTCGCCCACGCCACCCTGCTCACGCAGTCGCTACCCCACCTCAACCTCAACCTCTTTGCCGACATGGAGCAGGCCACCACGTGGTTGCAGTATGCTAACCCTGCCTACACGGGCGGCCACCAGCAGCTGCCCCGCCCCCCGGCCGAGGAGGCGCTGCTCGCCCACGCCGTGGCCCAGTTCAAGCAGGCCCTGCACGAGCGCGGCGTCGACGCCGCGGCTGCTGCCCGCGCCTGAGCCCGCCCGGCGCCTTGCCTACTCATGCCGGCTACCCCTCGCCCGGGGCCCTTTCCCCTACCGCTTCTTGCCTACTTCTTTTTCTACCCCCGCTTCCTATTCTATGGACTTTAGCGAATCCCTTGACCACTACGAAAACCGACGCGACCTGCTGCGCGGGTATTTGTCGGAGTACAACTTGCTCTTAAAAGAGGCCCCGGAGGTGGCCGCGCTCTTCAGCCTGGAAGCGTTCGTGCACTTCTCGTTCGCCTATTTTCGCATCCGCGAGCAAACCAGCGGCGTGGAGCGCTTAGCCGCCGCGCTCGAGCGCATGCGTAACGCATTGCCCTAGGCCCTGCCTGCCTACTTACACGCTCCTACTACCGCCCTTGCCCACCCCGGCCAGGGCGTTTTTGTGCCCGGCCGCCCGCTGTTTGGCAGGGTTAGGGCCAGCCGGGCTACCTTCGCCACCCTATGAAAATCACCCGCCAGCTGCGCCTCAATGCCCTGGCTGCTGACGGCACCGCCCCCATCCAGCTCACCATCACCTGGGAGGGCAACCGCCTGCGCCTGGGCACCGGGTCCGTGGTGCGCCCCAAGCACTGGGACGCCGAGGCCCGGCAGGTAAAGGCCCAGAAGGGCACCCCGCACGCCAGCATTAACCCGCGCCTGAACCGCGCCCACGAGGCGGCCGAAGACGCGCTGGAAACTGCCCGCAAGCAAGGCCGCAAGCTACCGGCCGCGGAGCTGCGGGCGGCGCTCGACGCGGCCCTGGCCCTCACGCCCGTACTGGCGCAGGCAGCAGCCGCCCCCGTAGCCGCGCCGGCCAGTGACTTGGAGAGCCTGCAACGGGAGTGGCTCCGGGAGCACACCCACAAGCCCCGGGGCCGGGATGGGCGGCCGCTGTCGGGGGAGGCCATCACGGGCTTCACGGCGACGATAGCGCGCTTTGTCAAGTACCAGCAGGCCCGGCAGCTCGTGCTGCGGGTAGAGGCGCTGGATTTGGCCTTCTACCAGGATTTTCGCACCTATATGCTCGAGGAGCTGGGCCAGGGCATCAACACGTTCGGCAAGCACATCTCGCGCCTCAAAACGTTTCTTACCTGGGTCGAGCAGGAAAAGGACTTGCCCATGCACCGGCACTACCGCAAGTTCAGCGTGCCCAACCAGCGCGGCCGGGTAGACGCGCTCACCGAGGCGGAGCTGCACCAGCTTGCCCCGCTGCGCGCCAGCTACACGAGCCCCAACTGAGTGAAAGCCCTTTTTATTCTTAACGCTTGAAAACTGCCACTCATAAACCACCCGGCTAAGGCTGGGCACCTTCAGTCCCATCCAAACAGCCGGGTCGCTGTGTCTAGCGCTTCCGGCAGCCCGTGGCATGTGTGCACCTTAGCCTCAGCAGGAAGCCGGTGGGCACTGATAAAATCGTTGAGCATGGCAACGGCGCTCTCCGCCGTATCCCCGTTGTGCAGGGCCACCTCGAAGTAATCGTGCAAGTCAAACTCATTCCCAAAAGCCCAGGTGAAACCCGGACCTAGTATATAGTACACCTCCCCAAGCCGGGTAAACTGAGTAAGTAATTGCCCTGGCTCGTTAGAGTCGCGCAGCACCAAGTGCTGCCCCGGCCTCAGCTCACTGAGCAATTGCCGGCCGGCTTTAGTCGTTTGCATTAAACCTTATCACTTATCTTGAAACAACTGCTGAGCTAAAAATCTGCCTTTTCTCTATGTATAATCCGTATTTTTCTGCTAGCCTGTTGCTTGGTGAGTAGAGGGGGTTATGACTTGAAAATCACCTTTCTCACTGGCTAAGAACGCGCACGTGCCCCCACAATAGCAAGACAGGCCGGGCGCGCTTGGTGATAGCAGCATTAATATTCTGTTAAGAGAACCTCTGTACTACCAACATTTCACGAGCGTACGGTACCTAATCTCTTCGTGGGTAACCTACTCCCGATGGACGAAGAACTAAATTATCTGGTGGACTGGCAAGAACGAAAAGTCGGGGCGGGCGACTCTTACTGCTCCCAAACTCCTGGCAACTACGTAAAGTGCTCATTGCTTGCTCTATGAGGCGTGCTTTGACTGGTCGACTACCAGGCTTTCGGGCGGCGGCGGCCAAAACAGCGGCGTAGCTGTTTTCTTTGCGGGCGCGGAGCCTTTTCGCCCCGCCTTTATTTACATGGCAACATCCACCCTGACCGGCCTGCGCGCCGGCGTACTGCACGGCGACGAAGTGCAGGCCCTTTTCCAGCACGCCAAGGCCCACGGCTACGCGCTGCCTGCCGTGAACGTGA
>Ga0160427_10002360_pt1 | contig 11395 bp, 11 predicted proteins | sample SolpanmetagenomL_FD_108194 | JGI IMG/M metagenome (GOLD analysis project Ga0160427, IMG submission 108194) | Solar panel surface microbial communities from Lawrence Berkeley National Laboratory, California, USA - L | ecosystem: Engineered > Built environment > Solar panel > Unclassified ...
AGCACGTTGAGCGTCTCGCGGCTGAGGCGGTCGCCCTCGTGCTCGAAGTCGCGCAGGCGCTGCACCTTGACGGGCAGGTCCTGGTAGGCCTGGAGCAGATCGACCAGGGCCTCGGCCGTTCCCACGGCGTTCTGGGCCTGACTGGTGAACAGCGCACTGAACCGGGTGTTCTGGGGCAAAAGACGCGAGAAGACCATTTGTTTATTGTGAACGATCGTGGCGGCCGGGACATGAAGACCGGGGCCCGGGGTGGGCAGGATTTCCCGGGCACGCCCCGGGTTCGCCTTCAGAACTGCCGGCGGGCCAGCCAGGGCTGTTCGGCGCTGAAGTCGTAGTACTTGGTGTCCAGCACCCGGAGCGGGCCAGAAACGCCGTCCGGGAGAAGTCCGTTGTGCAGCCGGACGCTGGTGTAGTAGCGGGGTGAAAGCTCCGCACTGGCCTCCCGGTGCAGGGCGCTGCGGTGCCAGGCCCCGGTGGCGCTCAGGGTCTCGAGCACCACCAGGTTGATCCAGTTGCCGTCCGGCAGCCGCTGGCAGCCGTAGCTCAGCACGCCCGGCACCTGGGCCATGCCCGACACCAGCGCCGCGTCGATGCGGTCGACGGCGCTCTCGACCAGCGGATCGATCTCCAGTCGGCGCTCGCCGCGGAAGCCCACGAAGGCCAGCGGGGTCCGCGCCGCCAGCCGCGCGTGGCCGAAGACCAGCAGGCGGTGGTGCTCGCCCGGATACGGCTCGCCCCGCACGACCCGGGCGAGGTCGTCGAGCATGCCCTCCAGCAGCGCGGCGTCGGTGTCGGTGTGGTCCGGCCGACTGAAGGCCGGGGCGTGCGGGTGGTGGTCCCCGAGCACCTGCATCTGGCGGTGAAGGTGGGCCTCAGTCATGAGGACCGGCCTCCAGGGCCGCCGCCCGGCGCGCCGCTTCCCGGATCGGCAGGTAGTCGCGCGGCGTGACCGGGACGTAGGCGGTGAGGCCTGCGAGCGCCAGCACCTCGCGGCCCCGGCGGTGGTGGTGGAGCGTGGTGAGCGTCCGCCGGATCGCCTCGCGCCTGGGCCCGGGCAGGCTGCGGTGGGCCACGATGGGCGGAGCCGGATACGGTCCGAAGGTGGTCAGCACCCGCAGGTCCGCGCTGAGCGCCGGAGTCTGGACGAAGGCCAGGGCGAGCACCGTGCTGTCCACCGCCGTGGCCTCGGCGCGGCCCTCGCGCACGGCGGCCAGCGAGGCCAGGTGGCTGCCGCTGAAGTCGGGCCGTCCCAGGACGCTGAGGGGCAGGCCGCGCTGCTCGAGGGCCGCCAGCAGCGCGACGTACCCGGAGAACGACGCCCGCTCGTTGAGCACCCACGCCGCGCCCGTCAGGTCGCCGAAACGCCGTGCCGGGTGGTCCCGGCGCACCACGACCGCCGAGGCGTAGACCGCCCGGCCGCAAACGTCACTTCCGGCCGGGACGGGGGCGGCCAGCGGAAGCAGTTCGGCGCGGTGCTGCACGTACAGCAGGCCGCAGAGCGCGGCGAGCTGCACCTGAGCGCTCCGCACCACCTGCAGAGCGTCGTCGGGGGCCGGCAGGAACGTCACCGTCTCGTCCGGCGCGCCCGCCAGCAGGGAGGCCAGCGCGAGGTAGTGCGGCTCGGCGTTGGCGGCCAGCAGCGAGGTCAGCCGCAGCGGGGCGGCGGAGGTGAGTGGAGCCGGAGCGCCAAGCGTCAGGGTGGCGGCGGTCATGTCGCGCCGCGTCCGGTGAACGGTCTCGTCATGGAAAACCTCGTCGGAAAAGGGAAGCGTTGGGCGTTCAGGCGGCGCTGTGGCCGGGCTGGAGGGCAGCTTCAGGAAGCGCCTCGCGGGTGACCTGGACCCACCCGTGCAGCTCGAGCGCCTCGAGCGGGGCGCGGCCGAAGATCAGCTTGAAGATCTGGGGGTGCCATTCCAGCGTGCCGTGCGGAGAGGTCACCAGCAGCACGTCCAGCGTGCCGGGTTTCCAGCGGACGTTCAGCGTCTCGGTCACACGTTCCTCGGAGAAGCGGTCTCGGTGGCGGGCGGCTCGACCTGTCGGGCAGGGAGCGCGGCGCCGGGGTTGAGTGCAGTCAGCGGCGACAACACATTCGCCCGCGAGCGGCGGCGAATGTGGAGGCGGAACAGGAACGGCAGGTCAGGGTCATGGGTCTCCTGGGGAAACGTCTCCCTCGATGGGCTGCATCTATCGTAGAACAGATTACAAAACTTGTCAACTATCGTTCGTGGCGAGACTTCCCCCCAGCCCCGGTTCTGCGCCTCGCCCAATCGGCATCCTCGCTAGACTGGCGGCATGACCAACAGCGAGCACCTGACGGAATTTGCGGGCTTTAAGGTCGCGTCCTGGGAACCGGGCCAGCCGCTCGGCGACCCGGCCACCACCATCCACCGCCTGGCGGTCGAGTACGACGAGGAGGCGAGCTGGATCAGCAAGTTCCGGGCCTTCCTGGAGCTGCCGGGTGCCGAGCGGCAGCAGGGGCTGGTGGTGGGCAGCTGGGACGCCGAGGCGGGCATGGACGGCGACCCGCGGGAGGTGGTCGAGGCGCTGGTCGGCGCGCACGACCGGCTGCCGCAGCTGCGCGCGCTGTTCCTCAACGACATCACCTCCGAGGAGAACGAGATCTCCTGGATTCCCAACGGCGACCTGTCGCCGATCTTCGCCGCGTATCCGGCCCTCGAGCATCTCGGCGTGCGGGGCGGCAACGACCTGAGCCTGGGCCGCCCGTCGCTGCCCGCGCTGCGCACGCTGGTGATCCAGGCGGGCGGCCTGAGCGCCGAGGTGGTGCGCGAGGTGATGAGCGCCGAGCTGCCCGCCCTGGAGCACCTCGAACTGTTCCTCGGCACCGAGAACTACGGCGCGAGCAGCACGCCCGAGGACCTGGCCCCGCTGCTCGACGCGCAGCTGTTTCCGAAGCTGAAGTACCTGGGGCTGAAGAACAGCGACCACCAGGACCAGATCGCGCAGATCGTCGCCCAGGCCCCGGTGCTGGACGGCCTGGAGACGCTCGACCTGTCGATGGGCATCCTGACCGACGAGGGCGCGGCGGCGCTGCTCAGCAGCCCGCTGGTGGGCCGGCTGAAGAAGCTCGACGTGTCGTTCAACTGGTGCAGCGACGAGATGGTGGCCAGGCTCGAGGCCCTGCCGATCGAGGTGGACGCGTCCGACCAGCAGGAGGCCGAGGACGACGACTGGCGGTACGTGTCTCTTGGCGAATGAGCGCGACGTCCTGCTGATCGCGCCGCCGCACGGCCGCCGCGCCCGCGCCTTTCAGGAGACGCTCGCGGAGCTGGGCTGGCCCCCGGCGCGGGTGGTGTCCTACCTCGACCTGATCGGGGGCCGCGCCCACCTGCCCGGGCTGATCCGGGCGGGCAGCAACGCCGGGCGCGGCACGGTGGTGCGCTTCGAGTCGCCCGGCGAGGACGTGGCGACCGAACTGGCCCTGATCCGGCTGGGCGGCGGGCCGGCGGCCGACCTGAGCGCCGGGGAACTGCCGTTCACGCCGGCCTGGTTCGCGGGCTTCGCCGAGGTGATGCGCGGCCTCGAGGCCGAGCTGGCGCAGGCACCGGCGCATCTGCGGATGCAGCGCACCGAGCAGGTCCTGGCCATGTTCGACAAGCCCGCCACCCACGCCCGGCTGTCGGCCGCCGGGGTGCCGGTGCCCGAGGCGCTGCCGCAGGTGCAGTCGTGCGACGGCCTTCTGCAGGCCGCCCGGGAGCGCGGCTGGTCGCGGGTGTTCGTGAAGCTGGCCTACGGCTCGAGCGCGTCGGGGGCGGTCGCGCTCGAATGGTCGGGCGACCGGGTGCAGGCGGTCACCACCGTGCGCCAGGAGGGAGCGCGCCTCTTCAATTCGCGCCGCCTGCTGCGACTCACGTCTTGGCCGGAAGTGCGCGCCCTGATCGACCGGCTGGCCCCGCAGCGGCTGCACGTCGAGCGCTGGCTGCCCAAGGCGAGCTTCGCCGGCAGGGCGATGGACCTGCGCGTGGTGGTGGTCGGTGGCCGGGCCGAGCAGGCACTCGTGCGGCTGGGGCGCGGGCCGATCACCAACCTGCACCTGGGCAACGCGCGCGGCGACGTGGGCGCGCTCGAGGCGGAGATCGGCCCGGAGAGATGGCAGGCCGTGCGGCAGACCTGCGCCTCGGCACTCGCGGCCTTTCCGGGCGCGCTGTACGGCGGCGTGGACCTGATGCTCACGCCCGGCTGGCGGCGGCTGGCGGTGCTGGAGGTCAACGCCTTCGGCGACTACCACCGGGGCGTGCTGGCGCGCGGCCCGGACGGCCGGGAGCGGGACACCTACGCCGCCGAACTGCACGCGCTGCTGGGCACGGAGGCCCCGTGATTCCCGTCCGCGACCTGATCGGCCGCTGCGACGTGGCGCTGATCACGCTCGACAGCCTGCGCCTCGACGTGGCCCGCGCCGCGCTGGACGCCGGCGAGACGCCGCAACTGGCCGCCCTGCTGCCTCCCTCCGGCTGGGAGGCGCGGCACACGCCCGGCAGTTTCACCTACGCCGCGCACCACGCCTTCCTGTCGGGGTTCCTGCCGACGCCCGCGCGGCCCGGCCGCCATCCGCGGCTGTTCGCCGCCGCGTTCGCGGGCAGCGACAGCACCGCGCCCGAGACCTTCGTGTTCGGGGAGGCGACGCTGCCGCAGGCGCTCGCGGCGCGCGGATACCACACCGTCTGCGTGGGCGGAGTCGGCTTCTTCAACGGCCAGACCGCCCTCGGCCGCGTGCTGCCGGGCCTGTTCGCCGAGGCGCACTGGTCGCCGACCCTGGGCGTGAAGAACCCCGGCGCGGCGGCGCGGCAGATGGAGGTGGCGGCCGGCGCCCTGTCGGCCCTGCGGCGGGACCGGCGGGCCTTTCTGCTGCTCAACGTCTCGGCCACGCACACCCCGACCCACTTCTACGTTCCGGGCGAGCGGCGCGATTCCGTCGCGACGCAGCGGGCCGCCCTGGCGACGGTCGACGCCGCCCTGCCCATCCTGCTCGGCGCGCTGCGGCCGAGGGGCGACACGCTGCTGATCGTCTGCTCGGATCACGGTACCTGCTTCGGCGACGACGGATACTGGGGCCACCGGGCCGCGCATCCGGCCGTCTGGAACGTGCCGTACCTCGAGACTGTCCTGAAGGGAGATGACGCATGACCGCAGCCGACACCCTGCCCGACCTGCTGAGCGGCGGGCCGTACCAGAGCTACACCTACGCCTATCCGCACAAGACCGCCTACCGCACGCTCGACCCGGCCGTCCCGCTGCACGAGGCCTGGGCGGACGAGCGGAAGTCGTCGCTCTTTCTGTACCTGCACATTCCGTTCTGCGAGATGCGCTGCGGCTTCTGCAACCTGTTCACCACCACCAACGCGCCCGCCTCGCTGGAACAGGCCTACCTGGACGCCGTCGAGCGGCAGGCCGGGCGGGTCGCCGAGGCGCTGGGCACGGCCACCTTCTCGCGCCTCGCGCTGGGCGGCGGCACCCCGACGTACCTGGAACCGCACGAGCTCGATCGTCTGTTCGACCTGCTGGACCGGCAGTTCGGGGCGCGGCCCGCCGACCTGCCCACCTCGGTCGAGACGTCTCCGGCCACCGCCACCGCCGAACGCCTGACCGTGCTGAAGGACCGGGGCGTGAGCCGCGTCAGCATCGGGGTGCAGAGCTTCGCCGAGTCGGAGGTGCGCAGCGTGGGGCGGGCCCAGAAGAACGCGCAGGTGGCCCTGGCGCTGGACGCCATCCGGGCCGCCGGGCTGCCGGTGCTCAACATCGACCTGATCTACGGCCTGGCGCACCAGACGCCAGACAGCTGGCTGTACTCGCTCGCCGAGGCGCTGCGCTGGTCGCCGGAGGAACTCTTTCTGTACCCGCTGTACGTGCGCCCGCTGACCGGCATCGGCCGGCTGGGCCGCAGCTGGGACGACGAGCGGCTCGAACTCTACCGCCTGGGCCGCGACTTTCTGCTGGCGGCCGGGTACGTGCAGACCTCGATGCGGCGCTTCCAGAAGGCCACGCTGCCGCTGGGGACCGAGCCGGAGTACAGCTGCCAGCAGGACGGCATGGTGGGGCTGGGGTGCGGCGCGCGCTCGTACACCCGCGGCCTGCACTACTCGAGCGAGTACGCGGTGGGCGCGGCCTCGGTGCGCGAGATCCTGCAGGACTTCGTGGCCCGGCCGACCGAGAGCTTCGGCGTGGCCTCGCACGGGCTGCGCCTGAGCGGGGATGAGCAGCGCCGCCGCTTCGTGCTGCAGTCGCTGCTGCACGTCTCGGGCCTGAACTTCACCGAGTACCGGGCCTCGTTTGGCAGCGAGGCCACCAGCGACTTTCCCGGGCTGGCCGGGCTGATCCCCGCCGGGCTGGCCAGCGTGCAGGGGGGCGTGCTGCGCCTCACCGCCGCCGGGCTGGAGCGCTCCGACGCGGTCGGCCCCTGGCTGTACTCGCCGGACGTGAACGCCCTCAGCGAGGCGTACGCGTGGAGGTAGGCGGACTGCACCTCTCGGTCATCTACCGAGGCCCGCTGTCGAGCTGCAACTACGGCTGCCCGTACTGCCCGTTCGCCAAGCACACCGAGACGGCCGCCGAGCACGAGGCCGACCGCCTGGCGCTGGAGCGCTTCGTGGCCTGGGTGGAGGCCCAGCCGTTCCGGGTGTCGGTGTTCTTCACGCCCTGGGGCGAGGCGCTGGTGCGGCCGCGCTACCAGCAGGCCGTGACGCGCCTGAGCCACGCGCCGAACGTCGGGCAGGTGGCGATTCAGACCAACCTCTCGGGCGCGCTCGGCTGGGTCCGGGGGGCCGACCTCTCCAAGCTGGGCCTGTGGGCCACCTTTCATCCCGGCGAGACGACCCAGGAACGGTTTCTGGCGCGGACCGCCCGGCTGGACGCGGCGGGCGTGCGCTACAGCGTCGGCGTGGTCGGAAAGAAGAGCCACATCGCCGACGCCGAGGCGATGCGGGCGGCGCTGCCAAAGCACGTCTACCTGTGGGTCAACGCCTTCAAGGTCGGCGAGGGGTACTACAGCGCCCAGGACCTCGAGCGGCTCTGCGAGGTCGATCCGCTGTTCGAGCTGAACACCCGCCGCTATCCGGTGCGGGGGCAGCCGTGCGCGGCGGGCGAGACGGTCATCAGCGTCGAGGGCGACGGCACGGCGCGGCGCTGCCATTTCATCGAGCGGCCCTTGGGGAACATCTATGCCCAGGACGTGCGCGAGCTGTTGCGACCCCGGACGTGCAGCCGGTCGGGGTGCGAATGCCACATCGGGTACGTGCACCTGCCGGCCCTCGGGGCGGGCGAGGTGTTCGGGCAGGGCCTGCTGGCGCGCATCCCGGATGAAGCGGCGTGGGCCGACCCGGCGGCCGTGCAGGCGCTGCTGGAACGGGGCCGGGCCTTCGCGGCGGCCCGCGGAACTGCGGCTACGCCTCGATGACCGGCCGGTAGCGCGCGGCGTCGTCGAAGCCGGCGATCCAGGCCGAGGCCGCCTGCCCGCTGGTGATGTGCGGCGGCACGCGCAGGCTGTAGCGCCGGCCGGTCGAGGGGCAGCTGAAGCACACCGCCACGAAATCCTCGTCGCCGGGCAGCTCGACCCGGACGAGCAGGCGCTCGCCGCCCGCGTCGCGGTCGCGGTCGATCACCTTCGCCTGCACCTCTTCCAGGAAGCGCTCGTAGCCGATGCGTTCGAGCATCACCCGCCGCAGCTCGACGTTGGGCGTGCTCAGCACCTCGGCGCTCTGCAGCTCGTCCGGGCGAAAGGCGAGGCGTTCGTCGACGCGCACGCCGCGCCAGCGCAGCGCCACCGGCCGGTCCACGATCCGGAGGCCGCTTCCGGCCACATCGAGCCAGCCGTTGACCTGCAGGCCGGGCGGCAGGTGCTCGATGCCCCGGCAGCCCGAGAGGTCGAGCTGGGCGACCTGGGTGAGCCACGCGGGCAGCGTGCGCAGGCTGAGGCAGTCGCGGGCCGACAGGTTGCCGAACCGGACCCGGCCCTGCTGCGGCCAGGTGCTCAGCGCCTCGCAGCGGCTGACGTTCAGGAAGCACACGTCGAGCCCTTCGGGCAGCGCTTCGAGCGAGACGCAGCCCTGCAGGCTGAGCGAGCCGGGGTTCAGCCCTTCGGGTAGGTCGGTCAGGCAGGCGCAGTCGTCGAGCACCAGCCGGAAGCGCGCGCGCGTGCTGGCCGGCACCGACACGATCGGCAGCCCGCGGGCGATCAGCTCGCCGACCTGCAGGCGCTCGGGCAGCTGCGTCAGGCCGGTGCCGCTCACGTCGAGCACGTCGCCGCTCAGGTCGTCGGGCAGCCGGGTGAGCCGCGTCTCGCCGCTGAGGTCGAGGCGGCCCTGGAAGCGCAGCGGACCGGTCACGGTGCCGGCCAGCAGCCTGGTCCTGGCCTCGGCGGCGCTCACGACGGAGGCCGGGATAGTCACCTCCGGCCGCATCAGTCGAGCACCCAGCGGATCGCCTCGGGGCTGTACTCGCGCTGCATCCAGACCTTGTAGAACCCGCGCGGCAGGGTGATGGTGTGGTGCTCCTCGTGGATCAGGTCGGCGTGCTCGCTCAGCACCTGCACGTAGGTCTCCGCGCCGGCGGAGTACAGCTGCACCTGCGCGGGCTGGCTGAAGCGGTGGCTGTGGCCCGTGACCTCGCCGCGGGCGAGGGTGGCGCCGGGGCGCGGGTGCGCCTGCGGCAGGGTTTCGACAGCCTGAACGAGCACATCTCCGTGACGGTAGAGCATCTGTTCCTCCTGGATAAGTGGTCCTGATTACGCTCATAGCATAACATGAAATGTGACCACTGTCCAGAAATGACCGGGGGTGTGGGTCAGACCTGCAGGATTTCCACGCCTCGGGAACGTCCCCCTTGGTTCATTCAGTCTTCATTCGGTCTCAAGCGATACCGTCGCCGCCGAAGCGGGGCGGCTACCCTGAGGTCTGCCTTTCAGGTCACCCCCCGCCGGCCGGTCTCTGTTCCCGGCCTGAACCCTGCACCGCTTCTCCCCTGCTTTCAGGAGCCCCCATGAACGCCCGACCCCCCAGTGCCGGACCGCTGCACGCCCTCGCGTCTCTCTCGCTGCTCCTGCTGACCGGCGCCTCGCTGGCCGCCTCCACCGCCGCTCCGCAAAAGGGGGCGGGCGCCTGGAAGGGCACCATCACCATGTACGTGCAGGACTACACGCCCAACTGGCCGGGCGTCAAGCGGCCGCTCAAGGTCTTTCAGCAGATCGCCGACGCCTACCAGAAGGCCAACCCCGGCGTGAAGATCAAGTTCTCGACCGTGCCGGTGCCCGACAACGACACCAACGTGCGCGTCAAGGCGGCCGCGGGCGAGCTGTTCGACATCTACTGGGCGCAGGCGGCCAGCCTGAACAGCACCCTGCCCAAGGGCGTGGCGACCGACCTCGCGCCGTACTTCAGGCAGCCGAACCCGTACATTCCCGGCAACAAGGCCTGGCAGGACGTGATGAACAAGACGGTGCTCGCCGAGAGCGCCGCGCCCGGTGGAGCGGTCTATGAGTTGAGCGGCGACCAGGTGACCTACACCATCTTCTACAACAAGGACCTGTTCAAGAAGGCGGGCGTCACGGCCGTCCCGACCACCTGGGCGCAGCTCGTCGCCGCCGCGAAGAAGCTCAAGGCCGCCGGAATAGAGCCGATGCACGCGGTGCCCGCCTACCCGTGGTGGAGCCACCACTTCATGACCGACCTGTACAGCAAGGATTACGCGAAACTCACCGGTTACGACGGCGCCCCGGGGCAATCGCCGCTCGACGAGGCGGTGGCGATCTCGCAGGGCCTGCTGACCCCCAAGGACCCGCGCTTCATGTCGTGGTGGCCGGCGTTCAAGAGCTTCACCGACACCTGGCCCAAGGACTACCTGACCGCCGACCCGGCCAAGAACTACGACGCGTTTCAGGACTTCGTGGGCGGCAAGGAGGCGATGATCTACGAGGGCAGCTACAAGGCCCGCGAGATGCAGGACGCGGGCGTCAAGTTTCCCATCGGGGCCTTCAACTTTCCGAAGCTGAGCACGGCCGACGTGGCCGGGGCGACCGGCGTCAACACCGCCAACGCCTACAGCGGCACCGGGTCGTTTCAGTATGCGGTGAGCACCGAGCGGTCGAACAGGACGCTGCGCGAGCCGGGCAAGCTGGCGGCGGTGGTCGACTGGATGCGCTACTTCGGCACGCCGACCAACCTGCAGAAGATCGTGGCCGAGACCGGCTCGTACGTGCCGAGCTGGCCCGGCACCAAGGCGGGCTTCGCCGCCAACTTCGACAGTCAGGCGCTGCGTGCCCAGGTGACGCAGCCGAACCGTGCCCTGGGCGTCGGCAACGCCTCGCCCAACCTCGGCTGGGGTGACATGCAGAAGATCTTCGGGCTGTACCTGAGCGGCAACATCACGCTCGATCAGGCGAAGGTCCAGGCACAGACGGTGCTTGACCGGGCCGCGCAGGACTACGCCCGCAAGAACAAGGTCGATCTGGCGAAGTACAAGTAAAGGCGGGCCGATGACCACGCGCGTGCCGCTGATGACCACCCTCAGCCACACCTGGCCGAGGACGAAGACCGCCTGAACAGGGCCGGGGCGCTTCCAATCAGAAGCGTCCCGGTTTGCCGTCTCCAGGAGACCCCATGACCGTTTCATTGCCGCCCGTATCCGTGCGCCGCCCGACGCTGCTCACCCGCCTGTGGCGGGCGCGGCTGGCGTACCTGTTCCTGCTGCCCACTCTGCTGCTGCTCGGCTGGTACGCCTACTACCCGGCGTACATCGCGCTGAGCCGCGCCTTCACCGACTGGGACGGGCTGAACACCCCCAACTTCACCGGTCTGGAGAACTTCCAGCGGGCGCTCACCGACCCGGTGATGGGGCAGGCCAGCCTGAACAGCGCGCTGTGGGTGGTGCTCGGGCTGGTGCTGGCCGTGGTGCCGCCACTGCTGGTGGCCGAGCTGATCTTCCACCTGCGCGGCACGCGGCGGCAGTACGCCTACCGCACGCTGTTCGTCGTGCCGATCGTGATTCCCTCGCTCGTGCTGCTGCTCGTCTGGAGCACCTTCTACCAGAGCGGCGGGCTGCTCAACCGGCTGCTCTCGGCGCTGCACCTGGGCGGGCTGCGTCACGAGTGGCTGAGCGACCCGCACACCGCGCTGCCGAGCCTGATCCTGCTGGGATTTCCGTACATCGACGCCTTCAACCTGCTGCTGCTGTACGCCGGGCTGCAGAACATCCCACACGAGGTGATCGAGGCGGCCCGGCTCGACGGCGCGGGCGGCTGGCGGCGGGTGTGGAGCATCGACCTGCCGCTCCTAGGCCCGCAACTGCGGTTGATCGGGCTACTGGCGATCATCGGCAACGTGCAGTACTTCATCTCGCCGCTGGTGCTCACGGGCGGCGGCCCCGGCTACGCCACCACGGTTCCGGCACT
>Ga0160427_10002362_pt1 | contig 11392 bp, 3 predicted proteins | sample SolpanmetagenomL_FD_108194 | JGI IMG/M metagenome (GOLD analysis project Ga0160427, IMG submission 108194) | Solar panel surface microbial communities from Lawrence Berkeley National Laboratory, California, USA - L | ecosystem: Engineered > Built environment > Solar panel > Unclassified ...
AACCCTAACCCTAACCCTAACCCTAACCCTAACCCTAACCCTAACCCTAACCCTAACCCTAACCCTAACCCTAACCCTAACCCTAACCCTAACCCTAACCCTAACCCTAACCCTAAGACATTTTCATTGGATACGTCCAGGCTCTTAGTATCTACAACACCCCGGACACGGTTTAGACGCACCGTAGCTTGATTGTCTGCTAGGCTTTGTGTCGTTCTAACATTCTGTGCATCTTCAACATTTAGGGTATGTTCGGTCTCTTACGCACGCCTAGTATTCAGATTCGTGTGATCATCATCATTATCATCATTATCATTATCATCATCTATGCTTGTTATGCTAACTTCTCTTAATATTCGACCTCCTCTATTCCCTACAAGTATGTCATTGTTTTATATAGCTAATAGTAGAAGTTGTCTTAGTTAGGTATTAGTGATACTCTAGTCACGACGGCTTCAGCGACTTGTATAGGTTAGTTCTAGCCTAGTTTCTAGTATGTCATGACTTAACGCACTTAGTGATGTATCTATGACTATTGCTATATCGGCGCTACTATATGCATTGTTTAGAGGTTAGCTTTGATTTCGAGCTAGCCGTGTCGGCAGTTAGCTTAGCTCCTTTAATTATGTGGATTTATTAGATCTTAGTCGTGGTCTTATAGGTATTTACGTTATACTTTGTTATATATTCGAAACGTTCAATTGCTAGAGGCTGTCCGAAAGCGTTATTATAGACCGTGGTTAAGGGAGTAAAGGACAAGGAGGTATAACAATCATATTAATAGATAGGCCGTTCGTTCGTTATTCATTTCGAGCTGCTTGTCGCCGTATCCTTTGTTATTCTGCACGTCGTTCTCGTCGTTCTTGTTCTGCTTAGGCTTGCTGCTCTGCATTTAGCAATAGTCCACGTCGAGGTGCTATTACCTGTTCAAGTTGTATTTTATGGCAGAAGTCGCAGAAATGTTCGAATTTTTGAAAGATTAGTATCTAGGATTGTAGGAGTTACGCTTCGTCGTTATCGAGTATAATGTCGTTATCGTTCAATTTTCATAATCATTGTTTTGTTCGGTTGTTGTACTTGGAAAATAATAGTAGGTTGTATTAGTTATAACATTAATTAAATATTTTGAGTTTACGTTATGCTATACAACGCTTCTCTGAATTCTAGGGAACTAACTTTATAGTAATAAAACAAATATAGCAGTAGTTTAAAAAATGTGGTAGTAAGGTCACTACAGCAAATAATCTTTATAGCATATTATAATCTACATAATTTTTCTCTTTATATTTTTACATTAAATCCCTCCAGAATAGTGCGTAAGAGCTTGATGTCCCTGTCTAGTAAAGTAACGCGTTTTGCATGTATTGTAAGCAATTAGGCGGCTATAAGCTTATTAGCATTATATTACACTATCAAAACACATCGGAAACGTACATGAAAGAACAGTAACGATGTGGCTTTCTGCCGCTTCTTAAAGAGCCAAAATTGCGTTTCTTTAGAAATGTAATTCATCGATTCTACATTAGTCTACCGCAATTTCCTGCACAAGTCTTACGAAAGCGAGTTTCGGGATCAACAGACTAGTAGCTTTCTAATAATATCTAATTTCTCTTAGAGCCTTCATACCTTTTTGCTTCGTTAATTTATATGCATAACGAGGACAAATCATAGAACTTACTAGGCTTAGGTTTTCGTACTCGAGTAGCGCGAGCCTTACCACTTCTAGTTAAAGGTCCCGTATTTCTAGGAGGGCGTTAAGGTAAGCTATAGCGGAGGGGAACCTTATACTAAGGAGCTTTCCGAGCTACGCCACGTTTTAGTGCTTTCCTTAGTGTTTTTTTAGCGCTAGCTAGGGGTGCCTTTGTAGCATAGTTACGACGAGGTAGTAGGGGATTAGATCTTTAGCTTAACGACTAATTTGACGTCTAGTTTAATGATTGATCTAATGTATTATTTAATAGACCTGTTAAAGATCTATTTAATGTATTATTTAATGCTTAATTTAAGGCATCATTAGACGAACCTATTAAAGATTCGTTCAAAGATCGATTTAAAGAATCATTATTTGATGATTCATTAGAAATTTAATTTAATGAATTGTTTAATAATTCATTTGATATTTGATTTGATGAATTGTTTAACAATTCATTTAATATTTGATTTAATGAATCATTAGATGATCTATTTAGTGCTTGATTTAATGAATTATTTAATAATTCATTTGTAGAATCGTTTGATTCTTGATTTAAAGAATCATTTACTAATTCATTTAAAGTTTGGTTTAATAAATCATTTGACGATTCATTTTCGACTTAACTTGTTGAATTGTTTAGTAATTCATGTTCCATATAATCTATTCTATTTAAAATATTTTCTAATTAATTTGACATTTAATTAACTTTATTTAATGTTGTATTTAATGAATCATTCAACGACTTATTCTCGACTTAACTTGTTAGATCATTTAACGATTCATTTAGTGGTTGATTTGTTGAATCATTTAAGGATTAATTCGACGTTCTATTCGAAGATAGATTTTCAGGCCCATTACTAGGTGATGGATCTAGTAAGGAATTTTCAGCTTAGTTATCGAGGGAAATGTCGAGTGATGGATCTAGTAGTAGGTTTTTAGCTCTATTCGACGAGGAAATATTAACTAATGAATTAATAGTTGAATTTCTAGACTTACTATTAGTAGGAGCTTTAGAAACATGATTATCGGAATGATTCTGCTCTTTACTTTAAGGGTTTATCGAGGATTCCGCTTCAGGATCTAAGGTAGGATGTGGTTGTTATAGTGGTAGTGCTATAGCATTTCGTCTTCTTGATGCTGCTAAAGTCTTCTAAAATAGATAAGGAGATAAACAACACTATGTTATTGATTTACACTTACTCCTTAAGCTATTAACATATTAGTAAGATTCTAGAACATCTCATACTATGTAACTATTATAGATAATATATATCGGTATTAATAGTGATGATAATTGATAGTATAACGATGCTTTATAAAAAAAATTGTCTTTATGAAAACTCGAAAGAGATAAGAAGAAAAAATTAATGCTAGCAAGAAATAGATACGAATAACCCCGCATAGCAAAAAAAATTGATAGTAGGTGAGGTGAAATGTGAAATGTGAAATGTGGAATGTGAAATTCATGATTATAGTGAAGTTGAACGTCTACGTGTGGTAGTACTTATGTTAGTAGATTTGTAAGACTAAACGAGTACTAAGAGTATTAATAGGCCTAACTTTCTATATAGCCTATCGTGGTTTAGCAAAATTGTGAGGAATACAGAAGTGAAGTCGAAAAGAACAAGTAATGAACCTTAATTTCTTTGTTTCACGTGATGCGACTTTGGACTTACAATAATTATGTAATCATCACAATCTCTTTGTTTCTAAAGCTGAATATTTTAATTCATAACGAAATTCACCGTAACTATTTCTTTGTTCAAAACCATAGTATAAGCACACCTTAATCTGCATTCGAGTAGTAATAACTTTCTAACCTTTCTTATTTCTCGCGACCTTATAATAATTTAACGCTATTATAAAATAGTAAGTGCTAATGGATTTTAAAAGCGATAAGTAGCGGTAAAAGCTAACGTGTTATCTGTTCGTAATATAGATGTTATCCTTAAGAAAGAAAGCTATACTAAAAAAAAGAAAGGCCGAAGAAGAACTTTCTATTAACAAAAATACAAAAAAAGAGAGATCGCGTCTACAGAATCGCCTACAGATACGTGTGCTTTATAAGAATACCAAAAAGGCAACACTTACTTAGGTCTCAAGAAATCTGAAGACGTGGATAGAAAAGAATGAAGAATATCAGGCTATAGACGCGTAGCAGAAGGAGATATTGAAACATAATAAGGAGAACGACCTACATAACGAGAGGTAAGTTATCTCTATTTTTGAACTAGGAAATTTTGTATTAACTAAGTATAGAAAAGCAAAAGGCAAGCATTATACATAAATCAGCCTGATGCTAGATGACAATGTCGGTCCTATAGTCGATCATGACGAGATCGATACTCTAGATCTTACGGGGGAGCAGGAGGATGATCTTACCGGTGGTGAAGAGTATAATAACGGCTAGCAAGATTACTATTTTGAAGACGATAGTCTAAGCGCCATTAATATGTGTCTACGCACCTTAACTACTAACCTAGAAATGGACTTACTAGACGGCACTAATTTGGCACCACAATAAGAGTGGTTGTTGAAGGTCGTTCTAATGTTACGACACTAAGTCCAGTTGTCCTTGATCATCTAGCAATCGCTATAGCAGCTATATGAGACTACTATAAAAAGTCTCTTTAAAAAGGAAGCGGTTCTGCGCGTGCTATATAGTGCTAGACGTTTAACTCCCTAGCGCGTATAGTGTGCAAGATTATATGTTTGTCCTTTTCCATCTTCTATTCATCGTTTTAAGAATCTAACAAGCTCGTAGTACGGTCCGATTATAGAGAGTGTCTATGAGGCGCACTTAGCGCTTACGAGTGGCCTCTTAATCAAGCTTCTATATCGTAACGGCGGGTCCGTTAAAGTCGCGGTATCCTAAAAAGGTCGCGCTCTTCATAATATCCTCCTTAAACGTACATACTACTCGATCATAGAGGGTATTAAACAAAGAGTTTCGCCATAGGTATATTTTACAGAATCTATTTTATATAGGAGTAATAGACACTAATCCGGTCAAAGGTCTTTTATAGGTTTCGAAAATGGCGTATGCCGTTAACATATCTTCGATTTGATCGTAACGTTCCTCTAGGAACTTTATCTCTCTGTTAGAAGGCGTATTTATTAGCGTCTTTGAAAGCATTTGTCCTAAAGATGAAGGTAAGCATTTTCTGATTATTATAAGTTATTAATATTTGCTAAATACCTTAACAGAAACCTAGATCAGAACCGGCGATCTTAACACTACACGACTACTATACTCATACCGAGCGTGAGGTTTAGCGTAATCTAGCGACCTAGTTAGGGAAATACCTGACCGAAAATGATGAATATGTGTTCCCTAGACCAAATATGTTATAGGATCTTTGTAGTAAGAACGACCTAGAGTAATGGATACCATATAGCGAAGTAGGATTAGTAAAGGAGACCTGTTGTCTGCTGTTACGTTTTGATAGCGATAATATTAGTAGTCTTCCTCTTTATACGAGCAAGATACAGAATCCTCGAGCGGAGATGTTACTTAAGAATATAGAGTTGTTACCGAGGCTCCTTCTATGTCTAATAGACCTAGCAACTAAGACTGCAATTTTAGAGTCACTAACTGCCTTCCTTATGAATCTATCCGATGTAGCTTTTATGAATTTCTAAGACAAGATGGAACAATAGACTTAGTTCAAGGTTTTGAAGGATCGTAGTATATAGGCGCTAGGGGATGTAGCAGATACTCGGTTTAGAGATATCGAGGACGAAGAAATGGCTAAGCAAGATATGGATGAATTTGATAACATAATAGATATTAATAGTTAATAAATAAGAAGGATAAAAATGGAAAAGCATTTTTAAAGATAGATAGTAACAGAGACAGATTTCCCCTATACTACTATAGATTTTCCCCATACTACCACAGATTTTCCCTATACTACCACATTTTTCTAACCCGTCACAGAAGAATTATAATGCGAAACTATAAAGTTGTTTATTTGGTTCCACGTTCTTGTTATTGTTTACATAATCATGTCGATCATTTAATTATATTTTATTATTGTCCTTCCGTTACATAATAACTCACAGCCACTTTTCCCCCGACCTTTGAAACCTCTTATTACCATTCACATTATCATTGCCGACATGTTTAGTAACTATTTTCATCATTAATCATAAAGTTTTAGGATCATTATAGTGACGTTGTTACAGATATTGCCCCTTTACTATAGTATAATTAGGCGTCACAGAGGAATTATGGTGCAGAAATAAAAAAGCTTTTATTAGTTATTAGATTAGTGGTCCAAAATTGTTATTTATTTGTTTATTTTCCTAGACTACTAGTCTATAGTATGACATAATAGTTCGGGAGTCTTCTCGCACATTCTAAACCTCTCATTACTATCATTATCATCATCGTCACCATCGTCACCATCTTTTATAATTAGCTTCTTTAGGCTATTGTGTCTCATAACTATTAATGTTTATATCCTTCGTTCATAATAAATATCTATAGGGCAGAGACTATTATGATAATCCACCTAGACGAAAATATTAATAGACATCCTTGTATAATTCAATATCTTTCGCTTAGAGGGTGACTCGCCTAGCGTGGATTACAAACCGATTAGACACTATTAGATTCAATTAGTAAGAGCAGTAACGGTTCTTAAATATTGTTAACACACCTATAAACATAAATATAAGATTCGCCTTAGCTACCTCTTAAAGCGCTATCATCGCGGAAACAGCAAACCTAATGTTATTATTGTAGTTTAATGTAATCTCCCGGACCACTCAGCTAAAAGGCATCTTAGGGAGTAGTAATTCGGTACCTATCTAGTAACGCCGAATCTCACGTAGAGCCGTATCTACACGATATCTACAGGTCAGTTTCTCTTAGTATTAAGCATTTCATCATACATAACTAACTTGAATCGATAGTTTTACTAGCAACTCCCGCCTATTTCTTGCCCTACAAAACGCCTACCGCGTTAGTACTAGCTCTCTTAGGGGTACGTTTAGCAGGTGACTGTTTCGCGACGACTTTCTTCGTCGCTTTCTTATTCGCGGTAGACTTCTTAGCTTTAGCTTACTTCGGAGTTTTCTGTTTAGTAGCTATTGTAGATATATGATATAAGAAAGAGATAGGTGTGAAAGATTAGAAGGAGGAGGAAGGTCATGCTACTATATATGCTGTGACGGGGTGTAAGAAAGTGAATAGTGAAAATGATAAATAGTGAAAGTGATAAATAGATAATTATGTCAATGTTTCGATGTTTCGATGTTTTAACTCTGAAATAACAGTCTTTTAGCGACGTGACTATATTTGCTTTCTGTAATAACGAAACATAGATCTATAAATACAAGATAGTCGGTCGGAATACTACTACTAGTTGCCTAGACCGGACTATCGACACAGGTTTGTTATAGCGTTATTCTTAGTGACTTTGTGAGATTATCTGAAACAAGGTACGTGAAAGTGAATACTACAGCTCCGATAATATAAATACCATTAACACTACACTTCGATAACATAGACAGTCCATATCGTCATAGTGAGGCATTGCTTCTAGAGCTCCGTGGAATGAAAATTCATGATTATTCTCGTTTTTTTTACATGTTTTATTATTATTAATTACACTGTATTTTTTATGCTAAAAATTTCTAGAAAGAAAAAGGTTACCCTCCGTGTACACATATATCACATAATAGGCACTAATATCGGGGTGAATTGCGGATCTAAGAATCCTAGAATGCGCGTAGTTCAAATCTTACTCTTAGATAATCTATGCTTGTCTGCTTGCGGACTAACATCGATTCCAGGTTTACCTTGCCTATTTTACTATCTGTTACGCTGTTTTCATCTACTCTGTAGTGGTGATGTCATTGCTAAGAAACTCCCTACGAAATGCAATTACTACTACCACAAAATACTACCACAAAGCGCTAACAGAATCCCGTTGTCACGTGTTCAATTCCTACAGAAATTCTAACTTATAATAAATACGAATCATTAATACACGATTGCGAATGTAGTAAGCACTGTTAGAAGATAAGGTTTTTCTATATTACGTACGATATTAAAGCTTGCTATATGAATTTCATGGACATCGATATAGTAGCTAACCTTTAAGTCTTCTTCTAAATAGCCTATTATCGCACACCCACCACATCTTAATCATACGAGTATCGAAGTACTAACTACACTATATAGTAGTAAAAGCTAAGGAGTTCACGAGCAGGCGTAGGTAGTTTGACTTTTAGAACAGTTGTCATAACCTATTAACAAAAACAATAATAATTAATAATAATAAAATTTCAAGGTACGCTACTCTACATGAACTCCTGTTTAGAAGACCAGATTAGACTAATCAGATTAGACCTTTAGAGGCTTCATCGTTTAGACTAATTAGTAGCTAATCTTCGTGCTACTTATGCTTGCTTAATGTCTCTCGTCTTATTACCATATCGGTCATAATCAAAGGCTTCATCTTTTAGACTAGTTAGTAACTAATGTCCGTGCTACTTAGGTCGTTTTATACTAGCATGACATTTCTCGTCTATCACTATCTCGTTTACATTCGATAATATTACGATCATACTAGGAGTGCTGTTATAACGTCTACAACTACAACTAGTCTTTAATTCGAGGTAGAGTTAGAAGAATTTGCGAAGGAGAACAATACTACTACAAAATACTACCATATACATCGAACTCGAAATTCGGATGTTACGGACAAATATTGCCACAACTTTATTTACGTTCGCGACTCGCCGTTACGTGTGGGACCTACTCTAAGAGAAAAAAAAACCCGCTAATCGCGGTCGCCTTCGCATAACGCACCTCATCCTTCAATATAATCCGATAATAATGCTGTCTACCATATGTGCGCCATGGTCGACTATCAAAACTAAGATAAACTCTAACATAGAGCAAACGCTGGCGATTAATTCTGCGATCAACACACTACGACGTATGATGATAGACATGATAATAGACACTATTATAAAACGATGATAGATGATGGACACTATAATAAACCAATGATGGATATGGACACTATAATAAACCAATGATGGATAATAGACACTATAATAAAACGATGATAGAAGATGGATAATGGATGATGGTAGGTGATGTTAGATGATAGACACTATGATACTAAATTGTGGTAGTATTATGTGGTAGTATTAATAGATGATGGCCAACTGACACGGAGCGCATAGAATCGAATAGAAGCGACGGACCTCATCAACCACGGTACGAACTAGAGTTCGGACAAAGGCTTTCGACCAATCATAACGCCGCTTTAGAGGCTTCAGCATTTCGACCAATGGACGACTGCCGAACGACTAATACGGGACCGGACCGGCTGACCCACGACCCTCGGGGCCGTAAAGGTTTATAGTCTAAACTATCGATTTTCTAGGCTACGTACTTAGCGTTACTAGAATATCGATAGAACTAGACTAGATTAGTACTATTAAAGATTAGCTTATCCTTATAAGTATTAAATAAGTAAAAGAGTTCCTAGGATTTATAAATTACTACTAAAGGTTTATTAATAACTTCGCGAGTTATTATATACCTCTTAATATATTAATAAAGAAGCTAAAAATGAAAGATAGTAAGAGACCTCCCCTATTTAAATAGACTAACAAAGTATAATAGAGATTCGATATATTAAAATAAGTGTTCTAAGAAGTAGTAACGCTCTAACACTTTAATAAGAATAAAGAAATACAAATCTAGATAGATACTTTAGACTATATAATTATAGGAATTGCCTTATAATTATACGTCTCTAGTACAGGCCTAGATTAGTACCTATTTATATACTATAGTTAAAAAATAAGTAATATAGAGTACTAGTACCCTACCTACGATAAGGAGCTACTAGCTATTAAACAAGTTACTAGACATTAGTAGTACTACCTCTATTCTACGAAATCGACTACTAAAATACTTAGTAACTATAATAACTTAAAATACTTTTTATCTATAAAAAGTCTCTTCTAAAGACAAGCTAGAATAGTAGAGAAGCTATCTTAATATAACATAATTATTAAACATACTTTAGAGAAGACTAATTCTACTAACGGTCTATTAAGAAGACTAGATTACTACGTTCTAGGCAAAATGTAAGCTAAATATAACTTAATAACGTCTATGTTATAAAACCTTATAAGTAGTAATAACTACTAGAATACTAATACTAGCGTATTACTTATAGCTATAAATGTTTTGAATTTAAATAAGGTATATAATACTAGAATAGAAGGTTCCTCTCTAATAGGTAATAACTCTTCTAGTACTACTAGCGCTAGAGACTATAGTTTACTTATCTTATAGTCTGCCTTTAGAGTAATAAGTGAACCTATAGTTAGAGGTAGTTTACGCCTAGAGGCTTATACTATAAGACATGTTAGCTACACGGATTCTACCTCTATAGTTAATATATATTTAATAATTAAATTAAATAAGATCTATAAAGAAACACTAGTAAGCTTAGTAGACCTTATTAGTTCTATATAATCCTAGTTACATTCCTATATTAAAGTGATTTATAAGCTTAATAATAGTAAAAATACCTTATTATATAAAAAACGTAATAATAGTATCTTATGCTATATATGTAGAAATAAAGAATTAATCGTAATTCCTAAAAATGAAGTACTTATAGGCCGTATCTTATACTAATACTATAATAATCTAGTATCTAGATACCTAGGAAATAATAAAACTATCTTTACCTTAGAGCAAAAGTATTAGTAGCTTACGTTAAGAAAAGACGTAAAGAAATACCTTAAACTATATAACGTATACTAAAGGCATAAACTATATAGACACTAGCTTTATAGAGAACTAACTTCCTTACTAATACTAGGTTTAAATAAACTCCTAAAATATTAGTTTACTAATTTTATAGTAAGACTACTACTAGCTAAGCACGGAGATTCTATAGTTAATAGCATAATAGTATAGGTATATTAGTTATCTAAATACGTAAGATATATCTTTATAAATATAGAAATAAAAGCCTATGACCTTATAGATCTTATAGAAAAAGAAATTTACTCTAAATAGGGTTTCTTTACGTTAATAGTTACTAATAGAGGTTCGTTATTTATTAGTAAATACTAGGTAAACTTATGTTAGAGATAGAAAATAAAGCGCTAACTAAGTACTACCCTTTATCTATAAACTAATAGCTAAATAGAAAGGCAAAATTAGGTTATAGAATAATACCTACATTTATATATTAACTACTACTAAGACGATTAGCTATATTAGCTACACTAAGCTAAATTCTCTTATAATAATTCAAAATAAGTATCTTTTAGGACTACGCTACTCTAGTATATAATAGGTATAGATCTAAGACTACTTAAAAATATTAAAGAAGGAGAAAAGGAACCTCTAACTAAAGTTCTAGAAGTAGAGGAGTAAGCTATAAAGCTAAAAGTAATACGAGATAAGCTATAGGACTACCTACACTCTACTATTAAAAGCTAGTAGAAATACTTTAACTAAAAACATATACTATAATATTATAATAAAAGATAAGAAGTAATGTTAAATTCTAAAAATCTACGATCTCTTAAGCTAAAAAAGAAGTATGTAGCTAAATATATAAGACCTTTTATAATAGAAGAGATAGTAAGCTAGTAAGCCTATAGATTAAAATTACCTAATAGTATAAGGAGAATATACCTAGT
>Ga0160427_10002364_pt1 | contig 11390 bp, 10 predicted proteins | sample SolpanmetagenomL_FD_108194 | JGI IMG/M metagenome (GOLD analysis project Ga0160427, IMG submission 108194) | Solar panel surface microbial communities from Lawrence Berkeley National Laboratory, California, USA - L | ecosystem: Engineered > Built environment > Solar panel > Unclassified ...
CCTCTGGCATGATTGGTGGCGTTCTCTCTGCTGTCATTCTCCAACCGGCCGACCTTCTCAAGACTCGAGTCCAACAATCTTCAACATCGACTCTATTAGGTACCTTGCGGACCATCTCCTCTGGTCCGTCCCCCATCACATCACTATGGCGTGGCTCTGTTCCTTCAGCAATTCGCTCTGGTCTAGGCTCTGGTCTATACTTTATGTCTCTCGACGTTTTACGTAAAACAGTTTCCAAGAAGAAGCCAACGGTTCTCACAAATCTCCTTACCGGTGCAACAGCCCGAGTCGCAGCTGGGTTCATCATGATGCCCATCACTGTCATCAAAGTCCGTTACGAATCCTCCTTTTACGCATACACATCACTCTCTCACGCTACCCGAGATATTTTCGCCAACGAAGGTCTTCGCGGCTTCTTTTCAGGATTCGGTGCGACAGCAATACGAGATGCGCCTTATGCGGGTGTCTATGTCACTTTCTATGAAGGGATCAAAGCCATATTGTTACAATCACATCTTTACGGTGGCGGTGGGACAGGGACAGCTACGGCGGTGAATATGGGATCGGGACTGGTTGCTGGAGCTTTGGCTACGGCTGTCACGAATCCCTTTGATGCATTGAAGACGAGAATACAGCTGTTTCCTGATACTTATACAAATCTGTGGAGTGCAGGTAGGAAGGTAGTCGGGGAGGAAGGTGTCCGAGCACTTTTTGATGGATTGGGATTGCGGATCGGAAGAAAGGCGTTTAGTAGCGCATTGGCGTGGACAGCGTACGAAGAAGGCATGAGACGATGGGCAAAGGGAGAGAAGAAAGTGGACAGACCCTTATGATGGCTGAGAAAAGAGGTAACGATGAGTAACTTGTAAATATCCATGCATTAAAAAAGAAGATGCCGAAAAACTTGAATGATAAAGCGAGGGGGTGTTTTTGGAGTCTGGGTTTTGTATGAATTAAGGAGAGTTTCTGTGGGACTACTGTATATATGTACATACCTGAAGAATTATACCCTCTCAACTTGTAGCTTCATAGTCTACTTTTGTATATAAAAGTAAAAGTACTATTGTTTATGATGACCTTTTTGCAAAATATCCAAGGAAACGAAATTGTATCAATGTCAAATATTGTGCATCAAACAACGATGGAAGTAGGTATATCCACGCATCTACAAGGTAACGCGAGTGATTACTCATGGTAGAGAAATCGGTCTTGTATTATGAGTGAGGCTGTTGTAAGATCTTAAGAATACAAAATGAAGAACTGGTTGCTTCACAATAGGTGATCAATATTGAAAATGTATGTATCGTCCTCATTCAAATGACAATGAGTTAGTTCACTTGAACGAAATTCACAAAGCTCACCAATTGCAACTGGACCTGGAGTAGGACACGCATCATATCATAAGGTCTGTGTTTATCATACTTTTTCAAAATCAATTTAACCATTTCCTATGTTCTTCTTACAGAGGCTGTTGATATCAGTGGTATGTACCAGCCTGGCTGTAGATATTCCTCTGCTTATCGCACATGAGGTGGTCTATATGTCCAAAAATTTCCTAGAATCAACACTAGTAAGGATAAATGGAAGGGTTTTGGAGATTAGGCAGCTACTATTTAGACAAACGACAAACAACTGCAGATTTTCAAACAGCAACTTTGCTTGAATTTTAATTGTAAGAGTTATATAACTCTGCGGACGTATACTGACATAACAGTATATTGTCAATACTATCAACTTATTAACAGACGAGATCTCGAAAAGCTGATGAAATTTTCAGTGTACTGTGCTGATTTGGTTTCTCGCAAACAGGCTCCGATCGGAATTCTCAGGATACTATTTTGGTTAAATAGAATAAGATAGGTAACTGGCAAACTTGGAGATGTTATCTTGTCTTAATCAAGCAACTGACAACAATGGTACAATTGAGTCACTGACCATCAGCTGCAGGCTGCGAATCTAACATCGTAAGCTATGATGGAGGATTGACTTGTAGGATTACAACATCCTTACGACAACTCATCAAGGATAACGAGGACTCCTACTTCACATTTGTCCAACATCCTTGCGATTATAACGGTCAAGCCTTTCGTCTCGAACGTCCCATATCCCGTTAGTTGTATGTCACCTTCCTCTCAAGAGTATATAATGCTGGTCGTGAAGATAACACTATCGATTAGGGTGCAATATATGTCCCGTGCCTTATCTAAAGCTTAAACCAAGCATTTTATCAAGCTCGTGAAGTCCAAGGCAGCCTTCCACTGCGGGGTGTATCATGAACCAACATGATAGGGACGTAATATCATGATAGTCTGCATGTATGACTAGTCAACTGTAGTCCAAAACGCATCTCCATGGACGTTGCTGATACTGGTATACTGTATCACGAAGATGCTTCTAAAAACGCATCTTTATCGTGTCTCATATGTAATATAAATACTAGAGATTATCCTCCTATTGTGAGTGATCAAATTCTATTTCCATTCCATATATTATTGCCTTCCATCTTTTTCATTTCTTGCTACAGTCATGTTCGTAAAGAACCTCACGTCCCTCGCGCTACTAGTCGCTTATGTAGCAGCTTTACCATCAACACAATCTGCTCATGAAGTGCGGGGCTCCAACACAAAATGGGCGAAGCGTGACAAAACTCCACTCGATTCAGTTTTATCTGTCCGTATAGGATTGACACAGCAAAACTTGGACAAAGGTTCGGAATACCTCATGGATGTCTCTGATCCTGAAAGTGCCAACTATGCCAAGCACTGGACACCAGAACAAGTCATTGAAGCTTTCGCTCCTTCTCCTGAGACTGTTCGTTCAGTCGAAAAATGGCTTCGTTCATCTGGCATCTCGTCGTCCATCACACATTCTGATAATCAAGGCTGGTTAGCTTTTGATGCTACAACGGCAGAAATGGAGAAACTTCTTTCTACCCAATACTATACATATCACCACACTGAGCACGACACAATCACTACTGCTTGTGACCAGTATTATGTTCCTCCACATGTCCAGAAGCATGTAGATTATATCACACCAGGTGTCAAGCTTCTCTCCTCTAAGAAACGAGGATACAAGAGAAAGGCTAGCAAAAACTTGCTTTCTCATAAGCAAATCATACCTCCTACAGATATCAGCGACACATCGAATTGTGCCACAGGGATAACTCCAGCATGTGTGGCCGCTTTGTACAACATTCCTCCAGGTACCCTTGCTAGCCCAAATAACTCCATGGGAATATTCGAAGAAGGCGACCACTACTCACAGGCAGACTTGAATCTTTTCTACAAGAAATTCACCCCTAGTATTCCACAAAACACGGCCCCTAAAGCAGCATACATCGATGGTGCTGAGGGACCAGTTGACGTCAACAGCGCTGGTGGAGAATCTGATCTAGACTTCCAACTGGCATATCCCATCATATGGCCACAACAGACAACACTCTACCAAACTGACGATGATAATTATGCTACAAGTTTCAGTCAACCAGGATTTTTGAACGACTTCCTTGACGGTATTGATGGTAGTTACTGTACCTACTCTGCATACGGCGAGACAGGGAACGATCCAAAGCTCGATCCTTCATATCCTGATGCTAGCGGTTACAAGGGTAAATTGCAATGCGGTGTTTTCAAACCAACAAACGTTATATCTGTGTCGTATGGTGAACAGGAAGGTGACCTGCCTTATTATTACCAACAACGTCAATGCAATGAGTATATGAAGCTTGGTTTACAAGGTGTCTCTATACTTTTTGCATCTGGCGATGATGGTGTAGCTGGTCCAAATGGTTGTCTTGGAAGTGGCAGCGTCTTTTCACCAGCGTTTCCCAACAGCTGCCCATATCTTACCAATGTTGGTGCTACCAAGATAGCTGCTGGAAAGGGTGTAAACGATCCAGAGACTGCTGCGAGTAATCCAGATGAGAACTACACTAGTGGTGGTAAGTTCTTATTTCATCATACGTGATGTTCTCTGTTCTTTGGTTGTATCTTTATACGAGCTGTGCTGATCAAGATGTGAATACACTAGGTGGTTTCAGCAATATATATGGAATTCCATCATATCAACAAAAGGCACTAAATGCATATTTCGCAAACCACAACCCATCTTACCCTTCGTATTCAGGTAATGCAACCATTGGCGCCAACGGTGGTTTATACAATCGCCAAGGACGTGGATATCCCGATGTCGCTGCTAATGGACAGACCATCGCCATCTACAATGCTGGTAGATACACCACTGAGGATGGTACATCTGCATCAACACCCATCTTTGCCGCAATCATCAACCGTATCAATGAGGAGCGTATTGCTGTTGGAAAGAACCCAGTTGGTTTCGTGAACCCAGCACTATATGCCAATCCACAAATCCTCAATGATATCACTTCAGGAAGTAATCCAGGGTGCGGGGCCAATGGGTTTAGTGCAGTTAGTGGATGGGATCCTGTAAGTTGTTTCAGCACAGTTCCACTGTTAAAATTTGTATACTAATGCTTTCAGGTCACCGGTTTGGGCACTCCTAACTACCCTAAGATGCTTAGCTTCTTCTTGAGCTTGCCATAGATTTACATCAGAATGTAAATCTTTGTCATTGCCATGATGAAAAGTGAGGTAGAGCTTGAATGGGTTCACAAATAGCGAACGCAAATATCGATTTTTAAGATTCTTTTCCTTTTATAAATACTATTAAGTATTTTGCAGAACACCTATACCCTTGAAGTTGCGTTGTTACTTTACTACTTTTTGTTTCATGTCGGCGTAGACCTATATACCCCAAGTTGTTATTGTGTTGTTTTATATTCGATACCTGTTTATTTGACGCGGGCTATGGCTCACCTCACTCTTTATGTTTAGCAGCGTTTAAAGGACCTCAAACATGAAGTCAAACGATCACTGTTAAATTGTGCTGTTAAACAGTGTAGAACGATGAATTATGCATACTGCAAGGTCATTTGTCATCCTCATATTGTGGTTTATCGCATTTCCCACAGCTGTCATATTTTGATTCTGATACCTTTCTAATATACAAGTAATCAAAAAGTTGTAAAGACAGTCATGGGAGCTCGTTCATCAATAGTCGAGTTTTTCGACCATATCTACACGACTTGTCGGCCTCACCTAATCAACAGAAGCGTTTTGCTGAGAAGACTTCGGCTTTGTTTTCGATATATGCTTTCTTCCACCCTTACTTTTCTTCCCCTTCGAATTTTCTTTCTGACTCGGTGTCGTTGTCTTTGAACCATCCTTAGGTTCTACCCCCCACTGCGCATCGCCCCTCCATTGACCTATAGCGTGCGACAACCATTCTGCAAATTCGCCCCTGACCCAGTTGTTTACAAAATCCATATCCAACAGAGCCTTCTTGATAGTCGATCCTTCGAATCTAACACCTTGAAGATGTTTGAATGCGTTGTCATCTTGAACAAATTTGAGGTCTGGGTCGCTAGTGTTGGAGACTTCGCAATTCACAATGACTGAATTGTGAACGTCTATTTTGAAATTGAACTATTTCATCTAAATGTTAGAACACAAATGGAGAACGTGATTTATAAGCCATATAATCTCACAAATTGTTGTGCTGATGGTGATAAAACAGTAGCTTCACTAGGTGTATCGGATTGTATAGATGCATCCAAATTTGATGGTAAACTTGGTGGTAGAGGTATTCCCGGGAGTGCAGGTGTTTCCGAGTTGATTTTGACAGTGAATTTAGGTGTTTGGAAATATAAAAACTTTTGCGACTAGTTCATACAAACAGACATTAGCATAGATTCTTGTTATTTATACTTCTAGACAATGTGACAATGGAAGTGGCCGTTTACACTATGTATGTGATAAAACCGAAAGGATTTCATACCTGTAGCTCTTCAAAGATATCTTTGACCGCTTGTATTTCGTTCATGGCATCTTCTCCGACATTGATCACTTTCGCAGAATTCTTGGTCATCCTATCTTTCGATGGTCTAGATTTATTGTACGTCGTAAAAAATTCTTTTTGCAGCTCTTTCTCGAAAACGTCCTTTTCCACTCCAGTATTTGTGACTTTGCTCCTCTTGCTCTCTACGCCCAATGTTGAGATGTATGGATGTAATGGACTCTTCAGCACTTTCCCTAGATTCTGGAGATCTGAGTTAAGCAATAAAGTCCCATGATGATATGCAGTGTGACGTATAATTTTGTAAGCCGATCCAGATACTTTCTTGCTGCTTCCATCTGCTTCATCCCTAAGTATCACATCATGATTTTCGTTGACGCCTGCATTCTTGAGTCCCAGCTTCTTCAACGTCCGAACTACCATCCATGCATTCTTCTCTCTTGTAAAACTTTGCCGTGACATGACAATACTCCAACAAATATTTCCTTCATCATGGTAGACTGTTCCTCCGCCGGATCTTCTGCGTACAAAGTCTACATGTGAGTATTGTGGTGTTGCAAGTAACGGAAAGTTGATCTCGTGCCATGGATTTTGGTTGCGCCCAATGACGACGCAAGGAGAATTGGTATAGGTGAATAAGGTAGTTGAGTCAATTGGCGTCGTCTTTAGTAAGATTTCCTCAAACGCGAGGTTGAAATACGGGTTTTTGGAGGTTGAGCGATAGATGCGAAGTGGGTTTTTGGATGATAGGAGTGGATGCAAATTGCTTTCCTCGACTTTTGGCGCTGGAGCAGGAGCAGAATCAGACTTTCGACGAATCTGAGTCGGGAGCAGAAACACTGAACGAGGTTGAACAGTTCGACGAATTATGGTTGAGAGATGGAACGTCGACGTTCGTATTTGAAGGAGTGACATTGTGACATTGAAGGAGCCCTTCCTTATGGAAAGTCATGAAGTGTCAACCTCTCTCAGGTATCCTACCCGAGAAGAAGCTCTGGATAAAGTCACATCATCATTGTCGTCATCCATTGATCAAGCATGTTTGTCCGTCATGAATTATAATTCTTCATGATTGGGGCATCAGGACCGTCTGAGCTTTCCTCGAGATGGAGATTTGTTCATTTGAAAGCAATTCTCTGTTGATCTAAGGGTCGTTACGGGTCAAGATGAATATGATGTCAAGATCCGTCCATCGTCTTCACTCATCCGAACCATTCATCACATCTTCAGAGTCCAAGTTCACCACCGTCAACACAATATAGATCTAGACTTCAACTCTACTAGAGCGCACATCTAGAGGTCGAGCATCAATAGGCCAGAAGTCTTGCCTTGTCCGACAGAAAGTCTTCTGTAAATATGAAATCCTCAGCCCGTAGTATTCTGCGCCAGCCAATTTCGACCCGCATTTTTGCCCCACGACAAATAGTGCGCATACAGTCTATTCGTGCTAATTCGACACAATCCTCAACGGATACATTATACTCAACCATCAATACCGCCGAGAACCACTACTCACATTTTCCAAATTCCCTCGCACAAGGTCCACCACCCCGAGGACATTTCTCATTCGACACACGGGCACTACGATCCGAATTTCTCAAGAAGCAGCAAACAATTCATCCAGACACAGCACCACAGTCACACAAGGCACAAGCAGAAAATGCAAGCGCCAACTTGAACAAAGCATATTCTACACTACTAGACCCTTTGACTCGAGCACAGTACCTACTTTCTTTACGTGGTGTTGATGTTGTCAACGACGAGTCAACGGAGCAGGGAGATCAAATGTTTTTAGCGGATGTAATGGAGATTTGCGAGCAAATTGAGGATGCCGAATCACAGGAAGAAGTGAACGCCTTGAAAAAAGAGAATGGCGAAAGATTGAAGGATAGTGTAAAACTTTTAGAGGAAGCATTCGCGCAAGATGATATGGTCAGAGCGAAGAAGGAGACGGTGCGATTAAGATACTGGTCGAACATTAAGGATAATCTGAATGACTGGGAACCGGGTAAGGAGGTCATCTTTATTCATTGAGTCGGATCAGACGTATGTGTCGGCTCCACTAGACATTGTAATATAGACATAATAGACTACTTCCATTGTAAGATACATATGAAAGAAGAAAAGTTGTATTTTCGAGAAAGAACAAAGACTAGTCAAAACAAAAAATCGCTATGTTGAGTATCTGGTTTGGTCTCTTTGAGAATGTTTTGATGATTTCCAAACACGGACGATCGTGCATTATCAATCGCTGGTAGTGTAGTCAATGGTAATGTATGTACACAAGTGTAATGAGTAGAAGCAGATATGGTCGTTGGAAGTCTCCATCTATGGCTCGTCATTTTGAATGTATTTGGCTCGAATGTCCTGTATACTGTGTAAGTTTGCGATGCACACATTCAAGTCATGAATATATCCATATATGAAAAGATTCGTACCTTCCATTGTCTCTGTTAAAGCAAGATACATGTTAGCCTGGCTCGCTTTGTTATCATATAGTGAGGCTTACTCCTTGGTTCTTCCAGTCCCAGAACCTGTCTGTCATTGTATCGAATCCCCTATCAACGCACGTCTTAGCATCTTCATACGCAGTATGACAAGCAGTTGTAAGATGTGCTGGGCTGCTCACATCTCGAAGGCGAAGGCGCTACCGAAGATGACACCGAGGAAGACGTAATTCCGTCGGATGAGAGTATTGTAGATGCCTTGAGCGACCTGTGTAGAAAGACGTTAGCACGATGTCCAACAGTCTGAGCTACATGCCGACGGATCACTTACGCCGGCCATTGTGATGATTATCTATTAGTTGCTTATGTTGGAATTGAAGTGGAGCTACGAAGTACTGTCGTGTTGAATGAACCAAAAGTTGAAGGATTGTTTTTGAGATTCTGGGCAGAGTGAGTGAATGTTGCAGGTCTGAATATCTTGAATTGCATGTAGTGTATCGTTGCAGCGTGATTGGGTGGCTCAAAAGATTATGTAAGCTTATAACAAACATGTTTTTACATGACCAAACACACGCTAGCAAACAGCCAATTCACCTGCATCCAACGTTTGCATCATCGTTATCATCATCATCAATTTTTTGGGTCTCACGAGCTTCATCTGCGTTTTTCACATTCAACTAGCTACATCAACTGGCACCAACGACAACAGAAGAGACCTCGAATCATCGTATAGTCTCTCAGGATCTTGATACAGAAGACAATTCATTAAGGCATATCACCAACTACGGACACTGTACCGACTCACGAAAGTTACCACCAGCAGTTGAAAACGCACGCATACTGCTGCTCGGTTCCTTCCGAACAGGATACAAATCTCTTCACCATTCACCATAAAACACAATCTCTATAAAAGATGATATCCTCAACCACAAAGCGCGCAACGACACAGCTACTGTGTTCGAAGCCTCAAATCACAACATTCAATAAAGTCCCCCACCAATCCTTCTCAACATTCACCATCCTGCGCGCCAGCAGCAGCGCTCCTTCAACTACAAATCCAACTACCGTCTCACCTTCCGCGAAAACTGCAACCTCCTCCTCATCAATACTCAATTGGAATGACTTTCTCAAACTGCGAAAACTCCGCAGGAGGTACAATCTTGTCGGATCGATCGCTACATCGATCGTAACGACAACAGTAGGATTAAATGTGTTGGGTCAACAAGAGATTGAGATGAGTCAGATGATTTGGGGAATGGATCCGTTGATGGTACTTGGTTTTGGTTTGATAAGTTGTGGTGCGGCGGGATGGTTAGCAGGGCCGATAATGGGTAGCGCTGCGTTCAGAATGGCAAATTCAAAGTATTTACCAGAGATTACAAAGGTATGAGAGAGAAGAAAAACATTGATTGTCATTGCCCATCGTGGCTGGAATGAATAGAGACCAGAGCTAACATTGATGATTTTGTTCTCCTGACATATAGAAAGAAAAGGAGTTCTTTGATCACATTAAAAAGAACCGAGTAGATCCATCTTTTCAATCGTTCTCTAATCCTGTGCCAGATTATTACGGCGAAAAGATTGGTTCGTTACAACAGTATAGGCAATGGCTGAAGGATCAGAGAGCATACAACCGAAAACGTGCAAAGTTTTTATGATTTAGTGCGAGTATAAAGACTATTTTGAGTGCTATCAGCAGAAAAGACAGTGCTTTTTTACTGAGAGTGTATGATTTGAACTCTTCTCGTGCGGTAGGAATGTAGCATATTATGGAAGGTGGTGTCTCTTTGTGTGACGAAGAACATGTCATAGCTTCGTTCTAATTATCGTGTTCTTTGTACCTTCTTATCATATTGTAAATATAGAAATCGGCCTTGATCATTTGTCCATCATAATCTCAACCTATAAACAACAATCCTTTATTTTCCGTCAAATCAATATATCAATTATTTGTTCTCGTATGTTAGTCGAGGAACATTCTATTTATACTAGGGACAGAGTATACTGCATCAATGGTATCATTCTTATTGTTATTTTCAACAGCCCAACAAACTTGAGCAATTACTGATCGTTCAAGATATGGAGAAGGGGGAAAAGTAGAAAATTAACATCATTCCTCCAACTCCCACGTCTTAATCACAGACTTCTCCTCCACAACCGCTTTTGCCTCATCACTTGCCGTCAGCACACGTTCCAGATACCTAGCATACAACACTACTTCCGCCAAAGCTACCACCAACGCGGTCATCAAACTCAGTATTACTCTAACACCCAGATTACTAAACCCGCTTGTAGTATACCACACAGCCAAAGCAGTGAAAATGATGCTAAATAGAATATTGAGTATGGCGGAAAGTTGAGATGATGCTTTTGAGACAACTTCGTGTATGGATTCTGGTTCGAGACGGGTATCCGAAGGTAGCAGAGCTTGATATTGTCGTTCTTCTTCTGCTCGGCGGAGACGCGCCATAAGAGCTTTAAATTCTGGTGTCTGTGATGATTTGAGGTTGAGCAATTAGTTCATGTTCCTTTTGATGGAGTATTGAGAGGAGACAAAAAGTGAAGAATTGAGTAAATGTGTGGCTTACAGGCTCAGGTTTTGGTGGTTTAGGCGCAATGTACACCTCACATCCTGCAAGGAGTGTAGCTAGTCTGTATCTCGACAAATCACTACCATCATCATTGTTCTGCTCAATTGACGATGTAAGAAAATTTGCAATGTTTGAGACTTGTTTGTGATCGATAAACTTTAGCTCGTTTTCGCTGATTTTGTCGTTGTCATCTTGCTTCAGGGTGTTGTATTTGGCAATGGCAGAGCGTATTTGTGGGGTGGGTGTTAGAAGAACCATGATTCGGAGGTTAAGTTGAGATTACATCGGAGTATAGTATTATCCTGAATGTGATGAACGTGAATACTGGTACTTCGGGATGGTACGTAATTTGTTGTTTGTGATTTGATGACGAAGGAATTGTCTCCAAGCGAGTATCGTCAATGCGTCATGGTGCAGATGGGAGAGAGGGAGATTTTGCAATTTTGGTTGTTTGTGATGTGAAAATGAATTAAGC
>Ga0160427_10002365_pt1 | contig 11384 bp, 9 predicted proteins | sample SolpanmetagenomL_FD_108194 | JGI IMG/M metagenome (GOLD analysis project Ga0160427, IMG submission 108194) | Solar panel surface microbial communities from Lawrence Berkeley National Laboratory, California, USA - L | ecosystem: Engineered > Built environment > Solar panel > Unclassified ...
GCCGCGCTGGCCGCCGGCGAGCCGGGCGCGGCGCGCATCACGGCGCTGCTGGCCTCGCCCGATTCGAGCGGGCCGCGCTACGGGGTGCGGCGCTACCGGCCGCTGGCCCACGCCCTGCGGGTGTTCAGCTACGGGGTGGTGCAGAGCCCGGCCGGCAACGCGGTGAGCGTGGGGCTGCGCTCGCAGGACTTTCTGAGCACGACTCAGCTTTTCGCCGGCCTCAGCTACGACCAGACCGAGCGCACGGTGGCCGCTACGGGTGCCCTCAGCTACCAGGGCCGCTACCCAGTGCTCGATGTGGAAGCCACCTACGGCGGGCGCAATGCCGCCCGCTACTTCGACCGGGCCGCGCCGCTTGACAGCCTGCGCGGCAGCCGCTGGCAATATGCCAGGCTGCTGGCCGGCGCCCGCATCCCCTTGGTGCTCACGCGCTCCAAGTACCTGCAAGCCCTCACGCTGGGCGCGTATTACTTGCACGAGCGGGTGTACAACTACTCGGCCACCCTGCGCAGCCTCTCCGAAGTAGGCCCCAACACGCCGCTGCACGCCCTGCAAACCTCGCTGGCCTACGCCAGCCAGCTCAAGCAGAGCGCCCGCGACGTGGCCCCGCGCGGCGGCGCTACGCTGCTGGCTACGTACCGTACCACGCCGTTTGGCACCGCCTTGCAGGCCAGCCAGGTGGGCGTGCAGGCGAGCTTGTATGCGCCGGGACTGGCCCGGCACCACGCCCTGCGGCTACGCGGCGGCTTTCAGTATCAGCAGCAGAATCAGTACAATTTTGTCTCGGCCATCTCCTTTCCCAGGGCTGAGACGAGCTACGTCAGCTTTGACAGGCTGGCCGTGGGGAGTGCGGACTATAGCCTGCCGCTGGCCTTCGTGCACTGGTCAGTAGGGCGGGTGTTGTACGTGCAGCGGCTGCGCGCCACGGCTTTTGCCGATGTGGCCCAGGGCAGCAGCGTGGTGGGCTTGCGCACGTCGGCGGGCGGCCCCATCGTGCCCACGCGACTATATCAGAAGTACCAGAATTACGGCGCTGACTTCATGGTCTTGTTCAACGCCTTTCACCTGCGCACGCCCCTGGAGGCGGGCGTGCGGGTAGCCTATAGCAGCTACTTGCAAGGCTGGGTAGTGCAGCCGCTGGCCTTCAACGTGCGCCTGTAACCAAGGCAACTAGGCTGTAGCGCGCCGCTTCCGCTTCGTGCGTGGCGACTACGTATCGCATAACCGTACCGCACGACTCCGCCCAACCATACGCGCTGCGCTCAAGCACAAAGCGGAAGCGGCGTGCTACGTCGCTATTGCTTGGCGATGCGGGCCTGGTCGGCTTCGCTGAAGCGGGTGAGATAGGCTGTTTCCTCGGCTACGTCGGCGTGCGCCAGGCTCGATTCCTGGATGAGTAAAAAGCTGGCGTAGAGTAGGATGAGCGCGCCGATAACGCTCAGGGCAGCAATAATCCAGGCCCGCGAGATATTGGTTAGCTCGAAGATGCCGATGGCCAGGATGCTGCCGATAAAGATGCTCAGCGTGAGGTGCAGGCTGGTCATAGCCCGTTGCAGCAGCCGCGCCCGCCGGATGGCAAACAGCAGCTGCTGCGTGAGGTGGCCGTGCTCGGCCGGGTCAGGCGTGGAGGTGGTGGCCTGCTGCTGGTTTTGGCGCAGCAGCTGGGCCACTTCGCGCTGCCGGTCGAGGCTGCGGCTCAGGCGCTGCGAAGTGGTGAGGATGAGCGAGCCACACGCCGACACCAGAATGGCCGGCGTAAACATCGCCGACAGGATGGAGAGCGTGCCCGAAAGGTTGGCCATGCCCTACACTATCGCCTTGGTTTCTACTTCGCGCTCCTTCAGCGGGGCCTTGGGCTTGCCGATGATGTAGCGCATGCCCTTGTCTTGGGTGATGTAGTTCCAGGCCCAGGCGATGAACACCGCGATGCGGTTGCGGAAGCTCACCAGCGCCATAATGTGCACGAGGCTCCAGCCCAGCCAGCCCAGCCAGCCGGTGATGTGAAACTGCTTGCCGAAGAGAATGATATCGCCCACCGCCCGGTGCCGGCCGATGGTAGCCATCGTGCCTTTATCTTCATACACAAAGGGTTGTGGCAACTGCTTTTGCAGCAGGCGCTTAAGGTTCTTGCCCAGCAGGCGTCCCTGCTGAATGGCGGGCTGCGCCACCTGCGGGTGGCCTTCGGGGTAGGCCGGGGTGGTCATTTGGGCAATGTCGCCGATGGCAAAGACATTGTCGTAGCCGGTCACGAGGTTGAATTCGTTGACCTGGTAGCGGTTCGATTTGAGCAGCGCGGCGGGGTCGAGGCCCGCCACCGGCGCGCCCGTGACGCCGGCCGCCCAAATGAGCGTGCGGGCCACCAAGTGCTCGCCGCTCTTGAGCGTCACCGTGTAGCCGTCGTAGGAAGTCACGCGGTTATCAAGCCACACCTGCACGTTCAGCTCCTGCAAGTACTTGAGAGCGTGCTCCGAAGCCTCGGTCGACATGCCCTTGAGCAGCACCGGCCCGCTCTGCACCAGGTGGATGTCCATCTGCTTCAAATCTAGTTCGGGGTAGTCGCGCGGAAACACGTGGGCGCGCAATTCGCTGAGGGCGCCGGCCATTTCTACGCCGGTGGGGCCGCCGCCCACTATCACGAAATCGAGCAGACTGTTGAGCTGCTCCACGTCGCCGATTTGCAGGGCCTGCTCGAAGTTGGAAAGCAGCGTATTGCGCAGCTCAATGGCATCGGTTACGCTTTTGAGGCTGATGGAGTTTTTCTCCATTAGCTTGTCGCCGAAGTAGTTGGACGTGGTGCCGGTGGCTAGCACCAGGTAGTCGTAGCGCACCTGCCCGATGGTGGTTTCCACTATCTGCGCTGCCGGGTCGATGGAGCGCACCTCGGCCATGCGGAAGTAGAAGTTCTCCTGCTCATTGAGGATTTTACGAAACGGCGATACGATGCTGTCCGCATTCAGCCCCGCCGTGCCCACCTGGTAGAGCAGGGGCCAGAATCCGTGGTAGTTCTGCTTGTCAATGAGTACGACCTGCACCGGCGCTTCGGCTAGCTCCTTGGCCAGCTGGAGGCCGCCAAAGCCGCCGCCCACAATTACTACGCGCGGCTTGCCGAGGTCGGCAATTTTCGTAAGTCCTTCCATGAGGAGAAAAAATGAGGAGTGCGAAGCTAGCCAGCGCCACGCCAAGCACCTCATACGGACCAAGCACACATTAGGCGGCCCCACCCGCAAAAAAGCTGGCAGCGGGGTGCCACTGCCCCGCTGGCTTTTGCGTGCAGCTAAAGGAGGAGCTTACGCCCGCCGGGGCGAAAGCCTCGCAACCTACTGGCTCTGAATCGGGTACTTACTGCCTGTTACTTCTTGTCTTCATTTCTTTTCCACATGAAAATAATCTTGTTAGGCCTCGTGCTTGCCCTGGGGGGCGGCCTGAGTGCCTGCGCTCCCTCCGTGAACGTGGAGCAGCAGTCCAACGTAAATTTTACCAAGTATCGCACGTTCGACTTTGCCGATACGGAAGTCAAAACCAGCGGCGACCGCAACCCGCTGCTGCGCAGCCCCATTGCGCAAGACCACATTAAGCAGGCTATCGCGGGTGAGCTGGCCAAGCGCGGCCTGCGCCAAGTTGATAATAGCCCCGACGTGCTCGTGACTACTCACACCTTTGTGGAGCAGGCCGAGCGCACGGTCTATGACACGCAGCCCGCCGCCGGCTATGCCTATCCCTACGCCGTGGGCTACCGGGGCGCCTACCTGCCCATCAACTACGGCTACTGGTACTCGCCGGCCTACTACAGCCAGCCACGCACCGAGCAGTACCGCGAGGGTACGCTGGTGATTGACTTTATCGACCGCCGCACCAACAACCTCGTGTGGCGCGGCTCGATGGCCGACCCCGTTGATGACCCCGGCCGCCTGGGCAGCGAATTCAGTAAAGCCGCCAAGGAAATTCTGGATAAGTTTCCGGTGGCCGAGCGGAAGTCGTAGCCCCGCCTGGCTAGACTATGGTAGCGCGCCGCTGGCCTGATAGGCCGGCGGCGCGTTTGGCGTTATAGCCCGTCGGGCCGTGCCGATAGCCAGGCGTGGTACTTCGCGCGGCCAAGCCTTATTGACCACTCCGCTGCCGTATTGGCGTAGCGAATTAGGCAAGCTATTTATTGTAAGGCTCTTGCCTAGGTGAGCGTGTCTGAAAAATGAGTGAGCGCAGTTGCTAGGACGGGCCGCATGCCAGCGCCTAGCAAACAGCTCTGTATGCATGACTGAAAAACAAGGAGGTCTTGTGTAGTAATCTACTGGCTTTTCTCATAGAAAAATTCCCCCTCACCCGCTGCGCCGCGCCGCTGCTGGGCCTCGCGGGCGCGCAGCTCTACGCGCCGGATTTTGCCGCTGATGGTCTTGGGCAACTCGGCCACAAACTCCAGGATGCGCGGCATCTTATAGGGTGCCAGGTGGGCGCGGCCGTAGGCAAACAGCTCCTGGGCTAGCGCGGCGCTGGCTGGGGTGCCCGGCTTTAGGATGACGAAAGCTTTGATTTCATGGCCTTTAATGGCGTGGGGCGAGCCCACCACGGCGGCCTCTACCACGGCCGGGTGCTCGACGAGTACGCTCTCGACCTCGAAGGGACCTACGCGGTAGTCGCTCGATTTTATCACGTCGTCGTCGCGGCCCACAAACCAGAGGTAGCCCTCGGCGTCGCGGTAGGCTTTGTCGCCGGTGTAGTAGCGACCGTGGCGAAACACCTGGGCCGCCCGCTCGGACTCGCCAAAGTAGCCGCTAAACAGGCCGTTGGGCCGGCCCGTATCGGTGCGCACCGTGAGGTGGCCCTCGGCTAGGTTAGGTAGCTCGCGGCCCTCGTCGTCGGCAATTTCGACGGTGTACATGAACGACGGCTGGCCCATGCTGCCCAGGCGCACGGCGCTGCTGGGCAGGTTATACACCAGGCAGGTACTTTCCGACTGCCCGTAGCCGTCGCGCAGCAGCTGGCCGGTGCCGCGCTGCCAGGCCTCAATTACTTCGGGGTTAAGCGGTTCGCCGGCGCTGGCGCACTCGCGCAGGCTGAAGCTGTACGCGGCCAGGTCTTCCAGCACCAGCAGCCGCAGCACCGTAGGCGGCGCGCAAAATGTGGTAACGCGCTCACGGGCCAGCGCCGCCAGCAGCGGCCCGGCCGCAAAGCGCCCGCCACCCTGATACACCACCAGCGTAGCCCCCACGCTGAGCGGCGCAAAAAAGCTGCTCCAGGCAAACTTGGCCCAGCCGGCCTGCGCTATGTTGCAGTGCCGGTCGGTGGGCCGCACCCCCAGCCACGCCGCCGTGCTGAGGTGGCCCACCGGGTACGAGAAGTGCGTGTGCGTCACCACCTTGGGCAGGCCCGTAGTGCCCGAGGTGAAGAACAAAAACAGCGGGTCGTCGGCACGGGTAGTGGTGGCCTCCGCCTGGGTAGGCAGGTCGGCCAGGCCCTCAAAACCCACCCAGCCGGGTCGGTGGGCGGTGGGGCCACCCACCAGCATTTTCAACTGAATGCGCTGGCCCAGGGCCTGCTCGGCGGCGTCGATTTTGGCGGCATTTTCCAGGTCAGCGATAACAACGGCGGGCAGGAGCCGGCCAAAACGGTATTCCAAGTCCTTCACCGAGAGGATGCTGGCTGCCGGAATAAGCAGCTGCCCACCCTTGATGCCGGCCACGTAGGTGGCCCACAGCTCGGCGCACACCGGCACCATCAGCAGCACTGCCTGCTGGGGCTGCACCCCGGCAGCCCGCCAAAAGTGGAGCAGCTGGTTGGCGCGGGCGGCTAGCTGGGCGTAGGTTATCTCCGTGTGGCCGGCATCGTCGGCCAGCACCAGGGCCACTTTGTCGGGGTGGGCGGCTACGTGCAAGCCCTCCAGAATCTCGGTGGTCCAGTTGAAGTAGTCGGGCTTGGCAAGGGGCAGGGTGGGGAGCTCGTGGTAGGCGCCGGTTTCGGCAATGCGTTGGAAATCCTGAAAGTAGCGTTGCATAACGAGTAGGGGCGAAGGGTGGGAGCAGGCAAGGTAGCGGCTGACCCGGCGGCGGCCGGCCTGCCCCCTGAACGATTTGACCCGGCCCATTGGTTTAGCAGGCACCCCGCCACTACCTATCTGCCGCGTTATGAAGACTTTGCCCCTGACCATTCTGTTGCTGAGTAGCTTGGCGCTGGGCGCCGCGCCGGCCCCCGCACCCGCCGGGGCTACCGAAGTGGTAACCGTCGTGGTCACGGCCCTGGCCTCGACGCACTCGATGGTGAGGCTCAATTTCTACAACTCCCCCGAGAAATTTCTCAAAAAGGGCCAGCAGGCGTTGCGTTTGGAAGTAAAGCCCGAAGGCAAGGCTGAGGTGAAACTGCCCGTGGAGCTGGCGCCCGGCGAGTGGGCGGTGGCCCTCACGCAGGACGTGAACGACAACGATAAGCTCGACAAAAACTTCCTGGGCATCCCGACCGAGCCGTTCGCGTTTTCCAACAATGTCCGGCCGCACCTGGCGGCGCCTACCTTCCAGGAATGCAAATTCACGGTGAGCGGGCCGGGCAAGGTCGTCACGATTGCGCTGAAAGAATAAACGGGCTACTTGCGCCATTAGCGTAGTTTTCTGCGCATTGGCCCGCCCGCTGTTTGGCTTAAACGAAGAAAAAACAGAAAAATTTTACCTTCTCAAAAAAGCCGCTGCCAAGAATTGGTAGCGGCTTTTTTGCGTGCTTACCCCGCGATAAGCTGAACAGTGACAGCCGCGCAGCTAACTACCGGTTTTGGGCTATGGCAATAAAATTTTGTAATCTTACTAGTGAGGCTATTCCCTTACTCGGTCTTAATCAACTGGTAAGCCACTCTTCTTTCTGCAATGAAAAAAATAAGTACAAAAAACGGGTTGCGCGGCGCGCTGGTGGCGGCAGCGCTGGGCTGGAGCGCGGCGGCCTGGGGGCAATGCGCCACGTGCGCCACCACCTTGGCCGGCAACACCAACTACTCGGCCAAGAGGGGCGAAACGGTATGCATCCTGGCCAATACCACGTTTTCGGGCACCCTAAATGTGGTGCAGGACAACGTGACGGTGTGCAACAGCGGCACCGTGAGCGGCACCATCAGTGTGAATGCCGGCAGCGCGGGCACGGTGATTAATAATTTCGGCACTTTTTCGCCCGGCACGCTGAGCTTGAAAGCTGCTACCACGCTCAATAATGGGAGTGCCAGCGTAGCGTCGGCCACCTGGGGCGGCTACATCGGGGGCAGCATTGCGGTGGCGCCCACCATCACCAACTACGGCACCTGGAACGCGCAGATGCAGCCCCTGCCCGGCGGCACCATCCGCAACCAGCCCGGCGCCACCTGGAACGCCTACCTGAGCACCAGCGCCAACCTGGCCATCACCAATGCTGGCACCTGGAGCACGCAGGTGCAGGAAGGCGGCAACAGCCCCACTATCAGCATTGTGCACAACGGCGGTAGCTGGACTGGCGTGCTGGGCGAGGGCAGCGGCTCGCTGCGCCTGACCATCAACGCGCCCTGGACGATGGGCTTCAACTTCCCCAGCGGCGCGGGCAACACCCTGACCACGGCGGCCGGCACCAGCAGCACCTTCACCGCGGGGCTGGGCACGGGCGGCACGCTGGCCCTCGTCAACAACGGCACCCTAAGCCTGCCTAGCGGCATGGGCACGCTCGGCAGCACCTCCAGCCTGGTGAATGCGGCCGGCGCCACCCTCGACGTTACGGGGGACCTCTACATCCGCGGCACCCTGGCCAACCGGGGCGCCATCACGGTATCGCACGATTTTCAGAACTACGCCGGGGGCGTGGTAACGGGGCCTACGGCCCTGCCACGCGGCACGTTTCGGGTGGCCAACTACACTGTGAATGCGGGCAGCTTTGGGGCCGATGGCAGCTACCTCGACTTCTGCGATGGCACGCCGCCCACGCCTGCCAGCAATGGTTTCGATTCGCGGGGCGGTACCGTGGGAAGCAACGTCATCTTCTGCACTTCCAACGCGGCGCTGCCCGTCACGCTCACGAGCTTCACGGCGCAGCTGCGCCAGGGCCAGGTGCTAGTGCAGTGGGCCACGGCTTCGGAGCTGAATAGCAAAGAGTTTGTGGTGGAGCGCAGCGCCGATGGCCTCGCCTTTGAGGCCCTGCAAACGGTAGCCAGCACCGGCAGCGGCGTCACGGCCCGCACCTACGCCACCACCGATGCCCAGCCCCTGCCCGACGTGGCCTACTACCGCCTGCGCCAGGTAGACCAGGATGGTACCCGCGCCTACTCGCCCGTGGTGAGTGTGCGCGGCGGTGTGGCGGCCTTCGCTGCCTACCCCAACCCCACGGCCGACGCCCTCACGCTCGACCTGCGCACCCGGCCGGCCGGCCCTTGCAGCGTGCGCCTGCTCAGCTTGCCCGGCCAAGTGCTGCTGGCCCAAACCCTGGCCGGCGGCCAGCCCCACCAGCTCAGCCTGGCCCACCTGCCCGCCGGCACCTACCTGCTCGAAGTAGCTTCGGCCGCCCAAGGCAGCCGCGTGCAGCGCGTGGTAAAGCGCTAGCTGCTAGTGCGAAATGGGTGGGCGCCCCGCGCCAGCCGCTCGGCCAGCTCCACGGCGTAGCGGGCGCGGGTGTCGGGGCGCTTGGCATCGGCTACCTTGCGGGCCATGGCCCGGCGCATGGCCCCGGTGTGCGCCAGAAACGCCGCTTCGGCCTCGGGCCAGGCGGCCAGGGCCTCGGCCAGCTCGTTGGGCAGGTCCACGTAGTCGGGGTTGGGGTCGGGGGCGAGTTGCACGGCCAACTCATGCCCGATAGCCAGCCCCAGGCGCTGGCACAGCTCCTTGCGCAGCAGTAGGCAACGCCCGCCGCCCTCCTGGGGCAGCAAACCCAGGCGCTCGGCGTGGCCGTTGAGGGTGGCAATCACACGCTTGGTGGCCTTGCCGCCCAGGGCCTGCCAGACCTCGGCGGGCACTGCCACTAGTTGCGTGGGCATGAAGCTAGGGCCGCCCGCTTCCAGCACGGCCCGAAACGAAACAGCGGAGTTGGTGGGTAGTGGCATACTATAAAGAAGCTAGTTAGCCTGCGACTGCTGCTGAAGGCGCTTGGCATATTCTAGCGTGACCGGCTTGTAGGGTAGGTGCATTTCGGCCGCACTTGCCTCCACGGTATCCTGGAAGCCGGCCTGCTTGCGGCGCGGATTCACCTGGGCGGCGTCCTTAATAGGCCAGATGAAAGAGACGGTTTCGCGCTGCCCGGTAGCCTTATTCAGTATATCAAAAGAACTGCCTTGGGTGCCGTAAAGCTGCTCTTTGCCCTCGGCTACCAGCTGGCGGTCCAGCATCTGGGCGTAGCGGTGGTAGGGCAGCTCCCCTTTTGAGGCGGCGGCCTTTATAAGGGGCAGATACTGCGCTATTTTGGAGGAGTGCTGAAGCACGTACCAGGCGGCAATGTTGGTTGGCGTGCCCACCAGCGACTTGCCAGGGTAGCCATAACGCTGCATGAGCCCCTCCACCCGCCGCAGATTCAGCGAGTCTACCCGATTCATGTTGGTGATAATATACGTGAACAGCTGCCCTTTAGCCAGGTGCAGGGCGGTTTCCACCGAGTCGCTTTTGCCGTTGTTCAGGCCCACTATCAGCTCCCGAAAGCGCTGGTCTTCCACCATAATGCTGTCCAGCTCCCGCTTGAGGGGCAGGTTCAGCTTGGGCTGGGCAAACGCCGCTGTAGCCGGTAGGAGCAGGCCGAGGATAGGCAAAAATTTCATGGGCGCAAGGTAGTGGGCGCCAGCCGGCTAGCCCGGCCGCACCTGCCCGGTGCCGCGCACCAGCCACTTGTAGCTCGTGAGCTCTTCCAAGCCCATCGGGCCGCGGGCGTGCAGCTTTTGGGTGCTGATGCCGATTTCGGCGCCCAGCCCAAACTGCGCCCCGTCGGTGAAGGCCGTGGAGGCGTTGGCGTACACGGCGGCGGCATCCACGACCTGCAAAAAGGTATCGATGTGCGCCCCATCTTCCGAGATAATGGCCTCGCTGTGGCGCGAGCCGTAGCGGGCAATATGGGCGAGGGCCGCGTCGAGGCCAGCCACCGTCTTGATGGCCAGCGTATAAGCCAAAAACTCGGTGCCGAAGTGCGCTTCGCTGGCCTCGGCCAGCAGCGCGGCTGGGTAGTGGCCAGCCAGCGCCGCGTGGGCCGCCGCATCGGCAAAAAGCTGCACCTGCGCCTGGGCCAGCGGCGCGGTCAGGGCGGGCAGGTCGGTCAGCCGGGTTTCGTTAATGAGCAGGCAGTCAAGCGCATTGCATACGCTCACGCGGCGCGTCTTGGCATTGGCAATGATGGCGGCACCTTTAGCCAGGTCGCCGCTCGCGTCGAAATACGTGTGCACCACGCCGGCCCCGGTTTCGATGACGGGCACGCGGGCATTTTGGCGCACGTAGTCAATCAGCCCCTGGCTGCCCCGCGGAATAACTACATCGACCAGGCCCACGGCCAGCAGCAGCGCTTCGGTGGCGGCGCGCTCGGGCGGCAGCAGCGTGGCGGCGGCCAGCGGCAGGCCGTGGCGGGCCAGCACCGGCCCCGCCACCTCGATAAGCGCCGCGTTGGAAGCCGCCGCATCGGAGCCGCCCTTGAGCAGGCAGGCGTTGCCGGTTTTCAGGCACAGCGCCAGGCTATCAAACGTCACGTTGGGCCGCGCCTCGTAGATGATGCCCACCACGCCCAGCGGCACGCGCACTTTCTTCAGCAGCAAGCCATTGGGTAGCTCCTTCTCGCTGAGGATAGTGCCGAGCGGCGAGGGCAGGGCGGCCACGTTGCGCAGGTCCTGGGCTATGCCGGCCAGGCGCTCGGGCGTGAGGCGCAGGCGGTCGTGGCGCGGGTCGGTGGCGGGCATCCGGGCCAGGTCCCGGGCGTTTTCGGCCAGCACAAAATCGGTGTGGGCCAGTAGGGCGGCGGCCAGGTCGTGCAGCACGGCGTCGATGGTGGCGGGCGTCACGGTGGCCAGCGCGCGGCCGGCCTGCTGCGCGGCGGTGAAGAAAGGGGCGTAGGCAGTCATAGCAGATAGGCAAGCCGGGGATAACCTCGATTATACAAAAACCGGAATGCCGGCAAGCTAACGCCTACCCGGCAGTATCGGCGGTCAGAAACAGGTAGTCGTAGTGCACAAGCGGGCGCTGGCCGTGCTGGCCCAGGCGCTCACGGGCCTTGTCGGCGCCGTATTCGGCCAGGCCCAGGCCCAGCGCGTGGCCGGCCTCATCGACGAGGCGCACGAGGTCGCCCTTCTGAAAATCGCCGTCGATGGCCACCACGCCCACCGGCAGCAGGCTGGTGGCCTGGCCGGCGGCCAGCAGCGCGGCGCGGGCGCCGGCATTTACCCGCACGGTGGCCTGCGCGGCCTGGGCGTGGGCGAGCCACTTCTTGGTGCCCGA
>Ga0160427_10002366_pt1 | contig 11382 bp, 7 predicted proteins | sample SolpanmetagenomL_FD_108194 | JGI IMG/M metagenome (GOLD analysis project Ga0160427, IMG submission 108194) | Solar panel surface microbial communities from Lawrence Berkeley National Laboratory, California, USA - L | ecosystem: Engineered > Built environment > Solar panel > Unclassified ...
ATATTACGGCATATCCGTTCATCATTTATCATTCTTACTTTCATCCCCTTGATCTCTGTTACTTACGAAGTATTCGAACTTTCCGAATTTTACATTAAAACGCTCGGTTCATCCAGCCAGGCGCGATTGAAAATAGAACGAGTTAGAACGACTTCCACGCTTTCAGTAGAGGTAAAACTAAGGAACTGACACGACACAGAGTTGCCAATCTCGAAAAAAAGTCAAAATTCTCCTAACTTGAGGTTGCCGTTGAATCGACGGTTCAAGCGATTATTAAGCGAGTCCCGGAAGTATAATTACGCTCGAACGAGAGACACTGACCGCAAAATCTTGCGAACGATGAGATGTATAAACGAGGTCTCATCTCGAAGGAGAGTGGTTCCGTTGGAAACGTATCTCGAAAGCAGAGATTTGTCCCGTTAGAAATGGTGACGGTTGAAAACTATGGCATCGGGCACTCCCATGATCCACCGTTATCTCGGTTCGCTTAAAAAATGTTGCTACTGGAAGCAGATTCGGTGACGCCAAGAACAAATTGCTATTAATATCTTCTTGCATTTTCACTTCCGCGAGGTTTCCGATTTCCATGCCTTATTTTAATAATTTGTTGGTGTGGCTCAGTTAATTTTAAAATATTATTTCATCAATTCGAAAATTGGTCCGGGATGAGTAGCGTACGACCAAAATAGAAATTTGAATTTCCAGGCATTGGAATAAACTTCCCACGATCATCCGCAAGCAACAGAAATCTCACCAAGATCGGGGGGTATCTGTTCGCACTGACCCGGCTTAGGTGTTCCAGCTGATTGGTTCGGATAGCTTGGCACTGACTGGTTTTCTAAAGCCTAGTTGGAGTTTGTTTCTCATACAAAGTAGCACATGTTTTTGACGTTTCAATTCTTTCAGCTTTGAAAAAAGGTCATTGGTTACCAGGAGCGGGAATCAGCAGTTTGACGTTGCATGAACGCTACGACTAGCAACTGCCCTACAAAACGGTCTAAATACAAACACGCTATTGTATAAAAGCCGTAAAATATTCATCCCAAAACAGTTCTCAGATATCTATTGATTGACTTTAAAAATGTCGTTACGAAACGAGTAACAACGTCTTTCTGATATTGGTCTCCGATATAGTTATGAGAAACACATTTTGAGCCATCAGCAATGTGCAAATGGCATGGTGGCGATTAAGCAATTCCAAACTTTGCAAGCTGATAGATTTGACAAGGATAGTGCCTTGAATGATCCAATTGATCATAAAAGCTACTAACTAAATAATACGGACGTAAAGACGGTCTCAGCCTTTTTCCCAAGAAAAAGGCAGTAGAGTCATGTAGTAACTTTTACTATCAAATTGATTTTCTTCTATATCATAACAATGGTTGATAAGACAATGATCAAATGATGAACATGGTCATATGATACATGCTTTGGACTTTTACTTTTCTTGAGGTGGCTTGGAGGTGATTGGTAGAAGCACAATTTTACAACAAGGCTTGTGACTTCAGAAAAAAGCGTAAGATTAGGCAAATCTGAGTCACCAACATGTGTGATAACAAAACCACTTTTGATGAGAGCTAAAAATAGTGAGGAACTTGCCTAATAATTTTAAAACACTTTTTCTCACATTCTGGTGTGGGGAATGTCTTGGCGTTTCTTCACTGCATCTTGTTCAAACATTTTTATAAAACTGCCAAGAAATATGTAGTCGAGAATGTACTGTCTGGCAGCATAGACTACCCCGCAAACTAAAAAATATGGTTGTCATGAAACGAGACGGACCTCTATACAAAAACCCATACCAAATAAAGAAGCTGCAGGGACAAAAGTAGTGCCACGACAATGCCCAAATCTTTCCTCCTTTCAATCCTCGACAATCCATATCTCCGATGTATACATACATCCCCTCTCAGCAAGGTCTCCCATCGTCATCGACAAATAAGCACAATCTCACGCCACGAAATAACACCGACATGTAGATTCTCTTCGTCACGTCTCTCACCTATGCGATGTGTTTCTCGTCGACTTTACGCGAGACTCTACTCCTCTCTTCCCAGTAAACCCACCTCTCCTCCCGTTCCAATACCGGCGATCACTCACCCGCCGTCACCATTACCGGCCCAAACTCTCGCTCAGCGCATGAAGTCTCTCTCGAGAGAATACGGCTATTCTGCCTTGGGCGTCTATCTGCTTCTCTCGGCGCTTGATTTTCCTTTCTGCTTCTTACTGGTGAAGGTCGTGGGGACGGAACGGATCGCGTGGGCGGAACACATTGTCGTTTCGTATTTTAAATCATTGGTTGGGATACCGATTGTTGGAGAAGAGATTGTTGATGAAATTAATAACGATGTGTTGGTGTCGCAGGGAGAAGGGGGGGATATTCAAAAACATGACGCTGTTGACCTGGATAGACGGATTGAAAAGAAGGAGAGAAAGGGTGATGCTTGTAAGTCTATACATTCCCCTCATGATCTTTGACAATGAAAGGTGTGGAGGATGCTAATTAATCATAGCGTTATGGACACAACTAGCTTTGGCATACGCGGTACATAAATCTTTGATATTCATCAGAGTACCACTCACAGCGGCAGTTACTCCAAAAGTAGTAAAGACGTTACGAGGATGGGGATGGAATATCGGTAAAAAGAAGCCAAAAGTAGAGTAAAGCAATACACATATTGAATATTTATTATTATAATCTAGACTTTTGTAAACAAATCTTGTTTATATCTATATCTCAAACGCCTATATCTATTTGAGAAGACCCAATTTCTCGGGTCGTTGATTAGCGGCCACATTACATAGACAGCCACAACCTGCTGCACAAGTACTCTGTTCTTCATGAAAGTCATCATCTTCTTTTCTGGATTTGATGGACTGATTGAGCGCCAAAACAGAACAATCAGCATGTATGACGTGACCGCATTGTAAACAAGCTATCTGTAAACCTCGAATTGGTTCATTGCAGATATAACAAGCAACAAGTCGAGTCGTCATGATACATTTTTTACATTTTCCGGCATGCACTTTTGGATCTACAAGAGATCCGCAATTCGTGCAATAAGTCGACAACTCTATACCGGTCCATCCTTTACCAAATGCCGTTTCTGTGTCAGTATGATACTCATGTACATTCACCACGTCAGAATCAACACTTGTAGAAATATCATCACTTTTCGTGACCAATGTGCTGCTCGTGAATTTACGTATTTCTGTCGCTTGAATAGACATACCCCAGGAATCGAGAATTTGTGCATAAGCGTCACGGTAAGCAACATATCGTGGAGAGTTTACAGAATCCAAAAGTGATAGTTGAGCTGCGCCTTCATCTTCAAACTTCATTTGATTGTAATAAGTAATATTAGTTGATGGATCGGGAGTGATTGGCTGATTGTCATTGTCATCCGAACTGTCATCATCTTCATCTCGTAATTTAACATTTGGCGCTGGATGAGTTTTGCGTAAATTAGACTTTTTACCATGAATCGTGATGGGACCCCATGTTATCGCAGTGCCTGGAGATGGCATTGAAGTGCTTATGTTTTCATCACCAGAATGTCGACTTTTGAGAGGTGGAGGTGATGAGGAGATTTGGAAAGATCTATTGAAGAAGCCAGCCGTGGCGGAAAGTGGTCCCCCACTTTTGAGGTCAGGAGATACTGACAAAGAATGAGCTGCGCTAGACCGAGCTGTATTTATACGCGAGACATTAAACGGTGGAGTTGATGATGAAGATTGAGGGGTCGTGATATCTAGACTGTCCGGTCCGCTTGTATTGCTCTTTTTACCTCCACCAAGTGATGATGACGTCTTCAGTCCTAGTCTAATCTGGAGTGAATCCAAGTTCTGATCTGAGCTAGATTGGGTCAAGTATTCGCGATTGACGGCGGACATGATTGTCAAGGATGGAAAGTAGTCGATTGCATGACCGGGCCATGCTTTAGTCACATTACTCAGACTTGTTGATGAGTTCACTTCTTGATTTTTGGACAAAGTCGGATCACTCAATACACAGGATAATATTGCCAACATTTGTACATCGGCCAAGTCTTCGAAATGACTAAAGATTCTATCGATGATCCATCCACGTCCAAAAGGATGGTTTGCCCACTTGATTTGCCCCAGCATGTACGGATCAAGCATTCTTTCGTACGCATGATATCGATTAGCTTTCTGTCCTATCTTTATGAGTGCGGTTTTTGCCATGATCATGTTTTTCGAATCGTAAGTCAAAGGCACAACATGATCGAGCACCATTAAAAGTAGTTGCCATATTTCGGCTATAAGATTTGCCCCATTCTTGACCGCAACTTGACTGTTATGCTGACAAACTTTTGACGAATCACCAAACAAGATATAATCTTTTCCCAGCGCTTGAGAAACTGGAAGGATGTTTGATAGATTATAGAATGTGATGATTGACCTGTTCTTAGGCAAGGCATTGATTTTCGGCGGTTCAGTGCTTGTGATGCGCGAACTATCCGTAGAAGATGACCTTATGGCTACTTTACGTCGTAGAGGCCCAGACAAGCGCGTTGGTCTTTTGAACATTACCCGCTCAAACACCGGAAAATCGTCAAAGACATCGGAATTCGAAGAGGATCCTGAACTCGAAGACTCGAGATCATAAATATCATCCTCATCATCCTCGGAATTATGAGCAGAGTTTTGCAGCGATGTAGGGAGCTTAGTTTGATTGTCCTTTGCGACCAACTGGAAATGGCCAAGACCTTCCAACATTGCATCTGATTTGTCCTTTGCATTCGCGTTGGGTTGAACACGATCAAAGAGCGAGACAGGCTCTGCTTTCGGTGGGAAGAACGTCACAAGTCTACCGTCAGCAGCCCAGATTGCTGAGCAAGTACGTGCAGGTGGCACTTTTGCATTACTGAGATGAGCCATCAATAGATTCGAGTCAGCTGGCAGATTGAGAAGAGATTGACTTGCCCCTGTAAAGTCGGCGATGTGATCTTCCTCATCACTAGAATCGTCAAGCTGATCTGCTCTGACTTCGGCATCCGCACCATTACTCAGCCAATTAACACTCTGTATCAGAGTCAATTCACCAGTCAAGTACGACAAGACAGCTTCTAGGCAGCCTGCACCATACGTGACGTGTTGTTCAGTAATATACTTTATATCACGAGAGCAACGATCAATCTTTTCTGTACTCAACGCGCTTGTCTTGCCAAATGAGAACTCTGGTACTTTGGTTTCAGGATAGCCTATCGGGAACTTTATATCGAGAGCAATATGTGTCATTTTACCATTCGAACCCCATGGTCCACTAATCGCTAGTTGTGCTCGACGTTCTTTAATGCTGACGTAATCAAAATTCACTTTCTTGAATGTGTCACCGGCCCGAATGATTTCGTTACTGAGGGTCTGCCTTTCGATATGTGGTGCAACTCGTGTCGACGTCGAGTTAACGGAAGTCTTGATGCGATGCCTAGCAACTCTACTACCTTTACCAAACTTGACACCTTTCATCCAGTTGATTACGGCAGAATTGTTCTTCTTGTTTGCAGTCTTTATCGGACGCGTCATTGAAGTGTAATTTGATGGCCAGGGATCCTTCACACGTAAAGAGCTACGTCGACTACGTGCAGACATATTCCTGCGCCAGTCCATCGTTTTTCCCGAAATACCTTTGACATTAGTCGGACCGGGAACATCCCGGTAGGTCACGTAGGAACACCCTCGCCTGGTCATTCGCATCGGTTGATCGACCCGCATACCTTTTGCATATCCAACATGATTATAATATTTTTCTCGTAATTTGTGAAGGATAAGTTCATTGTCTGCTCCCCATGAAATAAGCTGAAACTCGCGGAAATCTCTGTCATCAGCATAATCTCCTCGACACCGCCAGAGAAACTCTTTGGCATTTCCGGAATGACCTTTGAGTGACAGAACGGAGTCTGTTTGAACGTCGACAGCGACTGGACTATCTTGTTGGTTGTTAAACAGATGTAGTTTCTCATCTCCACGTTGTGGCATTGCAAGAATACCTTGACCAAAAGGTGTGTATCGAGCGCGCCACACTGGATAAGCTGTTTTGATTACTCGTTCTGGTTGTTTCCTTTGATCAGCGTAGTTCCAGACTTTAATCGTTCTGTCCAATGAGCATGTGGTCAGTTTTGTTGGCTCAGTACGACTCCAATCAACTCCATATATCTTTGTCGTGTGAGCTTGTATTGTAGTGACAGGGATAGCGCCTTTGCGATCGTCCCAGATTCTCAGATTCCGATCATGACTTGAAGCGACAACATGTGGTTCACTGCGACTCCACTTGACTTGTGTAGCTCCAGCGTACCAGTCGCTGAAGCTCATTACAGGGCGCGCAGGAATTCGAAGATCCCAACTGTGTACAAATCCGTCGACAGCACATGTCGCCAAGATATCTGGATGAAATGGGGAAAAGTTGATATCCGTAATCGCTCGGTAGTGTGCATGAAGAATGAATTGAATGGGGGTCTTACTCCCTGCTAGATCCAGGTTCCATACAAGTGCTCTCTGATTCGAGGTGTTTACAATCCAGTAGGGTCGACAAGCAAAGGGGGACCATTGAACATCCGCAGGTGTCCAAGGGGTTTGGTGACGCAGATGACGGGGCAACGAGAATGGGGAATCTAGATCTATTATATACAATCCATTCTTCGATGCCAGAACAACATCACGACCACTCGGGGCTATTGAGGCTGTGCCGATAGGCTCGTTGACATGGATCTGGAGATCCTGATCAAAGGTTGGTGAATCGAATATGGTAGGATTGTTAGAACCATTGTCATTGTCTCCTGAGGAGACACCCATATCATTTTGGGATTTTTCAATTCCATGAGCGGCTAGTAATTAGTTTTTGATCGAACATCTTTTCATCTACACCATGATTCCCTTGGTGAGTGTGGAGGTCGATCATCGCGGAAGTTTATCGACTCGAGTGCAATGTTACGTCATCGAACTGGTAATTGAATCACGTGTAATAATACTCGATTTGAGACTCTACGATTATGCCAATATATTATACCTATACTCACCAGTCAGAAGCTTTATAGATCAGAACATTACTTGTGTATAACTACTTTGAGAGCTTGGTCTGAGTACTATATCAACTCAATTGGTCGGCGTCAACAATTCGAATCATCGCTGAAATGGCGTTACCAAAGCGTATAATCAAGGAAACGGAGAGGTTAATGGCAGAACCGTGAGAGCAAGATTATTTCATCGATATATCTCATCAGGGCTAATAGATGTTTAAAAGTGTGCCAGGTATCTCAGCAATTCCGCACGAGGAAAATCTCCGTTACTTTGATGTCAAGATCGATGGACCTGGACAATCGCCATACGAAGGTTGAATGAACCGATAAATGGAAGTCTGCTGTACACTAACGACTCCTTCCAGGCGGCGTATTCAAATTAGAGCTCTTCTTACCCGACGATTATCCCATGACCCCACCGAAGATTCGATTCTTGACCAAAATATACCACCCCAATATTGACAGACTCGGTCGGATATGTCTCGACGTGCTGAAGAGTGAGTTTTGAGTTTGATCAAATTAGTCTGAGAAAGAAAGGACTAACCGAGCGCAAGGTAACTGGTCACCAGCATTACAGATAAGGACAATACTGCTATCCATACAGGCTCTTCTTGGTGCACCAAATCCTGATGATCCGTTGGCAAACGATGTAGCACAAAAATGGAAGGATGATGAAGCAGCGGCGATACAGACAGCACGAGAATGGACAAAAAAGTACGCAGCGCCAGAGTAGATTTACAAGTCTTGAGCAGAACTTAGACAGAACGTAGAATTGATGGAGTTCCAATGCATCTTACTCACGGCCATGGTGAATGGAGAACAAAAGCACAGATGTCAGGTATGTAGGTGGCTAGTATAATACGTCAATGTACAGCACTTGGCGTGATTATCAACGCATGCGACAGATTTATGCTTGTACCATGGCAAAGTAAAAAGGCTTTAGTATATGTTGTACACTTGTCCCAATTAGCGTTGCATTTTTATCATTATTCATCTTCATAACCTGTTATCGTATTCACACGTTCAGAATTGCTGCAGTACCATGTGAAAGCGAAAGTCCACTTCACAATATGGGGGAAGTGAAGTCTTCCCAAATTTCACTTGATTCACAATTTGAAAATTGGCCACTTCACAGAATATTTATTCTTTCACATTGTTCCAGTCTACCATTTTCCATCACGATTTATTCATTTCTTTTCATTGTCATTATTCGCTCTCGTTCATTGTCATGGTTTGCTTGATTTTTGATTTTTGATTGTGGTTGACATAATGTCATTGTCGACTCCAACAAAGTCTCCTGGAGAGCCGAGGAATGCTCGTACAAGTTCAAAAAGATCTTCGATTGTCCGGAACCTTCTTGATGTGCTACAAGAATCACCTGTCACACCTACAGAAAGCATTCGAACATCTTCGCTCTTTTCATTAAGGGTAAGTTGATCTATTGACCAAGTATAACATAATTCCTAACGAGAAACAAAGTCATCACGGTCAAGTCACCTGTCCGGATCGAATTCTCGGAAATTTCTTTCATTACCATCTCGATCCCGATCCTCGTGGCGCGACAGAAAACTCATCAAGTCAAAATATGGGACAGTACTTTCATTAGCCGAGTTTCTTGCTCTAGATCGCCCTCATGAGCATCGATTATCAAAGAGTTCCAAAAGTGAATCCCTTGTTACGTCCTACACTTCACATCACCCATCAAAGACAGACGGATTATCTAAAAAACTATCCGTAAATACGTCTAGTTCGCTTGCAGATATGCTATCCAAAGACGATCGGTTTTGTTGCTCTACCGTAGCTACTGGCGGTTCTTCATCACCGGACCTTAGTCTTTCGACAGACCCTTCATCATTGGATAAGACAATTACTAGCTCGACTACTTCTGAGGTTGAATCTATTCCAAAACCTGGCAATAAAAATAGAGAGTCACCTACGTCTCCTCTCGCATTCAAAGTCTGTCCTCAAATTTCCAACGACCGGCTACGAACCTCTTTGGACTCACTCGCTTGTGAAACCGTCAGTCCATGCAAGCAGATACCGCGTAGGAAGCTATGGAAGAACGAAGTTGTACCTGCGCCTCTGGAAATACGTCGTTGGGCCTCAGCACTTCCACTTTCAACGTCTTGCAATAATAATATATTTGACACTAAACCGTTGGCTTCAATCGCGGTCATGCCTTTATATTCTACAATTACTACAACAAAAACGAGCCCGAAAGTTGTATTCGAAACACTATTAGCCGACCAATCAGTAAAGACCCTGACACCTTCTCCACGTCTTTCAAGTATCGTTGAAGCCATTCAACATAATTGCCCAACCTACAATCGATCACCCGATACCTTGAAGAATGGTAAGAATAACAGTCTCACTTCTCTTACTCGACGGCTTCTTCCCTCTAACGCTATTATTTCCGGACTTTCACCCGAGAAAGTGCTTCGAAGATGGTCTAGTAGCATCTTACATCGTTCTAATTCCGAGTCAAGTTTTGTTGACCGCAAACTGTCACCATCAATTCCTGTATCGCCCTCCCCGAGCTATTCAATCTCTACTGTCAATGTCGCCGCCAAGACAAATACAGAAAATCTCAACAAAGAGGTAGTTGTCTCGACTGCAACACCAGAGATTGATGGACAAGTGGCACTTGCATTAACTTCTGTGTCGTCGTCCGAAGTACCCAAACCACCAAGTCGTACCAAACATTTATTGTACAATGCAGACAAGTCATGCGAGACCGGTCAGAAGATTACTTACAATGCTGTTACGGGAGAGCTTGGTTATCAAGATTACCGTCAGTCAGGACAGATCAATCATGTTCTATCCATTCATCCTGCATTTCGTAATAGTGGATCGAGCATTAATACATCTTCTACGAGTTGTGACTCTGGTTTGAGTATCTCAGACGTTATAGAACAATGGTCTTTGACGTTTCCGAAACCACCAAATTCTACAATAGACGAAAAGTATATAAAGTTGTTTCAATCTCAAGACAAGCCTGATCGATCAACACAATTGGAGCTAGAAGATAAAAAGCCTAGTGTTCAACAAGATGTGACGAGGACAAAGAACGATTATCCGGAAACAACTGGGGAAAGTAAGGTTAGTAGCATGACATGTATAAACGTTTGCAAATAATGACTGACGTGTAGAATGTAATTATAGACAGCAGCACTTCGTCGACACTTTGGATATCCTGAAGTGCGTCGCGTTTATAGCTGGACTATAGACGCAAGACACCCTTCTCATCCATACGAACGTTGTACCAAGAAACTCGTCTGTCGAAAAGATCACGAAGGGCAATGTATCCTGTGTGAAGCAAACTGTTGTCTATATAACAAACTATTACATCAAACTCCACAGTCGAATAGATTTCCTAACGCTGGTAAAAAGTATATCAGTCCTTCGTTGTCGTTGTCTACTTTACGAGATTTGTATACTTCTGGTAAAAACGATAAACTTGACTGTGCAGGTGTGGATGGGTATGATACTTTTATCACATGTCATGAATGCAGACGGAAAGTATGTCCTGATTGTGCTGGAATTTGTAAAGAGATCTTGTGTGATAGGATTACTTGTAGACTATGTAATGTGGGGTTCTTTGGAACATGTCGACGACATTAAATATGGGATTCTAGAATTTTGTTGTTATCAAATTGTATATACAAAATCATACATGACCAGGTCTTTTTCCTATATCTTTCTACACATGATCATTCTTTACTTTTGATCATCATCATTGTCTTCATCCTCACTAACAATATCATCTTCATCACTGTCAGACCCTAACATTGACATTTTCTCCTCTTCACTATCATTACTATTACCATCCACACTCTCCATATCCTCATCTTCATCTTTTACACTTTTCCTTTTCCCGCCTTTACCTTTTCCCACTCCTCCATCCTCGACATCATCATCGTCATCTATAGATTCCAACCCGCCCTTTTTCGCTCCATGTCTCTTTACCAAATGCTCAATCGGACACCCCTTTTTCCAACCCTCCGATCCCATCCCCGTCGCCGCTCTACACCTCCCACACGTTTTCCCATGTTTAATCATCAAATAATGCAGGGCGTATTTATATTCATCCGGGATCCTGACGTCACAGTGCGCATAACACGACTCTCTGCCGACTTTTGGCCATTTATTTTCCCTGACGAGCGCGTCGGGCGGCGTCCACGATAAATACTGACAGAGGCGGAACACATGCGTGTCGACCGCGAACGAAGGTCTTTGGAGACAAAACAGCAGCACGCAGGACGCAGTCTTGGGCCCGATGCCGGGGTATTTGGTGAGTTTGTCAAAGACCTGTTCGGACGGTAAGAGATGGAGATGGTCGAGCGAA
>Ga0160427_10002367_pt1 | contig 11377 bp, 15 predicted proteins | sample SolpanmetagenomL_FD_108194 | JGI IMG/M metagenome (GOLD analysis project Ga0160427, IMG submission 108194) | Solar panel surface microbial communities from Lawrence Berkeley National Laboratory, California, USA - L | ecosystem: Engineered > Built environment > Solar panel > Unclassified ...
GGCGGTCAGATCCTCGCCTTCAACCCCGAGCTCGGCAGCGCCATCGTCGCCAACAACGTCGGCACCCGCCAGCCGTACGACCTGAGCGTCGAGAGCAACACCAACACCTTCAAGATCAGCGACGCCAAAGCCCTCGGCTTCAGTGCCTGGTCCACCGGCTTCAGCGCCTGGAGCACCGGCTACAGCGCCTGGTCGACCGGCTACAGTGCCTGGAGCACCGGCACCACCGGCGCGGCCACCACCTTCAGCGAGAACCTCCCCGCCTGGAACGCCATCCGCCTCGCCGACGCGCAGACCCTGGTGCCGGAACTCGGCCGGGGCGTCAAGGTCGCGGTGATCGATACCGGCATCGACCTGAACCACGCCGCCTTCGCCGGCCACCTCGACACGGTCAACATGAAAGACTTCCTGCTGAACACCAGCAGCCCGCAGGAGGTCAATGCCGGCCCGGCGGCCGGGGGATATTCGGACGGGTACGGGCATGGAACGGCGACCGCCGACCTGATCCTGCAGGTCGCGCCGAACGCGACCATCCTGCCGCTCCGGGTGCTGGACGGCAACGGGCGAGGTGACGTGCAGCTGGTCGCCGACGCCATCAGCTACGCGGTGAGCAGCGGCGCGAAGGTCATCAACCTCTCCCTCGGCTCGACCAACGACAGCTACGCCGTCGACAACGCGATCTCCAGCGCCGTCAACAAAGGTGTGGCGGTCATTGCGGCCGCGGGGAATTCCGCCGACACGAACGTCCTGTACCCGGCCTTCAACGCTTATGGATCCAGTTCCAACGCTTACGGGTCTGGGTACCCGACTTACGGATCCGGTTACACCATGTATGGATCCGGTTACAACGTCACTGGTGCTCAACAGAACGGATCCGCCAGTGTGGGGAGTGTCACGAACGGGCTGCTGAAATCGAGCTTCAGCTCATACGGCTCTCATCTTGAACTCACTGCTCCCGGCGAGAACCTGAGGACCGCCTTCCCTGGCGGGAACACCGTCCTGGCGAGCGGTACCTCCTTCTCCGTCCCGCTGGTTTCGGGGGCCGTCGCCCTGGCTTTGTCGACGGGCGTGGTCACTGTCAATAAATATGATATTAATGCGGTGCTCAGTAACCTCGACAACACCGCGACGCCCTCGGCCGACCCGACGTATGCCTCACAACTTGGCAAAGGCACGATCAACGTCTACACCTTCGTTCACAAATACCGCTGAGGAGCTCACCTTGTCACAAGATCTTCGTACCACACTGGGCCTGAGTGTCCTCACGTTCCTTCTCGGAGCTTGCGGCACCACCCCCACGGCCTTCACTCCTTCCCAAACCTTCTCTACACAGAGCGTCACCTCTGGAAAGTACGTGATGGCCGAAGCCAGCGGCCGCATCGGCGCCTGGGCCAGTGGCCGGATCGGCGCCTGGGCGTCCAGCAGTCAGGCGAGTACCGTCATGGATGGCCGTGCCAACACCTTCCAGGCCGACCTGCCGATGTGGAATCAGATTCATCTCACTGAAGCGCAGCGTGCCGCTCCCGCACTCGGGTCAGGGGTGAAAGTCGCGGTGATTGATACCGGCATCGATCTCTCGCACCCCGCCTTCCAGGGACACCTGGCCCCAGCAGCGCAGATGTACGACTTCGTCGGCAACGACGCCGTCCCGCAGGAAGAGGGCACCGACAGCAATCTGGCGTACGGGCACGGCACGGCGGTGGCCTCGTTGATCCTGCAGGCCGCGCCGAACGCGACGATTCTGCCCATCCGGGTACTCACGCCGGATGGCAGTGCGCTGCCGTCGACGGTGGCGGCTGGCATCGACTGGGCGGTGGCACACGGAGCGAACATCATCAATCTTTCGGTGGTGTCGAGCGTCGACGTCTCGCTGAGTGTGGCCCTTCTGCGCGCGGCAGACAAAGGGATCTCCGTGGTGATGGCCGCCGGGAACGAAGGCACTGCGCCTCCCATGTACCCGGCCCTCTTTGCTCAGCAGAACAACGGTTTGGGGGGTCACAGCCTCAGTGTGGGCAGCATCGACGTCAACAACGTCAAGTCGGACTTCTCGAACTACGGCATGCAACTCAAAGTATTGGCTCCGGGCCGGCTGCTGACCGTGGCGTTCCCGAACGGTCGATCGGCGCAGGCCACCGGTACGTCGTTCGCTGCACCGGTGGTGTCCGGAGTCCTGGCGCTGGGCGTGAGCAAAAGCAGCACCGGACTCGTCGCGCTGACCGAGGTGCTGAAAAGCACGGCGACCAACGTCAGTTCTTACAACACTGCCCTGTCCGGTGGGTCGTCGTTGCCCTATGGTCTGCTGAACGCCCAGGCGTTCGTCAACAGCGTCAGGTAAGAAGCGGTTCCGGCAAGATAAGCGCGGGAGGCCAGTGTTCCGTGACGGACCGCACGGCCTCCCGCCACCGTTTCCCGCTGAGCGGTCTCCACTCTGTTCTCTGGCGCTATCACCGCTTCTCCCTGAGCCAGTGGAACATCAAGTTCGCCCCCCTCCTCACCGAAGAACTGCGGCACCGGGAACCCCGACGGGTTCCCGGTGATTCCTGAATGAGGTGTGCACCGAGATCAGGGCAAGAAGTTCCGGTCGTGGCGGGCCGTCGATGACGGTGGCGCGGTCGTGGATGTTCGTTTACACCATCGGCGAGATCCTCAGGCGGCAAAGACCTTTCCTGGACTGCTCTTGGCGAATTGTAACGTCCCGGACGTGCTCCGCGCTGATATTCCGGAGCTCCGGAGCGGTGATTCGAGCCCTTCCGGTGCTTCACAGCGGGCAAGCGTCGTCATCGGCGCTGTTTTGCCCGAGACACTCCCATCAACCTCCCCGGGAGCGAAGTCAGCTGGGATTCAAGCAACCACGACGAGCACAGGAAGTCCTCGCATTTTAAGTCTTCAGCAGCACACCCGCACGATCGTCCCCGTCCAGCTCCGAAGATCGAACCAGGACCATGCCCATCTGGCAGGGCAGAGCGCGGTTGAAGTGGCCGCCTGAAGTTCAGACGGCCATTGACCTCATGAGCTCTCTCGCAATTCACTTGCCAGAACCCTCCGGACCAGGTCTGACAGTGCAGTGACGCAAAGTGAACATAAGGGAGGCGCGTCCCACCTTTAGGAGCGCCTCAACCTTGCCCAGCCTTCCATTGCCGGGCCTGAGCACCATAGCAGAAGCTACACCCTCAAGCTGCGCCGTCGCCTATGGTGCTTCATGGACGAGTATCTGGCTGAAGCGCTTTATATGGACACCAACGTTGTTGCCAAGAACCTCGGGACGTTCCCGACCCCGCAAGAGGCGGGGCGGGCTTGTGAAGGCCATGCATCGACGCCATTGGAATTCCGGGCCCGAACTCCCGACATCTCCAAAGCGCAAGGCGAGAAATACTGGTATCAAGTCACGTCCAAAAAAACGAAGAGCTGAAAAGCCCCCACTCAGACGCTTCTCAGCGCTGGCGGGGGTTCGATGTGGGGCAGGCAGGTTGGAAAGGTATGGCCCTGAACTCAGTCTAAAAATCGGTTCTTACAGGGAACTGAAACACCCCCATTGGGTGAGCCACTACCCCCATCGGCAGACATTGCTCACAGGTACTGCGGCCCGAGGTCACCTCAACTCGCTACAGCCAGCACTTCTCTTCCCCGTCAACCGCCGATTGACATACCGGCTCACTCGACAGATTCAGGTTTAGCCACAACCGACTGTAGATGAGTGCCGGCATGGCTCGGTGGCCCGGCCGCCGCCTCCAGTGATCTCGGCATAACTTCTCACGCTGTTGATCAGGTGAATGACGATCACTGCCGTTCACAGCGCTAAGGAAGAACCGCCAGGCCATTCAGCATGGAGCACGGCAGCAGAACTGAGGACGAGCTGACACTGGTTGCCAGGGTGCTGCTTATCTGCTGATGGTTCCTCGTTCCGCCGCATGGTTCCGAGACAAGATGGACCATGGTGTTCCATCCTTCGGCACCTCGAACTCAAGTCGGTATCCCAAGGCTGCCGCCAGCCGCAGGGACGGGGCGTTCTCCGGATGAATGATGCAGAAGCTCTGTCCTGCTGGACGCTGCTGGTCATGCCAGTCCAGAACGGCCGTCATCGCTTCCCGCGCATACCCTCGGCCATGGGCCCAGGGCAACAGGACCCACCCCGCCTCGGGGAGCAGATCCAACTCGGGGGATGTCTCCAGGAACTCGCGCTTGAACCGGGCCATGCCCACTTCTCCGACAAAGCGTCCGCTCGCCCGCTCGAAGGCCAGCCAGTAGCCGTACCCGAGGAGGGCCCAATGCCCTGGATGGCGGAGCAGTCGCGCCCAGATGTCCTGGCGGGCCAGGGGCTGACCTGTGGTGTAACGAACGACTGTCGGATCCTGCCAGAGGGCCACGCAAGCATCGAGATCGTCCGGTTGGTGGGCGCGCAAGATCAGGCGGTCCGTGGTGAGGGTGGGGGCAAGCATGACCTGATAGTGCCATACCGCTGGTACCGACCTTGGGATTGGTCCGCTGCTGAAGGATTCAGAAGCAACAGTCAGCCTTCACGCTTGTGCAGCGTCATGCCGACATCAACAGAGACTCATGGAAATCAGCTCAATCCGGACTGGGCGATCTTGAGCAGGTCCGGCTTCTCCTGTACCCGCCCGTTGTTCGCCTCACGCAGCGCCAGGTCGTACTGGGCCGTGTTGATCTGAAGCTGGAGCGCATAGATCTGAGCCGCGTAGATTTTCGCAGTTGCCACCTTCCTCGCCACGTTGTCTTTGTCGACAGCCGGTTCTCTGTCCCGGATCTCGTTGACCTTGTCGAGGCTGGCCTATGTGGCCTCCACATCGTTCTCTCGGAGGGCCGTCATGGTCCTGGCGTGGGCCTTGGCGGCGTCAGCGACGGCCTTCTCGTGCTCGGGGCCAAGCCTTCTGCGCCGCATGAAGCGCCTGAGTCTGGGCGACGGCAGCTGAGTCTTGTTGTAAGCGGTGTCAGCAGTCGCCGTGGTCTGTGCTTTCAGTGCCGGACCGGTCTTCCTCTCCGCTGCCGCGTACACTCTCTGTCGCACCGGCTCTGCCTCTGTCAGCTCACCCTTGTAGATCGCAGTGCTGGTCTTCTGGATGACAGCCGGCTTCTGCGCGGCCGTGTCGGCATTCCGACTCCGCTTGATGCGCTTGTTCTGAAAGACGTCGAGCCACACTTGGGAAATTGTCCATCACTGGCTGACATTCGCCGGTGGTCTTTAGACATGCACGGAGAAATAAGGCGGTGATGCTGGGAACTTACATTGGGATCATGACACGTCTCCTCTTCCTCCTGATCACTGTCATCCTGTTGCCTCTCGGCCTCTATACCGTCGCCAGCAACTGGCACAAGGACCGCGCGAAAATAAATGAAGGCGTGGTTGTCGCCATGATCTCCGTACTTGGATTTTTGGCCACCTGCGCCCTGGCATGAAAAGACTCGCCGAAGCAGGGGAAATGACTTTGAGACGGTTACAGCCGCAAGCGCTTTCTGGCCAGCAGTTCAAGTTTTGAGAGTTCCGCTTCGTCTCCTGTGGTTGTCAGACTGAGGCTCGAGCCGCTGGGATCGGAGGAACGTATTCGAGTCCCAAATCTGGGAATGGCTTGAGCAGCTGCTGGAGCTCACTCAGCAAACTCCCTGCTGCATCAATGGATATAACTCGACCGAGTGAACTACGCGCCATGGACTTCGCCGTATCTCAACTTCCTCTCGCCATGTCAGCCATGGGTCGAGCGTGAAATCATCTGCTCAGCGCTCGCTGCACCAGGGTCCTTGCCCCACTGACGTGCCGGGCTTGAGCCCCTGCCATTCATAATTTTATTTTGCCTTAAGCCTTCGCTTCTGAAGGTTTTCTGTTCTTACCATAAGGCCGATTTCATTGGTATTGGGGAATACAGTCGCGAAGGAATGCCAAAGTGACTCCGAGTGATACCGTTCCTGCTCATGCAGAGAGCTGATCAGAGGAGAACACTATGTTGAACACCACGAAGAAGACCCTGCTCGTCCTGGCCCTCGCCCTTGCCCCCGTGTCTGCCTTCGCTCAGACCACAGATACCACGGCAACCCCAGCAACTACAGGTGCGACGGCGACCCCATCGACCACAGACACCACGACCACCGGAACCACAACGACTGGGACGACCGATAACCGAAACGACGACAGTAACTGGGGCTGGCTGGGCCTGCTCGGTCTCGCGGGCCTTGCTGGCCTTCGCCGTAAGCCGGTCGTGATGGTCCCCGAGCGCCCCTCGCAGACTGCAACCAATAACCGCACCTGACCCTTTCTTCGGCCGCCCGCCTCTGCAGTTGAGGCGGGCGGCTTCATTGTTGCTGTGGTAAACATCTGTAGGTTGTTGTGATAACGCGTGACTACAGTGGAATGATGCTGCGGCTGTTCTTCGTGATCACTACCATCATGCTGGCTCTCGGTCTCTACGCCGTTGCCAAAAACTGGAGAAGGGACCGCACAAAGGTTGAAGAGGGAATGGTGGCCATTACACTTGCTGCCATTGGATTGTTGACCACCTGGTTCCTATAGTCAAGAAAAAGCGCCTCCGTTTTCGTTGGACGTGCAGTCATCTCCTCGGGGTACACCAACCCGCCGAAGTGGGCAACACTTTCTCCACCAGTAGACTGCTTCGGCGTATCGTGCTGTATGAGTGAAGAACGACAGCTCACAGAACTGCACAGCGAGCAGTATCGGGGCCGAACGATCACCCTCTTTCAGGAGGAGTTCACGGTCAATGCCCGGCATGGTTCGGAGACGGTCGTCAAATTCATCTCCCGAATTGCACCGAGGGAGCAGGGAGGCTACACGCCTGAATGTTCAGCGGGCAACCGCTTAGAGGCCATCAGAGCGGCTCAGTTGCTCATCGAGCGGGAAATTCTTTGAGCCTCCATGGATCGAGCGTCAGTCCGGAGTCTTTTCGCTCAGCGCGGCAGTGTCATCCCATGAAAAAGCCTCCGCGCTGGGTAGGCTGGAGGCGGTCTTGCGCCGACATCACACGGCCGGGTGAGGCTCTGCTTCTTCCAGAGCTTAAACCACGCTCTGTCGCACGACCATGACGAATGTACTTCAAGGAGAAGCACCGGTTTTGCGGTGGCACGGCTCATGTGGACTTTGTTGTAACTCTAACAATAAGCCAGTCGAAATGTGTCGAACACACAAGCCAACAGTGCATCCATTCGCACCTGACAGCGCCGCTTGCATCAGTTTCAGTGGACCTTCGGCAGCTTCAACCCGGGGACGAACGGCTGGAGGCAGGACAGCCACGGCGTAGCGGGTGACTGCCTCGCGGTTTCATTTCCAACGGCCATCTTCCCTGAGCAACGCGGCCACGCAGCTGCTGCGTTCGTGCCTGAGGCAGTCGAGCATTCCGCCGAGCTGCCTGGGTTCGACTGTCCCTGCCAGCGTCATCTGGGTAATGACCACGCCGACCTCGCCTTCGGTGCACTCCCCTGCCGAGGTCTGGAGGTAGCACGTCGGCTTGCTGGCCCCGGTGAGGGCTGTGAGCAGTTCAAGGTCAGCGGTGTCATTGTCGTGGTGGAGGCCGTACGGCATCTTGATCTCGCGCACGTCCCAGTTCAACAGAGCGGCGTACCGGACCTCGGCCTAGAGGCGTGCTTCCCGATGTTGCTTTCGTGGGACTGTGAGCTGGTGGACGGTGTCGTAGGTCCAGATGCGGCCCAGGCGGCGGCGCTCAGGTGGCATGGATCGGGCCTCCAGCTTAAGGATGTGGGTCAAAGAGTTCTCCGTCTCACGACAGATATTTAAGGATGCTCGACCAGTGGCCTGATCAGCGCCTCAACGGCAGCCTTCATCGCTTCCCTCCTGACGGAATTACGTCCGGCATCTTGTCGCGGTTCAGGGTGCTCTGCCTGCCTTGCTGTGCGTCGTTTAACCCCAGGGGCCGAACGATGAACTGCGGAGTAGGGCGGGGACGCGGAACCTGCGCCCATCGAGTTCGGAGAGAGTGAGAGGAAACCTTAAGCTCTGATGAGGCAGACATGAAGCTCAGCTGTCCATAAACAGTGTGGCGCCCTAAGAAGGGATGAACCATAGATGGAGGACATATCTTTACGCTCTTTGTCTGAATTGGCGCAATGATTTGAACTCTGGTCTCCGAGCTCGAATCGCTTGGCTTGAGCAGTGTGGCTGCCAATTTTTCTGGCGAAGGAACTTCGATGGTTTCGCCCTTTCTTCTCCAGCCTCTACAGGCAGATACCTGGTTGAGATTTGGCGAGCCGGTCGGCTCCTTGATTACGCTTCCGCTGTGTTCTATCCCCTTGATACTTCCGGGACGACGCAACTCGAGGACCTCGTTGCACTTCACTGGGATACCTGGCCTCGATTTGGTTGAAGAGTAGACTTCCTTCCATGAAGGCGTGGATGGACTCCCTGACATCAGAGGACAGACATGTGGCCCGAAGAATGCTGGCGCGAGGCTGCAGTCTTCATTGGCGGGACGAGATTTCGGGGAGAGAGTCGGCATCCCCGCTTGAGACAGAGAAATGCTGGTTGGAAATTCGGTACGGCGAAGAGCTCCTTACCTTTCTGGGGCCTTTCCAATGGCCTCTGTCCGAGGCGTTGATCCGAACCACAGGGATATTCATGCTGCGGCAGGTCGAAACCACCATGAGTAAGCGAAGGCGTTAACTGCAACCAGTCCTGGCCAATCTGCTTTCCCAGGCATCCGATCGAGTCTTGACCAGCGCCAGTCTGGTGAACCACACGCGCGACGCTGGCCTGCTGGATGTGCTGGCGGCGTTGCCGGAGATCCGGCGAGCCACTGAGCACCTGGAGCTGGGTGGCATGCTCTTTTCGAATAAGAGCCATGTCTCGCAGGCGATCCGCGTCATTGAAGACCACAGGGTCGGCAAGTGTGTCTGCCAACCCTACCAGGGGTACCTGTTTTACGATCCTTCGGCCGAGCAGAAGGCCGGAAACGTCCAGATGACCCGCAGTGATTCGCCGGACTGGGACATGACCTCCACGTGCGTCTGCGCCATCTGCGGGCGCGGGTACTCAGTGCAGCAGGGTGAGTACCACTACACCTGGTGGGAGTGGCGCGAGGTGAAAGCTGCCGATCAGGGAAAGCGCTCGACCTTTCACGCTGTCGCCAGATAGTCGGTGCTGCTGGTGAAGGCCTCGCGCCAGCCGACGGCCACCACCTCGACGCTCCGGATGGTCCGCTCAGTTCTGTACATCCAACCGTCAGGGCGGCTGTGGTTTCCTTCTGGATCGCGGCCTCGTGCAGGCGCAGAGCCACAAACTCCAGGTCGGTTGGGGCGGTGCTATCTTCCCGTCTGCCCGAGCCTGGACAGGCACTTTCAGATTCATGAAAGAACAGGCGGGATAACGTAGGGCATGGACGAAAAAACAAGGGAACTTCTGACTTTTTTGAAAGGACTGGTCATAACGAGAGGTGAGTTGGCACAGAAACACGGTCTTCTGCTTGATTCACTGCTCCTGAGAATTGATGAAAGAGATCTATCGAAAGCGAGCGACGCCAACAAAGTGCGTATACATGCGAGCATGGAGAAACTCAGCTGGCCATGAAGCGGGTGCCTTTCCGTGCCAGCGCGGGAGGTTATTATCTCTGTGCTCATGTTTGTGCCCCGAACAGCGTGGCGTCGAGGGCGGTGATGGTCACGGCCACCTGCCCGCCTTTGAGAACCGGCCCGCGCTGCACGGCGAGCTGGTCAACCAGCCTGTCGTCTACGCAGATGCCGGCGTGTGTCAAAGCATCTTCGAGCGCCTGAGGGAAGGCGGGTATGGCAGAGCGCGCCGGGTGTGCGGCAGGTCCTCACCTGCTGAAACTGCTCCAGCTCCCTGACTTCCGCCGGTTGCCACATCAAGGGCTGGTGGTGGTGCAGCCCGAAACAGCCAGCCTCCTGCTGCTGCCCCACGAGCACCTGTTGAGCTGGTGTTGCCCGTCAAGGCCAATGAGCAGCTGTACGGGATCACGGTGTTCAAAGCGAACCGCGTGCTGAATGTGCAGGACGACACTCGGCTCCTGATGGGCGCCATCCGGGACCGCGTTGCGCAGGCCATCGAACGCACCTTTCACCTGTCGCAGCTCGTCGACAGCCGGGAGGAAACGCTGAAGACCCTCGGGCTGGTGCTGGAATACCGGGATTACGAAACCGAAGGCCATACCGACCGCGTGGTTGAACTCGCACTGAAACTCGGCCAGCAGATGCGCTTGGCTCCTGAGGAACCCAAAGCCCTCGAGTGGGGGCGTACCTGCATGGCACGGGCAAGATCGCCGTCCCGGATCAGGTCCTGCTGAAACCCGGCCGATTGACGCCGGAGGAATTCCAGGTCATTCAACGGCACAGTCAGATTGGCTTTGACCTGCTGCGTCACATTCCCACCTTGCCTGAGTCGGCGTTGCAGGTGGTGCTGCATCACCATGAAAAGTGGGACGGCCAGGGCGACCCGGCGGGCCTGAGCGGCACATCCATCCCCCTCCTGGCCAGGCTGTTCACGGTGGTCGATGTCTATGACGCGCTGGTGTCGAGACGGCCTTACAAGGAGCCGATGGGCCATCAGGAAGCCCTGGAGGAAATTGTGCGCTGCTCGGGCAGTATGGTTGATCCTGTGGTCGTGGCGGTCTTCGAGCGCCTGACGAATCTCCGCGAAGAGCAGTGACATGAAGCCCAGCCACCGCGGTTGTGTTGCCTGAACTGGCGGCCCAGCAGCCTGAGGACAGGGGTAACCTCAGATGCAGGCCACCCCTGCAAGACCACACAGGCGGTCAATCAGTTCAAGTCGATGCTCTCGCCGTCGTCCGGAACCAACACACGGCTCTCGAGGCCGGCCTGCCGAACTGCGCTTCGCAGCTGCTGCCGCGTGACCATCATGTGATCGTAGGCGTCGAGGTGCACCGCGACAATCGTGGCATCCGGGGCCGCCTCGGCCACCGCCAAGGTCTCCTTGACGTCCATCAGGATCATGGTCTTCTGAATCTGCCCACCACCAGAGTTCGTGACAATCACTGCCGGACGATACGTCTCGATGACGGCGCGCACTTCATCGTTCAGGATGGTATCGCCGGCGACGTACACGGTCGGCTCTCCCGGTGCACGCAGGACAAACCCGCTCACCTGTCCCATGGCCTGCCCCACCAGCCCGGTACCATGTTCCCCACCCGTCCGGAGGATCTGAATGCCCATCCAGTCGACTTCGTTCTCAAGGCCGGTGACGTTGGTGAACCCCGCGTCGCGGAGCGTATCCGTGTCGTTCGGTTGACCCAGAACCGGCAGGTCGGTCGGAATGCGCGGCGGCTTCAGATCGATATGGTCAGCATGCAGGTGGGACACCAGCACCAGGTCGATTCCCTGAGAAACCTCGTCCGCAGGTACTGGAAGGGCGACGGTCGGGTTCTGGCTTTTA
>Ga0160427_10002372_pt1 | contig 11359 bp, 10 predicted proteins | sample SolpanmetagenomL_FD_108194 | JGI IMG/M metagenome (GOLD analysis project Ga0160427, IMG submission 108194) | Solar panel surface microbial communities from Lawrence Berkeley National Laboratory, California, USA - L | ecosystem: Engineered > Built environment > Solar panel > Unclassified ...
CGGGGCGGGGGCTAGCGGGGGCGCGGGCACCATTGTCTACCAGTGGCAGTCTTCGACGGATAATGTAACCTGGGCCGACATTGCGGGCGCCACCAACCCGACCTACGCGCCGGGCGCGCTCACGGCCACGACCTACTACCGCCGCCAGGCCACGGCGGGCGCGTGCGGCCCGGTCTTCTCCAATGTGGTGACCATCACGGTGACGCCGGCGCTGGCGGCCGGTACCATCGGCGCCGACCAAACGGTGTGCCTCAGTACTGCGCCGGCCACGCTCACGAGCACGGCGGGGGCTAGCGGCGGCACTGGCGCGTACAGCTACCAGTGGCAGTCGTCGCCCGATAACAGCACCTGGGCCGACATTGCCGGCGCCACCGGCGCCCAGTATTCGCCCGGCCCGCTCACGGCTACCACCTACTATCGCCGCGGCGTCACGTCGGGCGCCTGTGGCCCGGTATACTCGCCCAGCGTCAAGCTGACGGTGCTGCCGGCCCTGGTAGCCGGCACCATCGGGGCCGACCAAACCGTGTGCGCCGGCTCGGCGCCGGCGGCCCTCACGAGCACGGCGGGGGCTAGCGGGGGCACCGGCACGTTCGCCTATCAGTGGGAGTCATCCCTGGACAACAGCACCTGGACGGCCATCGCGGGCGCCACCGGCGAGAGCTTCGCGCCGGGCGTGCTCACAGCCACCACCTACTATCGCCGCCGCGTCATGTCGGGCGCCGGCACCTGCGCCACGGGCCTCTCTAATGTCGTGGCCGTGCGGGTGCAGCCCACCATTACGCCCACTGTGACCCTCGCCACGCCGCCCGTACAGTGCCCCGGCACGGCGCTCACCTTCGCGGCCGTGGTGGCCAATGCGGGCCCTGCGCCCACCTTCCGCTGGCTCGTCAACGGAGTGGCCGTGGCCACCGGCCCTACATTCACCAGCAGCACCCTAGCCACCGGCGACCAGGTGCAGGTAGAAGTAACGGCTACGGCTGGTTTGTGCAGCACGGGCCTGGCCACGGCTACCGTCACGGTTACGCGCACCGCTACGCCGCTGCCTACCCTAGCCATTGCGGTGCAGCCCAACAGCCCGGTGTGCCCCGGCGAGTTGCTCACCTTCAGCATCACCGGCGTAACCAACGGCGGCCCGGCCCCCACCTACCAGTGGCAGGTGAATGGCGCCGACGTGGCCGGTGCCACTACGCCGGTTTTCAGCAGCACTACGCTGCGCGATGGGCAGACCGTAACGCTACGCTTGCGCACCACCAACGACTGCGGCCAGGTAGTGACGGTAGTTTCCAACGGCGTCGTGGTGCGGATTTTGCCGCCGGTCGTGATAAGCGCCGGCCCCGACAAGGAGATTCTGGCCGGCACCTCCGTAGTGCTGGAGGGTACCGCCGATGGCAGCTATCCCGTGACGTGGACGCCGGCGCTGGGCCTCACCATCCCGGCTAATAACCCCCTGCGCCCCACTGCTGCGCCGCTGGTCACGACTACCTACACGCTCTCGGCTGGCGCGGGTGGCTGCGCCAGTTCCGACCAGGTAACCGTGACGGTGCGCCCCGCCATCCGCATCCCCAATGCCATCTCGCCCAACGGCGACGGCGTGGACGATACCTGGCAGATTGACTTCATCGAGCAGTACCCCGAAAACACCGTGACAATCTTCAACCGCTGGGGCAATAAGATTTTCTCGGCCGAAAACTACAGCCGGGCCAACGAGTGGCGCGGCGACATCAACGGCCAGCCCGCCCCCATTGGCACCTACTACTACGTGGTGGTCACGAAAGGCCCGCTGGGCAAGTCCTACGCCGGTCCGATTACGGTTGTGTACTAAACCAAAAAGGTCCGGTAGCGCCTGAGGCACCGCCAGACCTTTTTTGTTTACGGGCAAAGTAACGCATATAAAAAGGCCCCTACTCGCTCAGCGAGTAGGGGCCTTTTTATAGTTCTGAGCCACTTTAGTGGCTCCTAGTACCCAGAGCCGGAGTCGAACCGGCACACCTTGCGGTAATGGTGTTTGAGACCATCGCGTCTACCGGTTCCGCCATCTGGGCAAGCACGATTCCGCTCGGCCGGTAGTCACGAGCGGGCCGCAAAGGTAGCCAATTGCTGGCGAAGCCGCAAGAGGTAGCGTTTTTTTAGGTAATACGTTTTGACCTGAGTTAGCGCGGCCGGGCGATGGTCGGCGGGCAATCCGGCGTAGCCGGCCAGAACAGGTTGAATGCCAGCATCGAGCGTGTCGGCCAGGCCCGTTACTGCTGCTGCCAGCTCGGCGGTAGCGGCTGGGTTGGGCTCAAATTCCAACTCCATGAGCTGCTCATTCAGGTCCATAACCTCCATTAAAAAATCGCTGGGTAGCTGATTCTGGGCGCTGCCTTCTTCGAGCAAGCCGTGCTGGCCGAGCAGATAGGCCATGCGGGCGTCGGGGTTGGCAAGGGTGCGGTAGGCGTCGGTGTTGAGCGTGCTCAGGCGCAGGGCTTCGGCCTGGGCGGCGGGAGTGTCCTGGGCGTGAAAATCGGGGTGCAGCTCGCGGCTAAGCTGGTAATATTTGCTTTTGAGGGCGGCCTCATCGAGCAAGAACGCCTCGGGCAGGCCGTAGAAGGCAAAGTAATTGGCAGTGTCGGGCATAAAAAAGCGGACGAACGAGAAGGGTAGGCCCCGCGCAACTGAGTACCGGGCTAGCCCGGTATTGGTTGAGAAATCGACTAAAAAACTACGCGCTTTCCGCCGCGCGCACCACCGAAAAGGCCTGGGCCGGCGCCGCCAATAGTCGCTTGGTGGCCGGCCACACCTGCCCAAACAGGGCCGAGTGCCGGTAGGCATCAAGGGCGGCGGCATCGTCCCAGTGGCTGTAGGTGCAGTAGGTGTGCGGCTGGTCGGCATCCTGCCACAGCTCGAGGTGCCGGCAGCCGGGCTGGTGCCGAATCTGGTTTTCGAAGGCGCGAAACAAGGTAAGGAAATCAGCGACGTGGGCGGGCGCCAGGGGTAAGCGAACGATGCGGAACAGCACGGGAAAAAAGAATAATAAGTGAGAATCAGACTGCTTGCTTAGCTGGAAAAATAAGCCTGGGCTTAACTAAAAACCGGGCCGGAGCGTACAAGCACACTTCATTCTTTTCATCTTCTACACATTTTATATGCGTTACGCTCCTCGCGCCCTTTGGCTGGCCGTGCCGGCCTGTGCGGTGTTATCGCTGCTGGCCTCGTGCAGCAGCAACCCCGAAGCTACCACCACCGAAAAAACGGCCGTAGTAGTGCCCGCCGAAGCTAATTCGGCGGCCGATAGCACGGCCACGGCCATCGACTCTACGGCGGCTCCTAAGTAGGGCTAGTGGTATACTCTGCCTGCAAAGCGCCCGGTGGCTACACTACTGTAGCCGCCGGGCGCTTTTGAGTTAGGGCAGGGTTTCCGCGAAGCGCACATCCACCTGCGAGTCAAAATACAGCCCTAGCAGCTCGCTGGCGTGGCCCTGGTTGATGGCCACCGACAAGCAGCCCTGCGGGTTGAAGGTGCACACGATTTCGCCGGGGGGCGCGGCGGCAAAGTGTGGGCGCAGCTCGCGCACTATTTCGCGGCCGAAATGCACGGCTGCCGGGCGGCCCCGGCCCACCACCTCCACCGCCTCGCGCGAGATGTTGGTGATGAGGTTGCCGTAGTGGTCCACGTGCACCACGTGGCCCGTAATGCGATTATCCTGCAAGCGCAGCTGGCGGTTGGTGAGCAGGTAGAGGTCCGTTACGGGCTGGCCCAGGCTGCTTAGAGGCTGGCCCAGGGCTAGCCGCACGGCGGCGGGCGCCAGAATATCGCGCGTGGGGTTGAGCGACATCGGCTGCAGGTTGACGGTCGGGGCGGTGCCGGCCACCGGCGCGGCAACGGGGCTAGCCAGGCGCACGAGCTGGGCGGGCACCCCATCGCAGAGCAGCGGCAGCAGGCCATTGTCGGCGGCCACGAAGTAGTGGCCCGCGTGCTCGGCGGCGTGCCAGGCGGGCGTGGCCACCGCGCCGGCGTCGCTGGCCCCGTAGTCGCTCACCGTGATGAGGTGCGTGGTGCCCACCGGAAAGTCGCGAAACACGGCCCGCAGCACGTGCACGGCGTGCGCAATATTGTAAGGTTCGACGCCGTGGGTGATGTCCATCACCGGCAGCGCCGGGGCCAGGTGCAGCAAACGGGCCTTGAGTGCGGCCACGTAGTGGTCGCGGTAGCCAAAATCCGTAAGCAGTGTCAGTACCCCCATGCCCGCAGTTGCCAGGTTCTTCGTAGTATTGTTTGGTCGGCCGACCGGCTAGCCAGCGCGGCTGCAAAAGTAGCCTAGTTTTTGGTAGTCGGGCGGGAGTTTTTCCCGCGCGTTGGTGTTCCTAAAAATGATGCCAGCCCGGGCCCCCCTTTGCCGGTCATTACGCTTTTATTTCTTTTCTCTTCTTTTCCCTCTGCCCACCTAGCTTGGTCGAAAAAGTCATCACCCTCGAAAACGTGTCCCTGGTTGACTTCCTTGGGGCCGATAACCAAAACATCCGTCGTATTTCGGCTGCTTTTCCGGGCAGCAAAATTGTGTCCCGGGGCAACGAAATCAAGATTCAGGGCCCTAGCGAAGTCATTGCGCGGGTCAACGACATCCTCAGCTCGCTCATCGAGCACTACCACCAGTACGGCGCCATCACCGACCGTGATGTAAACCAATACCTGTCAGCTACTTCCGAAGAGGCTGAGGGCCGCGTGCTGGCCGCCTCGCCCGACGTTATTCTGTTCGGGGCCAAGGGCGGCGTCATCAAGGCCAAAACGCCCAACCAGCAGAAGCTGGTGGATGCCGTGATGAAGCACGACCTCACCTTCACGCTAGGGCCCGCCGGCACCGGCAAGACCTACATTTCGGTGGCACTGGCCGTGCGAGCCCTTAAGAATAAGGAGGTTAAGAAAATAATCATCTCGCGCCCCGTAGTGGAGGCCGGCGAAAGCCTCGGCTTTTTGCCCGGCGACATGAAGGAGAAGGTAGACCCCTACCTGCGCCCGATTTATGACGCCCTGGAAGATATGATTCCGGCCGAAAAGCTGAAATTTTACCAGGAAAACAAGATTATCGAAATTGCCCCGCTCGCCTACATGCGCGGCCGCACGCTTAACAACGCCTTTGTGCTGCTCGACGAGGCCCAGAACACCACGCCCTCGCAGATTAAGATGTTCCTGACCCGTATGGGCCCGAGCGCAAAGGTGATGGTGAATGGTGACCGCAGCCAGATTGACTTGCCTACCCGCCAGAAGTCGGGCCTGATGCAGGCGCTTGATATTCTGAAGGATATCCCCGGCATTGGCTACGTCGAGATGACGGCCGAAGACGTGGTGCGCCACCGCCTGGTAAAGGAAATCGTGCAGGCCTACGACAAATACGATGTGGCCGAGCAGCGCCGCGAGGCCGAGTTCAAGCAGCGCCGCCGCGAGGGCAACGAGCGCAGCAACGGCCGCCGCGGGGCCGATGCCGACGATGTGGAACTGCCCGTGAACCACGAGCAGGCGCTGTAGCCCCAGCTGATTTGAAAAAGAAAAGACCGCCGTGCGTCGCACGGCGGTCTTTTCTTTACCACCCAAAAACGACCCTAGCCATGACCACCGTTGAAAAAGTAACCGACCTGCGCGACCTCGATTCAGCCTTCACCATCCGCGAAAAAGTATTTGTGGGCGAGCAAAACGTGCCCGCCGACGCCGAGTACGACCAGCACGACCGCGCCGCCACCACCCGCCACTACCTGGCCAGGGTGGATGGCCAGCCCGCCGGCGCCGCCCGCTGGCGCCCCACCGACCACGGCGTGAAGCTGGAGCGCTTCGCCGTGCTGCCCGCGTTTCGCAACCACGGCGTGGGCGAGGCCCTGGTACACCGCGTGTTGGCCGACATCCGCGCCGAAGCGCCCGATGCTGCCCAGGTTTACATGCACGCCCAGCTGCGTGCCATTCCGCTCTACGAGCGCACCGGCTTCCGCAAAGTGGGGGAGATGTTTGCGGAATGCGACATTCAGCACTACCAGATGGTGTTGGGGTAATAAGTTGCTAATCAATGCTAAAAAGCCCGTCGTTATCGAAGCGACGGGCTTTTTTTGAGTTGTTTAGCCTGAGGGTAGGAAATGATGGCGCACAGGTAGCTATTCTTGTATGCTCTAGCTGCTTTCTTCTCCCTTTGCGCAATGCTTTCCTGGTCTTCGGCTCCCTTTTTGCGCGTGGCGTTGGCCTTTATCCTGGGCGTGGTGGGCTACCTGTATCTGGGCCAGGAGTGGGCCGGCAGCGCCGTGCCCTGGGTGGTGGGTCTGGTGCTGGCCTACCTGCTGGCGTGGGGCTGGAGCCAGCGGCGAGCTAGCCCGGCCGCCACCGATGCCGTTGGCATAATAGGCCTGCTGGCAGTAGCGGGGCTGGGCTTTGCCCGCAGCCAGACTGCCACCGAGCACCGCCGGCCCGACCACCTGGGGCATCTGGCGCCGCGCATCGAGTTTTACCAAGCCACTGTGGATGAGGCGCCCGTAGTGCGGGCCAACACCTTTGCCACCACCGTGCGGGTGCAGGCCGTGCGGATAGCCGGGCGCTGGCAGCGGGCTAGCGGGGGCATCCGCCTCAGCCTGCCGCGCCACGAAACCGCCGATTCGGTGCCTGCTCCGCGCTACGGCGAGGTGTGGCTGGTGCAGGGCCAGCCCGAACTGAGCAAGGGCCCCGCCAACCCAGGCGAGTTTGACTACCGCCGCTACTTACAAACCCACCAGGTGTATCATTCGCAATTTGTGCACTTCGGCCAATATAAAGTGCTTGGCTACGCCCCCCTCAACTGGGCTGTGGCCCTGAGCCAGCGCACTGCCGCCGTGCTCGACGGCGTGCTACGCCGCTACGTGCCTAGCCACCGCGAATACGCGCTGGGCACGGCGCTGGTGCTGGGTTTCAAAGATGATATTGACCACGATACCAAGCAGGCCTACGCCAACACCGGCACCACGCACATTATGGCCGTGAGCGGCTTGCAGGTGGGGCTGCTGTTTGCGGCCCTGCAATGGCTGCTGGCCAGAGTGCCGCTGGGGGGCGGGGTGCTGCGCCGGCGCCTGCTCACGGCCGGGCTGGGGCTAGCCCTTATCTGGAGCTACGCGCTGCTCACGGGCCTGTCGGCGTCGGTGCTGCGGGCCACGGTCATGTTCACGCTCGTCATCATTGGCCAGGCCTGGGAGCGGCAGAGCAGCTTGTTTAATACGTTGAGCGCCGCGGCGTTTGGGCTGCTTTTGTGGAACCCCTACCTGCTGTGCGACGTCGGCTTTCAGCTTTCCTTTTCGGCGGTGCTGAGCATCGTGTACCTGCAACCCACCCTAGCAAAGTGGTTCGACGCGCGCAATGCCGTGCTCGACCGCCGCCGCAGCTGGCACGGCCCGGCTGCCCAAAAAGCCTGGCGCGCCGCCGCCTGGCTGGCCGATGCCACCTGGCAGCTCACGGCGCTGTCGCTGGCCGCCCAGGTAGCCACCTTTCCGCTGGGGCTGTATTATTTCCACCAGTTTCCGTTCAACTTTCTGCTATCCAATCTCATAGCCGTGCCCATTTCGAGCCTGGCCGTGTACGTGGGCGTGGTGCTGCTACTGGCGAAAGGGCTGGTGGCGCTCATCGGGCTAGCCCTGCCGGCGGCCGCTGCGGTGCTCGACTATGCGCCGCGGGCAATTGGCTACGTTTTCGAAGGCCTTATCTGGCTGTTTAATGAGTACATCTTCCTCATAGGCCGGCTGCTGCCGGGGGCCGTCATCGGCAATATTCACCTCAGCCAAGGCCAAACGCTGCTGGTTTTCCTGCTAATAGGCGCTCTCTGCGTGTTCATTGCTTCGCGACGGCTGGCCTGGGCGGGCTGGTCCGTGGCCCTGCTGGCCCTGTATGCCGGCAGCCGGGTGGCCGAGGCGCGGGCTGTGGCGCCGCTGCGCGAGTTTGTGGTGTACAGCATTCCGCGCCGCTCGGTGGTGGGCTTCTGGCAGGGCGCAGCGCCCGAGTTCGTCACCGCCGACTCGCTGCCACTCTCCGAAACCGAGCGCACCTATCGCCTCCGGCCCAGCCTGATACTGCGTCGCGCCCGTGCCCCGCGCTACTGCGTGGGCTGGCGCGGGGCTAGCGTGCCCGCCCGCCAAGTGGCCCTGCCCGATAGCCTGGAGCGAACCTTCCGGCACCCGCCCGCGCCGTTGGTGCTAGCCCGCTGGCGCGGCCTGCGCGTGGCTTTCGTAAGCGGCAGCCTGCGCCGGCTGGCTAGCCCCGCGCCCCTGCACAAGGCCGACGTTATCGTGCTGCGCCGCAATGCGTTCCTCTATCCCGATGCCTTGGCGGCACACTTCGGAACCGGCGCGCAGGTGGTCTTCGACTCGTCGTGCAAGCGCTGGTACGTGGCCCGGCACGATTCGGCCCTGCGCGCCGCCGGCTTCCGCACCTGGGACGTGAACGAGCAGGGCGCTTACGCCCACCGGCTGCCCGCTGGCCGCTAGCAAAACTCAGCGACCCTCCGCGCTCCCCCTCCGCGAGCCTCTGCGGTAACTTCCCGCCAAGCCCGCTAGGGTAGCCAGCGCGGCAGATTAGCCCCCGGCTGAAATATTGCCCTAACTTGGGCCGTTTAATCTAGCCCGCCGCTTTCTTCGTACTTTATTCACTATGAACGATTATCTCTCCCCGGAACTGGACACGCTGCGCTTTCTGCAATACGAGGTGCAGGACCGCCTGGCTTACATCACGCTCAATCGCCCGGCTAAGCGCAACGCGCTCAGCGCCAACGTAGTGACCGAGCTAAAGCAGGCTTTTGAGCAGGCCGAGGCCGATGATAAAGTGAAGGTCGTTATCCTGCGGGCCGTGGGCGACGTATTCTGCGCCGGCGCAGACCTCAAGTACCTGCAAGAGCTGCAAGACAATACGTATCAGGAAAACCTGGCCGACAGCACGCACCTCATGCAGCTTTTTCACCAGATTTATACCGGTAAAAAGCTCGTAATCGGGCAGGTGCAGGGCCACGCCCTGGCCGGGGGCTGCGGGCTGGCCGCCCTTTGCGACATCACCTTTGCCGTGCCCGAGGCTAAGTTTGGCTACACTGAGGTCAAAATCGGTTTTCTGCCCGCCGTGGTGAGCGTGTTTTTGCTGCGCCGCATTGGCGAGGCTCGCACCAAGCAGCTGCTGCTCAGCGGCGACACCATTACGGCCCAGCAAGCCCTTGATTATGGCTTGATTACGTTCATCGAAGAAAAGGAAAAGCTCGCCGATACCGTGCGGGCCTACGCCCTGCGGCTAGCCCGCGAAAATTCGGGCCACAGCATTGAAATCACCAAGGAAATTCTGGCCCGCCTGCCCGAGTTGGCCCTCGAAGATGGCCTGCGCTACGCCGCCGAGCGCAACGCCGCCGCCCGCGCCTCCGACGATTGCCGCCGCGGCATCGCCGCCTTTCTAAACAAAGAGAAGATAGATTGGTAGTCTTGCTGCCTGATTAAAAAGAACGTCATGCTGAACGCAGTGCAGCATCTTGCCCGTTCAGTTTGCATTACCAAGCGAACGGGGCGAGCAAGGTGCTGCACTGCGTTCAGCATAACAAACGTTTTTTAGATGTACCCTGTCCTCGCCCTTATCATCACCCTCGCCACCTTCGCCTTTATGGAGTTTTGGGCGTGGTTCATGCACAAATACGTGCAGCACGGGCCGCTGTGGGTGCTGCACCGCTCGCACCACGTGCGGCCCAGCCCGCGGCCGTTTGAGCGCAACGACTGGTTTTTTGTGATTTACGGGGCTATCTCGGCCGTGCTGTTCATCACCGGCGACAACGGGGCGCGCTGGTGGTTTTGGGTCGGCGTGGGCATTGCGGCCTACGGCACCGTCTACTTTTTTGTGCACGATGGCTTGATTCACGGCCGGCTGCCCTTCTGGAAAAAGACGGATAGCGTGTACCTGCGTGCCCTCAACATGGCGCACAAAATGCACCACAAAACCCAGGGCCGCGACCACTCGCAGGAGTTTGGCCTGTTGTGGGTGTCGCCCAAGTACCTGCGCCTGGCCCGCGAGCAGGCCGCTAAGAAAGTGCGTTAGGGGCTGGCCCGGCAGGCTGGCAAACTATTTGAGGGGTTTGCGAATTACTACTTCAGCAAACGTGAAGAGGCAATTAACTTACTTATAGGGTATCAAATTAGGCCTTTCCCGCCGCTGGCTGCCCCGCTAGGGCGGGAGTTTTATCTATCCTTCCCAACAAAACGAACTGTGGCTCATTATTCTATCAGCGATTTGGAGCAGCTTTCGGGTGTGAAGGCGCATACCATTCGCATCTGGGAGCAGCGGTATAGCCTGCTGCAACCCAGCCGTACGGCAACCAATATCCGCACCTACGGCGAAGCCGACCTGCGCCGGCTGCTCAACGTGGCCACGCTGTGCGCGCGCGGCCAGCGCATCTCGCAAGTGGTGCGCCTGAGCGAGGCCGAGTGCCAGGCCGCAGCCCTAGCCCTCTGCAACGAGGTGCAGCCCGCCGATGGCCCCCGCCTCAACGCGCTGCTTACGGCGGCCCTCGACCTGGACGAGCCCCGCCTGCACCGCCAGTTCGACGAGGCCGTGGCCGAGCTGGGTACCGAAGAAACCATCCTGCGGCTAGGGTACCCCCTGCTGCAACGCCTGAGCGTGTCGTGGAAGGAGGGTTCCCTGAGCCTGGCCCAGGAGCGCCTCGTCACGCAGCTGCTGCGCCAGGAGCTGCTGGCCTCCGCCGATGCGCTGCCCCTCATTCCGCTGGCCCAGGCCGAGGCCGCGCGCTGGCTGCTGTTCCTGCCCGAGGGCGAGTGGCAGGAGCTGGCGCTGCTGTTTATGAACTACGCCCTGCGCGCCCGCGGCTGCCAGGTGCTGTACCTGGGCTCCAACCTGCCCCTCACTGATGTGGTGGCCGCCGCCAAGGCATTCAAGCCGGCCGTTATCGCCACGGTACTCACTACCGTGCCCGTGCGCAACCAGGTACGTAGCTACGCCACCGAACTGCGGGCCCAATACCCCGATGCCTCGGTTATTTTATTTGGGTCGTTGGCCGTGCAAACGCCGGCCTTACCCGAAGGCTGCCTGCCGCTCGCCTGCCTGCACGAGTTCCGCGATTTGATTCCGTTTGTAAATCAGCCGGTTGAGGGGGAATTAACCGAAAAGTAACTTTTGGGCCTGACCGTCAGGGTATTGTTGTACGTACACAGGTGCGCCTCAGCGGTGTGCCCGGTGCGCGGCGTAAAAAAGCCGAGAAATCAACCGGGTAGTGAGCCGGAGTTCTTGGCTTGTGGTCTATCTTTGTTTAAGATTCTGCTACGAACCCTTCTACAATATGACTTCTCTGGAATTCACCTCCCAAGTGCAGAAAATCTCCTCTTCGCTCCGCCCCGTGGCCATGAA
>Ga0160427_10002374_pt1 | contig 11354 bp, 12 predicted proteins | sample SolpanmetagenomL_FD_108194 | JGI IMG/M metagenome (GOLD analysis project Ga0160427, IMG submission 108194) | Solar panel surface microbial communities from Lawrence Berkeley National Laboratory, California, USA - L | ecosystem: Engineered > Built environment > Solar panel > Unclassified ...
GGCCTGCCGTCTCTACTGGATGTTGGTTGTGATTTAGGTAGATACCTAGATTTTTAGCGCTACATATATTGTTTAGTGAGGATAGCCTTACCATAATGCAGGAACAAAATTCTTTCTCTTCTCGTCCAATGCAAGCGCCTGGAACGCGTTTTCAACGCCTGTCAAGTTAGTACGTTGTCAGAATTGAGTAGAAGAGATTTAAATACCTGAAGAGAGTTGTGTATCATAAAAATCAAACTTTTTATCGACATTGAAAAAATCCACCAGATTACTCCTAGGTAAACCCAATGATCCAACCGTCTCAAAAACACCAATCGCCTTGATCGTGACGTTCCGCTGTGCTTGAAACGGGAGTCTTCCAGGCCCTACCTTTGCCTGCATTCTATCCATATATCTCCCAAAACTCCTCGCACCTTTTCTATACTCTGCATAAATCTGAGCGAAATCATCCATTCCTATATGTTCGAACACAAAACATATCAATACAACGTATTTCAATCCTCCAGAGAAACATTGGCTACAAACCCTTCTTCGTCAACAGTCCAATCGTATTAATCACCCCACTAATCGCACGAACAGTATATGCCCCTCTCGAGAATCCAAACAAGAAAATCTCGTCCGCTTCCTGCTGTCCACATCCCGCCTGATAATTTGCAGTCAAAAAGGAATAAGCATCTCTAACATTATCATCAAGACCGTATCTATGTACATTCACATATCGTTAGTAAAAAGAAAATCGCTAAATTGTGAAGACCGTGAAAATCGTAAATAACAAAAGAAAAGAAAAATAGTGTCACCCACCCAATACCTCCAGCAAGCAACGCATTCAACTTTGTCTGCTGTCCCGTACCAAGTCCACTCTGATAAAACACAATCTGTGGAATCTCCTTCCCCGTATCCGTATCCACATCAACACAATTAAGCGCTCTAGAAATTCTAGTGATGTTAGATGGGATGTCAGCAGCGCCAGTTTCCGACGATTTCCATGTTCCGTCACAGCAGACAATTAGGCGTTTGCGCGCACGGTTTGGTCGAGGGCCCGAGATGGCGCCGGGGTTGGGTGTTAGAGGACATGATGGAAGCGGTTGACTTGGAGATTTTGAGCGGTCGCTGCGGTGCTTTTTCTTGGATTTTGAAGAAGAAGGATCGTTTGCTTGCTGTTGCTGTTGTTGTGATTGAGTTGGTTGAGTTGGTTGATCTGGTCTGTATGGTTGATACTGGTGTTGTTGTTGCGACGGCGGATAGATGTCGGGAATGGTGAGAAACTCTGGATCATTTGGGGGCATTCTTAAAGACGATAGCTGCTACTACTAGTACTATGAGTAAAGAGTGTGGGCATGCGAACAAGAAGACGACAGCTGCAGCATAACGCTAAAGAGTAACGCCGTCGTCGTCGTCGTCAAGCTATGAGGAAAGTCAAAGCAAGGGGAAAAAGACAGTTAGCAGAGTGTTGAAATGCGTCAAAAAGGATGGAAGAAAAAATAGAGATCGTGTGATAGCTCGAGATGAGAACGACTAAATAAATGAAGAGTGAGCTACTCCCTTGAGCTCTCGAGTTGCCGAGATGCGAGCGAGAGAGAGAGAGCAAGATGTGGAAGTTAAAAATAAATTTCCCCCCTGAACAAATTCAAAGCTCTTGAGAAGCTTCTCCATGTGTCATCAGATCTCTAGATCTCAAGTCACAAAGTTTTATCGAATTCATATTTGCTTCTTCCAATACTCTTTCCGTCTACACTATTCTCTTTAACTACTACCAGAAAGACAACAAATACGACAGACATATATGATGAGAGATATCAACTGATCAAGTGGGCGGATGCTCTCAGGATAGAACAGCTCCTCCTATACAAACAAAATAGAGGTCTACAATGATACACTCTATCAATATACAAGTGTACAAATCACAATAATCTTCATTATACCAGGTTAAAGTAGAGATCATATTTTTTATGCATACTCAGTACTCAAGTATACATACATGCTAATACATCAGAATGTTGATACCAACAGAAAATGATACGACTTGAAAGCTCAGAAGAATTTATACATATATTGTGAGCAAAAAAAAAGGGACGTAAGATAAAGGTGATAAGAATACAATATATGTAATTAAATTAAATGAAGGTATATTCTAGAAAAAGACTAAATAGCAATAGTTCATCTTTGCTACGAAAAAGAATGTCGAATACAAGAAAGGGATTGAATAAAATACAGAGAAGAAGTGAAAAGCCTTAACTGCGAGAGCTATACAAAAAACAAAGGTCAAGAGAGAATGCTAATGCTAAAACAAAAAATGGATCACAAAAAGCTCAATATGCATCTATATACATACGCTAAATTTTTCGTCTTTCTTTTTGCTAACATAAAAAAACATGCTTTCGATATTCGTGGTTCGCATCTCTTGTCGTCATTTTGTCAAAAAGCAGGAAAATGTGATAATGTTGTAAATTTTCAGTCGTCATCGTAATCGTAGTCGTATAGTCATTTTCATAGTCGTATAAATCGTTCGTTCGCGAGTATCCCTGAGAAGGCGCCTCGAAACAAAAAACGGTCCACTTATGCAATTGGGTCCTGTCGTTGTCGACCCGAGGATGAGAACTTGGAATAATGAAATGACAAGTAATGTTCAGAGATACTAATTTCCAGTCTGCGCTCTCCTCAACAATCCACGCACTTTGTCCCATCCTTTACCTTTACCTGCTCCTGAATCTGCCCCTCCTCCAAAAACACCTCCCCCGCTACCACCATTCATTCCTCGATCTCTGTTATAATCATCACCACTGCCACTGCCCGTCGATCCATCCAACAGCTGTCCAACCACATTGGTCATCCTTGGAGTCTGATACCCGTACCCTCCAACCAACACCTTACTCTGTCGCTGCGACTCTCTTCTCAAGTTCCTCAACTCTGGTCTTCGAACCTCCTGACCAGGCGCTGGATCTAGCAATCCCGCAGCGGCAGCGGCAGCGGTATTATCATCCATGGACCCTTGACTTCGTGGTCGTGATGATGACGACGTCTTCTTACGATGTGATGAGGAATGATATCTACGAGGTGTCGGCGCATCATTGTTGCTATTACCATAGCCACCAGCGTCTGCAGCAGCGGCAAGAGATTTACGCGCTCTTTCTCGTCGACGTCTTCGCCTTTCAGAATCATCTTCATCAACGTCGACACCACGATCTCGATCATCCCTATCTATAGAGGCAGCAGGAGGATCGACTGGAGAGTTTGATTCGCCAGTGTAACCTACTTGTAACGTAGGATCACCATTAGAATGTCTTCGTGACCTTCGTTGACTGCCGCGCTTCGGTGTATCTTGACCACTCTCCTTCTCACCACGGTGCCTAGATTTCCGTCGTTCTCGCAACTCGCGATCTTCGGCAATCTCAGCAGAAACAGGCGGTTCAACTTCATCTCGATTCGCGATGATGGTGGATTTGTGTAGACGTCTTTCTTCTTTTCGTAAACGTCGACGCTCCTCTTCTTCGGGTGTTCTGTACATTCTATCGCGGTCTCTTTCACGTTCCCTGTCTCGCTCTCGCTCTCGTTCTCGTTCACGAGGTTCTTCCATATCGATATTCTCTTGCGCTTGTCGAGATGTCGATCGGTGTTTCCGTCTTCGCTCCCTTTTAGCTGATTCCATTGTGGCAGCAACAGCCGCAGCAGCGGCGGCAGCTGCAGTGACTTCACCTACAGGCAAGAATGGAGGATCATCGGCATGTGTTGCCGTTGGTGTCCTCATTTCTCGTGTATCTGCCCTGTAGGAAAGTCCACGACTAACACCTGCACCACGTTCTCTCATTCTCATGTCAAAGTCCAAAGGTTCGCTTGGAGGAGTAACTGTTTCTTTTGGTCTAGCATACTCATTCTTCACACTCAGCAAGGTCAGTATACGCTGCTCAGCTTCCAATGCCCTCTGTTCCAAAAGTTGCATGTTTCTTCTGACGAGTTGAACTTCCTGCTTGGCTGCAGCAGAATCTTCCAGTGCCTCTGCAGCTCTGTTTTGTAATGCCATCTTTTGCACTTCTGTATCAGCAAGCTTGACTTGATAATGTGCAAGATCGTCTTGTGTCGAGGAAAGTTCGTCGCGGATAACATCGAGTCGTTTGGATTCATCTTTAAGTCTGGTCTTCAAGTCATAAACTTCTGCTTCGTGCTCTTCCGTTGGAGGACCTCGGCGAACTGGGCTTTGTGTGCCCTTCTCGCGTAAGTCTTCCATCTGTTCTTCCAATTGTCGAACACGTCGGGATTTGTCCTCAAGCTGACTTTTCAAAGCTTCTACCTCGGCAGATGGTGCACTAGAGCGACCTAATCGAAGCGCCTCGATTTCAGCACTCAGATCACCAGCATTGGCAGCCTCCTCGTCTAAAGCTCCTTTGAACTTCGCATCACGTAGCAAGTCCATCTCCCTGGCTTTGATAAGGATCTCATTCTCGAGTTCGGCAATCTTGTCCTTAAACGACTCATATTCCTTGCTCTTCTCCTCGAGATCACCTTGTAAGATGAGGATCTTGTCGTTTGCTGCATCTTTTTCGGCCTGCACACTAGCTAATTGTGATCTGTGAGTCTCAACTTCCTCTCTGATTGTGTCAAGCTCGGCAGTTGTAGCCTCGTGTTCAGTTGTCTTTGTCGTAAGAAGTTCTCTTGTAGACTCATGCTCAGTGTTTGCTGTCGCAAGCAATTCTCGGGTGGCCTCATGATCGGCAGCAGCAAGAGTGAGATCATCCTCCTTGGTATTAAGCAGTCCTTTGGTGACTTCATGAGCGGTAGCTGCAGCGGCAAGCTCTTCAGTAAGACTTGACAGAGTGTCTTTGGTAGTATCATGCTCGCCGTGAGCGTTTGCAAGATCCGCTTTGAGTGTGGCGATGCTCTCCTTGAGACTGTTGATTTCGTCTATGTATACTGACACACCCTCAGATTGAGCTCCAAGTTGAGTTTCGAGCGTCTCAAACGAGTCTTTAGTCGTTTGGAGAGTGACTTCCAGATTGGCCTTCTCGTCCTTGAGTGCTTCCAATTCAGCAACAAGTGCTTCCTTTTCGGTTTGATGTGTGGTTCCAAGAGTTTCGATCTCAGCAGTATGTGATTCTGCAGCAGTTGAGTGGGTGGTCTCGAGAGTTGTCTTCTCTTCCTTCAAAGCTTCCAATTCTGCTTCTAAAGAAGTGATTTGTTCGCTCAAAGATGCTTTCTCATCGGTTAAAGATGCAATATTTTCAGTGTGACCGGATCCAGTCTCTTCAGCAGCAGTCAGGGATGCCTTGAGCGCATCTTTCTCAGCCTCTAGCTCCTCAACCTTGTCTTCCAGATCAGCTTTGTCGTCTTGCAAATCCTCAATCTTCTCAGTCAAGCTGATCTTCTCCTCCTCGAAAGACGCCAATTTTTCGTCAAATGCAGCTTTGGTTGCTTCGAATGCCTGTTTTTCATCCTCAAGAGAAGCTTTTTCTGCCAAAACAACTTCCAATTCAGCATCTTTGAGAGCGAGGGAATCTTCATGTGACGTGAGAGTATTGGTGTGTTCCTCAATGATACTGTCCTTGGCAGCAAGAGCTTCTTCCAATTCGCCAATCTTGTCTTTTAGACTATCCATTTCAGAAGTCTGACTTTCAAGATCTGCAACCTTGGCTTCGGCCTCGGCGGCCTTCTCTTCAAGCTCTGCAACCTTTTCGGTCAAGGCTGCAATCTCGACAGATTTCGCATCGAGAACAGCCGACTTGGTATCATGCTCTTCACGAACATTCTCAAGATCCTCCTCTTTGTTCTTGATATGACCTTGCATAGCAGAGACCTTCTTCTTGAGCTCTGACAGAGCAGCATTGAGGCTTTCGGTCTCCTCCTCCTTTTTGACGATTTCTTCTTCCTTCATGACAACAACCTCTCTAAGCTTCTCGTGGTCGGCAACTTGCTCCTGCAGATAAGTAACCTGCACGGCCAACTTTGCCTTTTCCTCACGATCGGCAATTTCAGCCTCCAACTTCTTTTTCAGAGTGCTCTCAAGTTCGAACACGCGGGACTTGACATTGCCAGAGGCAGAAGTCTTCTTGACTGAATCAAGCTCGGCCTCTTTCATGGCGAGTTGTTCTTTAGCTTCGGCGGCATCTACCATGGCATTCTTTAGAATCTCGTTTATTTCTTCTTTTTCGTCCAATGCCTGCTTACGCTCTGTGTTGGCGGTCTCGAGCTGCTTCATCAACTCCTGTACCTTGCCATTTCCACCTTCCGATGATGGTGACGCAGACGACGCTGCTGCTGCTGCAACTTCGAGCGCTTTCGCGTTGTCAATTTTCTTAACTTGTTTCTGTAGTTTGGCTAACAGACCGGTAACTTCTTTGAGTTGTGTTTCTTGATCACCACTAAGCAGTTCCAGACGAGCGCGCTCGTTGGTAATATGGTCAAATTTCTTTTGTAGTTCGCGTGATGCCTCAATTTCCTGCTCCAGGGTCTGGTTTCGCGCTAGTGTTTCACTCTTCTCCTCTCGCATGTTTGCAAGTTCCGCTTCGAGACGGGAAAGTTGTTGGCCGGTCTGGGAAGCTGATTCGTTTAATTGTTGCCGGAGAAAGCCAACCTCTGATTCCAACGCGGTCTTATCGGAACCGATACCATCCAAATCTTTGAACAGGTCACTATCGGATCGCTCGAGAGGTTTCATGGCTTCGTCATCAAGTGAAAGGAGAGAAAATCCAGGTGTGGAGTCGCTTTCTATCATTGGTAAATCAGCCGGAGCATCGAATGGGTCAATGTCGTCAACTAAGAAATCTTCAAAGGAGGGGTCTTCTGGTTTCTCAGCCGCTTCATCCAAAAGATTGGTTTCCTCTGGTACTGTCTCAGACATGTCTACCAAGTCTGCCGCCTCGGTGTCGAGATTCGGCTCCTCGATGACAGGCTCGGCTTCGTCTGGAACCTCAGCATTGGCCTCATCATCAAGATTGACTTCCTCGACAACTGCTTCCTCCAAAGGTTCCTCAGTGATTGGCTCCTCTGACTTTTCTTCAGGGGCTTCTTCGGTAACTTCTTCAATCTCAGGTATTTCCTCAGCGACAGGCTCTGCTTCCACGGCCTCAGGTGCAGGCTCAGGCTCAGGCTCCGCTTCTGCTTCTGCATCCGCAATCTCAGGTGTAGGTTCGTCGGCAGCGGGTAAGTCGGGCAGAACAGGCGCCTCTTCGACTGCAGGTGTCTCAGGTACAGCTTCGGTATCCTAAAATAATCAGTAGGCATTCTTGTATTTAAAAGTCGTATAACGTACCTCCTCAACAGCACCCTTCTTCTTCTTTTTCTTGCTCTTCTTTACAGGAACCTCTTCAAAGTCGATTTCAGGCATCTCAACAGCGGGTGTATTGGGTACCGTCATCACTGCCTCGGAATCCTACAAGATTAGCATCACATTAACACCTAAGGAGTAAATCATACTTCGTCCGCGGCATCCAAAGCTTTGCCCTTCTTTGTCTTCTTCTTTTTCTTCTTCTTGCCGCCTGCGTCCTCAAGTGCCTCAGCATCTTCTCTAGCCTTAGCTTCCTCTTCTCTTGCTTTCGCTTCCGCTTCTTCTGCAGCTGCAACAGCCTCTTCTTTGGCAGCTTCCTGTCTGTCTAGCTCTTCCTGCTCTAATCTTTCCCTCTCTTCTTCCTCTTTCAGCTTCTGCTCTTGCTCTTCTCTGTCCCTTTGCTCTTGCTCCTCTCGCTCTTTCTGCTCCTGTTCTTCCCGCTCCTTCTTCTCACGCTCCTCTTGCTCTTTCTCAGCTTTCTCGAGGTCTTCTTTTATCTTCTTCGCTTTATCGTCTTCGTCGTCACCACCATCTCCAGCTCCAGCGGGCGTGTTAGCACCACCTCCCCCATTTTCGTCATCGGGTGGACCTATTGGTGTATCTGGAACTTCAGAGTCATCAGCACTATTCTTGTTTCCACCCTTCTTGTCCTTCTTCTTTTTCTTTGCACCCCCATCAACAAGTTCAGAATCGAAACTAGTGTAGTGTTAGTCGTATTACCACACAAAGTCAGAAGGTGTATGACCTACCCATAGTTTCCATCACCCTTGAAATTTGGTCTGATACTTGTTGTTGAGCCACCAATCTTGCCTTCGTTTAGAAAGTCGGTCAAGGGGTCTCCTAGCATAGATGGTTTTGTACGATAAGAATAAGGTGGAGGAGGTGTTGGTTGAGGAAGACTTTGTGGAAGATCGTCGTAGTTGGAACTGAATTGAGTGTGAGTGGGAGGTGCAGAGAAGGGGGTAGGTATTGGTGCAGTTTGAGACGAGTATGGTTCAGGTGTAGTGTCTGTGTTGGAAACCAATGGAGAAGAGATAGGATATTTTGCCGGTAACGAGTCGGCACGATCAGTTCGAAAAGGATCTTGTTGTGATCTTGGTTGTAATTCAGGGTCATAACGAGAGCGAGCCTGTGTAAGGGGTTGAGATTGAGGAGGAGGGGGAGGGGGAAGTTGTTGGGAAGGCTGAGATAGAGATTGCGTCCTGCCATTAGGTTTTTGACGCTGTTGCTGCTGTTGTGATGCTTGTTGGCGGGGTGGAGCGGGTGTCTAGGATGCATGCGTCAGCGACAACAGATGATAGTAAGAAACACTTTATTAAGACAACATAGATGCACGATGAAAGAAGAAAAGAATTGAACAGGGAAAGTTTTTTGTCAAGCATGTTGAGAGAGATAAAGGTATGCATGGCTGTCGGAAAGAGACCAATTGGAATGTCACAAGTTGCAAAGCTGTATAAATTGTATACTTAAACCGCTCATAGTTCTTGCTGTAAAAACAAAACAAAAATCAATTAAAAACGTGTATATATAGTACGTACCTCATCTTCATTGAGCACCTTAGCGATGTTCTCTCCCCAAGCCTTTGCCTTAGTAAACCAGGCCATAGTTTCTGTATAAGACGGCGGTGGATTTGAATAGTCTTCTCCTTCGTCTGTAACTACAATGTCTGCTTCCCCACCGTCCAGATCCCGGACGATGTCGAAAAGCTTGTATAAACTCTCTTTACTCCGGCTACGGCTAGGAGCCGCTGCCAAGAGTGGTTGTGCTCTAATATAAGGTGGAGGATTGGAGTTGACTCGATTATTTTGTGAGAAGGTTGGTAGAGGAGTGGGTTGATACGAGGAACAAGTCAAGGTCATCAACTGGTGAATTGTAGCAGCATGGTTCTGGCGGGTTAAATTAGAGAAAGGAGACTTTGGAGCGACACTTGCTTCTGATGTTGAGAGTCGACAGGCGTGGGGATTACACGATGATGGCGAATTGGTCAATGAAGCATAGCAGCAAGAGTGTTCAGACGAGAGAACGGGATGGTGGTGATGATGATGATGATGAGTGTCAGTGCTGAAAGATGGTGATGTTGTCGATGGTGTTGAGAAAGGGTGGTGGTGGTGTCTTGATGAGGCTGGCAGCAGGAAATGGCGGGAAGCGAGAGAGAAAGAAGAAGAAGAAGAAGGAGAAGAGCTAGCACAATCATCATGGCTAATACTGCTGCTACTACCACTGCTACATCTACTAGCATCACTGCCATCTCGAACAACAGCGACATCAACGCCTTCCTCACAGTTATTCCCCTTCGAGAATAATCTACTACTACGCCTGCTCAAGCTAGCTGTGAGACGTTTTGTGGCACCATCGTCGTTCGTACTTCTACTAGTGACTGCTGCTGCCATCATCATTTCGTCTGTCAGTCTGTTTGGGGCAAGGGTGGTTGATCTCCAACACCTAAATGAGTGTCTCTAACCTGCAATGAGACTTTTACTACCGCCCTCATAGACAGCCTTCTAATTGCTTCCTTTCTTTCCTTGATGCCACTGAAATGCAAAGGAACGAAGAGAGAACCCTAATTCACAAGCACCAAAAAACCCCGCAGCAATTGGTATGCAACACGAAAATTGTTTTTGCGTGATTAAGGTGAACAGGAGGTAGCAGATAGGTCAAGGGAAAGGAAAAGTCTGCGTCCTAAACACCAAGAAAAAAAAGTCAACTTTCCAATATTCATCCCACATATGCATGTGCGGTAATTGATGATGGGCCAAAAAAGACGCAAAAGGATAAACGTGAATTGGCAGCGGACGATGGATGCAAAGTGAATGGGGGTGAAGAGGAAAAAGGAAAACAACAAAAATAACGACATTGGAATGGCCAAAAGACAGGACTGCCACGTTAGACTCTTTCCTGTGCTTATCTCAACCCCCATTCATTCAAGCCGGATGTACGATGCAGGGGAACCACCAAAAAAACAGCACACGAGAGAGAAGGAAAGGAAAAAAGTGCTTCAAGGAACAAGGACCCGGGCTGATCTGGTTGTAAAAAAACTCATAACCATGTGCCATCGATCAAGTGTCCAGTAAGAAAAGTCCTTCTTTCACTTTCCCAGGTTTCCCTTTTGCGGGATTTCTTTCTTGGGGTGCTGCAGTTTTGTTTTATGTTCCGAACAAACATACCTTGACCCAGCTCTTTTCCTTCTAGCTTCTGTTCTCTCTCATGTGCTGTACATTATCATGCAACGGTGTAGGCAATGAATGATAAGGGAAAAAGAAGGCAACAGGAAAGAATGACATGAATAAGAGAAAATTAAACTAACCTAATACAAACAAAACTTAAATCGTTTAATCGTCGTGGGGTATCCTTTTCAAGAAGTAAGTGCTGGGATTTTTTACCCTGTTAGACCATATAAAAACGGAATCTTTTCCGGGGAGTGTATTATAACTGTTGCTGTGATATTCTTTCGTGGTCGATTCCAACTCAATTCGATTGGATTAAGCGTTGTTTTTGATATGCCGTGCCGTTATGCTGAAATGTGATGGACAGATGCTTATGATGCATGCATAAATAAAATTAAAATGATCGTAACAGAGAGAGAGAAAAAATGAAATACTTTAGCACTCCATACGATAGCGGAGAAAGAAAGTGTAAGAAATTGTAAAAGTTGAGCGATTAAGAAAAAAAGGCTTATGCAAAAGAGGATCGTTAAAAAGGTTTTTTTGGCTTGGGTCTTTGTCGTACTGGGATGCGTGGTAGCAAAAAAACGCAGTGATGAGATCCAGTGGTGGAATACAGTCTCTAAACAGATAAGTCGAAATTTTTTGAGATTGGAACACCAGTTGCAAGCCTCCAAGGAAAAAAAAGAACCTGGAGGTCTATCCCAGTAGCTCTATTGAGGAATTAAAACAAATATAAAAAAAAGTTTGCTCGCACTTAAGATCTTGCTCACACGATCGGGCAGATTGTGTAAATGAGAGTATCTGAAGGGCGCCAATTGTGCAGTATAAATCTAAGGCGGAGGTGAAATGTGGAGAAAGCTGTCGAGAAGAAAAATCGGTACCTTCTCCTTCGTATGTGAATGACAGGAAAGAAAGATATCACTATAGCTTGAGAA
>Ga0160427_10002375_pt1 | contig 11354 bp, 7 predicted proteins | sample SolpanmetagenomL_FD_108194 | JGI IMG/M metagenome (GOLD analysis project Ga0160427, IMG submission 108194) | Solar panel surface microbial communities from Lawrence Berkeley National Laboratory, California, USA - L | ecosystem: Engineered > Built environment > Solar panel > Unclassified ...
GCCAACTCACCACCGAGCAGATGGCGAGCTTCGGCTGGCGCATCCCGCTGCTGCTGGGCTGCGCCATCATCCCGCTGATCTTCTACCTGCGCCGCTCGCTGCAGGAGACCGAGGCCTTCACCCAGATGAGCCACAAGGCGCCGACCGCTAGCCAAGTTTTCCGCACACTCGGGGCCAACTGGAAGATCGTGCTGATTGGTGCCGCCATGTCGGTTCTAACCACCACCACGTTCTACCTTATCACCGCCTATACCCCGACCTATGGGCGGGAAGCGCTGCATCTCGGCTCAACCGGGGTGCTGCTGGTGACACTGGCGGTGGGCTTCTCCAACTTTGTCTGGCTGCCGATCGGTGGTGCCATCTCGGACCGCTTCGGACGCTATCCGCTGCTGTTCCTCGTCCCGGTGGCCACCCTGGTCTGTGCCTACCCTGCCCTGCTCTGGCTGGTGGATGAACCCAGCATCGCCAAGCTGCTGGCGGTGACGCTGCTGTTCTCCTCGTTCTTCGGCCTATACAACGGCGCTATGATCCCGCTGCTGGCCGAGATCATGCCGCCACAGGTGCGCATCTCCGGCTTCTCGCTCGCCTTCAGCCTAGCCACCGCGATCTTCGGCGGGTTCACGCCGTTAATCTCCACCGCACTGATCCAGGCCACCGGCAACCGCGCCTCGCCCGGGCTGTGGCTCAGCTTCGCAGCCGCGGTCAGCCTGGCCGGCGTCATCGCGTCCCGCCGCGCCGGCGACGTGCCACAGCCCGGTACGGCACTTCGCTGAGCCGGGAGGCGCTCAGCCCTTCCTGACGTTCCAGAACTTCGGAATACCGTCCAGCACGCCGGTGACGACGGTGCGGTAAGACGTCGGCTGCAGGATCTGGCCGAGTTGGATGTGGGGCGCGTTGTCCAGCACGGCGCGTTGCATCTGGCTGCACAATGCCTGCTGCGCCTTCAGATCTGGGGCATCGAACCAGGCCGCCCGGTCCGTCTCCAGTTGCGGGATGGTGGGCCAGCCGTACCAGGCATCGGCACCGTTGCCGCGGCTCAGGAAGGAAACGGCCGGGTTCAGCGCGTCCGCTCCGCCCACCATGGAGGGGAACACGCTCCAGCCGCCCTTGTCCACGCTCTCGCGGTTGGCTCGGCGCTGGAACATGGTGCCGGCGTCCATCGCCTGCAGGTCCACGTTCAGGCCGATCTTCTTGAACAGGTCCGCCCCCACCTGGGCCATGGCGTTGTTCACGGGATGGTCGGTGGGCTGCATGACGACGACGCGCTCACCCTTGTAGCCGCTGGCGGCGATGGCGCGCTTGGCCGCGTCGAGGTCGGGCTGGGCGGGGAAGCGGTCCAGTCCGGCGGCCGTCGCCATGGGGGTGCCAGGCGTGAACAGCCCGACCTGGTCGCGCCACTCCGAGCGGTCGCTGCTGAACGCCTCCATGAACATCTGCTGCTGGGACGCCAGCAAGGTGGCCTGCCGGATCGCCTGGTTGTCGAATGGCTTCTGCAGCGAGTTGAAGCGCAGGATCGGCAGCACGCCGGTCTTGTCCTTCACCTCCGTCACCAGGTTGCGGTTCTTGCGCAGCAGCGGCAGCAGGTCGGGCGGCGGCACCTCCCACCAATCAACCTCGCCCGCCTGCAGCGCCGAGGCCGCGGTGCCGGCTTCCGGCATGGTGATCCACTCAACCCGATCGACGTTGACGATCTTGGGCCCGCTGGTCAGGCCGGGCGCGCCCCCGCCGGGCCGGGGCGCGTAGCCGTCGAACCGCTCGTACACCGCACGGGCCCCGGGCACACGCTCATCGGCGACGAACCGAAACGGGCCGCTGCCGACCACCTCCGTGACGGCCTTGGTGGCCGGGGTGCTGGCCAGCCGCTCCGGCATGATGCACGGCATGCTGGGCGAGATCTTGCCCAGCACGTCCGGCAGCAGGCGGTAGGGCTGCCGCATGCGGAACGTGACCACCTTGTCCGACGCGGCCGACAGCTCCGCCACCACGGCAAACAATGCCCGTCCCGCCGGATCCGCGGCACCCCACCGCTTCAAGCTGGCGACGACGTCGCGGGCGAGCACTGGGGTGTTGTCGTGAAAGCGCAGCCCGTCACGCAGCGTCAGGTGCCAGAGCGTGAAGTCGTTCTCAGTCTGGTGCCCGGCGACCATCTCCGGCTGTGCTCGGTAGTTGGTGTCCTGGGCATACAGCGTATCGAACACCAGGTAGCCATGCGTGCGGGTCTGGGAGGCGGTGTTGACCATGGGATCGAGGATGGCGAGATCGACATAGGGCACAAAGCGTAGGACGTTGCGGCCCTGGCTGCGCGCGACGGATGGAGCTGCCAATGCGACGATGCCGGCAGCGGCACCCTGCAAAAGGCTGCGTCGTTGAACGGTCATGTTTCCTCCGGTCGTCTTCTTATGCCGCTCTCCATGACACCACGGAGGCATGATGCGCGGTCAGACTGGCGGTTGGGCCGAGGGTGATCCTCCCGCCACGTCCGTGCTCATGACGGCCTTGCCCAAGCGGTGGCATAGGTTTCGGATTTAGGGAAGTCCTAGGCTCGTGCGTTCACGTCCGGCAGCTCGTTCCAACGCCTGCGGAACACGTCGCATGCGGCCGGGTTGACGACGCGGGGCAGCGCCTCGCCGCGGCAGGCAGCAAGCAGCGCGCCCGCGCCCATGCGACCGACGTTCGCGCGGCTTTCCCGCGTGACGCCCGCCAGGTGGGGCGTGGCGATGACCGTGGCCAGAGACAACAGGCGATTGTCTGGGGCCGGCGGCTCCGGGTCCCAAACATCCAGCCCGGCGCCGCCGAGGTGGCCAGAGCGCAGCGCTTCGTACAAGGCCGCTTCGTCGTGCACACCGCCACGGGCGGTGGAAATGAACAGGGCGCCGGGACGCATGCGGGCGAACTCGGACGCGCCGAACAGCCCCATGGTGTCCGTCGTGCGCGGGCAGTGCAGGCTGATTACGTCGCTGTCGGCCAGCAGTGTGGCCAGATCGACCTTCTCCGCGCCACGCTGCGCCGCAGTCGCCCGGTCAATATGGGGGTCGAAGGCGAGCGCCCGGCAACCGAACGCCGCCGCCAGGCGTCCGGTGCGGCTGCCGGTGTGGCCGCATCCGACCAGGCCGACCGTGCAGTGGCCGAGTTCGCGCCCCATCAGCGCGTTGCGGTCCCGCACGCGCCCGGCCCGGAGCAGCGCGTCCGCCTCCTTCAGACGCCTGAGCAGCACGAGCATCATCCCGATCGCGTGCTCCGCCACCGCGGCCGCATTGCCGCCGGCCTGGTTGATCAGCGGCACACCGGCGGCCTCGCAGGCCGGCAGGTCGACCGTATCGAAGCCCGCGGCCTGCGACACGACCAGCATGATGTTGGGGAAGCGCCGGAGGAAGTCGCCGGTGACCTGCCAGGTGGGCGCAAGCTCGCCCCGGGTTCCGCCGACGTAGTAGGCCTGACAGCCGGCGAGGGCCGCCGCGATCTCCGCCTCGGGCAGGGTGGCCGGGATGGGGACCAGGCTGAGCCGGGGCTCCTCGCGGATGCGCTCGAGGAAGGCGGGATCGATGGGCCGCTCGATGTAGGCGACCCGGAACGGCTTGGCGGTGGGCATGGTGGCGTCTCCTTCCTAAGCGGGACGAGGCCAGACCGACTGTGCGTCCCCCATCCCTTTGGACAAGCACGTCCGGCCCTTGCCCGCCTCGTTAGACAAGCACGTGCCGGGCCTTGCCCGGCACGGGGCCGCCTGCAATGAATACCGTGTCTGCTCCGCCTGGCCCGACATGACGCCATGGTCATCGCCCCATGCAGACGGAGCATCATCATGCCGACCATTCCGATCTATCAAGCCCTGGCCGATGCCTTCGTCGCCGAGGGCGCCGACACGCTGTTCGTGCTGACCGGCGACGGCAACATGCACTGGGAGGTCGCGATGGCGGCCCATGCCGGGATCCGCTCCTTCCATGTCCGCCACGAGCACTGCGCCTGCGCCATGGCGTCCGCCTACGCGGTCGCCAGCGGCAAGGTGGGGATCGCCTCGGTGACGTGCGGGCCGGGCCTCACGCAGATCATGACGGCGCTGGCCACCGCCGCGCAGGCGCACATCCCGCTGGTGGTGTTCGCGGGCGAGACCCCGATGCACGCGGCTTGGTACAACCAGCACATCGACCAGGCCCCGCTGGTCACCGCTTGCGGCGCCCACTACATCGCCAGCCACAGCCCGGTGCAGATGCTGAACCAGGTGCGCAACGCCTTCTTCATCGCGCGCACCCGCCGCCAGCCGGTCGTCATCGGCGTTCCGCTGGACCTGCAGCAGCAGATGATTGAGGCGGATGCGGGATATCTGCCGTCCACCGCCTTTATCCCGGACACCGGGCCGATGGCGGCGCACCCCGCCTATGTCGCCAAGGCGGCGGCCCTGGTCGGCGCCGCCCGGCGCATCGTCGTCATCGGCGGGCGCGGCGTGGTCGAGGCTGGCGCGCGAGAGGCCTGCGAGGAGCTGGCGGACCGGACGGGCGCGCTGCTGGCGTCTACGCTTCCGGTGCGGGGGTTGTTCGACCACCATCCGCACTCGCTCGGCATCGCCGGCGGCTTCTCGCACCACGCCGCACGCGCACGCTTCGCACAGGCCGATCTGGTGATCGCGGTGGGCGCGAGCCTGACCAGCTACACCGTGGACGGCGGCTCGTTGTTCCCGAACGCCACCGTGCTGCAGATCGACGTCGCGCCGAACGGCCTGCCGCACGGTCGCAAGGGCGCCGATCACGTGCTCCGGTGCGACGCGCTGGAAGGCGTGCAGGCCCTGCTGGCCGCCCTGCCGCCGGAGCCGAGAAGCGTGCCGGAGTGGCGCACCGGGGATCTTGCCGTGGAGATGGCCGGCGTGGCGGACGTCGCGGACTACACGGTCGAGCCCGGCACCCACGACCCCCGCACGGTGATGGCGGCGCTGGACGTGGCGATCCCAAAGGATTGGGAGATCGTCAACGCCTCCGGCCATTGCTCCTTCTTCTCGGCCCAGATGCGTGGCCGCTCTGCGGAGCACTTCCTGGCAATCCGTGAGTTCGGCGCCATCGGCAACGGACTCAGCTATGCCGCGGGCCTCGCCGCAGCGAGGCCGGGCCGGCCCGTGGTGCTGATCGATGGCGATGGCGGCCTGATGATGCATGTCCAGGAACTGGAGACGCTGCGCCGGCACGGGCTGAAAATCCTCATCTGCGTGCTGAACGATGGCGCGTTCGGCTCCGAGATCCACAAGCTGCGGGCCGATGGACTGAGCGACCATGGCGCCACGTTCGGACGCGGCGATTTGGGCGCGATGGCGCGGGGCTTCGGGCTGAACGGCGAGGTGGTCGGCGCGCTCGACCGGCTTCCCGCCCTTGTGGAGGCGCACGAGCGTGGGGATCAGACCACGATCTGGGACTTCGCCGTCTCGGACCGCGTCATCTCGCCGCCGATGCGGAAGACGATGGCCAAGCAGAAGGCCAGGACGTAGGCCGCGACATGAAGGGCACGGCTCGCTAGTTCTTTCGGCGGTATCGCCAGCTTCGGCCGCGTGGCGATGCGCCGGCGCCGGCGGCCGGGGCATCATGGAGGGGATCGTCGGACCTGTTTACCTAGCTCCCCCGGCGCAAGCAGGTCATAGTGCCGTCAAAACCCGAAAAGGGGCGGCCGACATGAGGCTCAACTGCTTACGCCCGCTGCACGAGACCGACGGTGTCTCCAGGCCAATGTCCGTGCGGGCGTGGCCGCGGTGAGCGGGTCCACCGCGCTGACCGCAGCCGAGATCGCCGTGCTGAACAAGGCGCGGCGCCGCCTGATCCCGATCCTCATGCTCTGCTACTTCGCGGCCTTCCTCGATCGCGTGAACATCGGCTTCGCCGCGCTGACGATGAATGCCGACCTCAAGCTGAGCGCCACGGCGTTCGGCGCAGGGGCCGGCCTGTTCTTCCTGGGCTACGTCGTGTGCGAGGTTCCCAGCAACCTCCTGCTCGCCCGCTTCGGCGCGCGGGCCTGGATGGCGCGGATCATGATCAGCTGGGGCATCATCTCCGCGCTGACCGCCTTCGTGTGGAGCGCCTCCAGCTTTTATGCCGTCCGCATCCTGCTCGGCGCCGCCGAGGCCGGGTTCTTCCCGGGGTTGCTGTTCTACTGCACGCTGTGGTTTCCCCGGGCCTACCGCGCCCGGATCTTCGGCCTGACGCAGATCGCGCCGCCGCTTTCCTCGGTCATCGGCGCCCCCCTCTCGGCCTGGCTGCTGACGTCCATGGACGGGGTCGCGGGCTTGAAGGGATGGCAGTGGATGTTCGTGATCGAGGGCATGCCCGCCGTCATCATGGGCGTCGTGCTGTTCCTGCTGCTGCCCAGCCGCCCCGAGGACGCGCGCTTCCTCTCGACCGACGAGAAGGCCGTGCTCACCGGGCTCATGGCACGGGAACGCCAGGAGCGGGAACGGGTGGAGCGGTTCACCGTGCGCCAGGCGCTGACCGACGGCCGGGTGTGGGCGATGTGCCTGATCGCGCTCGGGCTGGTGATCGGCACCACCGGTGCGGCAATCTGGATGCCGCAGCTCATCAAGCAGTTCGGGCTGACGACCATGCAGGTGGGCTTCGTCGCAGCCATTCCGTCCTTCGTGGCGGTGTTCGCCACGCTGTTCGCCGGCTGGAACGCGGACCGGACGGGTGCGCGAATCGCCCATGTGGTCGTGCCGTTCGTCTGCGCGGCATGCGGCTTCGTGCTGGCGGGCCTGACGGCTTCGCCGATCTGGGGCGTCGTCGGCCTGACGATCGGCACGGCTGGTATCGCCGCGGCCTCGCCGTCCATCTGGGCCCTGCCCGCGATGCTGCTCACCGGAACGGCCAGCGCGGCCGGGTTGGCGCTGATCAATTCGGTCGGCAGCACGGGCGGCTTCGCCGGGCCTTACGTGATCGGCTGGGTACGGGACGAGACCGGATCCTTCGCCGGCGCGCTGTTCTTCCTTGCAGCAGTATTGGTCGGCGCGGCCCTGGTCGCCGTGCTGCTGGGACGTCGGATGGCGTCAGTGATCCGAGGACCTGGCCGAGTGGAGGCGACATCATGAAAATCAAGCGGATCGAGGCGTTCCTGCTGGCCTATACGCTGCCGGAGCCGATGGCGAACTCCATCGTGGTGTTCCGTCAGCGCGAGGCGCTCCTGCTGCGGCTGACGAGTGACACCGGGGTCGTGGGCTGGGGCGAGTCCGTCGCGTCGGTACATGCCACGGCCGCCTATGTCCGGGCACGGCTGGCGCCGCTCGTGCTGGGTCAGGATCCGGCGGCGACGGGCCGGCTGTTCAGCCGCATGACGGCCATCCTGGGTTATGACCGGCGTGGCGTGGCGATGATGGCGATCTCCGCGCTCGACATGGCATTGCACGATGCCGCGGCGCGCGAGCGGGAGGTCCCGATTTCCGCCCTGTTGGGTGGTCCGCTCCGGGACCAGGTGTTCACCTATGCGAGCGGGCCGTTCCTCCGGGAAGGCGCCGATCCCTACCGCGCCATGCCCGGCGAGACCGACACCCTGCTGCGCCAGGGCTACCGTGCCCTGAAGCCGCGCGGGGGGGCCAGTCCGCGCGGAGACGGACTGGCGTTCTCGGCCATGCGCCAGCAAGCCGGGCCGGACATCGCGCTGATGGTGGACATCAACCAGGGCTACACCGCGCGTGCCGCGATCGAGGCCGCCAAGCGGATGGAAGCCGCCGAGCTGCTCTGGATCGAGGAGCCGGTGCCCCCGGAGGACATTCCCGGCTACCAGGTGGTTTCGGCGGCCGTGGGCGTTGCGATCTCGGGCGGCGAGGCGCTCGCCAGCCTAGCCGCCTACCGTGAGTTCCTGTGCGCGGGGACGTTCGCGATCGCGCAGCCCGACCTCGGCGTGTGCGGCGGCTTCACCGGGATGGCCCGGGTGGCGGCCCTGGCCGAGGCGTTCGGCGTACCGGTCATGCCGCACGTGTTCGGGACGGTGGTGAACCACCATGCGGCCCTGCAGATGGCCGCGGTGCTGCCGGGCAAGCGCGGGGGAGGCCCGGCGCCGTTCCCCTACATGGAGGTCGATGTGACCTACAACCCGCTCCTGTCGGTGCTGGGCACGATACGCCCGGGCTCCGACGGCACTCTCGCCGTGCCGGACACGCCGGGTCTCGGCTTCGATCTGGACCCGGCGCGCCTGGAGCCCTGGATCCGGGATCGCTGGTTCGAAGAACTCTAACGGCCGACCACGGCCGGAGTCTCAGGGGGAAAAACAATGGCGGCTTTCCGGACGACCCTGTTTGCGGCGACGCTCGTTGTGCTCCTGGGCCATGCGGCCCGGGCCGAGGTGGACCGATTGAAGGTGGGCCTCCAGTACGGGCTACCCTACGCACAACTGATCATCATGCAGGAACGCGACTTCCTGACGGCCCATGCCAGGGCAGCCGGCGTGCCGGACCTCAAGCTCGAGTTCGTCACCCTGGGTGGCCCGGCGGTGATCAACGACTCCCTGATCTCCGGCGCGTTGGACGTCGGCGCCGTCGGCATGTCCAACCTGGTCACCCTCTGGGACAAGACCCGCGGCACCGTGCGCGGCCTGTCCGGGATGAACATCATGCCGTTGCTGCTGGTCAGCCGTGACCCGCGCATCAAGACCATCGCCGATTACGGCCCGGCCGACCGCATCGCCCTGCCCTCCATCAAGGTTTCGATGCAGGCCATGATGCTGGACATCCTGGCTTCGAAGACGTTCGGCGAAGCCGAATATCGCAAGCTGGACCCCAACACCGTCTCGATGGGGCACCCCGATGCGGCCGCCGGACTGATCGGGGGCGGCGGCGGCTTCACCTCGCACTTTAGCTCGCTGCCCTACCAACATCTCGAACTTGCGCAGCCCGGCATGCACGTCGTGGCAAGCAGCTTCGATGCGATCGGCCCGCACTCGGTCAGTGCGCTGGCGGCCACCACCCGGTTCCGCACGCAGAACCCGAAGGCGATCGCCGCCTTTATGGCTGCGATGCAGGACGCCACCGACTTCATCAACCAGCACCGACGCGAGGCCGCCGAGGCTTACCTGCGGGTCAGCAAGGACAAGACGAGCCTGGACGACCTGACAGCCATGCTGGGCGACCCGGGCGTGGAGTTCACGCTGCGGCCGCAAGGGGCGCAGGCCACCGCCGACTTCATGGCCAAAGTGGGCGTGATCCGGCAGCGCCCGGCACACTGGACGGACATGTATTTCGACACCGCACCGGCCGGGGGAAGCTAACGTGCGGATCACCGCCCTGCGCACCGCCCTCGTGCAGGTTCCGCTGCCCCGGCCCATTCCCAGCGCCCGCCTGCTGATCCGCACCGCCGGGTGCGTGCTGGTGTGGCTGGAAACGGATGCGGGCCTGGTTGGCGAGGGCCTCTGCTTCAGCCTCAACGGCCGCAGGCTCGACGTGCTGCACGCGATGGTCCGCAGCTTCGAGCCACTGCTGCTCGACAGCGATCCCCTGCGTCCGGACGGGCTCGCGGCGGCGGAGGCGGAGCTGATGTTCTTCGGTCATCGCGGGATATCAGCCATCGGCATAGCGCCGATCGACATGGCGTTGTGGGACATCAGAGCCAAGGCAATCGGCCAGCATGTCTCGCACCTCGTCGGCTCGCCCCGCTCGGCGGTGCCCGCCTACAGCAGCGGGGGCTTGCGGCTTTCCGCCACGCCGGACGAACTGCAGTCCGAAGCCGCCGCCGTGCTCGCCCGCGGCTTCCGCGCCCTCAAGATGTCGCTCGGGAAGCGCGACCCGGCGGAGGACGCGGCCCGCGTGCGTGCTGTGCGCGAGGCGATCGGGCCGGACATCGCGCTCATGGCGGATGCCAACCAGCAGCTCACGGTCGAGTCCACGATGCGCCTCGGCCGCATGCTGGAACCTTATGGCCTTGCCTGGATCGAGGAGCCGCTGCCCTACCGGGACCACGCGGGCGAAGCGGAGATCGCCGCCGCGCTGACCACGCCGCTGGCCAGCGGTGAAACCGAGTACCGGGACGGGATGACGGAGATGCTGCGGCTTCGTTCCGCCGACATCCTGATGCCCGACCTGCAGCGGATGGGCGGCCCCACCGGCCTGCTGCAGGTCGCCCGGGCCGCGCAGGCGCAGAACGTCCCGGTCTCGCTGCACCTGTTCAGCGAGATGAGCCTCGGCCTGGCGGCGTCCCTGCCCCACGCGCATGTCCTCGAATACATGCCGTGGTTCCGGCCGCTCTACCGCGAGGAGATCGAGCTGGACCGGGACGGCTGCGCCCTTGTCCCCGACCGGCCCGGCTGGGGCTTCAGCTTCGATCCCGCCGCCATCGCTCGCTTCACCGCCTGATGATGCCGTCCATGAAGATCGCGTCAATCAATTCGCAGATCGTGCGCGTGCCATTTGATCATGGCGATCACGGCAGTAGGGGCCGAGCGGGCAATCTCCGCTTGTCCACCATGAACACGCTTCTCGTACGAATCGAAACGCGGAACGGACTGGTAGGGTGGGGAGAAGCGTTTGGCTTCAATCTAGTCGATGCGACGAAATCTGCCCTCGACACGGTGGTGGGACCGCTGTGCGTCGATCAGGACGCTGGCGACGCTGCTGCGCTAAACGCCTTGCTGCATCGACGGCTGCACAACTACGGGCGAAATGGCCCGGTGAGCTTCGCAATCGCCGGAGTCGATATCGCATTGTGGGACATCGCTGGCAAAGCTGCTGGCAAACCTCTCCACAAGATGCTGGGACAGGGCAGACATCGTGCTCTACCGGCTTACGCCAGCCTGCTGCGCTACGGTGATGCTGATACCGTGGCCCGCAACGTGGCCCGGGCGGTGTCGCAAGGTTACTCCGGGATCAAGTTGCACGAGGTGGTGCCAGCCGTGGTTCGTGCAGGGCGCGAGGCGGCTCCATCGGATGTCTCGCTCACCTTGGACGTGAATTGCGCGTGGCAGCCGGACGAGGCCATTGCATTTGCCCAGTCAATGGAAGGTTGCGACATCGGTTGGTTGGAAGAGCCGGTCTGGCCGCCTGAGGACATTGCGGGACTTGCCAAAGTGGCCAAGGAAAGCCCCATTCCGATTGCAGCGGGAGAAAATATCACAACATTCCTCGAGTTCGGAATGATGTTCGCTGCTAATGCCGTTCGCTACGCTCAGCCCAGCGTATCTAAGGTCGGCGTGACGGGCATGCTCGCGATTGCCGCCGCCGCGAAGCAGCACGGAATTACGCTAGCGCCGCATTCGCCCTACTTCGGTCCTGGTCTGCTGGCAACGATCCACCTGTCGGCAGCGTCCTCAGCGCCTATCGCGGTGGAGCGATATGGCTGCGACCTTGAAGCCGATCTGTTCGACGATGCTGTAACCCCTGTCGGTGGCATGGTCACGGTCCCGAGCCC
>Ga0160427_10002376_pt1 | contig 11353 bp, 7 predicted proteins | sample SolpanmetagenomL_FD_108194 | JGI IMG/M metagenome (GOLD analysis project Ga0160427, IMG submission 108194) | Solar panel surface microbial communities from Lawrence Berkeley National Laboratory, California, USA - L | ecosystem: Engineered > Built environment > Solar panel > Unclassified ...
GTGAAGGTGACACGCGGCCTGGTGGTGGAACTCTCGGAGACGTTCCGCTGGCCGGAAAGTGAGCAGGCCCGTCTGGAACTACTCGACACCCTGTGGGCGTCGCTGGTTGACGCACGGCAGGCCTCTCTGGGCACGTCAGGGGATGACGTCTGGACCGGAGAAGATAAGTGAGTCAACAGGTGGATTCACCTTCACTCTGAATTGTTGACAATTTAAACCGTAACAGAATAGGCTGGGGGCGTCGCTCCCTTCCGTTCCTGTTCATTCTCCCCAGCCCGTCCGGCTGGCCCATCACTGCCGTGCTGAGTTCGTCACGGCTGGAGGTTTCCTATGGCTCAACTTCCCATTTCCAGCCAGCCCCGCATCGAACTCCTCCCGCTCAAAACCGCGCTCAGCGCGGGTGGCCCGGCCGAACTCACGGTGCTGGCCCGTATCCACCCGGCTCCCGCGCTGCAAGGCAGCGGGCCGAGACCACCGCTCAACCTCTCGCTGGTCATCGACCGCAGTGGCAGCATGGGCGGCGCACCGCTGGAGATGGCCAAGCAGGCCACCCAGGTCGCCATCCGTGCCTTGCAGCCGCACGACCGCGTCAGCGTGGTGACGTTTGACGACGCCGTGGAGGTGCTGATTCCCTCGCAACTGGTGACGGATCCAGAAGCCCTCTGCCAACAGGTGGCGCGGGTGCGCTCCGGGGGCAGCACGGCTCTGCACGCCGGCTGGCTGGAAGGAGCCACCCTCACCGCCCAGCACCACCAGCTGCAGACGCTCAACCGGGTGCTCATGCTCAGTGACGGCCAGGCCAACGACGGCGAGCAGCGGCCTGAGGTGATCGCCGAACACGTCAAGGGCCTGACCGCCCGTGGGGTCGGCACCAGCACCATCGGTCTGGGCCGCAGCTACGACGAGGATCTCCTGAAGGGCATGGCTGACGCGGGCGACGGCAACTACGAGCACATCGAGCACGCCGAAGCGCTACCGGGCTACTTTGAGGCGGAGTTGCAGGGCCTGACCCGCACCACCGGACAGACCGTCAGCCTGGGCGTGGAACCCAACCCGGAACTGGGGGCAGTGCAGGTCCGGGTGCTCAATGCCCTGCCGATGAATCCCCTGGGGCGCTCGCAGCTGCCCAATCTGATCTCGGGCCGCCCGATTGAAGTGGTGCTGACCCTGGCGCTGACAGCCCTGCAGGAAACCAGCGACCTGGGGATCACCCGCCTGAGACTGGCCTGGACGGACCGCAGCGGTGTGCGTCATCATCTGCGCGCCCAGCTCAACCTGCCGGTGGTTTCGCCACAAACGTACGATGCTTTGCCGGAAGACGCGCGGGTCCGGGTCGCGCGGGAACTGCTTGAGGCGGCTCAGGTGCGTCAGGAGGCGGTGCGCTTTGCAGACGCGGGGCAGACCCACCGCTCCAGGGACGTGCTGCTGCAGCACCGACGCAAACTGGCCAGTCTGCCGCAGACACCGGAACTGGACGCCGAGATCCGGTCCATCACCGCGTTGGACCTCGATTTTTCCACTGACGTGGGCCTGGCCCGCAAGCGGGCCACCAGCCAGAGCTACGACCGCCGCAACAGCAAACCCTCGCGCTGAGCTTTCGTTGGGCGGGACACGTCACTTATTGACGTGTCCCGCCCGGTTTTGTCTTGTCAGCCCTTGACGCGCCCTGCCGCGAAGCTGTCTTTAGGAGGAACCACCGATGCGAGACTTACTGATCACGGCCCACGCCATCACCCGTTTCCTGGAGCGGTTTGCCGGGAATCTTTCCTGGAGCGCGGCCCAGGTGAGACTGCGAAAACTCGTGTGCCGGGCGCGGTTCCTCAAGGTGCAGCCGGGTGGGGCGCGCCTCTATACGCTCGGTGAGATGCGCTTCCTGGTATGCAACGGCATGCTGCTGACCGTCTACCGACCCACCTACCGTCAAGCTGCGGCGGTCGACGATCTCTGGTGCTCGACATGAAGGTGGATGGGGCCAACCAGATGGTGTCATTTTGTGACATGGCCCTTTCTATGATGAGCTCATGAGTGCAGTTCCGGTTCGGTTGCTCGTCACGTCCAGCGACGCATCTTTGCGTCTGGAGACCGCCGCAAAGGCGGTTCAGTTCCTGGGGCCATTCACGCTGGTGGTGCCGAACGTCCCGGCAGGCCGCAGCGTGCGTGCCCGTCTCGGCGATCACCTGCGGGCCCAATCCCTGACCCAGCTGGCCCGCGAGCGGCTGCGCGCCGGGGGCTGGCGACCCCTGAAGCCCGGCGAGCGGGACGCGTTCCTGCGCCGCGCGCTGGCGGACACTGAATTTCAGTATCTGACGCCGCTCCTCGATCGCCCCAGCACCTGGAGCAGCCTGGCCCGGACGCTCAGTGAGCTGCTGCGCGCCGATGTGGAGCCGCAGGCGGTGCGGCAGGTGGCCCAGACGGCGCGCGAGCAGGACGTCGCACAGGCGTTCGACGCCTACGTGACCGCCTGCGTGAGCGAGCGGCGCTTCGACATGAGCGGCACCGAGTACTTTGCGCGACGTTACGCGCCCGGCACACCGCTGCGTGCCCTGGTCCACGGTTTTACCCACCTCGACGCGTCGCAGATTGGCTTTCTCAGTGCGCTGCTCGCTCCCGGCTCGGCGCTGACCCTGCCGGATCCAGATGAGCGCCGTTTGCACGAAACGCGCCGCACCGCCCAGGCCTTTCAGCTGGGGGGCTTTGTCACGGAGCATCTGCCTGCCGCCCCACACCCGCATGAAGGCGAAACGATCTCGTCTCACACCACGCCGGATGTTGAGAGTGAGGTGCGCGCGGCGCTGCGTCAGGTGCGGGTCTGGCTGGCCGCTGGCGCAGCGCCGCATCAGCTCGGTGTGGTGGTGCGCGACGAAGCGATGTACCTGCCAGCGTTGATCGACGTGGCCCGCGAATACGATCTACCACTGACCGGGCACCATCAATTGCCGCTGCTCCGCACAGCCGTGGGAGCCCTGGTCTGGTTGTGGTTGGAAGCCCTCGAGGGGGACTGGACCTTCTCGCGCACCCGCGCGCTGCTCACCCATCCCTTGTGTGGGCTCCTCGCCGATAGCCTTGAAGTCGCGCGCCGCCTCTCGCCCGTTTTTCCTGCCGGCGTCGAGGCCTGGGACCTGGACCTCGCCTGGCTCGAGTTGCCGCCGGAAGAATCGCTCAGCGGCGCGGTGAGCCGCCTGGAGCGCTTCCTGCGCGAAGCGGGCGTGATGGAGCGCTGTCGCACGGACATGGCGCTCAACACCCACACTGCAGCGCTGGTCGAAGCGCTGAGCGGTGCGGCGCAGGACCAGACTCTGCGTCCGCGCCAAGGCGTCACCGCGCTGTTGCGCCAGACGCTCAGCACCCACACCACGCCACTTCTCCTGGGGCGCGGCGGTGTCCGCGTGATCAATCCGCTGGGCCTGTTGGGCCGCCAGTTCAAGAAAATCTGGGTGCTGGGCCTGGCGGACGGCCTCTACCCGCCGCGCGTCAGCGAGTCGCCGCTGCTCGACAGTGCGGTGCGGGCACGCTGGAGTGCTGCGGGCGTTCTCGTGCCGGACGCATCCACCTCGGCGGCCGTGGAGGAAACCATCTTTCACGGCGCGGTGCTGAGCAGTGCCCAGGAGCTGGTGCTGAGTTCGCCGCGCCGAACAGCGCAGGGCCGCTCTCTTGCGCCAAGCGTGTTCCTGACGCGTCTGGGAACGCTTCCGGCCTGGTCAGGCGAGGTGCCGCTGGCCTCAGAAGGCGAGCAACTGCTGGAACGGGCACTCAACGCTGGTGAAGTGCCGCAAACGGTGCGCCGCGCTGCGCAGATCGAGCAGGGCCGCGACGCCGGTCAGCCCTCAGCGCACCACGGCCTGCTCGGTGAGTCCCTGTGGGACCCGGCTTGGACCTGGAGTGCTTCGCAACTTCACGATGTCGGTGCTTGCCGTTTCCGCTGGTTTGGCCGCAAAGCCCTGGGCCTGCGTGAAGATGCCGACCCCGACGCCGGCGAGGACCGCCGGGTGACCGGCACACTGCTGCATGCCGCTCTGGAGGGGGCGCTGCAAGGCTGGACCCCTCAGGACCCTCCTGCGCTGCTGCTGGAACGGGCGGAGGCCGCGCTCGACTGGGCCATCCTCCGCGAGCGCCGCACCGGGAATTTTCATCCAGGACCGCTGTTTGAGATCGAGCGCCGCGAATGGAGCCAGACCCTGCAGCAGGCCTTGCAGTCGCCAGACTTCCTGCCGGAGGGCTGGATCCCCGATCAGAGGGCCCTCGAAGGCTCGTTTGATCAGATGCTCCCGGTGGGTGAGGTGGTCTTCCGGCTGCGCGGGGTGGTCGACCGGGTGGACCACTCGCCGGTGGGGAAGCTGGTGACCGATTACAAGGTGGGCAGCTATATCAGCACGGTGCAGCCGGATGTTCAGGAAGCGGGCAAGCTGAACCTCGAAATTCAGCTTCCGCTGTACATGCGGGCGCTGGGTGCGGTGGGTGGGCGCTATTTCAGCATCGAGGGGAGCAACGTGATTGGAGCGGCCGGTCAACTCAACACCAAAAAGGCGTACGACGCTGCGGAGCACGCGTCGGCGCTCGATACCTTTTTGCTTGGCGTCCACCAGGATTTTGAAGCGGGCCAGGTGATGCCCCGGCCCGATCAGGACGGCAAGGCCTGCGGCTTTTGCACGGTGGGGGCCGTGTGTCGTCACCCAGGTGGGCAGGCGTGAGCGCGGCCGCTTCTCTGCAGCCCACGCCCGCCCAGACGCGGGCCATCGCGGCACCCACCAGCGTTTTCATTTCAGCCGGGGCCGGCAGCGGCAAAACCCGGGTGCTGGCCGAGCGCATCGTGCGCCTGCTTGCAGCAGACCGTGGGCCACTGCCGCGCCAGATCGTGGCGGTGACCTTTACCGAGGCGGCGGCTCAGGAGCTGCGCTCCCGCGTCACGCGCTTTGTCGAGGAACGTGCCGAAAGCGGTGAGGCCCACTGGCTGGGCGTGCTCGCCGCGCTGCCACTAATGACCATTGGAACCATTCACAGCTTGTGCGGGCGGATCGCCCGCGAGCACCCAGTGGAGAGCGGCGCGGGCCTGAATTTCCTGATTCAGGACGAAACTGAGGCCGGTGCCTGGCTCGAGGAACGCCTGCCGCTGGCCCTGTCCGCTTGCGAGGCAGGCGATTTGCTGGCGCTGCCGGGACGACTACGCGCCGAGGTGACGCGCGCCCTGCTGGCCGATCCGCTGGCAGCCCGCGCGGCGTTGGACGCGGCCCTTCGGCAGACCGAGCTTCCCGGCGAGGAGCGGCGACGGCTGGCCTGGCGGCAGGTGGAGGCAGAGTGGAACGCGGCGCTCGCGCAGCTCGGGCTCTTTTCCGGTCCGGCCGGGGAGAAGCTCGAAGCGTACCGCCTCAGCGCCCTGGGCTGTGCTGAACCTGCGCCGTGCTCCGCCGCCGGGCTGCGCGCGCTCGAAACCGCTCTGGGAGGCTACAGCGGCCGTCTGGGCGGGAAACAGTGGAGTGTGGATGCCAAGGCAGCGGTGCATGCAGGGCTTAAGACGCTGGAGAGCTTGTGCCAGCGGCCCGATCTGCGTGGCGAAATGGCGGCCCTGGCCGTGCACGACCGGGCGCTGGCCTCACTCTCGCGGGTGTTTGACACCGTCAATGCCCAGTTGCAGGCCTGGCGCACCCAGGAAGAAGTGGCGACCTTTGCGGATCTGGAGGTCTACGCCGACCGGGCGCTGCGAGGCGCTGAGGTGCAGACTTACTACGCCCAGCGCTTCACCCACCTCCTCATCGACGAGGCGCAGGACACCAACCCGGTGCAGTGGCGCATCCTCAAGGCGCTGGCTGGCCCGGGGGGCAACCTCACGGTGGTGGGCGACGAGAAGCAGAGCATCTACGCTTTTCGCCGCGCCGATGTGCGGGTGTTTCATCAGGCCAGGACGCAGGTGCAGCACCTTGGCGGCGAGCAGGTCACCATGCACACCTCGTTTCGCACCCACGCGCCGCTCGTCGAGGTGATGAACGCTTACTTCGCGTCGCTGATGACGGGGGCCACGGCGGCCGGCAGCACCCGGGCGACCTTCGAGTCCCTGGAGGCCCACCGCCAGGACAATCCGGTGAATGAACCGGCGGTGGAGTGGCACGCTGTTCTGGGTAAGGCCGATGTGGGCACGCTGCGCTCGGCGGAGGGGCATTACCTGGCCGCGCGGATTCAGGGGCTGCTCCTCTCGGCCCGCTCGGTGCATAGTCCGCAAGGCTTGCGTCCGGTGCGGCTCTCGGACATCGCGGTGCTGTTCCGTGCGCGCGGCGATATGAAGCGCTACGAGGACGCCCTGTCGCTGGCCGGGTTGCCGTTCGTGGTGTACGGCGGGCGCGGCCTGCTGACCCGGCCGGAAGTGCTCGACGCCGTTCACCTGCTGCAGGTACTGGCCGATCCCACCGCCGACGTCTCCCTGGCCGCGGTCTTGCGCGGTCCGGTGGCTCACCTGACCGACGCGGCTCTCCTCAAGCTGGCCCGCTCGCGCCAGCCCGCAGAGAGCCTGTGGGCGGCAGCCCGACGCTCACCTGAACCGGAGGTGCAGCGCGCCGTGGCACTGCTCCTTGTTTTACGCGACAAGGCGGCCACCTTACCGGCCTCGCAACTGCTGACGGAGGCCGAGCGCCTGACCCACCTCAGCGCCGTGCACGCCCTGCAACCAGATGGCCCGCGCCGCCTGGAAAACTTGCGGCGCTTCAGCGGCCTGCTGCGCCAGTGGGCCGCTGAGGGCAAACAGGGCGTCACGGCGGTGGCGCAGCACCTGCGGCGTCTGGAACGCCTCGGTCACGAGGAGCCGGAAGCGCCGGCTCCTCACGCCGACGCGGTGCAGCTGATGACCATCCACGGCAGCAAGGGCCTGGAGTTTCCGGTGGTCATCGTGGCCGACGTGCTGCGGGGCGCTGGCGGATCAGCCCCGGTGGTGCGCTTCGATGCCGAGCACGGCGTGGCGATCAGCTTGCCTCAGCTGGACAGCCCTTCAGCTGCCTGGGATCACCTGGCTGGGCTGGAGCGCGAACGCGAGGACGCCGAAGCCGAGCGGGTAGCATATGTGGCTTTTACCCGCGCGGCGGACCTGCTGATTCTCTCGGGCAGTGCCAAGGAGGCCGAACTCAAGCGCCTGACGAAATTCGAGTCGCACCTGCCGGCGAGCGGCGTGATGCGGGTGCAGGTGGACCTGCACAGCGTCACCCCCGCGCCGCGCCTTCGTTTGGATGTCCGGACGGGGCGACCGGACCTGACGGTGCTGCAAGGCCCCGGCGCGGCTCTGCCGGAAACGCTGCCGGTCACGGCCCTGGCCACCTACCGCGCCTGCCCCAGACAATTCGCGCACCGCTACGTCAACGGCTTTGTGCCGCTGGCGGATCTGTGGGCGGCCCAGGCATTCAGTGAGGCCATCAACCCCGAGCGCCGCTCGGCGGGGCGCACCATCGGCGACGCGGTTCACAAGGCCATCGAGCAGGGGCTGGCTGTGGGCGAGCTGGCGGCGGCCTTCCCACACCTGTCGCCAGCCGACCTGAAGGACGTGGCCCGATACGTGGAGGCGGCGAAGAGTTCCGTCTTTGCCGAGGTGTCGGGTCCGTTCGTCCGCGAGCGGCCCATTCAGATTCAGCTGGGCGGCGTGATGTTCGAGGGTGTGGTCGACGCCTGGAATGAAGCGGAGGGCCTCATTCTCGATTACAAGATCGACCGTGATGTGGTACCTGAGCATCACCTGCCGCAACTCGCGGTGTATGCCCAGCGGCTGGGCGCGAAGACAGCGGCGCTGGCGTACTTGCGCCGCGAGCAACTGCACGTCTTCAGCTCCGAAGATCTGGCGCGCGGACTCAACGACGTGGAGGCCGATATCGGGCGGATGACAGCCTGCGACTTCACGCCAAAGCCCTCGGTTTCAAGCTGCCGGCACTGCCCTTACCGGGGCGTGTGCGACGCGGTTGAAGTCGATCTTTGAAGACAAGCAAATAGTATTGCAATGAATGTTAGTTCCGAATCTCGTTTTGCAAGTATCTTAGCTGTTCTCAAAAATATTGCTTCAACGGTTTGTAAATTTGAATAAAGGAGATGATCTATGAAGAAATCAGATTCGAGATTTCAGATTTCCGTGGATGAACACAGTTCACCTGTACTAGTTCTTGAACCGGGAACACTTAAAGATTTTAGGGCAGCGAAAACAAGCGATGAGTCAGATAATGGCGAGACGCTTCGGCTGGCGGGTGCAGCTGTACGCATCTTGTCTCAGGGAGGGGCTTCGTTGGCTGCGCGTGGACTATATCGTGTCATAGCTGATCCTAAGGTGGGATTCCAGATGTTAACCAAAGTCAAAGGCAGCCCCGACCTTTACCGCGGATTTTTTCGCGAGGGTGGGAAAATTACCGGTCACGCAAAACTTAAACCTGTCAATTTGGCCAGTGTAGCTATGTTTGCTGTAGCTCTTCTAGAAGTCGCGACTGTTATTACGTCTACTGTCCATCTTCAAGAGATAGGAAAACAGCTCAAAAAGGTCAAAGAGCTTGTCCAAAAATTACACGATCTTATAGATGATCAGCGAATTGGCAAACTTATGGGAAATTTAGAGTATTTGTACGAAGTGTGGAACGTATTAGAGCATGGCATGCTTTCATCCAATGATACAGAGAGGTATTCCCAGCAGCTAGAAATGATTTATCGTGATTGTCTTAGCGAGATTCATACTGCAAAATTACAAATAGATCGTCGGAAATCCGAAATTGATAAGGCTGAAAAAATAAGAATCAACGGTAAACTTTTTTGGAAGAAAATTAGTAGGAAAGACACTGATGATCTGGAAGATTGTGTGGCTGCTTTTTCTGCATCTCTTCATATTTCTCTTCTTTCGCAGGAAGTTGCGGTTATTGCATGCAGTGTAGGCAGTAAGTTAGGACTGCCATCTGTTCAGTCATCACACCGAATTTCTAACCTTAATCAGCATATCACTGTTCTTAAAGCTGATTGGGATGAGTACGGAGATCACCTTCGCACGAAGTTTGAAGATGTCTCCTCCCGCCCAGAAGCTCGAAAAATCCAGCAGAAGTTGGCTGCACTTGTTCAACAGCATAGGGAGCGGCCCAAAACATTAATTAACAGTTTGAAAGAGGTGAAACCCCAGCTGGAGTCGTCAAGCCAGTTGGAGATGTACGTAAAGATCGAAGAAGGAGAGGTGGTTGAAGCTCGGCGGGTTGGAAAATCGATACTCTAACTCAAACTATCAGGCACACATGAGCTAATGGATCATCGAGATATAACTCGATAGGAAGATAAAATGACTGAAGCTGCACCAATCTTGCCCAACGCCTACGCGCAGGACGTGCTGGACTTTCTGGCTGAGGAAGGCTTCCGGCCCAAGCTCGACGAGGACGGCGACGTCTTCTTCAAGTACGAGGGCTACACCAACGTGGTCATGACCGCACAGGGAGATGCCACGGCCCTGTGCTTGATGGTGCCGTACTTCTGGCCGCTGGAGGACGCCGCCGAGCGTACACGGGCGCTGGAAGCAGCAATGTACGCGCAGATGAATGTCCGCATAGGGCGCGTCACGGTTCTGGACAAAGACGTGACCGCCACCGTCAATGCCTACCTGCCGGACGAACAGGGCTTCAGGGCCGTGATGCTCCGTAGTCTCGCGGGACTGCGCTACCTCGTCAACACCTTCCGTGAGCAGATGCGCGCTCAGCTGGAGAACTGACGTGAGTGCCCCCGCCACCAAAGCGCACCGGATCCGGGCGGTGCTCGATCACCTGGGCCGCGCCGAGTGCAGCGCCCGCGATCTGACCCGCCGCCTGGAACTGCCGGACGCCAAGCTCCGCAGTGTGCAGCGCGACCTTGAGGAATTGCAGCAGAGTGGCGACATTGAGCGCACCGCCGAGGGCAAGTACCGCCGCCCCGTACGCGCCACACCGCTCAATCCGGTGGAAGCGCTGGCCGTGTATTCGGCGGCGCGGATGCTCTATCACCACGCCGCCGAGTACAACGAGCATTACCTGACGGCACTAGAGAAATTGACCGCCCAGTTGCCCGCTCCAGCCCGCCGGGTAGCGCTCTTGGCCAACGAAGCATACCGGCAGCGGCCCAACAAAGGCGGCTCGCGCAGCTTCGAGTTGGCAGCCCAGGCCTGGCTCGACGGACGGGTGATGAAGTGCGACTACCACTCCCCGCAGAAAGTTTCACCAATGGAACTGATCATCTACTTCATCGAGGTCAACGCCAGGAACCGCGAGGCTTACGCCATCGGGGTCAACCGCCTCAAGGAAGGCGGGCAGCCGTACGTCTACCGCCTCTCGCGGATGCGGAACATGACCCTCTTGGCTGACACCTGCGAGATCCCCGAGGACTTTCACCCACTGGATTACCTTTCCAACGCCTGGGGCATCATGACCGGCGATCCGGTGCGGGTGGAGCTGTTCTTCACGCCGGAAGTCAAGGAGCGGGTGCTAGAAACGCACCTGGGTCAGGGCGCGGAAGTGGTCACGCTGGCGAGCGGGCATACCCGGGTGGTGCTCAATGTGGGCGGCGTCAAGGAACTGGTGCCGTGGCTGCTCGGCTGGGGTGGACAGGTCGAGGTTATCGGACCGAAGGAGCTTCGTGAACATGTCGCTGACGCGCATGAGAAGGGGCGGGCGCTGTACCCGGCCCCCGCTGTTCATCCATCATGACGCGGTTTACGCCATGATCAGCCTCCCGACCATTGCCGTGCTGCTTCCTGATGTCCTGGAGTCCATTTGAACGTCTTCAATTTTCGCAATGAAGTAATCCGTCAGTACCAGTCCTACGTGTCGTCGTTCATTCACATCCGTGACCGTGACATTCGGGAGTACGTCGAACAGGAATTTGCGACGGGCACCTTCTGGCCAGATCCACTGGTGCAGCTCAACCCGAACTTCATGCCCGGCGGGAGTGTTTCGGCACTGGTCGAGCAGGGCATTCTCCATGCGAAATGCGCTCAGGTTTTCGCGTTCGGCCAGGGCACAGACCGCTCGCCTCTGAACCTGCATGAGCACCAGCGGACGGCGACGCTGCTGGCGCGCGAGGGCAAGTCGTTTGTGGTCACGACCGGCACCGGCTCCGGGAAGTCACTGACGTACATCATCCCCATCGTGGATCACGTGCTGAGAACCGGTTCGGGCCGTGGCATCCAGGCGATCGTCGTCTACCCCATGAACGCCTTGGCGAACAGCCAGCGCGAGGAGCTGACGAAATTCCTCGGTGATCAGGGACCGGTGACGTTCGCCCGGTACACCGGGCAGGAATCGCGTGAGGACAAAGACCGCATCATCGCCAACCCGCCGGACATCCTGCTGACGAACTACATGATGCTCGAACTAATGCTCACCCGGCAGGACGAGGCCGA
>Ga0160427_10002377_pt1 | contig 11353 bp, 11 predicted proteins | sample SolpanmetagenomL_FD_108194 | JGI IMG/M metagenome (GOLD analysis project Ga0160427, IMG submission 108194) | Solar panel surface microbial communities from Lawrence Berkeley National Laboratory, California, USA - L | ecosystem: Engineered > Built environment > Solar panel > Unclassified ...
CTCCGACAGCCGCGGGTTGCTGGAGCACGTGCGCACGCCCACGCTGATCCTCCAGTGCCGCTTCGACGCCCTGGCTCCCGAGGTCGCCGTGCAGCACGTGCACGCGGGGATCGCCGGCAGCGTTCTCGTGCCGCTGCAGGCCACCGGCCACTGCCCGCACGTCAGCGCGCCCGACGAGACGTCCGCGGTCGTCCTGGACCATCTACGTGCATCGGTGCCGCTGACCTGATGACACCCGTCGATGGATGGCGTCTGTGGTCTAGGCCGAGCTGCCGTGTGACCGCGGCCCCTTCCACGCCTCCACCAGCTCGGTCGGGTCGCGCTGTCGCGGCACTGGCGACCGGAACTTCCGGCTCTTCGGCCGCCAGCTCAAAGGATCGGCGAGAATTCGATCACTGACCCTGGCCGCCCTGGCCGCCCTGGCCGCCCTGGCGACCCGGTGAGCAGGTGAGCGGGTCCGGGTGACGCTCAGGCGGCCACCGCGGACCGGGTGGCCACCTGAGCGGAGCGTCACGTCAGGCGGGTGGGTTGATGCCGCCGGCCGCGGCGGCCGCGGCGACGTCCATCCAGGTGACCTCCCAGACGTGGCCGTCGGGGTCGCGGAAGCTGGTGCCGTACATGAAGCCGAAGTCCTGGGGAGGCCCGTACTCCGACCCGCCGTTGGCCAGCGCCTTCGCCTTGAGGGTGTCGCACTCATCACGGCTGTCCGCCGACAACGCGATCATGAAGGCTGTCGTTCCTGCGGGTGCTGCCTCAGAGTGCAGGAAGTCCTTCCACCGCTCGGGCTCGTGGACGAGGACGAAGATGTTCTCCTCGACGACGATGCACGCCGTGGTGTCGCTCTCGAACTGCGGGTTCGGCGTGAAGCCGAGGGCGGAGTAGAAGGACTTCGACGTCTCCTTGTCGGCCACGGGCACGTTGATGAAGGCCATGCGCACGGTGAGCTCCTCGTCTGCTGGACCCCTGGAGGGGCTTCTGCCCCTTGGACTGCTGGCTGGTGCGGAAGTCATCGCTGCCAGGACGGGTAGCGTCCACTCGTGATCAGTCGCTGCCTCGGCACCTCGAAGCGCGGCACGGGCAGCTGAGCGAAACGGTGACGGTGATGGATCAAGCAGATGGTCAACCCCGCGGCGACCAGGACGACGACAGTCCCGACCTGGTGGACGCCTTGGCCGACCTAGCCCGGCAGCTGCAGCAGGAGGTCGGCACGGAGGACACGCTGGAGAAGGTCGTAGCCGCTGCGATCGCGCTGATCCCCGGAGCGGAGGAAGGCTCGATCAGCGTGGTCAGCGGCCGGACGAAGGTCGAGTCCTGGGCCGCGTCCGGCGACTTGCCCTACGACATGGACGCCCTGCAGAGCCAGACCGGTCAAGGTCCTTGCCTGGACGCCGCCTTCAAGGCCGAGGTCGTCGCCGTACCGGACATGGCCACCGACACCCGCTGGCCGGACTTCGCCTCCCAGGCGGCGCAGGCCGGGGTGGGCAGCATGCTGTCCTTCCGGCTGTTCGTCTCCGGTGACGACCTCGGCGCGATGAACCTGTACAACCGCACCCCGGGCGCCTTCAACGAGGAGTCTCGTGACATCGGCTCCCCGTTCGCGGCCCACGCTGCCGTGGCCCTGGCGCAGGTGCAGCAGCGCGACAACGTCCAGGCAGCGATGGACACCCGGGACCTGATCGGCCAGGCCAAGGGCATCCTCATGGAGCGGCACAAGCTCACTGGGACGCAAGCTTTCCAGCTGCTGATCACCGTCAGCCAGCACCGCAACATCAAGCTGCGTGAGGTCGCGGACGAGCTGGTCTCAGGCGGCCAGCTGAAAGGCCCACGCGGCAGCATCTGAGCGACACGGTGGCGTGCAGGACTCGGCTGCTTTTGGAGCGCCGCTCGTGGAGCGATCCGTTACTCGAGCGGGCGGGTGGCCTGCCGCGTCGGTCGTCTCACGTCATCTGCCCTGGCGTGGGCCGACGCTTTGCGGGCCGGTAGGCCCGGACCCCACCGTCCACAGCTGCCGGCGGGGGAGACCCACCCCCAGCCCCCACACGTGACCCGCCCCCGTCCCAAGGCCCCCCCTCAAGCCCTGCGGCTGCGCGGCGTCATCGAAGAGTCGCCGGTGCTCGCAGGCGCCCAACCGCCAGCCGGGGACCGCCCGCTGTACGTCAGGACAAGGTGGGTCTGTGGTGATCCAGCCGAACGGAGCATCCACTGGCGGGGTACCTGGGTCGATGACCTGGTGGTGACCGCTGCACCGGTGCGTCTGCTGCCGACCGATCCTCGCGACATGGTGCCTTCCGCGGTGGCGCCCTCGCGGTGCGCTGGTCACGGACCTACCGCGCCGTGGAGCAACGCCGGCGACGCCCTCTGAGCACCACCAGGCGCACCGGCAACGGGTGGTTCTTGTCTCCTGCTCCCGCCACTGCCAGGGCCACTGCCGCTGCGATAGCGCGGGCCGTCGTGCTGCCATACCGCCGCCACTGGCCACCGTGAGCGGCGCCGATGCGGGACTGTTACGCGGTGGGCGCTCGTCGATCACTCCCCGTTGCTGCTTGCGGCATGCGGGGCATGAAGGGCGCGGCTTACCCCGTGGCAGTGCATGATCGGGCCTGGTGAGCGGTCAGGACGTGACCGCTCACGTCGCTGTCGTCGAGAAGTAGGGGCGTGATGTCTGCCGTGGACTGGTCATGAGCGTGCGACGACGTCAGGACACGGGTATGAACGACGGCCACCTCGACAAGGCGTCACTCGGGTTGCAGCAGCCACCTGGTGCCTCATCGATGATCGACTCTGCTGCTGAGATCGCGCAGCTGCGGGCCACGGTGGAGCACCTGCAGACCGCCTTGGACAACCGGCCTCGCATCGAGCACGCCGTCGGCATGCTGATGCTGCTGATGTCGTGCAGCCAGGACGTCGCCGTGTTCACCCTGAAGCGGGTGTCGCAGCACATCAACCGCAAGCTTCTCGAGGTCGCTGACCTCATCACCGCTAGCGTGAGCACCGGCACACCGTTGCCGGCAGACGTCGCTGATGCCCTGGCTCTGGTCCTGCCTCCGCGTCAGTCCAGTGCGCCGCTCCCACGAAGGGGTGAGCCGCTGGCGGCGTCTCTCAGCGACCATCTCGATGCCCGCGATGACTGGCGACACGCTGGCGCGGATCGTGACACCAGCCACAGGCCGCGTGAACGCGCCACCGCCGGACGCAAGCTCGGCGAAGAGGTCGCTGAGCTCGACTCCTAGACGGGCAGGGCTTGGGTGAGGTCGGTTGTGGAGGAGAGGGTGAACCAGATGACCTTGCCGCCCCCTCGTGGGGACACGCCCCAGTCCTGACTGAGCAGGTCGACCAGCTCCATCCCGCGACCGTTCGTCTCCTCCGCGCCAGGATGGCGCAGCCGAGGGCGCTGAGGGCTGGCGTCGCTGACCTCGACCCGCAGGACCGGCCCGGCCTCGCAGGTCAGGCGCAACGTCACCGGTGGGGCCCCGTGCACGATCCCGTTGGTGATGACCTCAGAGACCAGTAGCTCGGCTTCATCGACGACCCGGGCCAGGTGCACCTCGCACACCGTCTCCAGCAGGAAGCGTCGTGCTAGACCGGGAGCGAATTGATCCATCGGCAGGACCAGTTGCACTGGGGCGTCTGGGAGCACACCTCTCCACCATGAGGCACGCACGAGCGAGCTGTCTCATCGGCGCGGGCACCCACTTCCCAGCGCGCCTTCGCGCGACCAGCGGCCTGACCGCGCGTCTCGCTACGCGACACGCGCGGCTGGTACAGCACCTGCGTCATTGCAGTGATCACCGGCGTCGGTGATGGTCCGAGTCAGTGTCCGAGGGCCTGGGCACATTCGGGGTTTCTACCGGTTGCGGCAGCGGCGGTCGGGCTGCTGTTGCCTCTTGGATGACAACCTGCGGCGCCGTTGCATCCGGACCGGGCTCTTCGGCGACCGCCCCGACGCCGATGGCGTCAATCAACGTCTTCTCGCCTCGGCGTTCGCCTGCTTGTGGCCACAGCACAGCTGTGGTTACCCCTCCTAGGACGCCCGCGATCAGGACTAGCAGCGGAGTAGGGGGTCGGGTCCGTCCCTGCCCGGGTGATTGCGGTCTGGGGCGAGGGCGTTGATGGAGCCGGGGTTGAGGGCGGTGGTGCCGGCGCGGTTGCTCTTGCCGACGCCGCGGAAGACGGGTCCCTCGACGACACCGGCCAGGGACATCCAGCGCTGCAGGGCGGTGACCGGGCACCGGTCGGGGTTGGTGGCCCGGGGTAGGACGACCAGCTCGGTGCTTTCACCGGTCTGGTTGGTCTTCGACCGCGGCAAGGTCAGGACCAGTCCGTTGGCGTGGTCTTCGACGTCTTCCACCCGCAGGGCGGCGAGCTCGCTACGTCGTAGGGCGGCGACGAAGCCGGCCAAGAGCAGGGCGCGGTCACGGGCACCGGCCAGGTCAGGCTCGGCAGGGCGGGTCTTGGCCTTCCAGACCTTGGAGGTGGGGCAGGCCTGAACGACGTCGAAGAGCTCTGGCGGCATCAAGGGGGCCGACTGCTCCGGGGGCGCGCCGTGGGTGCGGCGGACGCCTTTCAGACGGCCACGACGCGGGCGTTGGTGGTGGGGTCGGGCAGGTTGCGCAGCTGGTGGGCGAACTTCAACGCGGACAGCCACCGGCTCATGGTGCCGACCTTGGCGAGCTCAGTGAGGTAGCCGGTGATTGGTGACGGTCGAGGCGGTGAGGGTCCGCTCGTCACGTACGGTGATCTCGGGAACGGGCGCTGGTTACGGCTAGACATCTCAGGAAACGTGCAGTCAACCGAGAAGCGGTGCCGTAGCTTGAAAGGGACATGACGTGTCGCCACGGGTGGTGACAGGGCGGTCGCACGGCACCGTGGCCCCTTGGAGACGGGGACCGTCACGGAGTCAGGTGACCTCAGCTCGCTCCAAACCGGGGGAGGGCACGATGAGCTGCGACGCAGGTCCAGGCTCCGAGCCACTGCTCAGCGCCATGGTCGAGCTGGCCGCAGCGGCCAGCGAGGACATCAGCCCCGACGAGCTGCTTACGCACCTGGCGCGCATCGCCGTGGAGCACCTGCACGTCGACGGCATCGGCGTGATGATCAAGACGGATGAGCCGATGCGCTTCGTGCACGCCAGCCGCCCCGAGCTGGGCGACCTCGAGCGTCTGCAGCAGCTGATGCAGGAAGGCCCCTGCCAGGACGCGTTGCTCTTTCAGGTCGACGTGATCGTCGACGACTTCCGCGACCCGGTGCAGACGGCGTGGCCTCAGTTCGCGGACCTGGCCCTGCAGGCGGGTTTCACCGCCATGGTGGCGGTACCGCTGCTCAGCCGCGGGCGGGTGTGGGGCGCGTTGGACCTCTACCGGCACCGAGCCGGCACCTGGCAGATGCAGGAGCTGCTGGCGGCACGCCTGCTGGCCCAGGTGGCCGCGTCGTACCTGACGATGGCCGCCGACCGCGACCACGCCCGCCGCGCCGAGGTCGAGCTGGCCCACCGCAGCAACCACGACGCGCTGACGAACCTGCCCAACCGGGTGCTGCTCTTCGACCGTCTTGCTCACGCCCTGCACGCCGCACGCCGTCACCAGCGCACCGTCGCGCTCTTCTTCATCGACCTCGACCGCTTCAAGGCCGTCAACGACACCCTCGGACACGCCGCCGGCGACACGGTGCTGAGCGTCCTGGCCGCCCGCATGAGCGCCACGCTGCGCGAGGAGGACACCTTGGCGCGCTTGGCCGGGGACGAGCTGGTCCTGATGTGCGAGAACCTGCCCCAAGGCGACGCCGCTGAACTGGACGACCACGTGCAGGCGGTCTTCGAGCGCCTGCGCCGGATCCTGGCCCAACCGATCCGCGCCGCCGGCGTGGACCTGGTGGTCTCGGCCAGCATCGGGGTGGCCTTCAGCAACGAGCACCTCAGCGCCGACGACCTGCTGGCCGACGCCGACGCCGCGATGTACCGCGTCAAGCAGCACCACCACGACCAGCTGATCGACCTGGGCACCTCAGTTCCCACCGCACCGGACCAGTCGGCCATCGAGGCGGTGCGCTGGCACCGCTCCACGCGTCAACTGGAGCGCCAGCTGGCCCGCGCTCTGCCCTACGGGCAGTTGCGGGTGCACTACCAGCCCATCGCCGATGCGGCCGGCGCCGTGCACGCCGTCGAGGCTCTGCTGCGCTGGCAGCATCCGCAGCACGGCCTGCTCCCTGCAGCAGACTTCGTCGACCTGGCCATCGCCAACGGACTCATCGTGGGGATCGGGCAGTGGGTCATCGACCAGGCGTGCGCACAGATGGGGCACTGGCTGCACCAGCTGGGTGAGCGGGCTCCCCAGTGCGTCTACGTCAACCTCAGCGCCCGCGAGCTGGCCGACCCGGGCCTGACCGCCACCTTGGCCACGGCCGTGGACCGCTACGGCCTGCGGCCGCAGCACCTGGGCCTGGAGCTGTTGGAGAGTGCCTTCATCGACCCGCAGGTGCTGCCCAACCTGCACGAGCAACAACGCCGGGGGCATCCGTTGTCGGTGGACGACTTCGGCACCGGCTACTCCTCTCTGTCTCGGCTGGTGGAGCTGCCGGTGCGCATGGCCAAGATCGATCGTTCCCTGATCGCCGGGCTGGGGCAGGACCCGCGCCGCAAGGCCCTGGTCGGCGCCGTGATCACCGTCGCTGACAGCCTGGACCTGAAGGTGATCGCTGAAGGGGTGGAGACCCACGAGCAAGCCCAGCAGGTTGCTCGTGCCGGCTGCCACTACATGCAAGGTTTCCACTGCGGTCCTCCTCAGCCTGCAGAGGACCTCACCGCCAAGTGGATGTAGTAGGTGGGTGAACACATCTGCGAGCACCATCTGCCCAGACCAATCGAACGCAGGACTCGCGAGGTCAGCAGGTGCCAGCCACCCACCCCGCCCGCAGACCCCGACGTAGAACTACTGACTGCTGGTTCGGCCGCAATCGGGCACCGTGACGCGCTCCAGAGCGTCGACCACCTGCGCCACATCGATCACGATCGACATGTTGTGGGTGCCTTCGAGATGAGTGACACTCTCGAGCCAGCAACATGAGCGCACGCATCGAGACGGCGTGGAGGGTAGGAACTGGTCGATCACTCCTCGGGGTGGGGGTCCTCTTCACTTCTGCACTCGAGGCCAAGCTGTGGGTCTGGACTCACCCGGGCGCGTCGAGGCGCACCGCGGCCGAGTCGACGGGATCCCATAGGTGAGCTTCGAGCCGCTGCAGCTGCTCGGTGCTATGCGTGGCGCCCACTGCCCGTGCAGGTCGCCAAAGGTCGTTCCACCCTCGCGGACTAGCGCGAAACCCCGCTCGGTGACGCGTAACCGCTCGCAACGGGCGTCCGTGGGGCCTGCATCGCGCAGCACGTACTCCGGTCTTTCAGTGCACTGATTGTCTGCGCGCCCACCGACTTGGTCACCGCCGGACAACGGCACGGGCGGTCTACCCCACGTGATGCGCAGCGGGCAAGCCCGTGAGGGCGTGACTCGTCCCCACGATGGCGTGCTGAACGTGGTGGGATCATCACGCTAAGTCTTCCTACCGCGACCGAGTCGCACCCGCTTCGTCGACAGGACACCGACGTAAGACGTCTGTGTCGTGCGACGAACATCGTGACCGTTTCGCCGAATTCTGCCGCGGGAGGGAGACCGAGGACTATTGTCCGCTGCGGTCGAGGTGGCCGCTGAGCATCCGGGGGGATGACGATGAACGTTGACGTTCGTGGTTCGAAGCGCATGGTGCGGGGTCTGCTGTGGGCGGGGGTCACCATGCTGTCGGTGGGGTTAGCGATGACGGGGGCAGTGCCGGCGGGTGCTGCGCCCCCGTTGCCGAACCTGGTGGTGGAGCCACCCTCGATCGTCACGGGTTCGCTGGTGGTGGGTTCCGATGTGACCTTCGGTGCGCTGGTGAGGAACACCGGTACGGCCGCCACGGTGGCGGGGGTGGTCACCGGGGTCGCGTTCTCCGTGGATGGGCGGCTGGTGACCTGGTCGGACAACACCACCTGGGCCCTGTCCGCGGACCCGCAGGCAGGGATGCCCGTCATCGCCAACTCCGGGCCCACCGGTTCCTCGACGTGGAGGGCCACTCCCGGACGACACACCGTCCGGGCCTGGGTGGACGACGTCAACCGTATCCAGGAGTCCAACGAGCACGACAACACCTCGACATGGACCGTGGTGGTCCCGCAACCGGGAGTCCGACCGGTCACGAGGGTCGCCGCGCGGGTCGCCTCCAGCCAGGCGCAGTACGAGGTCACGCACAGCCCGGACGTGACCGTGTCGTGGACGACCCCGGTGCGGCAGCGGCGGGGCACGACCTACACCGTGGTGGAGCATCCTGTGCTGCTGGACGGGCCGCTGTCCTGCGGTGGGCTCGGCGACATCACCCGCGTCACGACGACCTCGTCGTCGGTGACCTTGCCGCAGGCTTCGGGCGGGTCCTGCGGCGGTCACACCTCGAGGTGGAAGTCCACCTTCTCCGTAGTCGCGAACGCTCCCGGCGTCGCAGGGGCTGACTCCGGTGACACCGGGGTCTGTGTGCGGGAGTTCTCGACCAATAACTTCGCCCCAACTGCCGCTGAGCAGTTCTGGTCCCAGTCCTGCGTAGACGGTGGGTCGGTGCACGACAAGACCCAGCCGTACCGGAGCGTCGCTGTCATCGACGCTGGGGGACCGGGCGACACCGGGTTCGTGGGTGGCCACGTGTACAGCGCGACCGGTGACCTGCCCGAGCAGTACCGCACCACGCGGTGGGGTTGGTCGCGCTACGAGGTTCCGGTGCCCGCCGCGGGCCGCTACCGGGTCACGTTCTCCGTGGTCGACCCGACCTGGACCCGCCCCGGTCAGCGCGTCTTCTCCCTGCGCGCCGAAGGGCGGCTCGTGCGGGACCGCCTCGACGTGGTGGCCGACGTCGGCCCCAACGCGGTGGAGAGGATCGACGCCTACGTCGACGTCACCGACGGTGCCCTCACCGTGGACGCCTCGCGCCTCGTGGACAACCCCATCGTGTCGCTCATCGAGGTGACCGGAACGGTGCCGGCTGACTCCTGAGCCGAAGGTGGCGATCGGACCCTTGGAGATGGGGTTGGCGCTGGACACGACCAGCTGCTGAACGCGCGGTGCACGCGACCAGCGGCATGAGCGCGTCGTCGCGCGACCAGCGGCATGACCGAGCGACTCGCCCGCGCCACGCATGAGCGACCTGGAAACGCCGCGAGAGCCGGGGATTCGGTGAAGCGGCTGTGACGTGGCCACGGCGCGGATGGCCGTGAGCGATGGTGGAGGGGTGGACCGGACCACGGCCCGCATCTTGCTCGGGGCTCTCAGCGCTGTGATCGGCCTCGTGGTGGGCATCGTCTTCTTGTGGTTCACGCTCAGCCCGATGGTGGCCGGCCTGCAAGCGGCTCACTACGGCTGCAGCTTCGTGACCGGGGGGGATATCGACCCAGGCGGTCGGTGGATCTGCAACAACAACATGGTCTACGTCTTGCCCGTCTTCGGCGCCGGGCTGCTCGTCGCCGTCTTGGTCGCCGTCCTCCTATACGTGCTGGTGGTTCGGCGGCGGCTTCGTCATCGTCAGTCCTGAGCTCACTCCGAATCGCGGCATGACCATGTGCTGCGCGCACCCGCGGAATGACCGAGCGGAAGTTGTCGAGCTCAAGACCGCATGGGCGGAGTCAGGGTTGAGTCAGGGTAATCCCTAAGGTCGCCGACTGCGTTGACACCACGAGTCTGAACACCCGCGGCCACACGGCTCGCGGACAGCCGGTGGCGATGCCGCGGGCTGAGCCGTTGGCGAGGAGGACAGCGTGACCAGCGCAGACGAGTGGATCCAGCAGCGGGTCAATCCCGGCGGCAGGGGCCTGCCGGTGACCGCGGAGAGTCTGGCCGAGTTGCTGCTACGCGTGTCGATGTACGGCATCGCGGTGCGCGACTGGGGCGAGGAAACAGTCATGGGACACGCCTGGGGTCACGTACACACACTGGTGGACAAGCTGGGGCAGTTCGTCGACCTAGAGGTCAACGCAGTCAATGACGTCTACCGCGCCGAGGTGGCCCGGCTAGAGCTTCCTCTCGAACGAGCTTCTGGCGTCCATGTTGCGTAGTGATCTTGCGACCATCGGCATTCCCTGGCGGGGGAGTAGGTCACCCGCGTGCGTCGTCGCGCCAACGGCCGAAGTGCTGATCAAGAAGACCCGGTCGCCGCGGGCGATCGCTGGAGCCGCTGCTGCAGTGTCACGGTCTACCGGTCATCCACGGCAGTCGAGGGGCTGCAGAGACGGGTGCGCAAGTCCTCTGCGGGCAGCGCGAGAACCAGCAGGGTCGCGTCACTGTCCGCGCCACGAAATGCGCCGACCTTGACCAGACCCCACCGTTCGTACATGGCCACCGCATCGGCGGCGCTGTCGTAGACGCCGATGAACACACGAGTCTCGTCACGGCCGCGAAGGACCTCCCGCAGGCAGGTGCGGGCCACCCCCTGGCCTCGCGACATTTGACGGACCGCCAGCTCGTGGACGATGAGAGCTGTCTCGGGCCTGCTGAGTGCGCCAGCGACTGTTGGGTGCCCGGACATGGTGGTCAGGATCGCCTGCCACGGCTCGTCCTCGGCCAGGCTGTGGACGAATGCGAAGCCGACGACGTGCCCGTCCTGCTCGGTGACGGTCAGCCGTCCGCTCGGTTGCGCCAGCTGCGTCGGCCCCCAGCCCTCGAAGAGCGCCAGCTCCTGGGGGTCCTCCTCGTACGGTTCGGCTGCGAAGGCGGCCACGAAGAGTGCCGTGACCTCGGGCCACGTCTGGGTAGGCGCACTTCCCTCGTAGGTCGAGCAGGTCATCAACGAGGCATCGGTGGGCACCGGTGGAGTCTCCTACGCGGAGTGGCCTCTCACGGTGAGGGCGTGACGCTTGGGGCGGCGCAGCTGGTCACAGCAAGGGCGACGTAGACGCTGATCTAACCTGCACGGACCGCTATAACGCGGGATTCCATACATTATCCCGCCTCATACAGCGGCGAGTGAGGTGCCTCCGCGCCACTCATCTCCGACGTCACCAGGCGACGGCTCTCGGGCCGCCGACCGCGCCCAGCACCAGGTCGTTGAACGCCTCGAAGATCCAACACGGCATACCGCCAACCCTGCCTAGCGGATGCGGCCCGCTCAGCCGCGTGCGACAGGATCGCAGCGTGAGCGATGAAGGAACCGAGCTGGAGGCAGCCGGCTACACGGAGCTGCTGGAGGCACTGAAGCAGCGGGTACGCACCGCCCAGGTGCGAGCCGCCCGGGCCGCCAACACCGAGCTGTTGAGCCTGTACTGGTCCATCGGCCGCGACATCCTCGACCGCCAGCA
>Ga0160427_10002379_pt1 | contig 11349 bp, 16 predicted proteins | sample SolpanmetagenomL_FD_108194 | JGI IMG/M metagenome (GOLD analysis project Ga0160427, IMG submission 108194) | Solar panel surface microbial communities from Lawrence Berkeley National Laboratory, California, USA - L | ecosystem: Engineered > Built environment > Solar panel > Unclassified ...
AAAATAATACGCTTAGCATATTCCCACAAGTGGAAAAGGTCTTTGCGACCGCTAAACACAAGATTGATGAGACAATCTTTACAGACATATATCCAAGATTCGTTCAACATCAATTGAGTTTAGATGTGCGTCGTACGATGGCGGGTGTGGATCCTTGTCCGTATCAAGGGGTTGGAGACTGCTTTTGTATATCGGATCCTGCGTACGCTGCCTTATTGTCTATCTCTAGTGGCTACATTATATCCTAACCATGATTAGGAGGCCTGATATACCTATAACTTATGCGTCCGATGGCTTCCTTAGCGTCACAGGATACGAACGGTATGAAGTGATAGGACGTAACTGTAGATTTCTGCAAGGACCTGAAACAAGTGGAAGTGTTGTCAAGAAGTTACACAACGATATCATCAACTATAAAGAATCAGTTGAGCTTCTACTCAACTATCGAAAAGATGGGTCCATGTTCTGGAATTTGTTGCATATTGGTATGCAGCAGTTGCCATAAACATAGTCATTTTACCACCGCTCTATGCTAACGGAAATTTCATATAGCACCTCTAATCGGACCATCTGGAAAAGTTGAGTTGTTCTTGGGTGGTCAGATCAACCTCTCGTCTGCAGTCCACGACCATCTAGATGCTCTAAACATTCTCTCCTACAAGCCGTCCACTGCTACTACACCAACATTTGCAGAAAACAATAAATCCAAAAGGCCAAAACCACCCACTGACGGTCACAACTCTGGTGTTCTCGGTTTTCTTCGAGCAAGACCAAAATCACAGGCAGTCACTCCTGTATCCTCTGCACCAATGTCTGAGCATATGAACCTTGAAGGCAGAATCTTACAACATCTGGATAATTTGGACCTCGCCAAACAAAAGGAAGTTTTTCACAGCGCATATTCAAAGGTAAACAAACGGCCTTCCATCCCTTTCCTCAATTCTCCACCCCCTTGCCAATTTATACAAGCATTGTTGCCAAAAACAAGACAAAAAACAGTGAAACTAACAACAACCATCTCTTATCGTCATACAGTACCTAATCTTCACCCCCGAAGACTTCAAACTCCGCTTCACCTCCGCCGCCATCACCAAAACCCTAACAAAAATCTACAACAACGACCCCACCCACTTTTACAAAATGGACATTTTCAAAGTCCTCCAAAAACTCACCGGCGACACCCACGGCATCAAAACGAACAAAAACCTTGTCGAAAAAACAATTCATCGGGGTGTTCCTGCAGCGACAAGTTTGAGATTATACAATGGATCGCTATGGGATGATGCTGTTGATAATCAGATTCATCATATATTGAAACGAACGAATAGTCACGGGAGTGGGAATAGTAATAGTAATAGTGCTAGTGGTGGGGAGTCGAGTCCGCCAGAGGTGGGGAGTAGAGATAATTCGATGGAGTTGGTCGAGTTGAGTTTGATTTGGACGCCGATGAAGGATTTGGCGGGGCATTCGGGATATGCGATAGTTACGTTGATCATGTGAGGGAGTTTCTTTTTCCATAAAAAATTAAAAATAGTTTCACCATTTTGGTTGGAAGAAGGCACAGTGGAAGGACAAGACGCTTCCTCCTTCTATCTTTTACAAAAGAATGAAGTAAATCGAGCAGTTGGTTGGGTTATAATGGGGTTTTAGTGGGTGAGTCTTTGTGCGGATGTTTATATGTATGTGTATATATGATAAGTCCGGTTCGCTGTCTCGTTTGCCTTTTGTCTTTGATGATAACTGTTCATTTTATGTGCTATAACTGAGTTTTCTTACTCCTTCTTCTACTATTTTTTTTTCCAATTGTTTAATGAGGCAATAATCAATAATATCTTGTATCTTCACTTTCGGTTCTTCTGAGGATTTGTTCCTTTTTTTGCCATATTAGCTAAGTTGAGTAACTACTGAGCACATAAGTTTGTGTCCAATGCACTATTGATGCTCAGGATATCAGGATCAATTGATTAGTAAGTACTTTTGTTAAAATGCCTTTTTCGGAAAAACTTTCATGGTATATAATAGATCCAAAAAATGAATGTCTAAAGAGTATGCGACAAATCGATTGTGGAGAAAGGTTTTTCGAATTTTCTGTATGTGTGTGTATGTGTTTTGGATGTTCTCTGAGCGTGGTTATTCATGTATATATCATAACGCTCTCATTCACACGCACTCTAGTACTCTTCACACCCACCACGGAGGAAATGCATTGTATTGTATAGTCTTTTGGTGTTAGTGGGGCCAAAAAAGAAGAAAGGAAAAAAGAAAATGGGAGAAAATTTAGGCACATAGAGAAGATAAAGATTATGTAGTAATTATTGATCGAATGTTGTTGTGCGGATTGAGAGCTTTTCTCTCTTCTTTCTTTCAATATATGATACCTAGGTAGTTAAGACAAATATTTATCGTACATATTTAGTGAGTTAATTATGATGACGAGCTTATATTCCTTTGATGTTTATTGAAAGCCCTTTTCTTTCTCTTTCAAATTTCATCTGTGACGCTTATGGGAAGACTTGATTTCGATAATATGGGGTGATTTCAGAATACCAACTGTTATCAACTTTTGCCTACCTACTGACTCCTCACGATCACCTTACGTTACAAATATACGAATAGTCCATTTATCGAAGAATTTGGGCGGACAGACGGACAGTGTCAAACACTATAGAATGAATCTTCACAGATCTAGAGAGGTGTGAACTTTTACGAATTTGACCGATTTAGAAAGGGCTTAGATTGGAGAACGACTTTGAAAAGAACTTGGGTTTTTGGCGTCACTTGTCCCAGTCGTTTCACTACAGAAGAAGACAAATTTTATCGATTTTGAGAGGTGGACCAAACTCAGTTGTCACTGTCCTTCTTCTTCACATCAATATATCGTCTCGAGATCAATATAATCAGTCGTTTGGTCTTCGCATCTCATCATTTTGTTCTTTTTTTCCTCTTCTTCCATCTTTCGTTCTAGTTGTTCCTTCCTTTCCATTCTTTTCTTGAGCTCGTAACATACTTACACACCTTCCTATACTCAAGATTCCCAAAATGCACAAGCAAATCTCCAAAAACACCACCACCCCTCTCATTATCTCATGCACTCTCCTCTACATATGTATATGTCACCTCACAGTCACTATCAATGCTCTACCAACCACAGACCAAAGCTTCTTCACATCTCAAAGCAACAATGATAACAACATTGACATTTTGAATGAACGAATATTCACAGGACCAGATATCATCCCTACTTTAGCCAGTGCGTTTTCACAAGTGGCAGATTTTGCTAATGATGTTGTTGCTGTTGCTGCTGGTGGCGGTGGTCGTGATGTTGCATTAGTGAGGAGTTTGAGATTTGATGCGAGTGTTGTAAAACCTCATGTCCATTTGGTCAAACGGGAGGTCTTTGGGAAGTTGTGCGATTATTTTGGGTTATGTGTTGATTTTGGAGTGGAGGTTGTAGTTGAGGTTGATGATGAAGATAATGATGATCGGGAGAACGATCGGAAGGGGAGATTACAACTACAAATTGAGGAGAGTAGCAAGAGAAATGCGCTGGATAGATTTGGGGAGGTCAAAGGCCAAGAGTGGGGGCAGACGGTGATGGGAATTGAGAGCGTGCACGCTAATAAGGAGGATGACGATAATGATGCGAGTGCAGTTGCAGATGCAGACACAACTGCCAGTTCATATTTTGGTTCTACAGCTGATGCAGAGCTCGAGATGGATGAAGACACAATCTCTGCTAAAATGACCGAGTCAGCAATCGAAACGCATCTCTTGGAAGCAAGGAAATTGTTCAATCGCGATATGGGCATGCCACAATATACAAGGTATATGGCTGCTCGTAAGCATGCGACAAACCTCAATTTCCCAGAACTTGAAAAGGTCGTACTTGAAATGCGAGAATACGCTACAGAACGACTGAACGAAAGAGAAAAGCTTCAAAAACGGGATGTTCAATCCAACGGGCTACCTGTTGATTCCAACCAGCAAAGGGCAAGCGCTGATTCGGCATCACAAACAACCAACACAGCTCAGTATGGGAGAGAAGATGGAGATATCGAACCGAATATGGAACGCACGTATAGTCAAAAAGGCAAGACAAACATGGATACTGCAGACAAAACTCAAGAGAGGTATCTAAAATCTACCGGGCAGACAAAAATTCAACCAGCGCGAAGACGGTCGACGGAACCAGTCCCGCGGAAGCAGAGTGATAAAACAAGGGTCAAGAAGCAAGGATATGAGAAAAATGCAAAGAGCTATGCTTCGAGTCGATCGCCGCAGGACCTATAAAATATCCTACTATATGTTCTAGTGATAAAGGTGCTATATGTCTATTTTTGCGCGTCCCATTCAGGAATTTGTTTGCGTACTTGATCAATTAGGGCCTATATTTTCTGAATATTTTACGAGCCGAACATACAAGTATTTATATCGTCGAGGCCAAAAACCCATTGAATGGATGAGAAGTTTATATACAAAATAGAAATTGAAAACTACAACGCTAAAGTTACGCAAATAATCACAATATCAAGAAGAAGGACTCAACGTCTCCGTGACTCTTCATCTTCGGTATCATCCAAATCTCGCACATGCCTCAACATATTTGGTGTCGGCGGCTCAGAAAATCCATCATAACCACTTCCATCCGAAAGGCCTGTCCTCATTCTATTGACTGAAGGCGTTGGCGGCTCTGAGCCTTCCAACTCAAAAAAGATTTTCCCTCGTGCCAACTCTGGTTCTGTAACAGTTCGTACAGATCCAAACGAGTCTACTCGACTACCTGTTTCCCAAACATGAATTATCGGCGAGTCCATACGCTTACATACTGGGCTTAGCTCGTGCAGAGCGTTTGCAGCATGGAGTTCGTATATAGTGTTCTCGTTAATGTTGACTTTGGACTTTTTGTTTCTGTAAGAACGGATGGCGAGAGCGAGTGTGACACCGAAGATGAGACAGGCGCCAATGACACAGCCAATGATGACTGTCCAGAACTGTCCAGGATGCTCTGATGCTGATGTTTGGTTATCATTAATTATAGTATTATTGCTGTTGTTGATAGTACCGTTGTTTGGAGTGCTAACGCTTATAGTGCTGTTACTTGCTGTAGTATTACTTGGAGTATCGACTTTTGCGAATATTGGTAGCGTATAGTCTTGTACATGTGGCGTAACAGATTCGTTTGCACAATGAAACTCTAATCTAACCGACCAGTTTCCTGCTACAAAATCACTTGCTGGAATGTCAAAATGATCTGATTGATCAGTCGGGAGATTCGCGATTGTCATTGAATGGTGAGGAAGATTATTGGGAAACGCATAAGCGTCGTGTTGACCGATACGATTGGAGTTTGTATTGTTGAGAAGAGAAATTACAAATTCGTAACATGTTGAAAAGGCATTGACATCGTCAGAATCATCTGTTGTGGCCCAGTAAATCGAGAATGGCTCGCCAGCAACGATTGAGGGGCTGGTCGTCGAATACCCTGGTTTAACGATGTATGGTTTCTACAGAAAAATGTATAGGATTAGTTCATGTACTCATTGCATCTTATGTATAGACCAAATTTTGACTGGTGAGATAATTTGGAGGATTTACATACGGCATATTTTACATCAGATGTTGCGATTGGAGAATTTGATGCATCCAAAGTGGTTGTACTCGATGTCGAAGATGACTGTGTTGTAGTCGTCGCTGTAGAAATAGTGTTTACAGCTGCTGACGATGTTGGCACGTTTGATGCCTCGCTAGACAGCGACGTCGATGATACAACTGATGCTGTTTGTGTAATATCCCGCACTAATATCCCGTTCCTATCTCCAATGACCCATCCCACTGCAAAGGTTTGCAGCAGGCAAGTCGACAAACATATACTGAGAAGCTTCATCCTAGTGTAAATACTTGAGTGTAGACGACTGAGTGCAGCTACAGACTAATACTTTTGGACAAAAAAACCTCTTTGATATTGAAAAAATGAGTGTGGTGAGAAATAACTCTGCAGATCCTCTCCTCTAAGGATGTTCTCACGAAGATCGACTTGTATAAGTAGTATTTTTCAGGACTTTCCTCATTCTATCATACCATCAATTGCAATCTAGGCAATATTTTGCAGTCTCATGATGTTGTATGTTGCTTAATTAATCCAAGATTTAGAGTTTTTCCTTCCTGCCCTCAATGTAAAGATACCCCATTCCACGCAAACTTTTTGCATGTAAAATCAATATGAAAGAAGGAGGGAGTGAAAAAAGAAAACTCAGGCACAGAAAACTGTAGCCAAGAAATCCAAGCTGTGGAGACCTTGGTACCTGAACCAGGGTAAGAAGCCGGTGGAATTCTAATACAAGTCCCTTTTTTCCGTTTGTTCAAAATGCAGATTTTTGCCCTTGTTGTTGTCCATATGCGGGAACTGGGTTTCATATTGGGGTGTTCTCATGTTCTTGTCGAACGTGTTTTGGAAGCATCCTAAACGGGCAAATGGTTCGGTAGCGATAATATGCATGTTTCGGGAAGGCCATATAGACTCGGATCCCTGACAGGTTCATAATACTGGTGTCACCAACAAAACAAAACATAGAAAATTTCTTCTCAACTAATACACTCGATACTAGCCGTGAGTCACTCAGTAGATGAGGGTCAGACTCAGAGGAAGGTTGATTTGTATGGAGTTCGCCGACCATGAAGTTTTAAAAGAAAGTTAGGCATACTACTGCACAATATATTCGCCAAGCAAGTTTAGTGAAGCTCCCCCCTGCCATAAAACTTATATGAGTGGTCTTAATTCATTGGCAACTGCTGTATAGTGATCTGAAATTGACAATTATAAAACATGCCGGCTCATGTTGTATATACTTACTAATGATCCTGAATATTCCCTGTAGACGATGATATTCTCTTACCAGTTCTTATTGATACCAACTTTTGTTTTTGTGTACAAGAATTTCCATCAATACTGGCGTATACATGTATGCCTAGATGATTTTGAGCGACAGCAGATGGCGATAAATGCTTTGTCGCAGGCAGTTCGCTTTCGCTTATTTGTACCAGAGAGTGTTTTATGCTCACAGTTGAGGCAGGTACCAGTCAAACAAGAGTCAGAAAGTCAAAGTTGCTGGATAAAGTTGGAACAATACATGTACAATACAGACTGGGTTTTAATTATGCTCACAACAACATTTGGCCAATTCTTCCGTACTTATCTCAAGTCCTCTTTGAATATCTGTGCGTTCGGGAAAACCGTTTGCAAGTATACTATCCTCAAGAACGTGCCTTCGTTGGTGGTTCATGTAAAGGTGAGATGGGATAGATGACAAAAGAATCATAAGCAGCACCTGGGCATTCAATAAAATATTGACTGATTCAATCATATTTTAACATGCTCACCAGCACGTATGATATAACTCTGAATTGCACTTGCGTCTTTTATGCAAAACAAAACAAGTTCATGAAATGCACGGGATGATACACATCATAATTCAACTGTATATTCCTCAAGCTCATTCCATCAGTTTGTCTTTCCTCATGCATACTTTAAACACACACGCCAAATCTGCAGAACGCGAAAAAAACGCATCTTGCTCCCCAAACACTGAGCCCTTAAAACTTGTCATATATGTAACAGTAATGCACTCAACACTAACTACAGCTATCCAAAGAAGATAAACCCACCCAAAGCCTGCGTAACTCGATTAGTCCCAGCTGTAGCTGTAGGTCTCAATAAACGAATACGACATTCTAAACCCAAATTCAAACCCAAATCCTGACCCCCTTCCCGCCCCCTTCTCTTCTCAAGCTTCTTATAAATCCGTTTACATATCATGTTGACAGGGGGAGACAATAGACACAAGATTGGAGATAAGTTTTCTCGTATTCGACTCCAAAAAAAAAAAGAGGTACAACTCCAGTAGATGCGTACCGCTTCCCCACAATATTACCGGTTCTTTAATACGCGTTTAATTTTGTTAGAAGGAGTGGAATTGCAAAATATATGGTAAATGAGTAGCGGATAGCTTTGCACTTTAGAGCATCAGCGACCGTTCACACCAAGTGCGTACAAATTACCTCATAACATTATAAAATATCATCAGTATTATATGATAATTAAGAAGAACCGAAAGATAATATACAAGACTATAATTTTACCTATTGTGCAGGATTTTTTCTTCTTCTCTTTTTCACCGCTTAAATTTATTAAAGAATGCTTAGTAGACAGTGTTTAGTCTCTGTCTACATAGATATAGTAGTAGAAATAGAAGAAACTATTATTCTATACACTCGTTATATCTTTTGGACAGTTTGTTAAGATTCCATCACTATATCAATATCATCGTTTACATATCGATCGTGATTGAGAATAGGTGTATATGTTTAAAAGATGTACGACATAAGTCGCTGTAAGTAGCTGTAGCTAGCTGCGCCAGCTATCTAAAAGAAAAAACACCAAAAAAATCTTACACCCCTGCAGGATTAAAAGTCACGTCTAGTGTTTTTTCAACAAAACCCCCTTCACCATATTAACCCTTTTTTTTGTCATTCCAGTTACCTTGACTACAATTCTTTTTCTTTTTGGATGAAAGTTCCTTTCCCTTCCCTTCATCACTATAGGCAAGCAATAAGAAGAGTTTGATAGCAGCTCTATTTTTTCTCATCAAAATATATCAAGAAGAAAAATGGATGATTAACAGAATCGATGGAAAAAAATCTATAGCTATGGAGGACAATGCACGAAGGGGAAAATATGGGTATCAATAGAATAATTGAAGCAAGCTTAGTGACCGTTAGCACTTATATGCATATAATACTGCTAAAATCCCATGGATTACATCTGGATCATACTGGACCCCAGAAGATCAATACATCGCAATCCTTTTTAGCAAGAATAGTCTCTTTTTTCTGTCCCCGTGTGCAAATATGCAAATCAATCCCCTTCACCATGATGGCCTGATTATTATGTATGCAAGTATGTATGTATGTTAAGTCTCTCCTTAACCTGAGATACTATTCAACTCTCCATCAATTTCTTCGTAATGCTCGAAAAATCCGGCAAAAATCTTGACACCCAATCCAGGGTCTAGATCGCCGACAGTAGCCCTCACTATGAAAATTTCATCACAATCTCAATGTCAGTGAAAAGAAAGAGAGAACAAAGAAAGGAAAAAACGTTCATCAGAATCTTTAGAAGATTGATGATAGTTGAATAGGAGTGAAGTGTAGAAGGATAAGCGATGAAATGAGTATGAAGTATGATCAAAAACTTACGACTATGCATAGAAAGCTGTGCAATTCCAGCGTCAATTGCTCTTACGCCCATCGCAGATGAGAGCATGGGGCCGACTGTACCGCCAGAACGCGAATCGTTTCTTATTTGAAACATTTGTAGCGCATAATCCGTCTTTTGGGCGATACGGGTGAGGAGGGCAATAGACACAGCGCTGAAGGAAAAAAATATCATAATTAGTATATATTTAGAGCACAGAGAACATCTTTGAGCAGACAAAGAGACAATGACAAATACATACTCTGTTGTCATATGGCCGTTACTGTCGTTTGCGACGCACAAACCGACATTTAAATGTGGCATGTGGTGTTCAAGGTATACGTTGACAAACTATAATGGTAGCATTAGTGATAACTCAAAGTGATGTCGAGGACGACGCTCTTCTTCTATCATTCATACAACATACATTAGGATTGACAGCATGTGTAACATCCGCTGATAGGAGGAACGAGTTGCCGTATGTCTTGCCCATAACATTCTTTCCCACGCCACCAAATGCATCAACAATCCTCTCAACAGTGATTGGCATGAGATTACCTCTCGCGCCTTGTCTTAAACTACTGCCAATCTCCTCGTCGTCGAAAAATCCAGCCATTGATACAGTATTTCCAGCGGCCGCTTTATCAGCACTATAGATCAATCCTTCCAATGCCGCCCAGGAGCAGATCTTGTCATCGATTCTTGGTGCGGATAACAGCTCCCGATCCATACCAATCAAAGCTGCCGGCTGTGTGTCATACAACTCCAACTCCCAGCTCATGATGGTTGAGGGGTCTGTAATGTCAAGTTGACCGCAAATCAACTCGACTAGTCTCAAAGGTTGCTTTGAGATGAAACTATCAACTGGTAGATCGCCAAATTTTGGTGACTTTGACTTTCGCGAAGATCCTGTCAATCCAATGATTGGTACCATCTGGGTCTCCTTATTGAAGGGACCTTGAGCAGGTGTGCCAAAATGTTCGGCCAATGAGGGGATTTTTGCAATTGGCCAATCCAACTTGACAAGTTTCGATTCGAATTTGCCGGATTTTGATTGAACAATGACTCTACCGCCGATACCAAGATCTCGGTCCCACCATGTACTATAAGATTCCGTTAGTAATGGGGGCGTCCTCTCATGAAATGTAGTCGCGAAGAAGAAGAACAGGAAAAGAACTCACTTATTCAACCCACTAGCATATGGCGCAACACCTAGCTGAACATAGCCCTCGACATCCTTCTTCAAAGGTATTGGCTTTACTATCATCAATCAGCATCCTTAACAATTCAAAAATTCTCATTCCATCTTCGGCAATCTTCCCTCTCTTGGTCCCACTTCTGCCCTTCCTCGTCACTACCTCTCTCCATTCGCAGAGGGATAGACAAACTAAACAAAGCAAAGAAGAAAACCCAAGAGACAAAGTAAAAGCAAGGAAGAGGAGGGACTAATCCATACATTTAACCGTCAACGCATCCACATGTCCCGCCACCATAGAAAACCCATTCCCAGGCTTATACCCTTTCCCCACAACAAACGCAATCATACTACTTCCATTCCTCGTCGTATAATATTTCCCACCGGCCTTTAAACACTTATTGTTATCACCACCACCACTCCAATCATCACGTTCAGAAAGAGCAGTGAAACCATTCTTGTCGAGTCTTTGGGTAAAGTGGTCGATACAGTGAAAGACGGTTGGGTTGGTGCTGATAAAATCTAGAAAAGGTTTGGTATATGTGGAAGGATCGACATCGGAGGCTGTTGTTGTTGTTGTTACTTTTTTGGTCGTGGTTGTTGGTGTTGTTGATTGTGGGAGAGGAGAGCGACTTCTGGATCGTTCGTCGGGTATGCTGGAGAGAAGCTGACAAGGATAGAGACAAAGAGTGTTAGCGGAAGTGTATCCTTTTTTTGCCCCCTCCTCGTTGTTTGTATATGATCGCATTTAATGCGAGTGCTATGGGATCATGGAAACGGGGGTGGAGGGAAGAGACAGCCAGGCGCGTACTGCAGATAGATCTAGCGGTCGCCCGCGAAGAGATGGTGGATTTCGCATTTTATAATGACTGTTTGTAGATACTGTAGTTCTTATATTTATTTG
>Ga0160427_10002380_pt1 | contig 11347 bp, 8 predicted proteins | sample SolpanmetagenomL_FD_108194 | JGI IMG/M metagenome (GOLD analysis project Ga0160427, IMG submission 108194) | Solar panel surface microbial communities from Lawrence Berkeley National Laboratory, California, USA - L | ecosystem: Engineered > Built environment > Solar panel > Unclassified ...
CGATCTGATCGGTGTCGTGATAGATATGATCTCAGCCAGTCTGGTAGCTCATCTCCTGGAGAAGGAACACTCCAGTCCGTATCAACGCTGCGGTCCATTTCAGTGGGAACTTCAACACCGTATGCCGTCTGCAGGATCTCAAGAAGCACGTCAAGGGCATGAGTGCACGAGTGAGCGAGGCTGCTAGGTGACTCCGTAACGCGTCCCACCATGTCCTTGACTCTCGTTTGCAATTTGGTCAATGTTTGAACTTGTGTGCTGGCTATTATAGGGACGAATAATCGTTGAGTCATGTCTGACGGTCCATCTTCTAACGCAGGTACTTTGTCTAATGTATGCATAATGATACGGCACGATTCCACTTGCCAGCACATGTTCAGCTGGGACTATAGAGTTCGAAAGGTCAAGAGACTCTTGATAATGTTGCTCGCCCAATTCAAAAAGCGACAATAGTTGTGTTTGTTCTGCATCGCTGTAGAGTGCGGTGAGGGGTTTTGCCATGTCGTGGCAGGTACGCATGGCCGAAACGGCGAGTATTGCCTCCATAACTACAGGTGTGTGAAACGCCATGTTTGTAATGTGCACTTGCAGGACGTAGTAATCGGCTTCATGGAGTGCCAGTATTCTGCTGGTGTGCGATATATAATGACTGAGCAGTGCAATGTCCGTAGCATCGCTAATTGGATATGTCCGAGTGGATTCAGCCGCTCCAGAAGTGTAAGAGGTTGTTGCGTTGATCGATTTAAGGCCGGGTGTGATACTTACAGATTGACGGGACGCGGAATCTTGTGGTAGAGCCTGATTGTTCTCAATCAAAGTGAACCCTTCTAAATCTTGTGCGGGACTGGTGCTATACGGTGCGGCATTTGCCTGCTCATTATTAAGTTTATACACACATGCTTGATTTCCGTTATGACAACGCAGACAGGCCGGTCTGGCTTCATCACACTAGTCTTGGTCAGGTCACTGGTATGCGTTCCTGACGAAGTCACACTACTGTACCTTTTTCCTCTGTTCCTTACACCTGTCACAGCCTCCTCGGGACTTCTTGTGTGAGCGACGTGTGTTCATTGGATCGGGTAGCGCTGCAGGCGTGCTCGAATTGCATACTGCGATTCTCCAGTCGTAGAGCCTGACCAGTCGTATTCCCATAACGAGCGAACATTGTAGTGCTTTTCTACTCTATATACTGTTGGATGGTGGCTGTGCCGAATCAAATTAAGTTAGAACTTTATGCAACAATTTGTCCAGCACATAGTTCTACCAATGTCCTATTCTAGATTAGCGCATACTTTGGACGAATACGATTCGACAAGGAGTGAAATGACGAATGCGTTCTAAAGATGGGGAGCCTTGAAGAAATGCATGATGCCTGGACGCAAAGGATATTTGCACTGTATGGATGATCGATGTGTTTATGCTGTCTTGTGTAAGAGCAGCCTGTCCATTTTATATTGCTTTCGCCGCGTCGTCCAGTCGTCATGCACACATGATGTCTCTCCTATCCACGATCCTGAAAGCCATCAACCTGGTCGCATCGACCATCGAAATGACTTGCACAACCGCGCGAAACAACAGCGAATCGATGCGTGTCATCGTGGCAGTACATTCGCCAATGGCGGATCCGAAAGGACTAAGAGGCGACTCGTGCGGTGTTGGTTAATCATTCAATCTCACTAGTCGTATTGTCGTATACCCCACTATAGATGGCTTAGCTAAGCACGAAGGTCATTCTGTTCCTAGAAAGTCACTGTATTTGGAAAATGCATACTGATACACGATTGGAGATAGCTTGTTCTTGATTCGGCAGCTTCATCACCTATGTCATGGCTTACTTCCTTGGTCGTCGCAAGAGTTCGTAGTTCCCTGCTATCATGTCATGATGTCGATGGGTGCTGGATCGTGCTAGCGTCCAACCACGGTAATCGGATATTCATGATGAGACTGCTTGTTACTTATGCAACGTGCTTGAGATCCTGCTTTTCGTGATAAGAGGCACACTTTCCACTTTTGTCATCAACATGATATAAGGTATCATGGTTCATTGTATCCTGCTAGTTTATACAGACGCTGCTGCTAGGTCGTTATCTAATTATGTATGCATATTATGAAGTCATCAAGTCATAAACCCCATCAACCACAGCATCATCATCTTCGTTTTACCTCATCATCCAATCATCCCACCAACGCCACAATCCTCTCCGCTGCCCTCTCCGCCGCAATCACAATCGCCGCACTCGGATTACTCGTCGTCAAACCAGGAAAGATACTCGCGTCCACCACAAACAGATTCTCCATCCCATACACCCTCGTATCCGGATCAACAACACTCTGTCCACCACTTCTACCATCGTCAGTACCCAGCTTACAACTTCCTAACCAGTGATTGACGGGCGCATGCTCGGTTTGATCGACGTAGTCCTCGCTAGAAATGTCGCCGGCAGGTTGTAGGATTGTAAGATCAGTGATGTTGGCCAACGCGGCGCGCATGTCCGTGAGTCCTTGGATGATTGCCGCGCGGTCGGCGCTGTTGGACGAGATGGCCATGTAGCCTGCTTGCATGGTCAAGTTGGTGTTGATGGTGGTGCGTGCGCGTGTCCATTGGCCTAAACCGAGGTAGTTTGAGATTGTCATGACTGTGCCGTTTGGGTTGGGGACATTAAGAGAGGATGCGACGCGGGCAGTCCATTGCAGTTGTTTGTAGAAACCGTCAGTGCCGATGAGCGGTTCCCAGATCATTGGGTTAAGGTTGCTGCCAGTTTGCGTTAGAGGACCGGTACGATTAGTGAGATAAGCAGCAGCGTCAGTGGGGATGGGGTTAGAGTAGGCGGAAGTCCAGTCGTAGTTTACTACCGACGGGTGAGTGAAAACTATGTCGGTCTGTGGAGGGTGTTAGAGTGCGAGAAGTGAGATTTGGTGGGATTCTTGCTTACGTTGATGTTATCTGCTAGGTTGTAGCCGACGGGGAGGTTTATCCAGTCACTTTCGTTAATCATCAGGTCTCCTTCTGCCTCTTTGACGATCTCGAGTTGGTCTTGAGGTCCAATGCCCGATCGAAAGAGGAGCTTGGGCGTGCCGAATGCACCGGCAGAAATGATAACACCACCTTTTCCAGACAGAGATACTGTGCCGCTGTGACCGCCAACACCACCTGAGGTAATGCTGAGGCCAGTAGCCGTGCTGCCGTTCCGTAGGACTCGCTCGACAAGTGTGTTCGTCCACAGACTGAAGTTGGGTCTTTGTACGGCGTCTACCAAGTATGTAGCCATTGGTCCGCCTCTTTCTCCATGCTCATACATGAAAGTAGTGTTGCCAAAAACACGTCGTTGAGTCTTTTGATTAGGCATATCATTGGTGATCTCCTGCTCCCAGCCAGCTTGTCGAAGAGCGCCCTCGATAACGTGCGCACCTTCCTGCAAATACAGCTCACCATTGGTGCTTGGTACAGATGTACCTGGGATCTTTTCAAACACACGATCAGTCACATTTTGCATGTCATCAGAAGACCAGCCGATGCCCGATGGGAAGACATAATCCCAATCGATATCTGCTGGGCGCCACCATAAACCAGCATTGATGGCTGTACCTCCGCCAAGCACGCAACTTGCGATGCCACCAGTGACATCGGGGCAAAAAATATCAGCAGAGTAGTTACCAGTCCAGATTTCAGTGTACAAGGACATGACGTCGAAGGTGGTGAGGTTGCTGTTGGCCAGCCAATCAGGCTTCCAGTTTGAGTCGGCTAGGCCACCATATTCTGCTGTGGTCCAGCGACCTGATGAAGGTGGACCACGCTCGATCAGGAGTGTGCGTGCTCCAGAGGCAGCGAGGTTGGCGGCGACGGGTATACCGCCTGCACCGCTACCGACAATGATGTAGTCCCAGACAGACGCTTCAGCGGTAGCATTGTCAGGTGTTCTGGAAGAAATTAACGGAGCAGCAGTGATATGCTGTGCAGCTAGGAGTAATAGAGCTGTAAAGGTATATGTTCGAGACATGGTAATGAGATTTTGAGTTGAGATATGTGGACGGAAGTGAGGAGCACGATCGAGGTATTCTTATACTGTACGTAGTACAACGCTTCGAATCTTTCCTCATGCTTGTGACGTCAAATGACAGTTGGTGGTTTCACAAAAACGAGACGAGAATAGACGCTCTTTCTGTGCGTCCGCTGATCCAAAGCTTATTTTTCCTTGTGCTCGGAATAGCTACTTCGCATTCTATGGTGTCTGCGATCGGTAGGCAGTAGCATGGTGTACCATTGCCGTCGCCAAATGCCCAAATTCATGCTTCCTCCCTGACGATTGTGTGTCTGTAGGTCCGTGTACACGAGATTTGGAAGCTATCACAACGTCTCTTCAGTGATCAGCACTAAGGGGTGACTTGGCGTTACACAGGACATTTGTCAATAACCTGACCTACTTCCCCATCAAGAATGAGACCTTTGGACGACAGCATCGAGGACAGCGCAAAGACGAGCTCCCCAGTGGAGTTGCTACTGCTGAAAAGGATCTGGTTGGTGCGCGGAGAAGATGGTGTCATCATTGTCGACCAATGTCTCAAACCTTCTGCACGCAGTTCGTCATCCAGTACAACACATTGTCACTCAAGATTGAGCTTCTGCCTTCGTGGGCAGAACGAGACTTCTCTCTTACCATCGAGTATATCACAATCTGAGGATGTCTAAATCCAGAAACGAGGTACTATTTTCGTCCTCAACAACGACCAATGCCAAGGCCTCTTTTTGAGCTCGGCTTGCTCGGCTTCGGATCGGACTACATTTCAATTAAAGCTGTTTCTTGAACCACGATTTATTTCGATCTGTTTATGGATTAGATCTGCTCTGAAACCCCATGCTGCAAAGTCCAACGATAGGGACTCCGAGCACGAAGCCGCATGATAAACTCTTATCCAGTCGTCCCTTCCGGCCCTTCTCTGGCGCATGCGCGATTACCATGGGCGATGCGGCAGGTCTTGAGTGAATCATACGTCGTGCTGGGGCGTCGCGCTGAGGAACTGATCTAGAGCGTGCTGTAGTTCTTGCATTTCTAGGAGTATACAATGCGCTGTTTGACACGATATGTCACGTGATTACTAAATATCAAGCTGAAGAAGCAAATATATCGTCCTCACGCGAACACCCAAGGTCGACGGTCGACCCAACCTCCAGTACAGGACAAAGCCACCTGTGAAGGCGACAATCACATTAACCTGCATCTGCACCTCCCCGTTCACGCAGCATATGGCGAAATACAACTAAACGCAGTTGTCGCCGTAGCACCATCCCCAAAAGCGCTCATGAGCGCCGAAATTGCAGAATAACAGCCCATACCGCACACCACCAACGCACCAAGCATATAAATGATATTAGCGGTCGTCAACATCCACGTCTTCTTATACCCTCGGATCCACCTCTTCAGCCCGTTGTCGAGGCGTACGTACTTTCTGGTCGTCTCGTTGAAGTGCTCCTCGGGTAACATGGCGCCTTTTTTGATGTCGAAGCCGATTTTGAGAAGGGCGGGGAAAGCGTACGTGAAGTTGCCGATGCAGAAGGCGCCTGATGATGTTAGAACGTTGCAACGGTCGAGGTTTGAAGATGTTCAGAGGCAGAGATGCGGAATCAGGGATTGAACACATACCAACGAGGGAGGAAAGTAAACCCAAGTTAGGCACAGCGCCGCCAACGACGAACGCAAGTGCCCAGTAGCAAGGAACCATAAAACACCAAATCACCTTGCCCTTTTTGGTGGAAAGGGTTGGGAAGTGGAAAAGTTCGACAAATACATTGCTATTGGTCAGCGTCAGCAATGAACAAGCCCAAGAATTTGTATGGGCGTGCAAATACTTGTAGATGACTTTAATGCCAATGTTACCATAAAGTGCTGCTGCAATCAGACCGCCTGTTTCGTGTCAGTGCCTAGGTACGACTTCTTCTTGTTTTTGCTTGATGACATACCAATGATAGCCAGGATATTGCCAGCTGTTTGGGGAGCATAAGGGTTGATACTTTGAATAGCCGCGCTGTACGTGTACTGTCCTTGGAAAGAGTACTGGAAAATGCCAAAAAACTGTCGGATTCACCAAATCAGCGAAACTGGTTCCTGCAGCGCCGAAGCCAAAAGGCAACCAAAAAAACACCAAAACATACCATGTACACAAGATAGATGAAAATATCCGCACACAACATGCCCTAGATACGCCATTGTCAGCTCAAGATTAGATCAGAGGCAGAGGCGAGACAGTACCTTCCAGAAATCCCATGGATTCCGCATCTCGGCAAGCAAGTTGAAAAACAACATGGCGCCTCCATACGCATAGATGATGGTGTTGATGCCTTGGTATGTCCCAAGGAAACCTTCACCACCTGACGTGTAGCCGGAAGGCGGCTGGCCTGCGAATGTGCGGACGGGAATGGCGCTGTCGATTGTGCCGTCGGGAAAATTTGTCAATCCTGCGGGTATGTGGTTAGCCATTTTGTCAGACCAGCTGTTGTTGACGCCGAGAGATACTTACCATATGGAACTCCGCCTGATCCGAATGACGACAACATCACAGCGTAGTTGGGGTGAGACTCGGTGGCGGAGACGATGGCGGCCATTAGGGAGCTGTAGACGTTAGACAGATTCTCGAGTAAGCCGCAGGGCTGGATGATCATACCAGACAACGGTGGTCCAAACCTGTGGAACGTTAGCATTACGAAGTAAATATTTGTATCTTCTAGATATACTTACAGCAAAGTTGGCGAGCCAGCCGAAACGCTGCAGAGTTCTGATTTGGCCCAGCACCATCCCGATGATAGCGATGATGAGCAAGCAGACGATAAAGCAGAGACCGTTGCCATTCTATAGGAAGAGATCTTAGCATGAGAGGCCACAGGAAGGGAGCTCATAAATGATGCAGGAATCAGAAAGTAAGCATACCTTTCCATCCTCGCCAATAGACACTTGAGAGACGGAGCCTCCGAGACTAAGCACAAGCACGGCGACCAACATGAACATCTGCAGTGACTGCAGAACGTTGATGAAGTGTCGTACAGGTTGATTGTAGACGCGGAAGAAAGCCTGGCCGAAGTCGCGAATTGGATAGCGGTCGGAGTCGAGATGCATGTATGTTCCCCAGACATACCAGCCTGATAACGAGGCTAGGAATCCAAACTACCAAGTCTTGGTCAGCTTCCACATTCTCAATTTTTTAGAGATAGTGTCTTGAGGGAAAAAGCAGAAAGGGAAAACAGAAGGCGGAAACAGTACAGCAGTGTATAAAGCTACGCCGGGGCCGTAGCCTGTGTTGGAGAAAGCCCATCTGAGATGATCGTAAGTGTTATGCCTAAAAATAAAAGAAGAAGAAAAATCAGCCACTCACGGCGCGCCAGCAGGCCCCAAAATATCCGTCGTGATCAGAAAGAATATGGTGCCCCAACCAGCAGTCCTAGTAGCTCTGCTCGCAGTCCTCCATTCTTCGTCCGTGACAGTAGAGAAGTCATCGTGCTTCCTCGCAACGGCAGTGTTGCCATCACTACCCTCAGACTGGTATTTGTCTCCCTTCGAGAAGCGGTTTCTAATTACTCCTCCTAGGGAGAAGCCACCTTTACCTTCTGGTAACCTTCCTTCTTCATAGTGCTTCTCAGCAGCTCTTGTGATACTGGCATAGTGGAGGTACTCCTCGAATAGGACGGAAGGGTCGTTGTAGATCTGAGCAGCTTCGACGCTGAAGGATGTACCATTCTGGACGTCGAGCTGAGGGCCCTCGTCAAGTAGTTGCTGATGTGGGTTCTTCTTCTCTTGACGAGGGTCACCGCCATCGAGGGCGTAGTTGGCGAGGTTCTGGCTCGCCATGTTGTCAAAGTTTTGTGAAAGCTTGAGCAGAGCGCATGGCAGAGGAGAGGGGACATCGCCCTATGTATGCTGGGCAGGCGGGCATACCAAGCATGGCCCACACGGTATCTTCTATTGAAAGAAGCAATTATGGACACTGATAACACCGCACCTGCTCATTCGCTGTTTCCCATCCGTCAGAACCGCACCATTACCGGGTCATTTGGCGGCATCCACTTTGGCAGAGGACTTTTGCACAAAATAAATAATATTGATTCCTTATCTCGCGACATGCTACAGCCGAATCGTCATACTTGGCAATACCAAGGCGATATGTGCAAGGCAATGCAAGCCAAGCGATAACAAGCATCGTCCCTTTAGGAAGGTCATTCATGCTTGGTGCAAGGTAGAGAATGGCAACTTGGTTTACGATTACGCTGTCACAAGTAATATTCGGCTTTTGATACACGTCTATGCGCCAATTGCGATAAGATCTTTAAAATCTGGATGAAATACACGATAAGGACTTGGCAGGTTCAAGAGAGATAGTGTAGAGAGGTTGTGAGCATAACGAGGCAAAATATGTCTTTCTAGAGCACTGCACGAAACAAATGTCGACGCCTGTCTGACTCTTCACTTCCGCGAGACACGCAGGCAAGCAACATATCTGACCCGCAAACATTGCAAAGTGTCAGGTGATGGTGTTTTATGTTTTGATGCTTACAGCCTGAAGCCGGAAAAGACATGCATAAAGAGGCATCTTGCTGCCTGAGGAGTTTTCGTTTTTGAATTGAACCAGTCTGAACGCCATGTCACGTGATGTCCTAATGTACCCTTCGGAACAGTGTCGGAAGACGGCTAGGGCTACTCCTTCAGCATCCTCGCACAAACTCCTTCATGAACCCATGTATTCTCTTTTGTACTTTGACATTGATAACAACCTGAAGTAGCTCATTTTCGATGCAAACATGTCACTGAAGACCTGGAATGCATACCGAGGTCACGATCAAGTTATGCGAGCTAATAAAGCTTGGAAAACGCTTGGCCTTGGCGTATTCTTGCGCTCAAGGAAGGCATGAGCTGAAATCGGCGAAATATCTCATCTGTGTCGAGTTTGTCATTTGCTGGTCTAGCATCCATCACAATTGCATCTTTTATCTTATAGCCATTGCCTTAACCACTCGAATGCTTGCATTGTGTTGATGAGCTTACGGGCGTGCCGTTTGATGCTGAGTCTCAAGATCATCCTATCTAATGTAAAAGCGTAACAAATACGATTGTGCTTTACCACAGAAGGAAGCACCTACATAGGGTTCGTAGTTCGAGCGACACCTTCAAAATACAACGACGACGAAATGGACTCACTACCGGTATACAAAGAACAGGACAAAAAGATTCTCTCAATATTGTCTAGATTGACAAATACACGATGGCGAATTACACTACTAGCGGCAGTCATGATTGTGGGTGTATACTGTCTTTTACCCGTATCTATCATCTCAACTTCTGGTCTGAATGTGTCAGCATGGACTTCAAGCAATTGGCAGAAAGCAGACATCCTGCAACACGTTGATACACTAGTTGGCACATATGGACCCGGTAATGAACAAATCTCTATCAAATCATAGAGTTTTGATGTTGATAACATTTCCAGGACACGTATTCGGCGGAGCAAGCTTACCGTACGCCATGGTGAAACCAGTGGCAGACTCTTTATCTGGCAATCGAGGTGGTTTCCAGACCGATGACCCTTTCGTCACAGGCTTCTCCCACATGCACGACACAGGCACTGGCGGAGGTAGTAGTATGGGTAACTTTCCTCTCTGGCCAATGCCGCAATGTGCAGGAAATCGTCCCGAAGGCTGCGCGCCATTCGACAAACAGCAGCGTGCGAAATTGTGGAAGAGGAATAGTGTCATCCGAGGTGTGGGCTACTTCTCAATCGAGCTTGCAAACAATATTACTACTGAGATGACCTCGTCTGAGCATGCAGCATTGTATCGATTCAACTATCCAGATACTTCTCGCGATGATCCAGCTGCAGAAAGACAGATGTTTGTCCTAGCAGACTTGACAGATCTTTATGATTCGAGGGCTAATGGACGTATGACTGTCAACCTCACGACTGGCAGAATAACAGCAGAAGGGAATTATATGTCTAGCTTCGGCAATAGCGGTCGCTACAGAAGCTATGCCTGCATCGACTTCTCTGGAGCACCAATAGACAGTGCCGGTGTTTGGGAAGGCGATATCATTCATTCTTCAATCAACAACATCACAGTCGCCGGCTTCAATACCAACGCTGGTGCCTATGTTCAATTCTCTCGTCCAAACGACGTGAGTTCACTTCTTGCACGAGTTGGCCAAAGCTGGATCAGTCCCGAACGAGCCTGCGACCATGCTGAGCGCGAAATTCCGACCTTCGACTTCGCGTCTCTCGTACAAACACAATCATCGACATGGAAATCAAAACTCGACGTGATCAAAGTCGACCCGACCGGCGTGACTGATGATTTACAAGTCGCCTTCTGGTCTGGTCTCTACCGCAACTTCATCTCACCTCAGAATATGACTGGTGAAAACCCGCTGTGGAAAAGTGAAGAACCTTATTATGACAGTTTCTACTGCATTTGGGACAGCTTCCGTGCTCAGTTTCCCCTACTTACAATAATCGATCCATATCCACTCGAAGAGATGATTCGTTCTCTCATCGACACCTACGAACACACAGGCTACCTCCCTGATTGTCATATGCAGCTCGACAAAGGCGTTACTCAAGGAGGTTCGAACGCCGAAGTGGTCATAGCGGATTGGGCAGTCAAGATGGGACTTACTCCAGCTATCAACTGGACGAGAGCGTATACTGGGATGATCAAGGATGCAGAAGTCGAACCTATCTTTTCCGCGCTAACTGAAGGTCGGTCCCATGCCGAGATCTATAATGAATTAGGATTCATCCCGCACGATGATACACTGCGTGGCAACGGCCTGCGTGGTGCTGAGATCTCACGAACAGTCGAGTACGCATACGACGATTTCTGCATCGCCACCGTTGCACATCTCATGAACATAACACATTACACAACCCTGAACCCCTCAAACCTGACAGAAGAAACCCTACAAGCCGACTACAAAAAATACCTCGCTCGCTCGCACAACTACCGCAACCATTTCAACCCACACACCACCTCCTTCCTCCACAACAAAAACACAACCTTCACCGGCTTCCACCAACCCCGTCTCGCCAACGGAAAATTCATCTACCAAGACCCCGCTCTCGGCTCTCCCGCCGTCCCCGACACCAGCCATTTCTCCCAAGCAATCGCGACCTACGAAGGCTCAAGCTGGCAATACACACTCTACGCGCCGGGCGACAACGCCGATCTAATCACCCTCCTCGGCGGCAGCGACAACGAATTCGTGCGCAGGCTGGATTTCCTGCACGACCACGAACTCTTCGATATCGGTAACGAACCAGGCATGCACCACGTCTTCCAGTACCACTACGCCGGTCGACCAGGCAAGAGCAGTGC
>Ga0160427_10002382_pt1 | contig 11341 bp, 14 predicted proteins | sample SolpanmetagenomL_FD_108194 | JGI IMG/M metagenome (GOLD analysis project Ga0160427, IMG submission 108194) | Solar panel surface microbial communities from Lawrence Berkeley National Laboratory, California, USA - L | ecosystem: Engineered > Built environment > Solar panel > Unclassified ...
CGCCGTCCGCAGCGGGCACAAGGTCAGCAAGTCGACCACCGCCGCCGTGATCGCCCTCTGGCGCTGCTTGTGCCGGGAGAACAGCCGCACCGTGCTCAGCGCTCCCAGTTCCAGGCAGGTCAAGGCGATCATCTGGAAGGAACTCCGGAAGCGCCACGCGGACGCCCACCTGCCCGGCGAGATGTTCATCGACCCCGGTACCGGCTTCCGCTACCGCGACGCCGAGGTGTTCGGCTTCAGCACCGACGAGGCCGAAAAGATGGCCGGCATCTCCGGTGAAGACCTGATGTTCATCATCGACGAGGCGTCCGGCGTGGCCGAGGCGATCTTCGAAGCCATCGAAGGCAACATGGCCGGCGGGGCCAGCATCCTGCTGATCAGCAACCCGACCCAGACCAGCGGCACGTTCTACGAGGCCTTCACCACCAAGCGGCACCTGTGGCACACCATCCACATCAGCAGCGAAAGCACACCGAACGTGATCGAAGGCAGGACCATCATCCCCGGCCTCGCCACTCGCGCCTGGGTCGAAGAGAAGAAGGCCGATTGGGGAGAGGAGAGCCCACTCTTCCAGGTGCGTGTACGCGGGAACTTCCCGGATCAGGCAGAGAACAGCGTCATTGGCCTGGGCCTGATCGAGGCGGCCAGAGCCAGGTACAACAACGCACCGACCGTTCTCTCCGGCCCGTTCGACATGGGTGCAGACATCGCCCGCTACGGAGACGACACCACCGTGCTGCAGCCGTTGTTCGGGAAGCGTCCAGGTGTAGCCAGAACCTTCCGGAAGCAGGACAACGTGGAAGTGGCCGGACACATCATGGATTACGTGGCCGAGCTGCGGGAACAGGCTGGCTACCCGGTCAGTGCCGGGCCAGTCCGGGTCAAGGTCGACGACCTTGGCAACGGCGGTGGCGTTACCGATCACCTGAAGCACAGTGACCGGGCGAAGGCGCTCGGCATTGACGTGTACCCGGTGCTGGTCAGCGAGAACGCCACGGCCGATGGGTACCACCGCCTGCGCGATCAGCTGTGGTTTGCCATGCGTGACTGGCTGAAGGAAGGCGGGCAGCTCCCACCGGACAGCCACCTCGAAGGTGAGCTGGTGGCGCCGCTGTACACCTTCGACACACAGGGCCGAGTGAAGGTCGAGAGCAAAGACGAGCTGAAGAAGCGCCTGAAGCGCAGCCCTGACAGGGCGGATGCGCTGGGACTGGTGATTTACATGCCACCACCTGATCCGCCTCCCATGACCGTCACGACCGTCCGCCGCCGGAGTGTGGTCGAGTGAAGTTCAGCCTGAACAGCCTTGGCCTCACCGTCCCGCCCGAGCTGGCCGGCATGGGCATGGAACAGCTCGAACAGGGCGGCCTGCTGCTGGGCTTCCTGACCGGACTGCACGCCGCTCATGTCGTGACTTTCACGCGCCCCGGCCCGCTCGACATCCGACTGCCTGGCCTCTTCGCCCTGCAAGATCCGCTGCACGAACGGGAGCTGAACGAGTCCGGCCTGCGCTACCTCGGCTTCTGGCACTCGCACCCGGTCGGCACACCGAGCGAGTACAGCGACGAGGACCTCATCGACTGGCGCAGCGCCGCCCGCGAGATGTTCCCGCAGATGGAGCCCGTCCAGACGCACGTCTACTACCCAATCGTGACTGGCGATCGCCTGCGCGTCTGGGCGATGGCCCGTGACCTGACCCTGACCGAACTGCGACCCGAGGAGGTGATGCGGTGCTCGACCCCAACAGTCCCAATCTGGTCGAACTGACCTACGCCCTCGGCACGTTCAGCGGTCCGCTCACCGAGCGTGTCAGCGACTACCTCGCCGGGTATCAGCTCGGCCCCAGGTCAGCAGGCTTGCCGCTTCTCGGCCTGCCCCGGCTGCCGACGCCCGGTCAAGAAGGCGCCGAACTCGACGGCAGCGGCACGCTCTACTGGGTCGGGCCGATGGTGCCGCGCACGCACAAGCGCTACGCCGAGATGCAGACCGCCCTAATTAAGTCCTTCAACTCTCGCAACATCATCCTCGAGGGCGTCGAGTTCCTGGCCGATGGCGTGGGGGCTGACGAGGCCGACTGGTCCCTGGTCAGCGATCAGGACAGCGGTGACGAGACGAAGCCCCTGCCAAAAGAAGAGCAGGCGCTGCTCGACGAAGCTGAGGCGCTCATCACCGCCTGGTGGGACCAGCGCGATTTACCGACCACCATCCAGCAGCTGCTGGTATCGGCCATCGCGCACGGCCGCGCCCCACTGCGGCCCCGGATTCCACAGCGCTATAAGGACGCTACCGGGAAACTGAAGCCGATCATCGACCCTCTGAAGTCACTCGAACCGTTGCACCTGGTGCTGCCGGACGTGGGGCTCAGCGGGGTGTACACCGATCCCGAGAGCCTTGATCGGATCGGCGTCACGCAGGTGATCTACCGCACGGCGAGCGAGTACAAGACCGAGTGGGAAGTCACGCACATCGACGAGCAGGGCAAGACCCTGCTGACCGTTCTGAGCATCGGTGGGCAGGAGATCACCGACAGCAAAGCGTCCACCCCGATGGATCTGGGCGGGCGACTGTGGCTGTTCGAGCTGCGCTTCCCGCGCGGCGCTGTGACGCGCGACGTACTCAGCAACCAAGACGCACTGAACGTCGCGCAGACCTTGCTGAGCCGCAACACCCACTTCGCGGGGTTCGCCCAAATTTACGGCATCGGCATCGATCCCCCAACCACCGGTGGTACCGAGCCAACCACACTCTCAGACGGCACGGTGATCCCTGGTCAGCCAGAGCAGACGGTGCAAGCCGGGCCCGGTACCCAGAGCTTTTTCCAGCCGAGTGTGACCACCACCATCACGCGCAGCACTGGCCCGAACGAGCAGCCAGTTGAAATCGTTGAAGAGACGCCGTACCGGGGCGCCAGTTACAACAAGATCGACCCGGCCGACCCGAAAGCCATCCAGGCCAGCATTGACAGGGCCGAGAGCAACATTTACTCGGCGCTGAGGCAGCGCTTCGTGCTGATGGACGACAAGGCGACAGCCAGTGGAAGATCAAGGGAGGTAGCCACCGGGTCGTTCCTTCGAGCGACCGCCCGCTACGCCACGGCCGTCGAGCACCTGATCCGAGAGCTGATCGAATTCGCACTGGAGATCAGTGCGATGGTGCAGGGCCAGCCGGGCAAGTACCGGAGCCTGCGAGCCAGCGTCACCTGTAAACAGCAGGTCTTCGATCCCAGCCCCGAGGCCATCGCCGCCGGACTGTCCCTGATGCAGGCGAAGGTCTGGAGCCGTCAGCGTCTGCAGGGCGTGACCGGTGTGTCCGATCAGGCGGCAGAGGACGCTCGCATTGCCGACGAGAACGCGCCGCCTGAACCGGCGGTTGCACCGTCGCCTACAGAAGACCAGCAGGCCGCCACGACCACCTAACCGACACGGCTGGCACACCGGACTGGGAAACTTTCCCGCTCGGCTGGTAAGCCCGGCCCCGACTGCGCCTGCATTCGCGGGCGTCCACCTTCTGCCCGGACAGTGATCCGGCTTCAACCGCTGCCCGAGTCGGGCCGGGGGAGTTCAACCATGCGCAAGCACATCACCGTTTACCTGCACCTCGCCCTCGCCAAGTCCGTCGCCGAATACCTGGCCGCCCATGATGGGGACGCCACTGCAGCACTGAACGCCGCTCAGCGGGACGTCGTGCAGCGCGAGGGACAGAACAGCGGCGCCCGCGCCTTTCAGCGCGCCTACACCAAGTTGGTCGAGGCCCTGAAGCTGACCACCACACCTGAAGACGCCGACGCCGCTTCAGACGCTGCTCTGGCTGCCTACCGGACCCTCAGTGAGGCCGGAGTGACCAGCGAGCAGCTCACGGCCGCGCTCAAGAAGGCGGGCCTCGACCCGTCCAAAGTGGCGGAGCAGGTGGCCGAGCTGCGGACGCAGGCAGCGGCCGGCGCCGAGGGCGCGCAGCTCAAGCGTGAACTGGCCTACCGTGACGCGGCCGACGCGCTTGGGTACGACGCGGGTAGGCTCACGAAGATTCTTCGTGACGAACAGGGCCTGCCAGTGAAGCGCAGCGTCAAGGTGACGGGCGAGGACGGGCAGGAGAAAGAAGTCGAGACCTGGGGAATCCCCACGCTCGATGCAGCCGGCAAGGAAACCGCGTTCACGGCGCTGAATCAGCACCCGGACGTGAAGGGTTTCGAGGCCAGCCTGAAGAAGACCGAGACCCAGCAGCAGGAACAGCAGAACCCCAACCAGCAGCCGACGTTCACCTCGCCCAGCCTGCCGAATCAGCGGGCCAGCGAGTCGAACGTCGGCGGTGGCGTCAAGCTCAGCGGCACCCAGGCCCAGCAACTGACTGGCGGCGCAGGCAGCATCTGACTTCACAAGGAGCACCCCTATGACCCAGCACGCTCTCAGCCCCAACGCCGACATCGACGGCACCTCCAACCAGCGCAGCATCAACCTCGCCAACTACAAGGCTGCCGCCGACCTCGCGCCCTGCACCCCGGTATACATCGGCGCCGATTTCCGCGTATACCCGGCCACTGCCGGAACGAAGTTCGACGGCGTGAGCAGCCCCCGCCAGACCTACGCCGGCCAGCCGGTCACGGTGCTCGGCTTCGGTCAGCGCTTTCACGCCACTGAGACCGGAACGCTGGACGGCAGCAAGCTCTACGGCCTGGCCGCCACCGTGGGCGTGTTTGATGACGCGGCCACCACCAAGCTGTTCCGCGCCGTCGCACCCAACGGCCTCCAGATCATCGCGATGGGTCTCACCCTCGCCTGAGCCTGGCGCCGATCCCTTTCACCTTCGCCTGCCCGCATCAGGAGCACCCTATGACGAAACCCAGAATCATCGTTCCTCGGATGTCGGCCCGCCAGACCGGCGTGTACAGCATCCAGGATCTGCGCGCCAATTCGCTCTCCATCTACCAGTTCGGCCTGAACAACGCACTGGCCGTCGTCAGCCAGCAGCTGGCGGCCTACAACTACACCATGAACAGCGCGCTGGCGGCTTTGACCGAGACCACCACCGAGCGCACCGAGGCCTCGCCCAGCACCATCAACCGCCGCATGCGGCAGGTTGACGAGTTCGGCCTGACCAACACCCAGAAGGCGGGTAAGAACTACGGGCGCGGCTTCCCGCTCGACCGTTATCAGGACGCCACCGGCTGGACCGAAGACTTCATGGCGGCGGCCAGCATCGGCGACATGGTCACGATGATCGACAGCTTCCAGCTGGCCCACACCAACGAGGTACGCTTCGCCCTCGCGGCGGCGCTCTACACGCCGATCCAGCGCGTGCTGCGCGAGTACGTCGATCCGGCCATCGGGTACCAAACGCTGACCAATCAGTTCGTGATGCCGCTTTACAGCGGTGACGGTGAGATCCCGAGCGTGGGTCCGAGCGGGCAGGCGTTCGACGGGACGCACAACCACTACACGGCCGTGGACAACCTTACGGCGAGCGACCTCGACACGTTGGCGAACAACGTTGGGGAGCACACCGCTGGGAACAAGATCGTGATCTACATCAACCAGGTCGACGCGGCGAAGTTCCGGGCGATGGCGAACTTCGTGGCCGCCACCGTGGCGACCGTGATCAACCCGACCACTGGCGCGACCACCACCGAGAATCTCGACAACTCGCGTACCGATGACAAGTTCCTCGGCTACACCGCCGGCGGCTACCCGGTGTACATCAAGCCCTGGGCCATCCAGAACTACGCGCTGTGCCTGAACCTGAACGGGGCGAAGGTCATCAAGCGGCGTATCAGCAAGATCCCGATGCTTCAGGGTCTGCGCATCAAGGGAGTAAACGGAACCGTGAATCTCTTCGCACAGTACATGGAAGATTCCTTCGGGTTCGGCGTGAGCAACCGCGCTGGTGGCGCGGTGCTGTACTTCGGACCGCGTCCGAACGGGGCCACTTCCCCCACTTACGTCGCGCCCACCTTCGATACCACGGGAACGCTGTGAGCGTCTTCTGGCAGGACGGTGGCTTCGTCAACCAGTTGGGGCAGCCGGTCAACGAGGACGGCACTCTGCTCAACCAGGCCAAGCCCGCAGTGGTCGACACGGTCACCCGCGCCGAGTACGACCGCGTGGTGCAGGACAGTCAGACCCAGGCGCTGCAGCTGGCCGAGGTCACGACCGAGCGCAACGAGGCGTTAGGCCGTGAGCAGGGCAAGAGCGAGGAAGCTGGGCGGCTTACCGAGGTGCGCGACCTGCTCACCAGCCAGCTCGGCGAGGTCAAGGCCGACCTCGAGAAGAAGACCGCCGAGTGGCAGACCGAGCGTGACGATCTGAAGCAGCAACTGCAGACCATGACCGAGTACCGCGACGCTGCAGCAACTGATGCGAACGCCTTCCGGACTCAGATCAGCGACCTGCAGGCGCAGCTGGCGACAGCACAGGCGGCCACCTCCGACCCTGAGACGCCTGCGCCCGGTGACACCGATCAGCGCACCAAAGCTGAGCTGAAGACCGCGCTCGACGGCAAGGGCGTGACCTACTCTCCGAACCTGAACCGTGACGGGCTGCTGGCTCTGGCTGCTGAGCACGGGGTCTGAGCACACCCTGAACGAGGTGAATTATGCAGACCCCAGAGCAGCTCACCGAGACGCTGAGCCTCGACTACCGCCCTGCTGATCTGGGCGATACGCCCAGCCAGTTCACGCTTCGGTTGGCCTCCATCGTCACGGCCGCTTTGGCCCGACCGGTGACGGTGACCGATGCTCAGCGCGAGGCCGGGGCACGCTACATCCTGATCGGTGCGCAGATCCGGCAAGTGCTTCGGCAAGCCGAGGAACAGAAGTCGGCGTCGGGCGCGAGTCAACGTCAGGACCTCGCCACGAAGCTTGATCACCTGCGGATCGAGCAGGCCGGGCTGCTGAGGACGTCCAGTCTCACGCCCGTCACGACGGCGCGCGCCCAAAGCGTGGCGGTCAGCGTCGAAATGGGGTTCTGATGCCTGATCTCTCGCAGGAGATGACGTCCGATCAGCTCCAGTTCCGGGCTGGCCTGGTCAGTGGCGGCGGGTTCTTCTACCCACACAAGCTGACCTGGAGCGACGGCGTGACGCGGCAGTTCGTGGTGATCGATCCCTCGGCCGGTAAGAAGGCCGGGAACATCGTGCTCACTCCGGAAAAGGCCGCGCTGCGCACCGTCGAGTTCCACCCGGACAGTCAGGCCCCGGCCATCGGCAGCACCGTGGCCTGGGAGGGCGGCATGCTGCACCTGGGCTTCCCAACCGACGTGGACGACCTGAGCGGGCAGGCGCTGTATGCCTGCTGCCAGGTCGACGCCCGGTACTTCCCGCAACCGATCGTGCTGGCCGACGGCACACAGTGGCTCGGCCAGATCGAGGCGCTCAGCGCTCGGCCCGGGCAGATCGAAAGCGGGAACGACCTGGTCAGCATCCCCGGCAACAGTCACCGCCTCAGCCTGCCACCCGGCGCGCTGCTCAACCCCGGTGACGAGGTAAAGACCTCGAACGGCGACCGCTACAACGTGGTGCCACCGGTGCAGCGTGGGGTGCTGGGCGACGTGCTGGGCCTGAGCTGGCAGGGGCCGCCCCAGATCGGGGTCGATCCCACGCCAGACCCTGTGCCGGTGCCTGGTGATCCGGTGGAAACACCGGGCAGTCCTGGGGATCCGTTCTGGCATGAGCCTCACACGCTGTGATCGAGCTGAGCAGTACCGGCAGCATCGACATGATGCTGGCCAGCCTCGACCGCCTGAATCCGCAGGTGGTCAGCCAGCGGCTGAACGCGGTCTGGGCGAAAGAGGCCGAGAAGAACCTGAAAGCCGCTTACCAGGACGGCCCAGGCGGGCGCTACTACACCAGCCGCACCGGCGGGACGCGCGCCAGCATCCGAGCCTCGGTCACGCCCAATGGGGCTGAGTTGAGCGTGTCCGGGCCGGGTGTGCGGGCCAACGAGTATGGCGCGGTCATCAAGGCCGCCCCGGGGCGCTGGCTGACCTTCCGGCTCTACAACCCGACCGACACGTCGGAACGCACTGGTAATTGGGTGCGCGTCCGGCAGGTGACCTTGAAGGCCAAACACGCGGTGCGTGACAGCGGCGACGAGGCCACTAGAGCATTGCGAATCCACCTGCAGGAGGTGCTGCGAACTTGAAAGACGCCCGCGTGATCCTGGCGCTGCTGTATCAGCACGTGCAGAAAGAGGCCGGTATTCCAGGCCTCTTACCCCGCCCACTGCTGGCGCGCGAGGTGGTGGCTGGCAGCAGCGAGTTCACCGTGACCGGTGTGCGAACCGACCAGGGTGGCGGCATGGGTGCGGGGGGGCTGATCGTGCGGCGTATCTACAGCGGCTATGTCGCGGTGCACTACGCCCACGACACCAACCCTGGCGACCTGACGCCCGACGAAGCGGCTCTGAACGCAGCGTTAGAGGGCTTCCGGCTGAACCCGGCGGTTCAGGTGCCCGGCTTGATCGCGTTTGGTGGCTTTGACACCGACTTCCGTTTAAACGAACTGCCCAGGGACGTGCAGCAACCCGAGGTGCTGAGCATGTTCACCAGTTGGGATTTGACCCTCGACCTCGAAACAGGAGTGAAACCATGACCCAAGTACAGGAACCCGCGCCCGAGCAGCAGCCCGAGGCGCACAGCCATTGGCGCTACACCGGGCAGACCGATGGCACCGTGATGCTGCACGGCGTACCGATCGCCAACGTCACTGAAGGCGAGACCCTCGCCGCCGAAGACGAGGTGCAGGCCGAGAAGCTGCTGAGAAGCGGCCACTTCGAGCAGGTCGACGGGCCGGAGGTCAAGGTCCCGACCCCTCAGCCTGTCACCGAGCCCGAGGTGCTGAACACCCCGGCCGACACCCTGGTGTTCGACCACACCCCGGCCCAGCCCGCCACTGGAGGCACTGAATGACCGCACCTGTCTTTACCGCTGGCGCTGCACCCCTGAACGACGGGCGCCTCGACTTCCTCGCGCTCGGGTTACAGACTCAGCCGGGTACGGCCGTCGTGCCTACCCGTTTCCTGCGCCTGACCGGGATCACCGGTGTGAACCCGGACCAGCTCGAGCGCGTGGACACCTACCTGGCAGGATCGCGCTTCGAGGGGCCAGCCCAGTACGCGGGCAGCGACCTCAAGATGACCTGGACTGGCGAGCTGTCCAGCGCCGACCTCGACTTCCTGCTGGCCGCGATGTACAACGCGCCCGTGGCCGGGGTCATTACCCCCGGCGGTTCGACCCAGTGGGCGCCGTACTTCCCGAGCCCCTGCGTGTGCGGACAGGCGTTCGTGGCGACGGCCGGCACGCTCGAGTTCATGGACCTGCAGATTATGGATCTGATCATCACGGTGCCGGTCGACCGCACGAAGAACGCGACCTTCTCGGCCAGCGTGCAGGCGGCCAGCGGCACCTTCCACCCGCTGACTGAGACGGCCTTCGTCCCGGTAACGCCTGTGTTCCCGGCGTACATGCAGACGCTGAGCATCCTCAATCAGAAGCTCACGTTGGGTACTGGTGGGACGGCCGTGGATCTGGTCTCGGATTCCGATGTCACGGTGCACTTCATGAACCCGATGGACCCGCTGCCCGCTTCGGGCGAGTTCATTCCCGGCTTCGCGCCCAGCACCAACCCGATCGGCGTCGAGGTCACGGCGAGCTTCAACGGTACTCAGCAGACCCTGCTGGCCGCTAAGAAGAGCAAGGTGTTCTTGGATCTGAGCTGGACGCTCGGCACCAAGAAGGTGCCGATGCACGTGCAGTCCACGGCTTACGAGCTGCCGGTTGGCCCTGGCCGCGTGGTCACTCGCGCGACCCTTCGTGCGCGCAGCCGTACTCCTGGTGAGGCCCCCTTCACCATAACGACTGCAGCTTGATCTGACCCTTCGCCCGCGCCCTGGGGAGAGTGGCCCGCCGAATCCCGGCGCTCCCCCAGGTTTTCGGCTGCGCCGCGCGGGCCGCAGCCACCAACACAGAGGTTCAGAACATGGCGAGCACCACCGCACAGTTTTTCAAGCAGCGCAATCGCAAGACCGTCTACCTGAAGGAAACGCTCGATCCTGAGGGCAACGTCATCGCGGTGCCGTGCGAGCCGGGCGACGAGGGGGCGCAGGCCTTCGAGATCGCCCGGGTGAACGGCGACCAGATCGGCCGCGAGTCCATGCAGGCCCTGCTGGGCGATGACGAGTACGTGCGCTTCGCCAACTGGTACACCGGACAGTCGGCCATCGATCTTGCGAAAGCAAAGGCTGACACAGTCAAACCGAGCGATCCCATCCCCTGGTCGGACGCGCCCCCAGAGAAGTCGGAGGCCTACAACGCGCACATGCTGGCCCTGACGAAGGTCATGCGGCACGCGGTGCTGCGCAGCGGCATGAAAGAGCCGAGGTACGCCGAGGTGGGCGATGATCTCGGCCCGTTCGAGCGCCCGCTGCATGACGCGATCCGCACCTTCGGTCGGACGCTGGTGACGACAGAAAAAAAATCTTAGAGGCCCAGCTGAGAGACGGCCTGCTCTGGCACGGGATGAGTAAGGGCCGGTACCCGAGTCTGGGCCAGTTGATGACAGAACCAATCGACTAGATCTGCTTTCAAGTCGCCCTCTGGACATATGCCCAGGGGCGTGAGAACTACCGCGAGGCTTACGAGACGGCCCAGCGAGCCAAGGACACCTGACTGCCCTGAAGGGAGGCGAACATGGAAGGCCAACAGACCGTCAACTACACGCTCAGCGCGCACACCACCGGCCTCCAGGACCTGGCCATGTTTCGCTCGGAACTTCAGGGCCTCAAGGAGATTCAGGGCAGCTTCCGGGCTGACATCGGTTTCGGTGCTCAGCAGCGCGAGAGTATCAAGGCGACCCGCATCGACCTGAGTGGCGTCGAGTTCCAGATCCTCGGCCTGACCGACGCGATTAAGGTGCTCGACACCACCATGGGCAAGCTGGGTCAGAGCAGCACCGGTGCAGGCCAGAAGACCCGGCAGGCGTTCCAGGGCGTAGACCCGACCATCGCCGATGTGGTGCGTTCGGTGCGCACCCTGCTGACCGAGTTTCAGAACGGCGGTATCAGTGCCTCCGAGTTCGGCGTGCAGATGGCGAAGGCGAAGGCCCAACTGGTGCAGATGCGCACCGAGAACAGCCTCGGTACCCGTGAGCTGCAGGCGGTCTCGGCAGCGCTGAACATCGTCTCGAAGGCGTATGGCGAGGCGAACATCGCCAGCAGCCCCTACCTCGCAGGCTTAGACCCTATCCGGAAGATTTTCTGAGTGGTGCGACGGGAGCGAGTTTGCGCCAGATGATCAGGCAAGCGGTCAACTCGATGAATCCCAGATACAGGTCTTGACGCTTCTCCCAACGGGTC
>Ga0160427_10002383_pt1 | contig 11330 bp, 8 predicted proteins | sample SolpanmetagenomL_FD_108194 | JGI IMG/M metagenome (GOLD analysis project Ga0160427, IMG submission 108194) | Solar panel surface microbial communities from Lawrence Berkeley National Laboratory, California, USA - L | ecosystem: Engineered > Built environment > Solar panel > Unclassified ...
CACATGTATTTCGTTTCCGTCTCTGAGGACTATTGTCAAATCACAAAAGGTCGAGCTGATCCACAGGCTTTCAAGTCGTTAGCTGGATCTTGAATTCTTGCTTCCGAGTTGGATCTTACTATCTGAGATGGTTGTTAACCGTAGTGGTAGGAGTCTGTGCAAGATCGATTCTGGCTTCTGGCGCTGCTAGGTTTGGGACAAGCTTGCCCAAGCCCAGACTGAAGACCAGAGGTGACCACGCAGGCACGAGGGCGGTTTTGGGACCCTTTGCGTGCTCTCGCCATACTTTGTCGACTCTTGATAGTAGTTTAAGGTTGGATCTGCCCATCTTGTCCATCTTAGTAGACTCGCGGATGAGTTTGTTGGCGAAGCAGCGTACTGTACTACGTTTAAGAATGTGATGGGAGGAGCAAGAAGATCCATTGAAGAGCTTGGCAGGTTAGCTCTTGTTTCACAAATTTCACGACTTGTCCGCAATGGCTGTGCACGCGTTGGTCTTGCTTCACTATAATCATGTTGCCTTCTCGCCGGATACGCTGCTATTGTGGTAGGGAGAAAAAGCTCTGAATCAAGCTTTGGGTTTGTATTCTGCTGCGGGAAGTGGTATGTAGAGGAAGCTCAAGGTCTGTTGACGAATGCTCTCGTCTGGTACTTTATTCAAGACAGGTCTCACTCAGTTCGCTCGTACATGCGAGCACAAGTCGCTAAGATCCATCTGCACCAGGAAAAGCTCAAACCGACCAACGAAGATGTTCAGGGTCACTCCTTAACAGATCGACCGCAAGTCGAGGGTACTTATCGAATATAGCAGTAATTGCGCATCTTCGAAGCTCAACCAGATTCGCCCCAATCAAGTTCGCCCAGTGGGTGCGCATGGCCCGAAGAAATCCAGGAAGCAAGGACGAACATTCATCATCAGGCATGCCATAGAATACTGCAGCAATATTGAAGATTCGCTCCACAATGAAGTCGGCTGGATAGTTTTTGTTTTCGAAGAGGTGAGCAAGACGGCGGTCGAACGTTCGGGAAACATCATCTGCGAGTTGAGGAAGATCGTACTTTAAGGTAACCTTGTGCAATTTCATCAATCCGAGGGTAAAACTGTGGTCAGGAATTACAGCTCGATGCCATTCCCGTAACCCGTACCCATAGAGATGCATCACTACGCCAATTACGGCTATAGATTCATCCTCTGGAAAGGAGATTCGGTTCTCTATCGCCTCCTGGAACAAGTTGCGGTGTTAGTTCGGAATTGGAGCAAGGTCGACAAGCTGCTTACTTTGCATGGTTCAGAACAAGCAGCTGCGAAGAAGGCACATCGGGAAACTACGTTCTTGTGCACCTTGAGTTCTTGTCCACACTCGAGGGTTAAAGTTAGGTCGCAGAAGTTTGATGTGATCCATAACCTTCAAACTGTTAGCGAGAGGTACAGCTTGAGTGCAATCTAAGGTGGTAGTCACTGTTTGAGATGCTCTGCCTGAGTGAGCTGCACTGCATATGCACTTTGACGGAATACTGGTCGGTCTGATGCTGCACGAAGTTTCCCCGACGCTCTGTCACAGACCAACGGCGACCATGCCAGTACCGTGGCGTCTGCAGTAGGTAATGTAGCTTCAAGACTTTGACTTCCAGTCGGTGTAGTTGGTGCGGCTTCAGCACTTGGTTTCCCAGTTGGTGTGCTTGGTGTATCTGTCATTTTGTTCGATGTCGTGTGCGCCGATGAAAAGAACGTGGTAAGAAGACGAAGGAGGATGCAAGAATGTGCCATCATGATGAGGTATATGAAGAAGTGAAATGATCAATTTGAAGGCTGGAGAGTGGAAAAGACAGAGGCGGGATCAAAGAGCGTGAAAGCTTGGCAATTTTTGGCTCTTTCTTATTTCTTGTTTCAGATTGGTGTCCTTACCTTACTCCACTCAATCCAGGTGTCTTGTGGCCCGACTTCACATTGTGCTTTTCATAGGAAGAAACAAAGCACGATAGCTACTTGGCATATGACTCAAAGTGCTTTCGAACGACTTTGCTGCAATGCAGACGCAACTCCGAAGGACCGCTTGTCGTTTGCTCTTTCCAATTCCTGGCATGGCACGATCAACCGCCAAGAGAATACCACAGACTGCTGACTGCTCAATTGAAGCTGTGTGCTCCTTCGCCAGTGGATCATCTCAGCATGGTAGGAGGATATCCTACCTCCATATCTTGACATTACCTACTTCACTATATCCTCCTCGCCGTACTCGCCCTTATCGCCGCCCGCACCCTTCCATCTCCGTTCAACAGGCCCACTTTCACAACCAGCAGCCTCTTCCATCCACCATACACCACACCACCACCAGCGTGCTTCGCCACCAGCCTCACAGCCGCAACCTCCGCATACGTGACCCATGACCGCTTTGCTCGACCACGGTGGCTAAGTCTACGAATTTTCGACACCTACCGTCGACATCACAACGATGCGACGCACGCCGGCTTGTTCTAGGACTTCGCTGACCTTGGCGCAGGAGTCAGCTACGAAGCGAGGGACGTGGTGAGACTTGAGCCGCGAAAGGTTCCTCTAACTTGCGGGCAATCTTTCATGAGCGCGGGACATCGGCAAGGCCAGAGCGAGATACAGAGGCCGGGATACCATATCTTAAATGCAGACTATGGGTCTGCAGTCACGGAACCGTTGAGACCGATCGGTATACTACTGATTGGTTGGCTGGCGTGACCATTAATCCCGTTGGTAGCAGCCTGAGAGGCTCCTGGGGTAGTCCAAGCCTTTGGTGACTTCAGATTCAGCCGCGCGGCAGTGCCGTCCGTTTTCTCAGCGAGGTCGTTAACTTTATCAATCTCGAAACCGGCGATTGCTTTGTAAGCTCCACCAATGTTCTCCAGCTCGTCCTGCGGAATGATATCGTTGATGTGTTTGAAGCCGTTGGGTGCTCTTTCGTAGACAACTTGCATCACATGATCTGGACCATTGCCACGGTTTGCCATGACGATCTTTGATGTCGCAGAAAGTCGTTCATTCTGGTACTGCTCCAAGGCCGCTGGCATGTCCGTGATGTCAGCACAGGCCGAGAGACACCTCGCCAGGCATGCGGAATCCAAGATCGCCTGGGAAGCACCGTTACTGCCAATCGGATACATGGGATGAGCCGCATCACCAAGCAGTGTCAACCTGCCAAAGGTCCACTGCTCGACTGGGTCTCGGTCACACATTGGGAACTCGTAGACCTTCTCCGTCTTCGCAATCAGTTCTGGGACATTCAGGAAACCAAAGGTCCATTTCTCGAATGCACCAGCAAACTTCTCCTTGGGCACAGACATAGTCCAATCCGTCTTCTCGGGAGGAGTGGTATCAGGATCGTTCTCATCCCTGACACGCAACTCGGCGATCCAGTTGACGAGCGATTTGGAGTCGGCGACAGGTGCTATAGGATAGGCAATGAACTTCTGGTTTGCATGACCTGACCAAACCATGCTCGCGGACGTCAAAAAGGGCTCTCGCTCTAGGCATCCTCGCCATAATATCCTGCCGGAGAAATGGGGTGGACCTTCTTTGGGATATAATATACTTCGCACTTTGGAGTTGATCCCATCCGCCGCAATGACAATGTCTGCTTCGACTTCGGGCGTGCTAGCCTTTTCTTGTGCTCGTCTTTGGACGAAGTGAAGTTTGACCTTCTCTCTCGTGGCGTCGAGGTTGTCGAAACTCTCCAAAGAATGATTCAGATGGATTTTGTCCTCGCCCAATCGTTCCTTGACTGCTTCAAAAAGCAGCATCTGGAGGTGGCCACGGTGAATACTGAACTGAGGCACTTTGTACCCGGCGTGTTTGCCTCGCAGCTCGCTTATTATTGGATTGCCGTACTGATCGTAGTAATTAAGCTCTCTTGTTTCGACGCCTGTACTCGTCAAAGCCGGCAGCAGACCTAGGTTCCGTAACACAAGTACTGCTGATGGCTGGACATTGATGCCAACACCCAGCGATGTCAATTTGCTTGCAGCTTCAAACAGCCTGAAGTCCCGGAATCCATGTGCATGAAGCTGGAGTGCGGTAAACAGTCCGCCTACACCAGCGCCCACGATCACTATGCAAGCGTTGGTAGCTATGTCGGTCGATGAAGTGGAGCTGAATATGCAAAAGTAATAAAACTGCACAATTCAACAAGATTCTGGAGCGGAGACAGAATTTCTCGTCTGACTGATTTTGATGTAGGGATGTTATTGCTAGGATTGTGGTGTGCGAATGCAATAATAAATGTGCATGTAATTAAGGCTAAGTACTACAGTAGTAGTATATGTCTGGGCAGTATGTCCCACGACTCCACGAAATGACCGATATCGGGCGGGGACGTCAATTGACGTTTGCCATTTCAGTGACTTCTACACTCCTCCGGAAGTATCTGACTATTCAAAGGCGATAATGAGATACTTTTCAGTGCGTACGGAGGCTCAGCGAGTACAATATGCATCCACCACTTCGCTACTCTCCCTTGAATAGAAAGCGCTATACTGAGACTTGAAATCAATCTCTTTTAGGCTGTCTTCCAAACTTCACTTTTAATCATATCCAAATCGGCCTGTCAACTCAGATTGACAACTTCAGAACCGGATACTCTTGTCCATTCTCAATTCTGTTGTCAGATGATATGCAAGCGACCTCCGCACAGCTGTCAAAGTAGGCCTTCATCCGCTGCTATATGGTTGCACCCTTTCATTCCACTGGAGCAGTGTAATCTCGATGCCGTCCGTTATGAGCAGGCTTACTGCGAGTTACGGATGGTCACGGAAGATCTCGCGCCACATGTCTTTCTTCTTCTCGCTCTCCGTCAGCGGCGACTAATGTGATCGTATGATCCTGACGAAGTTATAGATGAGTGGTGACTCCTCCGTATTAGGACGGCGATAGATGTGATTAGCAATGAACTGGCAGTAATCGACGTCTCTCCAACTAGATGGTTGAAGCATCTCGACCGCATACCTGAACATATGAGTGAACAACTTGGCAGCGCTCTCAGCAGTTCAGGCAGGTGGTACTTTAGCGCGAGGCTGTACAAGTCTGCAACATCAGGCACGTCTTGACGTCCAAGTCGCGCAACCTGACGCCACCACTCATCTAAGGGGAAGCCATATAGATACATCAGAACACCGATCATGGCTTCAGGCTCATCTTCTGGAAAGCTGATGAGGTTCTCTCTCGCTTCCTAAAACACGATCAGTATGTCAAGATACATGATTGGAAAGCAGAGAACGAACCCTGAATGAACCAGAACCTCAGCACGAAAGAACGCACATCGACTCACTACACTCTTGTGAACATCCAAATGACGGGAGTCACAGAGTAACACAGTCAAGTCCGAGAAGTCGCCAGACTTCCATAAACTGTCCAATCATTCGTCAACAAAAGCGAGGAGTCTTAACGGCCCAGATAGGCTTACTACTGGAGATGCTCGTCGAGAGGAACTTTGACAGGAACAGCGGAATCACTACTCTCCAGGTCGGCAGATGGAGATTCAACATTTTCTCCCGGAGCGGCAGGATGAGTGGTCATGGACTTCGTGGGTGGTGTTGGATCCATGGTGGTCGCGCTTCGAGCAAAAGCTGTGTTCTGTGTTAAGTCGAGGAGAACTCTTTGGATTGCGGAAGAGAAGCAGGGCGGTTAATAATACTTGTCTCACGATCTCCATGAGATGTGGCAGATAATGCTTTCTGCATCTTGATTGCAATAATGATATTCTTCATCGAAGCTTCACAACGTGATGAGCACCAGGTCGAATCAACTTTGGAGGACTGCAGGGTGGAAAAACCATTCACGTCTAGCCGTATCCATCATGTCTTTATCATAAGATTTCGTTTACGTTACTGGGTTACTCGTATTGTCATATTTCACTGGGGATGCTGCTATTATCAAACGCTGTTATCTTGCTGGAACCTTATTGACCAATGTTATCGACTTTTTCTTCGTGACCTGCACAAGTTGAGTACAATACGATCCTTGTCTCGGCGGTTGCCGCAGCCGGACAGTTCCTGCTGGTGTTTGACCTTTGTGGTACTACCGCAGAACGTGCTTCGGATATGAATCTCAATCAACAATAGAGGTGAAACGAAGAATCAGATCAGTTGATTCTTTTCGTGATGAAATTAAGGTGTGAGGTACGATGTGAAACAAGCTTGAAACGCAAAACGCCAAGAACAATAGAGCTCCACTATCACATGTTTAGATTAGGCGGAACTTTAGCACCAAATCTTGCTTTCACTTCTAGCTTGTACAACTCAATCATTTGTCGCCAGATCTCAACCTTGCCATCCATGCGCATGACTTTTCTTCACCTTCTCTTCAGCTTATCCTGATTTCCAGTAACCCGCGCGAGTCTTCTAAGTTTGGCGCATGGGTGGACTGTTATCAACCAGTCAAAATAATATTATCCAAATGTCACGACCAGGATCTCCAGGAGAGAACGAATCTGCACGGTCACAGTCATCAGATGTGCCATCTCCAGTATCGAAGCCAGTAGAGGCACCAACACCAAATATGGATGCTATGAGAGCTTACGTGCGGAGGTAAGCAGGAAGTATCTTACCAGCCCTGAAAATTCTGGCTAACCCAATTGCAGTTACTGGGGCAAAACCGAATTCGTCGATGTTGAAGTTCACGCCGCAAATGGCAAAATCTTTCACTTGCACCGACTAGTTCTGGCACAGTCAGAGTTTTTCCGTTTGGCATTTTCCCGTAATTTCCACGTGAGCTCTTAATAGTACCTATGGTTCAAACGCTAGCTAACCTTTCTCAGGAGGCAGAGACTCGTAAAATCAGTCTTCCAGAGGATGATCCAATCGCTGTCGAGATTATGCTTCTACATCTGTACGGATTCGGATGGCAGACATGTATAAAAACTGTTACCGGCTTTGACCAGGCAGTTTGTCTCGAAGTTTGTCTCGTTGCCGACAAATACGATCTGGAGTCACTTCAGAAGGTGGCCAGCAAGGAATTCAGCTGGTACATTCCTAAACTGCTCAGGGCAGACAAAAAACCACTCCTGTGGAGCTTGTTAGCCAGACTCTACTCCGGACCTGAGAAGCTTATGGTCAGAAGCAGAGCTCTTACTATGCTGCACGAACATTCGGATAAAATTCTGGGCGACCCAAGCAGTGCGAGAGAGCTGTTCACTAGCTGTCCTGAGGTCGCTGCAGAGCTCATCATGCATGCGGGACTTGGTAAAGGAAAGAAGAAAGCGGATGCCAAGCCAAAGTCTGTGGTCCCTCAGAAGAGAGTTGCTGAAGAGCAATGATTTGGGAGTGTCAGGGTGAACGCTTTGCAGCTGGCGAGGAGATTGTCATTGCAGTTGTGCAGCTGTCTACATGGGTTTGATTACTGTTATTCTTAGAGACCTCTGTCAGGAAAACTGGTTTCTGATCTAAGTAATCTAAGTCTGAAAGCTGAAACGGATCTGAGACGACCCCACTACCCATTACCCCACTTCGGCCAGATGACAAGGACCTCAAAACACCTTCTTTTTCAACATCACGACTTTCTCTCGATTTCTAGCCTCAGTTGCCACTCAAGGATATCGGCCTCCCTTCTCGATTACAAATGTCACACATCATCGAACAAGCGTTGACGGTCAAAGAAGACGGGACAACCAAGCTCACGCCAATGACACTGAGCGGCCATGTCAAGCAGTAAGCCAGTGGTTTCCCGGATACAAGACGGTAGCTGATAAGTTGTTAGTCAGTGGTACAGTTCTCGGTTCTCTGACATTACCATCCGCATTCGAGGCAAAGACCTACGACTTCACAAGGTCATTCTAGCTCGACACGCCTTCTTCAACGACATCCTGGAACGAACAAAGTCCACAGAATTTCAAGCTTCTGTTGCGATGGACACCGATGGCTCCGTTGAGTACTTCCGAGAAGACCCCATTGCTCTGGAGTTCGCCTTCATGTTCTTATACGGATATACCTACATGGAGTGTTATGCCGCTTTGTCAGACAGGCTGGACTTCTTGGTCCTTCGAGAAATCTTCGAAATAGCGAACAAGTACGACTTCCTGGATCTGAAACGCGTAGCTGCAAAAGGTTTCAATGCTGCGCTTGATGTATGGCTCTGCCGAGAGGATGCCTTCGAGGTGATACCGATGTGGGAAGCTATTCGGCTGATATTTGAAGAAAAGGCTCAAGAAAAGGGCGAAGCGCATTGGTTGAGTGATCATGTTATTGGCACTCTACAGAAGCATTCTAGAGTGCTACTGCAGCAACCCACCAAGATGGAGCGTGTGCTCCAGATATGTCCCACTCTAGCGACTTCACTATCGATGCGCGGAGGGCTACGACCAGGTCCTTCAGCGTCAACCATACCGTATTCTTCTGCAGGTGAAAGAGAGGAAGATTCAAATACACGTCGGAAGAGAGTGCGCCATGACTGAATGAAAGGGGTGCTGTCGAGTCTCACCTTGAACAAATGATAACTAAGCTAAAGTTGAGACACTCAAGGCGCCAACCATTTCACATCTTTCCAATGGGCGCAGACAACAGAACTTTGACGGTGCTCAATGATCCATGAACTCGGCAGCAAGATGAGACGGCAGCAAGATGAGAGCACTACGAGACTCTGGCGCGCTGAGGTTTTATTGATGCGTGTCTCATAATGTACAAGCACACACCAGCAGCTGTTTAACACAATGTGGTCTATATCATGATACTACACACTTTCTGCGAAATTATCTTGCTCCAACACAACACCTTCCCCTTTCGTCAACACCCCTAAAATCAGGTACCATGTTTCACACGTGCTTAGCTCCCAGCCTCTTGTTTCAAGTTTCCGCCGATCAGTTCCATCCCATCTCAACCTCAAACGACACAACTTCCATCACCAAAACCCAACGCTAACACAGCACGCCCTCCCATCCCCTCCCACCAACACTACGAACCTGCCAAGTAGCGCAGCACACACCACCCACAAAATGTTCGCCCGCCGTACCTTCACCCAGCTCCCCTCCTCCACCACTCTCACGCGCACCTTCAGCACAACCTCCCCCACCCAACTCGCCCGTATGCAACTCATCGGCCGCCTCGCCGCCCAACCCGAACTGACACCGACATCCACTGGCCGCGACATTGTGCGCTATGCAATCGGCACTACACATCGCACGTCAAGAGGTGAGGAGACGAGTTGGTTCCGTGTTGCAAGCTTTGTGGATGAGGGCGCAAGGAGGGATTTGGTGCTGGGGTTGCCTAAGGGGTGAGTCTCTGTCTTTATGTGCTGTTTCCTTGTGCGCACGAGTAGCTCGGATATGGGTTTGAGGAGGGCGCTAGCGGGCAAGCAAGCAAGCGCGATGTAGAAGGAGATTTCTTGCAGGACTCGACACGCGACGAAGCAAAACAAGACACAGCACAGCCTCAAATAAGCACAAACATTGCTTCAACACAGACAAGACTAACACCATTCGCAGAACACTAGTCTACCTGGAAGGCGACGCAAAACTCTCCACCTACACCGACGCAGATTCCAAAAAGCAATCGCGGCTAGATCTGGTAGAAAGAACACTCGACGTGCTATCGCTGCCACAAGCGGAGATTGAGGCGAGAAGGGCCGCCAAAGCTGCTGGTGGTGGTGGTGGTGGAGGATATAGTGGTTCGGAGCAGGATCAGGCTATTGCCAGTGCGTGAGGGAAGTGAGAACATGTGGAGGCGTGGCGTGGATCAGGAAAGGAGAACTATGAGGCGGGTTGGGAAGATGATCAATGACTTGCCATTGAGTAAGTGGACGAGGCAGGCGGTCCCCTTTTCGCTTGTGGTATGACAGAGGAAATGATGTAAAGATACTGAACAAAGGCGAGGATGGATGTATCAATACTGCACAGCAACAAGCACTAGCACAAACACTTCTCTTCTTTTCGCTCATTCCCGCAAGCACAAACTCAGCTTCCACAAAACATTCTCCTTTTGTGGATCTATCCTCAGCTCAGAGAGCAATATATACAAATTCCTCTACCGTACATATTTATACAATGTCCTTCCATTACAACATTCTCATTCATCATCAACATCAACCAGTCTCTTCGCATCAAAGCTCTTCTTCGCCTCCTCAAGCAACGCAGACATCTCCCCACTCATCTCGCACATCTCTCTAAACCACCTCTTTTTCCCTTGTTCTCGTGCCATTGCATCCTTGGCCTTTCTCGCTGCAGTATCAGCTTCATCTTCTACCTCCAAGGCCTGTGCATGGTGATCGTTGCCATTCGCAATCACAGTATCAACAACATCGACTTCCTTGCCTATTCCTTTCGAGCTACTGCCATTTATTGTAGTGCCAGAACTTGCCTCATCAGAATCCTGAGCGTCACTTTCCGGTCGGTCTGGCCGAATGAGCTCCCATGGCGTTCCCATCTCGACGACCTCGCCACGTTCCATGACGATGACTTTGTCGTAATCGATGATTGTTTTCAGTCGCTAGGAGCGAAACGTCAGTACATCTTCTTCCACACAAGAAAACAAGAATGCAATAGACTTACATGCGCGATAGTCACAATCGTATTATCCTTCAACTCCCTGATTGTGTCCTGAATCTTCGAGTCTGTAGCATAGTCAATACTTGCCGTGGCTTCATCCATAAGTAGCACCTTTGGCGATTTGAGCAGCGCTCTTGCCAAGCAAAGAAGTTGGCGTTGGCCCTGACTCAGATTAGATCCCGATTCGGAGATGGGGGACATCAGGTTGACGAAGATGTTCTTGTTCTCCGCAGCGACAGTAGTGGTGGCAGTTTCGGAAGTCGGGGTCGAGGGTTCGGAAACGAGGGCGGATTGCGGTTCGTCAATGGTCAGGAGGTTTGAGTTTTGTGACGGGTTCTGGCGGTCTGTTGTGTCGTCTGTGTCAACGGGAAGCACGATTTGAGGGGTGTGAGGTCGGGAGGTATTGAGGTCGGAGCCAATGAGCTGGACGCGGCGGAGTGCGTCGTGAATCTCCTCGTCGGTGAACAGGCTGAAAGGATCGAGATTGCTCCGGATAGTTCCCGTAAAAAGTGTAGGGTCTTGAGGGACCATGACAATGTTCTCGCGGAGGTCTTGCAGACCAATAGTGCTAATATCGACACCATCGATGATGATCTTTCCCTTTTCTGCTTCAAGGGCACGGAAGAAGGCGAGTGCTAATGACGATTTGCCTGCACCAGTCCTGCCTACAACGCCAATCTTCTCACATGGATTGATCTTGAAGCTGAGGTCTTTCAGGACAAAGTCGAGGTCTTTCTTGTATCGTGTCGAATATCCTTGGAACTCAACAGCACCTTTACTTGGCCAGTCGTGTGGTGGCCTGTTGTTAGGATTTATTGGCGCAGCTTCTTGGTC
>Ga0160427_10002384_pt1 | contig 11328 bp, 8 predicted proteins | sample SolpanmetagenomL_FD_108194 | JGI IMG/M metagenome (GOLD analysis project Ga0160427, IMG submission 108194) | Solar panel surface microbial communities from Lawrence Berkeley National Laboratory, California, USA - L | ecosystem: Engineered > Built environment > Solar panel > Unclassified ...
ACGTAGGTACGGAAGACCGACTCTTACTTACGACGAGCTTTCTTACCTTAAACTCGCCGTTACGGTCGAAATAATACTTATTATCTAATTTAAGAGAGACTATTATATAGTACGAATCCTAGGCGATGATTCTCTAGTTCTTTTATACTATAGATATATTTATAAAGTACGTAGAATCAAGTTAAAGTAGTATCTACGATCTGAGAAACTAAGAGAGCGCCAATCCGAGCACTGACACCTTTTTTGCAAACCGCAATACAGAGTGCTTCACGTTGCGCATCCAATTTACAGTCCTGTGTTTATTTTGGGATGATTTCTCGCAGCCCTTATTACAGGTCCTTACGCCAGGTCCAGCACATCCGTGTACTTAAGTAGCCCCTGGCACATCCGCTCATGGTCACGTATAATTATTTCGAGCCGTTTCGTTTGCATACATCTACTAGGACGATGGACTTGAATATATGCACAAGGACGAAACAGGCAAGACGTCTAATTCTCCTAGAGAGACGGAAACATGAAGCTGTTTAGAGTCAATTCTAGAGAAACGGTTCTTGACGTCTCATCTCAACTTAGAGACAGGGCTGACTCGGAAAAGTATAACGGTGTTGCCTCCAGTGCCCGGTGAGCAGAGCTGACGGAGTGAGCACACTTTGACGTGCCCTCTAGCTTGCTGGGGATACCCACTCTTAGCCAACACCACTCGCTATGTCACTTGAGACTTGAGAGATGAGATCAGCAAGGTGGATACCTTCGCGTACAATTGCTTATGTAGGTTCTCAAGGTTTCTCGAGGATATTGGATAGCACCGTACTGCTGCACGGCATTTCGCAATGATAAAATTTGAGCCTCACCAGCGTTCCCGAAACGTACTTTGGCATGCTGTTGGTGTAGTCCGGACCACTTCCATGGCTCTCGGGTATACACCGCGGGAGGAGGTTCGAGTAAGAATATAGCAGTTCTGCTTACGTCCAAGCAATCTGTTAAGCAGCGGAATACACACACACAGCGGGAGAACCCATCACACCCTAAGTTCTTGCGAGTTGCGACAAGTCAGTGGACTAATGATAATAATAATAAAAACGGCGCCACATGCTGCAAACGGCGATGTGGAGTCTATGACTTGCATGGGAGATAAGCTTAATTTGCATTGCATCCACACGGTATGACGCTTAAGCTTTTCGGGTCCAAGCAAGCCGTCGCTTCGAAGTCCAGACCATGATACAAACTGCCGGCAAAGACTTACGGGCACCCCAGCTTGATCAGCAGCATCGTTCACGGGATTCATAACCATCCTCCAGTGTGAAGGGACTTCTCGGAACTCGAAAGCCATGTATGAGGAATTCTCTCCTCACATGCGACCAGCAATCGCGACGGCCGCCATTATTGCTCTTCTAATGCTTGATTGCTCGAAGTGACTTCCGAAAATGTCGAGTCCGCGGAACTAGCCGGCCGGGAAGCGGTTGATCCTTTCTCGTCACAACCAAACCGCAAACGTCAAGCGTCATGAACACCAGAGTAGTTCACACTTCATCATGCACAACGAATCCCGGTATTCTTCTGTGGCACATTGTGCTTCGGTGTGATTGCTCGCTCTGTTTCGTCACTGTACCCAGAGTTCAATATTTGGGCATGCAAACGTCACAAGAACGCTTGTAACGCGCGTCATCCGGCCTGGATCCATCGTGATGAACGGCATTTTCTGCGTTGCCATATCCAAGGTCAAAGAATACATGTCAAAAAAGTCCCGGCGGCTCGCTTTCGCGGCCATGGTGCCGCAGCCGGCGTGGCTACAAGGCTGACTGCGGGCGCTATCATTGCTCCATGCCTGCGGCTGACGGTCTGCATGGTCTGTATGTGAACGAGAGAGTGGATAGCAATGCTTCAGTATTCCTTGTTCAAGGTTGCCACCAATGTGGTCAATCAGTCTCCACCTCTTTGTTGCTTGCTGCATCCAAGCGCACACCCCACCCCATCCCCCCCCTCATTGACTGGTAAAGTCAATCTGGATGCGCAACGTAGCGCCCTCAACACGTATATGTACTCCAAGCTCCTCCCTCGCAACGATGACTTGCCTCTCGTCCAAGATACTGTGGCCTGTGACGAAGACTTGCAAGCATGGCCAACCTTTTCTTTTGTATCTTCCAGGCTCTGCTGTTTCTCATCGGTCTGACATCTTCACTGAAGTACGACCCAGACCAAGTCCGCTACAACTTGAACCAGAACCAGTCTGCTGAAAAGCCAGTCAACTACTGGGGTGAATGGGCAAACCACACTTTCAACCCATCTCCCACAAACTGGCGTTTCCCCTTCTATCTTCTAACTCAAGATAGATTCGCTGATGGCGATCCTACGAACAACGAAGCAAATGGAACTGGTCAGTAGTTTGTACCTTAGTGCTTCATCATGATGCTTTCTTACCCTTCATAGTCTTTGAGCATGACTGGACGTCCAACCAGTTTCGTTTTGGTGGTGACCTACGCGGCGCCATAAGCAGCTTGGACTACATTCAAGGTATGGGTGTTAAAGGATTGTACATCTCGGGCTCGCCTTTCCTAAACTTCCCATGGGCTGGAGATGGTTATGGGCCGTTGGACTTCACGCTTCTGGACCACCATGCTGGCGATATCGAGGATTGGAGAGCATTTATGACAGCAGTCCATGCTAGGGGCATGTATGTGGTCATGGACAACACGGTCTCCACGATGACGGATCTTTTGGGAATGGCTGGGCAGGTTAATGCGACACAACCTGCCCCATTCAATTGGGACGAGTACGATTACGTTTGGAAAACCGATCGAAGGTACTTGGACTTTGAGCCAGGCAATGAACGAAACTACTCCTGCCAGTATCCTCGCATGTGGGGCCAAGACGGTTTCCCTTTGGCACAAGAATACCTCGACCAGGAAAAAAGCTGCCGTATAAGCGACTTTGATTCGTATGGAGAAATCGAAGGCATTGGACTCTTCACTGTCTTCCAGACACAGCTTTCAAAATTCGCGTCCGTGCAAGATCGCCTGAGAGAGTGGAACCCTAGTGTCATGGACAGACTAAAGGTCATGTCCTGCATGCAGATAGGTCCGTTTTTTTTTTTAACGCACTCCTTCTCTGAAGAAATTCTTGTACTGACGTTCATCAGCTATGCTCGATATTGACGGGTTCAGAATTGACAAAGGCACTCAGATCACGGTTGATGCGCTCGCTGAATTCTCTTCATACCAGCGAGAATGTGCTAGGAGTTTCGGCAAGGACAACTTCTTGATCGTCGGAGAAATTGTTGCAAACTCTCAACAAGCCGCCATTTTCGTCGGTCGAGGAAAACAGCCGGACCAAACGTTCAGCAACCTCACGGAGGCTTCCATCGCGAGCGGGACTGCTAACCCTTCGTCGTATGTTAGAGACTTCGGATCAAGCGCTTTGGACCAGTCCGCGTTCCAGTATGACATATACGGTGCTATGACCCGTTTCCTAGGCATGGATGGTCCTTGGGGTGGCTTTGGTGTCGATTTTGTTGAGCAATGGAACATGCTCCTCAGCAGTAACGACATGGTAAACGCGATCACTGGGGAGTTCGATCCGCGCGCCTTCATGGGGGTGACATCTCAGGATGTTTTTAGATGGCCTGCTCTCAAGGATGGTGCGGAAAGGCAGTTCCTCGGGCTGTTCATCACTACTCTCGAGCTACCAGGTGTTCCAATTGTAAGTTCTCGGGTCGACCAAAGCTTCGGGTAATCTGCAGCTAATTGCCTTACAAGATCATGTTCGGCGAAGAACAAGGTTCACAGATTTTAGAGAACCTGGCGCCTAATTATGTCTTTGGACGCATGCCGATGGCATCACAACGCGCCTGGCAACTTCACGGTTGCTATGTCGTTGGCGAGACTACTTATGTCAACATGCCATGGAACAACAGTGGCTACTGCAACGAGCCGAGCGTGTCGCTTGACCATCGAGATCCCTCGTTCCCGCTCCGTAATATTATCAAGAGAATGTGGGAGCTTCGACGGATCTATCCAACGCTCAACGACGGCTTCAACGTGACAACCCTTTCCACAAAACTTTACGATATCCATCTCCCGGGAAGCGGTGACATACCCTCTCCAACTGGGCTTTGGTCCATTCTGCGCAGCAGACAGCAGGGAGTTCAAGACTTCGGCGGAGAGGGCCAAGGCAACCAGCCTGTCTGGCTGCTTTATCACAACGAGAACCACACAGTGACTTACGACATCGACTGTTCGAGCACTAACGCTACGTCCGCCCTCATCTCGGCTTTCGGTTACCAAACTGTGGTCAAGAATCTGTTATACCCGTACGACGAGTACTCGATGTTGGCCTCACCGTTCAGCTACGGTATCGAAGGATCCACGGAAGCCAATGGGTGCATTCCTCAGATCACCCTAGATGCATGGGGCTATAAAGCGTTTGTTCCCAAGGAGAACTGGGTGGAGCCCGCTCCGACAATTACACAATTCCTACCTGGTCATGATGCTCGCCTTGTTGCTTCGGTCCCTTTGGGCCAATCCGAAAGCGTCCCCATTCAACTCTTCTTCTCCATGGAGATGGATTGTGATGCTGTAACCGCAGCAATCCAGATTGGATCCACGACCGACGATGGCTCTGTCGCTCGGCTCAACATGTCCAGCATTTCGTGCTCGACGTCTACTGGACATACCTCGCGCTACGTTGCCGCGCCTGTCAATGAATGGTTATGGTCTGCGCAGCTCGAGAACGTTGCTCATGGTGTGCACACAGTCACTGTCAATAATGCATCTACAGCACATTCCACTTACACCGGTGCTGTCGACCGATTTATGCTGAGAATCGGCGCGCTCGACAACCCGGTCGTCTTTCCGGAAAGCGGCAACTACACGACAAACGTTCTCCACGAAGACCGTTCAGGGGGCCTTTATGTCACTCTGAGAGCTCCTGGTGCTACTATGTTCCGTTACTCTACCAATTACGGTTCGAGTTACAGTGCATGGCAGAACTATACCAGTGCCAACACGACAATCACCCCTCAGGCGTGGAACGGTACTAAGCTCCAAGAATGGGAAGGTACTCACATCATCCTCAATTTCTGGAGCGATGTGATTGCCAGCGCAGATCACGTCCAACACGCGGATCTTCACCGCAACGGCGCGAAGCCTAAACGTTGGCCACACGCATGGATTCAAGGTGAATTCAATCAATATGGGTACGATGCAGGTCTCGCCGATCAGATGACATTTGACGAGGAAGACGGTATGTGGACGTTCGATCTCGTGGCAGAATACCCCTCCGACTTCTTGGTCAATGTGTGGGGTATGAACCCCGATGGATTCCCTGATAAAAGCGCAAGCTATGGTGATGTCGATGGCGACGGCGTGCTTGATCGACTACCTCCAAACACATTGGCAGCCGTTGTTGTCAACATCTCTCGACCGTCATCATCCTACATTGGTCACAGGATCAAAGTCAATGATGGTAATCTGAGCTATACCATTCTCCCCGTGGGTCGTTCCTGGATTCAAGTCATCCTCGGAATTCTCATCGGCATTGTCCCACTTCTCACAGGCATTCTGGGAGTCTACGTCTTCACTGCGGCTTTCTATAAGGTCAAGTTTAACGAGGTCGGCGCTAAGATGAAGCGTAGCATGCTATTGCCATTCGCAAGAGGCCAACAAAGGCTTCCAACGCAGGCTGTGCTTCCAGATCAACAAAAGAGCTTGCGAGATGCTATCACAAGTCTGTTTTACGATGAAAAGTCTAAGAGCGCAAGCGTGAGTCCCTCGGACGATCCTCTAGCTGCTGCTACGGCAGCAGAAATGGGTCTGTCCCCCCGGCGTACGGTTCTAATTGCCACTATGGAGTACAATATCTCGGATTGGAACATCAGTGTCAAGATTGGCGGTCTCGGCGTTATGGCCAACCTAATGGGCGCGAACCTGGGACATCAGAATCTTATCTGGGTCGTACCTTGTGTCGGTGGAATCGAATATCCAGTCGACCAACCCGTAGCTCCGATGGAGGTAGTCGTTCTTGGCAAGACCTATCTGGTCAACGTCCAACTGCACGTTGTGAAGAACATCACCTATGTTCTCCTTGACGCTCCAGTCTTTCGCGAACGCACCAAAGCTGAGCCCTATCCTGCGCGAATGGATGACCTTAGCTCTGGCTTGTATTATTCGAGCTGGAATCAATGCATTGCTCAAACCTACCTCCGGTTCCAAAACTCAACAACGCCGGTTGACCTGTATCACATCAACGACTACCACGGAACAATTGCGCCCTTGTATCTTCTACCACGCGTAATCCCCGTTTGTTTCTCACTTCACAATGCTGAGTTTCAAGGACTGTGGACCATACGCAAAGCCGAGGAGAAGAAAGAGATCTGTGAGGTGTTCAACTTGCCGCAAAAGGTTGTCGAGAAATACGTCCAGTTTGGAGAAGTCTTCAATCTGCTCCATGCAGGTGCAGCATACCTCCGCATTCATCAGAGGGGCTACGGCGCAGTCGGAGTCAGTAACAAGTACGGACGACGCGCGTTTGCTCGGTATCCCATCTTTTGGGGACTTCACAGCATTGGGTAAGTCCACAGTTTCGTACCCTCGTTTGACCTAACTGGTACTTCAATAGTGGCCTTCCTAACCCCGATCCGAGCGACACAGGAGCTTGGGACAAACAGCTTGCCAAGACTGAAGAAGTTACAGTCCAGGAAGAAGTTGAGGCTCAACGAGGTGCTTTGCGGACGGAAGCACAGACTTGGGCCGGTTTGGACGTCAACCCAGAGGCGGAGCTATTTGTGTTCGTCGGTCGCTGGTCGGTGCAAAAGGGCGTTGATTTGATCGCAGATGTCTTCTTCTCGGTCTTGGACAAAAACCCTACTGCCCAACTCATATGTATCGGTCCTGTCATCGACCTTCACGGCAAGGTGAGTACTGCTGTAAGACGTGAAGCAATGTCTCGTTGCTAACGATTCAAAGTTCGCTGCATTGAAGCTAGAGAAACTCACCCATGCATTCCCTGGAAGGGTCTGTTCGATACCTCAATTCACCGCCTTGCCGCCTTGTGTCTTCACAGGGGCCGAGTTTGCCTTGATCCCGTCTAGAGATGAGCCTTTCGGTCTAGTCGGCGTTGAGTTCGGCCGCAAGGGCGCTCTTGGTGTTGGCGCTCGCGTGGGCGGGTTGGGCCAAATGCCTGGCTGGTGGTACACGGTAGAGTATGTTGCTTCCAAGACCTGTTAAAAGACCCCGCTAACTCACTTGCACAGGTCTACTACTACTCAGCATCTTCTCAACCAGTTCAAGCTAGCCATCTCAGCAGCTCTGGCGTCAAAGAAGGAGACTCGAGCACTGATGAGAGCCCGGGCAGCGAAGCAGCGTTTCCCTGTCGCGCAGTGGGTCGAAGATCTCGAGAAACTGCAATCAACCTCGATCAAGATCGCCGCAAGCCAAGTTCAAAGATCAGCGAAGAAGTCCAAATCTGGATTGTCCGTGACTTCGACACCGTGGATGTCACCTGTAGGATCACCCTTGGGCTCGCCGTCTGCGTCTCGCGCAGTTTCACCTTTCTCTTCCCGACCATCCTCTCCTTTTAGACTGCACAGTCGGAATGTATCGCGTGAACTCGGCAGAGGTCAAAGCTCAGATGTGTCGCGTGACGCTACCAGGCCTACTACTCCTGAGCCAGAAGCCCAGGGAATTGACGCCATTGTTCAGGCCAACATTGAATCATCTCCGGGGTCAGTGATGTCAGTTTCACGCAACAGTAGCATCAATTTCGGCCGAGTGGAAGACATCCGACGTGCAAAGCTCGAGCGCCAATCTTTCGACACGCTACGAAGTCATGCGACGGGCAGGCCTATTTCTACTCCAGTCAGCCGCTTTGGCTCGCGATCTAACTCTTTGTCCGAGCGAGCCCCTCCTTCCGGTCTAAGCCCTCTACCAAACGCACATCGCGTATCCAGGGTGGTCGAGGCCGCTGACGTTGAAGACGATCCAGACGCCATATACACCGCTCCATCTACAGCTCCATCGACGACGGATTCTAGACCAGTTACTCCAGGCCCAAACGTGGCTTATTCTGTTTCGGGTTCGGAATCAAGCTACCCAAGGTCCTTCCCGATGCTCGATCGGGAGACGATCAAACCCGAAGGGGAGGCAAAAGAGTACAACATGCAACGTGTGGAGCCGTTCTTCAACGATCCTACTGGCCTTTACTACAGAACATACGATGATCTCCTCAACAAAGTGGACGCCAAGACATCCGAGAACTCCCTCTCCATCGATGCCTTCCTCGTCAAGAGCGAAAAGGACTGGTTCTCTCGCTTCCAGTCGGCCAAAATGGGAAAGTCCTCCGAAGTCACAACGCGTGCACTTGGGTCGAAATCGTCCATGTACTCGCTACGGTCAAAAGCATCTACTATATTTAGCTCTCCCACCTCCGCAACTCCGACCTTGGTCGGTTCCGATTCAGTCGCTGATCTAAGAAGACTGACAGACAACGCAAGGGATCAGTTTGAAATTGACGTCGATTACGTGGTTCCAAACAAATTGAAGAAATTCATGCAACACAAGGTTTTCGGCAGCGACTGGGCTGTATACACTATCATCTTGGCTTTCGGGCAGATCCTATCCATCAATTCGTACCAGGTCACCTTACTAACTGGACAAATTGGTCAACCTGCAGACAAGCTATACGCACTCGCAGGAGTATATCTTGCGGGGTCACTAGGATGGTGGACCCTATACCGTTCACTACCCTCGTATATCGTCCTTTCACTGCCGTTCTTCTTTTACGGCCTCGGTTTCTTCCTTATTGGTTTTGGGCCCCTCACCTCAAGTACCGGCTCTTACGCGTGGGTAAATAACGTAGGCACAGCTTTCTACAGTCTCGCAAGTTCGTCCGGCGCATTCTTCTTTGGAGTCAACTTCGGCACTGAGGGGGGTTCACCCGTGTCGAGTTGGGTTTACCGGGCTTGTCTCATCCAAGGAACACAGCAGCTATTCTTCGCCGGACTGTGGTGGTGGGGCGGCGTTTTGACGCCTCTGTCAGCCACAGGAATCGCCGCTCCTCTTGTCACTTCCACTCCGAAGCTGCTAGCCATCACGGTTCCCATTACAGTCCTGCTTTGGGTGATAGGCGTCTTGCTCTTCCTGGGGCTGCCAACATATTACCATCAGACTCCGGGTAAGGTCCCAAACCTTATCTCAGCGATCTGGCACCGCAAGATTGTCCTCTGGTTCTTCGTCACCGTCATTATCTCCAACTACTTCCTGTCCGCGCCGTATGGACGCAATTGGGCTTACCTCTGGTCCAGCCAGCATGCACCTCGTTGGGCCATCGCGATCCTCGTCGTCGTCTTCTTCGTCTTCGTCTGGGGCGCTGTCATGTGGATCCTGCACAACATGTCGAAGAAGCACTCGTGGATCCTGCCCATCTTCGCAATCTCTCTCGGCGCACCTCGCTTCCTGCAAATGCTCTGGGGTGTGGGGGGTAACGGGACCTACGTCCCCTGGGGCGGACCCGTCTGCGGCGCTCTCCTAGCACGCAGCCTGTGGCTCTGGCTGGGCGTTCTTGACGCCGTTCAAGGCGTCGGCTTCGGCATGATCCTACTGCAGACGCTGACGCGCTACTACATTGTGTTCGCGCTGACCGCAGCGCAAGTTATTGGCAGCATCTTCACGATATTGGCGCGGCTGAGCGCACCCGACAACATCGGGCCCGGCTCCGTGTTCGTCAACTTCACGCTCTTCCCAGGACAGGCGGCCTCGCAGGCCTGGTTCTGGGTCGTCATGTTCCTGCAGCTTCTCATCTGCGCAGGCTACCTTGTCTTCTTCAGGAAGGAGCAGTTGTTCAAGCCGTAGAAGAGAGTTCTGCGGCCATTCTTTTGTTTTGTGGTTTGTAACGTTGTATATGAAATGATGTAGATAGAAGCCAAAGCTTCATAGAATAAAAAATTCAGATATTGGATTCAATCGGCTATAAGCACTGGCGGTGCACAAAGTGAAATGCCTGTCTTTGCCTTCTCTACTTGCAGTACGGCGTGGTTGTTTTGTGGTTAGGTTGAGGACGGAGGGGGAATGACTGGGCTACGAGCAGCAGTGCTGAGGCAATGGGAGCATGGGTTAATGTTTTCTCCAAAAACGGTACAGTCGAGTGAAAAATCATCGTTTCTTCTTCAAATTGGTGAGGTTGTCAGGCCTTTAAATGGACGCGGTAAAGTTGTGCATGCTTGGGAGTTCATGGTGCTGATGAATGATCGACCTAGGTTCATGCTTGTCTATGTGGTTTAGCGAACAGGCGAACTACGAGGCGTCTTATATTTTTCAACGATACACGCGGGAGCATGCGGTGAATGTACTGATCGCCTGTCGATTGAACGTAGCTACCATCACATCCGCGCAAAGAACTGGAGTTAATGTTGGAGACGAAATAGACCAATAAGCACCATGCACACTCGTCTTGGTGCTCTATGGTATGCAAAGAAGAACAACCGAGCAGTGTAAGACGCCGTACTGAATACCACGACATAGACGCTTCCTTTATGCCCTACTCATCCAACACCGCTTTTTGTTTCTCTTGGGACCCATTAGGAATGTTTGGGAATCTCGGATTTTTATTGTATGCTACATAGTCTGTCGTAGCCACAAACGAATCAGATCCGGAGAAAGGATCAATCGGAACGGCCTGCAGGTTTTCGGAAACGCCATGAACAAATCCATCATCTAGAACTTGGTGAACTGCTTGACCTCCTTGCTGGTGGAAGGAAGCACGCGGAGAACGTTGAAGCGAACCTATCCCCGATTTGTTAGCACCAGTCCTTTGGCGTCTTCTTTGCGAGGTCACGTACGGTCTTGCTGAGAGGCCTGCACTGTCCGACGGTAACCTGTTGACCGTCCAAAACACGGAATGCCGGGGAGACGTGTGCGGCGAGGTTCTTGTGCCTCTTCTCGTATCTGGAGTACTTGGGGATGAAGTGAAGGTACTCGCGGCGGATGATGAGCGTGCGGTGCATCTTGGTGGAAACGACGGTGCCGGTCAGGATACGGCCACGGATGGAAACCTCGCCAGTGAAAGGGCACTTCTTGTCTGTTTTGTGCGAAAGCCCGTTAGAACTCGTGATTCCAGATCTGTCTCAACGCCCATCTCTTCGTAGCTTCTGCAATTGCTGCATCGCCCTTGGGAACCGCTTCGGAGTTCGATATCGTACCAATGTAGTCGCCGGTGATGGCCTCCTTGGGGGTCTTGAAACCAAGACCAACGTCCTTGAACCATCTACGTCCACCCTTGCCGACGCGCCTGGTCTTTCCTTGTGTCGAGCGCTTCGAGTTGGGGAAGATGTGAGGCTGC
>Ga0160427_10002385_pt1 | contig 11326 bp, 18 predicted proteins | sample SolpanmetagenomL_FD_108194 | JGI IMG/M metagenome (GOLD analysis project Ga0160427, IMG submission 108194) | Solar panel surface microbial communities from Lawrence Berkeley National Laboratory, California, USA - L | ecosystem: Engineered > Built environment > Solar panel > Unclassified ...
GTGCCGACTTTTCGCATGTCTGCGCCAGGACGGGAGATGATTCAAGTCCCGCTCGACTTTATTGAGCGCCTCGCAGACGCACTCTGCTACGCCGCCTGATACGCCTCAATGGCCAAAGTCGAGCTGAGCTCAAGAACAACTTCTCCGGCGATGATCTCTCCGGCGGCCCGGGCAGCGACCTGCAGGTCCTCATCCACAGCGTTCAGGGGGCCCCATGACCATCTACAACGCCCTCTACGTGGTTTGGGACGCGCCCGAGGAGTTGCTCGGCTCGCTGCTGCCCAGGCACGTCGACAACATCGAAGCCGATGACCAGGACGAAGTCGCCACGGTTCTCAGTGACGAATTTGGGTGGTCGGTCGTGTCGCTGGACGTGGAAGAGGCCGATACCCGCCCAGACCCGATGAGTTTGGAGAAAGAGCGCATGGAAGACCGGTTGTGCGAAGAACACTCTGCCTGAGGTTCAGCGGACCGCCAACGTCTGGGTCTTCGCCGAAGTGGAGGGCCGGGATGGAAAAGCGCTCCCCTCCCCGCATCGCCCCCACGGCCTCCACTGAGGAGACACCGACCACAAGCCCGTCAACGGCGAGCTTCACGACACCGAGATTCTTGAGCACCTGAAGGAGACCCCATGAGCAATGAACTGAACCTCTACGCCCCGAATGGAAAGAAAATCACGAGCCAGGCCTTCCTCGAGGAGACCCACAAATCCGTTCTGTTCTACCGCCCCGGCCACCCCACGACCGACGAGACGGACAACGTCACCCTCGACGGGCAGGAAGTCGCCGTGGCGCGCTCGCTGTACGGTCATCTGGTCAACACCACCTTCCCGACGCGGCCTACGGACGGCAAAGACGTGCAGTGGGTCGATGAGAACGGCGGGCTGTGGACCGACGACGAAGTCAGCTGGGCGAAGGCCTTGCAGGCGTACGTCGTTGAAGTGCGCGAAACCCAGGGAGGAAGGGCCTGGCGGCGCAGCGACGTCCACGTCAACGCCAGCAGCGCAGACAACGCCGAGAAGCGGGCTCAGGCGCTGCTGAAAACCCAGAACTTCAAGGACCTGATGATCTGGAGCGAATGGATCCACGAACCCGAACCGCAGCGATTCGAAGTCATCGGTGCCGTCCGGGCCGAAGAGATCCCCGTCCAGCTGGAGCGATAGAGACGGCCCACTCCGAAGCGGAACGTCACGTCCTGCACACCGCCCAATCCGAGGGTCAGCAGGGCAAATCGCAGGCGACAACCCAACCCTCACCCCGGTCAGCGCCGCACTTGCCCAGCGCACCCGGAGCGGTCAAACTCACCATCATTCGCAGCAAGGAGCACCCATGACCACCCGTGCCTACGAGTTCCACGTCAGTGCCCTCCTGACGGCCAGCACCGACATCAGCGTGATCGCCAGCAGCCAGGAAGAAGCCATCCAGAAGATCCGCGCGCAACTCCATCTGCGCGACTCCCAGGTCACCAGGGCGCTGCGCGATTCGGCCAGCGAACAGATTCGCAAAGAGATGAACGCCGACGACTTCGCCATCGACCTGACCGATGAACGCGACGCCACCGAGGACGACCTGGAAGACGAGGTAAGCGCGTGACGTACCTGCTCGCCAATTGCAGCTGCGACAACGAATACGCCGAAGGTCCCGAATCACTCGCCATCGAATTGACGCCCAAGCTCCTGGAACATCTTCAGGCCGCGCAGCAAGCCGTCCTCAACCTCACCAAGGCGATCGGCGGGCGGGTCTCTGGCGTGGACATGGTCAACTGGGGCGTCCGGGGGCTGTCCGTCCTCCTTGACGGTGAACACACCCAGGGCCTCGACCCGGCTGCCCTGCGTGCCATCACAGGCGATTACGGCAGCGCCGCCCTCATTGACGATGCGCCAGAAACAGCCGACAGCGACAAGAGGATCGACGTGATGGGCCTGCGGGTGGACGACACCGACGTGATGCTCTACGGCTGGACCAAGTACGGCGGTCAGAAATTCATCACCGAACGCATCCGGATCCAGGCCCTGCTCGATGCACTCAAGGAAAAAGCATGGCCCACGACGACATCGACGCCTGGCTTTGCAGCGGAAGCGGCCTCGTGAACCACCGAACGACCGTGAGCGCCGAGCTGAACAGTGACACAATCACCTTCACCGGAGAGGAGAACGGATGCCCAGCTTCAAAATCGTGATCCGCGAAACCCAGACCTGCCACCGCGACGTGACCGTGATCATCGACGCCCCAACCGAGGATGAGGCCGACGCGATGGCCCAGGAAATGAACTTCGACGACGAGAACGACGACCCGGACAGCGACACCGAAATCAAAGTCAGCGACTGGGACGACTACCAGTCCGAGTACGAAACCAAATCGGTCGCCCGAATGGAGGAAGCCGTATAAACACCCCCGAAGCGCCCCTCCATGTCATCAAGAAGGTCGAAACCGAATGCCAGCCCTGGTTTGAGCAGATCGAAGAAGGCCACGAAACCATTCACTCGATCAGCACGAAGCTCTAAGAGCAGTACGGCGGGCTGAACGCTGCCGGGTGGAGAACGTACCTGCAAGAGGTGCTCACGAACCGGGGCACCGTGGAGATCGTCGAGGTCACCGGCTGTCCCAGGTGCGGGAATCAGGACCTCAAGATCTGGGTCAAGCCGTACGTCAACGTCGATGGCGACCCGGTGGGCACGGGCGCGGCGGACGACAGCGACTGGGAAGCCAATCCGCATGTGAAGTGCAACACCTGCGACTTTGCCGGCAATCTCGCCGAGTTCGTGGTGCCCGACGTTCAGAAAAAAGAAAAGACATGACCAGCCATCACACAGGAGAGACCCGCATGCCCACCGACACCACAACGGGCAGCGCCCAGATCGACACGGAAGAAGCCATCGCCGCGTACCTGTTCGGTGAAGCCGCCGGCTTCGAAGGCAGCGAGCAAGATGCGGCCGACGCGGGGCGCACCATCTTGAAACGGACGCTCGAAGCGCTGTCCACCCAGGAATTTCACGCCCTCCGGTTCGCGTTCGGCCTCGAGCAGGCGTGAAGCATCCGAGCATCAACCTGGTCGGTGCGGGCGACAAGCGGACCTGCAACCGGCGTCAAGCGCACTCCCGAGCGGCGCAGGAAAAAAGATCAACAGCTCTTCACCCGCTGCGCTGGGGTGCGCCGGGCGGGCAGTGAAGCACTCAGCGAAGTGAGAAAACGCCGCACCTGCCCATCCGGGCACAAGGAGGGCCACCCATGCCCGTCGCCACCAAAATCCAAGCCATGCAAGCCGCTGGAAAAGCACTCAACCGAGCCTGGGACACCACAGGAAGTCTGCGCGGGCTGTTCGATCCGCTGACCGGCGACCGGGTCACCGAACCCGGTCCTGACGCCCCCTGTGGAGAACTGGAGCGATTCGTCGTGCAGCAGATCGAGACGACGTACACCGAAAACGCTGGCCATCCCGGCTTCTTGTGGCGCGACCTGACGGCCATGGCCAAAGAACTCGCCGCTGTGGCCGACGCGCTGGACATCTGCGGCGACAACGAGCCCGGTGACCGCCTCGACGAGGACGAATCGTGAACATCCCCAGCATCCCCCAGGAAACCCCGCAGCAGCGGACCGACCGGGAGGCCGTCAACGCCTTCATGGCACGCCTGGAGACGAGCATTCAGAGCCTCAGAGACGAACTGACGCAGGCGCGCAGCAACGGAGCCAGCCAGGAGCAAATCGAGGTGCTCGCCAAGCACCTCTCCGGCATCTCCGGGCAACCTGAGCGGGTCAGCGAAACCCAGGTGGAGCGCGTTCGCACAGCGACGTTTATCGACGCTGAAGGCAAGTCGTTTACCTTCGAGTCGCGCATCGTGGACCCGAACGAACCAGACGACGACGAAGACGAGCAGGAAGACGACGCATGAATCACGACCCCATCACCCTGACCATCCGCGCGGTCGTGCTGCCCGTCCACGACGAACAGAGCGGCCAGGAGCCCTCCCGAGTCAGCATGGCGCAGGCGCTGCGCGCCATCATCGACGAGGCCATCATGAACGCCAGGGACCAGGGCCTGCCCTGGACCGAGTACCTGAACGTCGGTGACGCCCACCTCGACTCGTTCACCGTGAACGAAACGCAGCCGGAAGGCGTCTTTCTCGAAAGTCAACTCCCCCAGGTAGACTAGTGCGACTGCATGAACACCCCACAAACATTCAAGATTCTTTCCATCGATGGGGGCGGAATTCGCGGCCTTTACTCCGCCCGCATGCTCGAAGTATTTGAGGAACGCTTCCAGACCCGGACAGTGGACCAGTTCGACATGATTTGCGGGACCTCCACCGGCGGACTGATCGCGCTGGCGCTCGCGATGGGCATTCCCGCCAAGAAAATCCGGGAGTTCTACGACACGCACGGCCCCCGCATTTTCCCAGCCGCCCCCGCCATTACCGCCTTGATCCGGCAGACGTTCGGACGGGGAAAGTACAGCAATGAGGTGCTTCGCGTGGTCCTCCTGGAGATGCTGGGCAACAAGCGCATCGGAGACTCGGAATGCCTGCTGTGCATTCCCAGTTACTCCCTCACCCAGGCAAAACCGTACATCTTCCGCTGGGACCATCCCGAGGGAAAGCTGGGGCGTGACAACGCCACCCTTTGCGTGGACGTCGCCCTGGCGACCAGCGCCGCCCCCACGTTCTTCCCGATCGTGGAAATCGAGCATGCCAACCATGAAGGGCAACAGTTCGTCGACGGCGGCATCTGTGCGAACAACCCCTCCCTGGTGGGGTTGATGGAAGCCGTCCGGTACTTCGCCGGTCCCGACACCACCACACCCTACAGTGCCATCGAAATTCTCTCCATCGAAACGCTGAACCCACCGATGGGCCGCGCCGCGCAAAAGCGTCTCGCCAAGGGCGTAATCCAGTGGCGCGAGGACCTCGTAAGCGTGTTCATGGAAGGTCAGGCGCGCATGACCGACTTCATCATGAATCAACTTTGCGATTCCTTGCATGTGCCAGCAAGGTACGTGCGGATTGCCAGCCCTCCTGTCCCTTCCGAGGAGGCCGCCCTGCTCGGACTCGACAACGCGAAGCCGGCGGCGCTTCAGCTGCTGCGCAGGATCGGAAACGATCCTGCGCAGCATTGGGCAGTGCGAGAAGAGCTGATCCGCTTCTACCAGACACCGAAAACGTACCTGACACACTCCGCGAGGTCCTCTCATGGCAAACAGTGACTCCATGTTCAAGGCGTACAACGACATCATCAAGCTCGCCCCCTCATACCGGGAAAATCTCCGGACTTCCCGGAACAGCCTGAGAGACAAGGTGCGGGAGAAGTTTGCGTCGAAAGGGTACGACGTGAAGTTTCACCGTCAGGGGTCCTTCGCCATGAACACCATCATCAAACCCTATGACGATGACTACGACGTGGACGACGGCATTTATATGCTCCTTGAAAGTGAGCCCACGGCGTCCATCGCCACGCTTCACAGCTGGGTGGTAGAGGCGGCGCGTGACCACACCCACCAGGAACCCATCGACCGCGGGCCGTGCGTTCGCGTGAAATTCAAGGCCGGGTACCATATGGACCTGGTGGTGTACTACAAACCGAAGAACGACGTGCCAAAGCTCGCGCACAAAACCAAAGGCTGGATCATCAGCGACCCGAAGCAGTTCGCCCAGTGGTTTGACTGGGAGGCTGACGAGCAGGGCCAGCTGAAACGGCTCGTGCGGTACTTCAAGGCCTGGAAGGACAACCTGCGCGGCGAGATGCCCAGCGGACTGATCCTGACCATCCTCGCCACTCAGAATCATGTCCCAAACGAACGTGACGACGTCGCGTTCCTGGAGACAATGAAGGCCATTCGGGCCAGCCTGGGGGCCTCGTTCGTGTGCGACCGCCCAACCGTGCCGCACGAGGATCTCTTCGCCGGGTACTCCACGACGCGGCGGGATTATTTCCTGGAACGCCTGGACACGTTCATCCAGTCAGGAGAGGAGGCGCTCGTGGCAGACATCCCCAAGGCGGCCTGCCTGAAGTGGAAGAGACATTTCGGACAGCGCTTCCCCTGTCACCTCGCCAAGGACGAACTGGAAGAGGCCAAACGCTTTGATAGCCCCGCGTTCATTCGTTCGGATGGCCGCAGCGCCCACTCCCCCGGGCCCATCCAGGGTGACGGTGACGATGATGTTCAGCGACGCCCGTCGTAAAGCCATCGCCACCGTCGGGCGCCAGTTCCCCATGCGGCGCGTCAAGCGGTACCGACCGGCCGACTTCGACTTTCTCGAAACCTGGGAAGTGGATGTGGAGGTGGACGGGCCAGCCGGCGTTGAGGTCCTGACCCTGACCATTCAGTTCCCGCGTGACTTCCCGCTGGTGCTGCCGCGCATTTCTCTCGATCAGGACGATGTGGTCGTCCTGCGCTACCCGCCGAGCGTCGGCGCGAACGGCTTAATCTGCACCTTCGACCCGAACACGACCTTTCCGAACCCAACCGCCCCCGCCCAGGTGGTGCTCGCCGCCCTCCAACAGGCGGTCCGCATCATTGAACGGGCACGCTGGGGCGTTCCCGCGAGCGTGTACGACGACGAGTTCATCGCGTACTGGGAAAATCGGTACCCGGGGGAACGCCCTGTGGACCAGACCGTCCTGTCCCTCGTGGACGAGAACCTCAGCGCCCTCGACGAGGTGACGTACGTGCATCTGCGACGTTTCGTCGGTCCGTTCCAGTCAGTCCTGTACGCGCGCCAAGAGGAGTTCGACGCGTTCAAGCCCTTCCTGGAAGGCCGCGGGGTCAAGTTCGATGCCTTCCCGGCGTTCCACCTGGGTGACGGGGGCCAACTGATTCCCCCGTACTCCTGGCGCACCGCAGATGTGCTTCACCTCATCGAGGACCGTGGTCTCATGGCAGCCTTCGAGCACCACCTGAGCCGCCTCCCGAGTGGCTTCACCACACCCGTCGTGACCTTCACGCGGAACCTGAACGGGCGGCAACTCGTGTTCGGCTGGCAGCACGCCAGCCTGCTGTCCGAATGGTCCAGCAAATACCAGGGGCGGCGACGCAGCGGGCCACAACCGACGCTCCTCACCACCCGTGACCGGTTCACGCGCGTCACGCGGTTCTCCCCTCAGGTGATCACCCGCGAGCGGCTGCGGCGACGAACAGCTGGTGAAACACCCAGCGCGCTCCCAACAGCACCCGTCCTTGGGATCACCGGGCTGGGCAGCATTGGCTCACACCTCACCGGCATGCTCGCTGCCCTCGACGTCGCGGAATTCCGATTGGTGGATCCAGACATACTCAGCCTGGAGAACCTGAAGCGCCACCTCCTCGGCATTGACGACGTGGGACGCACGAAAGTGGACGGTCTGCGGCGGTGGCTGCACGGCAAAGACCCGTTGCGGAGCGTACACGTCCAGAAAACCAGGGTGGTCGAGTTGATGCTGAGCGAACCAGCCTTCCTCAATGACTGCGACTACGCGTTCTTCTGCCTGGGAGACCCCAACGCGGAAACCTGGCTGAGTGAGGCCCTCGCCCAAGGGGCGCTATCGACGCCGAGCTTCTTTTTGTGGATCGAACCTTACGCCGCAGGCGCACACTGCGTGTTCCTGAACGGCCAGGACGGAGTTCAGCTCGCGGACGCCTTCGACAAGAACCTGTTCAAACACAACGTCATCGCGGCCGCGGAGCACAGCCGGCGCACATTCGCGCGGCGGGAAGCGGGGTGTCAGACGACGCACTTCCCGTTCGACGGCGCCAGCGTGATGTTGTTCCTCGGCGCGCTCCTTCCAGAACTGCTGCGGGTCATGACCACCACAGATCATCCCAGCGGGTGTTTTTCCTGGGTGGGAAACAAAGACGCGCTCGCCACGCTCGGCGTAGAAGTCTCAGCATTCGCCCGGGCCACCCCGCCTTTCACTCTTGTGAGGCACGCCGCATGCTGACCGTACAGCTCCACGGCCGTCGTGTCCTTGTGGCAGAGCACGTCCTGTCACTCCTGACACAGCATCGACAGCTGGGGCAGCGTGATCCGGAGGCGGGGGGCATCCTCCTCGGTGAAGTCAACCCTGCTGGTGACGTGGTTCTAGTGAATCGAGCGTCCGTCCCGGGGCCCCTCGACCGCGCCACCCGCCACAGTTTCGTGCGGGATCACCGTTGGGCACAGGGCATCTCGACGTATGAGTTCTTGAACAGCAGTGGACGCACCATCTACCTGGGCGAGTGGCACACCCATCCTGCCTCGGCGGCGTCCCCGTCCCCGCGCGACCGGCAGATGATCACAGAACAGTACGCCGGGAACTTGCTCGTGACCGACTTCCTCCTGCTCTTTATCGCCGCCAGCGAGGAACTGTATACCAGCCTGTATGATGGCCGAAGGCTGCATGAGACTACGGTCCCGTGGGCAGGTTCAGCTGAATGAGGGGATGTGCAAAAATTGGTAGTCAGGTATCTTTGAGCTCCAGACCGCCCTCAACCGAAAAGATGACCTTCTGAGCTCTACAAGTAGGTGCTGACATTCTGCTTTATGCAGTCGAAGAAGCCCGTGCTGAACACAACGAGTGCTGACATCTCCAGCTTCATTCGACATCTCACTGGAAGAGCAGCAGCGAAACCACCAACACAAGGAAGAGGACTGAGCGGATTTACGATGCCGGCCAGTGTTCACGGCGACACCTGGGCGCTGACCGACGAGTGGTCCTCGCGGGCAGTTGCCGTGCCGGATCTCCATCTTCATGTCATACGGCAATATCGCCCTCAGTCGGTCGGTTTATAGAACGAGAGGCAGGCTGGGCGTCTTCAACTGGGAAAGCATTCGGCGCAGATAATACGGTACGTACTGCGGTCGGGGTGCCGGCCACTTCCGGTAGGTCGCGTCGTAGACCACGGCCCGTTGCAGCAATGTCAGCGGCACGGCAGCAGCGAGTTCGGCCTGAGCCCCGGGCAATCCCAGTGTGTTCAGGTAAGCGCTGGCCAGCCGCTGAGCAAGCTCAGGCTCTGCTCGGACCAGTGGCCACCGCTGGCCCGCACAGTGCCCCACAAACCAGCCGATGTCCGTCAGAGGATGCGCCACAGCGGCTTCGCTCCAGTCGAACAGCCGGGCTTGCTCACCATCCCACAGCGCGTTCATGGGATGAACGTCACCGTGCACTGGGCCATCGGGCACGTGAAGAGCACTGACGCGCTGCCACAACCGCTTGAGTTCGGGCAGCGCGCCGATGAGCCTCTGGATCTCCTGCTCGGTGAGCCCCCACTCGCGGAGTCCCAGCTGATCCCGCAGCAGGGCACTGCCGCATTCCAACAAGTTTGCAAAGGCATGTTGAGCTTGAGTGTCCACACCCTCCGAACGGTGGTAGTGCGCCAGTTGCTCGACCGCCGCCGTCCAGGCACGCTCATCACTCACCGTGTTCAGCGTCTGACCGCTGAAACGGGTGATGAGTTCACCGCGTTCCAGATCAGTGCTGAGCACGTCCGGAAGGAGCTGCGGTCGAGTGCGGGCCAACGCCGCCGTCACACGGACCTCCTGGCCCGTGCTCACTTTCAAAAAGACCTGCTGTGAACCCTCGCCCGCCATCAGCACGGCACCCAGGTCACTGGTGCTCAGCAGTTGCGCCGTGCCATCAGGCTGCACGTTCCGCAAGCGCTGCCACGCGCCTGCAAACCAGCCTGGTCGTTGCCAGGGGCGAGCGTCTGGCAGAGGAGGCAATTGGGCAATTTCCCAACTCCAGCTTGCCGGGAGCCGGTCGCTCCGCGCCTCGAGCCGGATGAGAGGAGATGGCGTGCCGAACATGACACCGCCGTCATGAAGCACGTCTGCATGCAGGTTCAACGCTGCTGGGAGAGCCAGCGCTGTCAGCTGCTCCGGCGGTAAGTACACTTCCTGGTACGCCAGCCATGGTTCATGGGGGTGATGCACAGCGACGGTGGCGAGCAGTTCACGCATCCATGCAGTTTAGGGCCTGATGAAAGCGTGACCGGGAATCGATGCGTTTCTGCACTTTTGCTGATCGGCAAGCTGTAGAGCGAACTGACAGAGGGGCTTTACATTCCACAGACTGATGTGTTCATCGCAAAAACGACATACTCACTACTTTTTGACATCACGCTCCCGGAGAATTTCTGGGACACGCCTGAACTGAGACCCTCAGTGGAAGTAATACGCCGCGGCGCCCACCCCCAGCAGCAGGCCCAACAGCAGCGCCGGGGCGGGCGCGCGTCGCCGCAGCTGCTGGGCACGCCGGTCCGCTTCGAGCCGGGCGGGATGGCCGTCCGGCGGGGAGAACATCAGCTGCGCCGGAGCGGCCTCTTCGGGCAGGCTGATCGGCGCGGCAGGTACGGGCGCGGCCTTCACCGGTCCCGCTCCCGCCGCCCGCGCGGAGTCGTCCAGACCGGCGCGGCACAGCGCCACGTCCCGCAGGAAACGCTCGAGTCGCGCTTCCCCGAGTGGCTCGGCGGTATGCACCACCTGATTGCGAACCCGCGCGACCTGACGCAGACGATCTCGTAGTTGCGGCGGAAGCTCATGGTGAAGGCTGATTGCCAGTGCCGCCAGGCCCGTGCCGGTCGCGCCGCGCATCCTCAGTTGCCGCTCGAGATTCGCGCACGCCTCGGCCACCTGCAAAAGGCTGGTATCCATAGCCCTCATCTTCTCACACCCTCCCGGAACGCCGGACCGGGCATAGACATTCCACCTGAGTGGCCCCGAGACTGAGATCATCATGAGCCGCTTTCCTCGCTTCAACGACCACCGCCTCAGCAGCCAGGTGACCTTCCTTCAGGCCAGTCTGCTGACCGCGCTCCTGAGCGCTGCGCAGATCTACCAGACACCCGTGGCCTTCCCGAGGAGCCTGGGTCTGCATGCGCATCCGGTCAGTCCGGGCTTACTGCTGCTCACCCTGACTCTCAGCGTCGCCTGGCCGGGCAGCGGGCTGAGGTGGGTGGCCCGGACCCTGCTGAGCCCCGCACTCGCCTTCTTGTGCTGGCCCACCCTCGAGCAGCTTCTGACGTGCTTCACACAAACCGATGGCCCTGGGATGGGGTTGGTGCTGGTGATCCATTGCGTGGTGACGACCTGCTTCCAGCGTCAGGCGTTCCACGATGCTGTCACGGGCATGAAGGAGCGCGCAGCTCGATCAGTTCCGCCTCAGGAGGCAGCCAGCACGCTGGCTGCATGACCGCCCCATACCGAGCGATCAACGCCGCATCCAGCTTGTCCGTTTTCCCTCTCCTCAACGTCCTTTTCGCGAAGAACTTCATCTGCGCCGCATTCACAACGCTGACCGCATCGCCAGCATCATGCAGGGTCATCGCTCCCCGCTCCCAGGACACACGGGTTGATTCCATCACCACCGAGCGGTCTTCCCGA
>Ga0160427_10002386_pt1 | contig 11325 bp, 13 predicted proteins | sample SolpanmetagenomL_FD_108194 | JGI IMG/M metagenome (GOLD analysis project Ga0160427, IMG submission 108194) | Solar panel surface microbial communities from Lawrence Berkeley National Laboratory, California, USA - L | ecosystem: Engineered > Built environment > Solar panel > Unclassified ...
CTTCTTAGTCTACAATTCTAGTATCGATTGTGTAAAAGGGAGGAAGTAATAGAGGGAACGGTTTGAAGGCAACGTTGTGCTTACCTTCTTCTCAGCTGCTAATAGACCTGCATTCCGGATGACTTCATTGAGGATATCTTGAAACTTTAACGTTTCTACAATCAATGCGTAGAGCCGTGCTGGTGGAGAGGACAGAGGTTTGACAGGATGATAGATGAGTGATTTCAGAGAAGAAGTCTGTTTCGATTGGATGATGGCAGCAGCCTCGAGGTAGACGTTCATGGTCGTGATGGTGATGGTGATGAAGTTATCTCTGTTCTAATTATTGTTTGTTCATTCGTTCATTTGTCTTCTTCTTTTTCTGTCGCAAAAAAACTCTGGGAGAGTGAGTGAGTAAGTGAGTGCAACCAACCAAAACTTTATTTCTTTTCTTTTCGTTCCTTTCGTTCCTTTTTTTTTTAAATCTTTTTTTTTTTATTTTTATTTTTTTGTTTCTTTCTTTAGAGCACAACACAACTCCCAAGTACCGACATGCGACCAGCAGAAAATGAATGAATGGATGAATGATGGGTACAATCATCACAAAGAATAGGATAGAGCTTCTTGTTACTAAGTAGAAGGCATTTGCTTAACAATGGATTGTAAATCTAATACCACTAACCTACTTAGTAAATATGCCATGATTACTCAAGTAGTTAACTCCCTTGAGCATGGATCATCATAATACGTGTATAGAGGGGTCTGTTCTTTTCTTTTGCTACCATAGCTCGAGATCTCCTCCCTCGACGTATTGCTGTTGTTATCAATTGACTGACCTTTGCATATTACTTCTGATCTTGAATCGCTGTATATATTCACACAACTCTACTTACTTGGACTTGCTTTGAACAATAATAATAAGTTAAATAATAATAACAACAATATTCCAATAACCTTCACAATTACCTATCCAATATAAAACACACACACACTCTCTCTCTCTCTCTCTATCAAACACTCACCCACAAACATGTCTGAAGCATTTATTGAAGCAATGAAGGTATGTTCTCCCCTCCTCAATTCTCCCGCCTTTCCTCCGTAAAACCCATAATCATCTTCCGACTCTCTGTCGGACGACAGCAAGCATCAATAAACATACAGATGTCATACTTGTTAAACTGTTACATATCCTGAATATAAAGAACTAATTTGATGCATGTCTGTTTGAACAACAAAACAGGTTCGACGAACCAATTACAACATAAGCGATAAATCACCCATCTCGGATGAGAAGATCAAACACATTGTTGAACAATGTGTACTCCACACTCCATCTGCGTTCAACACTCAGACTGGACGTGCTGTCGTTTTGCTTGGAGAACAACATAAAAAGTGGTGGGATATTGTTAAGCAAGAGTACTTAAAGATTCTTGGCGATAACGGTATGTACCGAAATTCTTTCAGGTCCATTCTTATGCCCTGAGTATGTTGCAGTCTGTCTCTTCTTGGACCTAGGCTAAGGGTATGGCAACTTTAGAAGAACAAAAGGCCTTTTATGACGGCAAAATTGATAAAGAATACAAGGCTGGGTATGGAACTGTTGCTGTAAGAAACCTTCGAAAGGATGCCTTCTGGGGAGCAACTTGATTGTTATGGGGAAAGAAAGAAAAAAAAAAGGCAGAATGAGAGAGTCAAGTACAAGAAAAAGGCACAACTGCTTACGCGGTCCAAAAAACTTAGATTTTTGAAGATGTATCCATCATCGACGCCATGATGGCTAAGATGCCACCGTAAGTGGACCCTCTTAAACGAAAGAGAAAAACATCCTTTCCAACACTTTCCTCGTTCACGCTTTCCCACTACAGAACCAAAAGACTGATATATACCATTCTCTACTTCTACAATATAGTATCGCACACTGCTTTCCAATCTGGAGCGGCAACTCCACCGGAATGCTACACTACACTGTTTGGACTACCTTGTGCAACGAAGGTCTAGGCGCAAGTCTTCAACATTATGGTGACTATTCAAAAGATATGACGCCGGCTCTTGCCAAAGAATTTGACCTGCCGAGTAGTTGGAAGAGCACTGGCATGATTCCTTTTGGTGTACCTACTGCTGCGCCTGGGAATGCAAAACATCCAAAGACTTTTGAACCGATTGAGCAGAGGGTATATGTACGAAGCTAGATTTTTCTCTCCTACTTTTCTTCTTCTTGTTGTGCAGCTTATCAGTATGCTAGATGAGTCTAGAGGGATTGCACGGTTCATTTTTATGTATGTAAATGTTGATCTGATGATAAACTTGACTCGGATTGAAGCTATTGGTTGCAAAACATTGATAGATTTGTTGATACTATACTTTAATAGTATATATACAAGTGTCGACCACTCGAAATTTGAAAGAATTGAATATTTTGACGACTTAGATGTTTAATACGAGGAGATGTCATTCTACTTTCATTCTTGTATGCCTGTATAAATCCCTCCAGTTTTTTCCATGAGGAGAGCCAATTTTGCTTCTTTGAATTCATAGATGTCGATGAATACAATTGACATATGTAGAAAAATAACAGAACAGTAGAAAAATAGTCAAACATTAATGCAAAGATGGATACGCATCAAATCATTCGCAAAATAAAGAGCAGAAAGCACCACCGCTAATTTCATGAGAAAAAATCGTCACCATGTGTTTCCAACATATAGAGAAAGACAGAGTTGTGCTGATCAAATAATGTTTTCTTTTTCTCGGTGGAACTATCTAGGCTTACTCGCCAGCGGTATAGGAGGAGGCGCTGCATCCACTGAACCTTCAACAAGTGTCGCCTTTTTCTTAGGTACAGGTGGTGGAAGTGGCTTCTTCTTATTCATGGCCATGTTGGAAGGAATTGTATCATTTGCACGCCTATCATCAACATCCGATGCCACCTGCTCAGCTTGTCGGTATGCATTCGCCACCTGATCTCCATGCCGCTGTCTAAAATTGTTTGCTGTAGAAGCAGCAGATCTAACATCAGATAATGAGACGGATGACGGATCGTTCTGTAGTGATGTTGCGGTTTTTAGTGCGGCTTGTTTTTGAGACCATGTTGTTCTTGTTCCTGTTCCTGATGTGGTTGTATTGGAAGGCATAGAGGTTGAAGTATTATTGATGGCGGACATGTAAGATGGTGGAGGTGATAAGGGTGTTCTAGTAGGTGAGGAGTCGGTAGAGGATTTGACTCTCATGCGTGATAATCTTTCAGAAAGTTCCGAAGACATGCCAGACTGTTGTGCCATGAGTGTTGATCCTGGTGCTGAGGTTTGCACTGGCGAGGATGTATCGTCGCGCATAGACGGTGACCGGGGTGGTGGTAGAGGTGCTCGCGGTTTTGTCGTTGTCGTGGTCGATGTTGTAGTTGTCATTGTAGGATGCGCTCCTCCTCCTCCAATATTAAAACCTGGTACTGATATACCAGCGTTTGCAAGCCTGAGAGAGGCAGCTTGCGTTGTGCCACCAACATCAGGTCCCGTGGATCTGGAAAATCGCTCAGGTGAACGACTGTCAGTGCTACTTGAAGTTCTTGCTGGTAAGCTTGGTGGTGGCTTGCGCGCCGGCAAGGTTGGAGTGTTTCTCGAGGGCAAGGCAGGGCTTGCAGTGTTTGTTCTGGCAGGTAAGGACGGACTTTGACTACCACTCGTAGGATCGTCTCTTCTTGGTGGTTTAGGTAAAGTTGTTGGGTCGAACCCTGTTGTGTTCATACGGTATGGCTGTGGTTCACGGTCGGTTTCGTCTTCGCTAGCAGCTTCCTCGTCGATTTGTGCGCCTGGAGCTGGTGGAATAGGGGCATTGGGATCGCGCCTAGGCGGCGGTCCAAATGAATATGGATCTTTAAGAGCTGTCAAAGGCCGTGCATTGATATCTGTCCTTGCTGGCGGGTCTTTCTTGCCCCTGCCAGGTATGCCGGGTACATGAGCTTTCTTTTGAGGAGGTCGTTAGCCTCAGCTTGCGCGAGTCAATGCGGGTGTAAAATACCGCTCTTTGGACAGGATGGAAGTTCTTCACGCGGTCCATTTTGGAATGCTTCGAGTTGAGATACTAGTGACTGAGTACTGCTATTATGTTATTGCTGTTGACTATGCGTAGTGTTTAGTGGACGGTGATTCTCAAGAAACTGAAGCTGGGATATATGGTAGATAATAATATGACGTAGGTTGCGATGTTCTCAATTCAAAGTCTCACATGCCTCAACTTTTTGGATGTGTTAGGTACACGATACAGGTAAGTCACTATTAACTTAAATGTTTATATAAATCATAAATAAATCCATCATTTAATAATAGCAAGAAATGCACGAATAATAATACTGATAGTAAATAAATGATGCAGAAGTTTAACACACTCTACTTCGTGACTAACTTGACCATTCACTTACCTGTCTCATCTTTTAAGTAAGTATTTGCATAATATCTGTTATGTATGTGAAAATGAAGCACACGGTGCCAAGACGACGATGATGCATGTATATACTACTAAGCAAGCATTGTCATGTCTCTGATAAAAATGAGATATATACTAAGTATTGAAAACGAAAAGATGGAAATGAAATACTTCTTACAATCTCATGATACCTGTATACTTACTCGCCGTGTTGACAGTCAACTAGGTAGTTGTGAACTTCACTTGTTCTCCAGCACATAGAACTAGAAGATCCCTCCTCTCAGCTCTGTTTATATCTACTCCATCCAACTCTGCTAAAAGTGCCGACCACTCCTCGCTCATCCACTCTTTGAGCGCCTCACCAGATCATCTCCTCAACCTTTGAGTCCTTTTGGACTACAATCTTGGTAAGGCTCACTGGCTGTTGGTATACTATAGCAGTATATATATATCTCTCTCTCTGACGTACACTCGCAGAGAAGAGATCTTGGAGGAAGGTGTTGCACAAACTATAACTCTCGCTCAGTCTCAGTGTGTCTTCTTCTCGTTCTCCTCCTTCGACAATCGCTCGGCTACTCTGCTTGCTACCCTCCATCCCCGGATCTCTACCAGCGTGGGAAGATCAGAGCAGATCAGTTTGTCTGACTGACTCTGCGGACTAAGTATCTCAGCAAAGTGCAACAACTGTCAAACCCAATAATAATATATACTTGAGTAGTCCAAACCACCAGAGCTCTCAGAGGAAGAATGTCCTAGGTCACCTCTGTACACATCGGAAAAAGAAAAGTGCAATCTTCGAGATCAAATGGCATCCCAACCCTTAAATCTATCTTATAATGTAGAAGGAGGTAATGCCCCAAATACGTCAAATACTGCTCAGAACACAGATGGTGTCGCATCGCAAACGGACCAAAAGAGACCAGGCCTTAGTGAACGCCGTACATCAATTATCTTTGCCGCAGAACCACAGGACCCGCGTCGACCTTCAATACAGATAGATCGTGCTGCGATAAGGAATGTAGCTTCAGGCCCACAAAGTGCGGGTATTCCATCCACCGATAGTGCGGGATTTTCACCAGTAGCGCGTAAGAGATCGATATCGTCACCCCCTCCTCCACCGTAAGTTTATCCACACTCATTCAATCAAACTCAATGTTGTAGCTCCATCACTCTAGCAAAAGCATGTTCTTTCAGTAATTTAGTTCCGCTTCAGACGGCATTTCTTCTCTCTCTCTCTTGTTAAAGTCATGTTGGTTTAATTCAAGCACACAAACGAATTGATTTGTTTACATCATATGACTAACGATGACGTCTGCTCTCGACAGCACATTCATCAAGCGAGTTGGTTTCGACACTTTTGAAAATAAAGACGCTTCGGACCTGTCGTTAACGCTCAAGACGAAACACAAGAACTATAAGTACACCAGAAGATCGCGTACTTTTCTATGCGGGACAGATCAGAACGAATACTCTACAACAGCGCTTGAATGGTTGTTAGATGAATTGGTTGATGACGGAGACGAAATTGTCTGTCTTCGAGTTGTAGAAAAAGACTCGAAGGAGGAGAGAATTTATCGTCATGAGGCAGATAAATTACTCAAGGATGTGATTTCCAGGAACGAGGATAACAAGGCAATTTCTATCATCCTCGAATTCTCAATAGGGAAGATACACGACACTATCCAACAAATGGTAAATAAAAAGATATTCATTCAGATCTGTCCCGTCTTGAGCTAATGTACATATACTAGATCAACATATACGAACCAGTCATGCTGATTGTCGGCACGCGCGGGCGATCATTGGGTGGATTTCAAGGACTTCTTCCCGGCTCTGTCTCGAAATACTGTCTGCAGCACTCTCCAGTCCCCGTAATTGTTGTAAGACCCAACAACAAGCGTGACAAGAAGAAGCGGCAAAGAAGGGACGACCCGACTCGAAGGACATACCAAGACATCCTCGACAAGTCAGCTAATGCATCGACCTTGACAATTTTGCAAGAGGCTAGTCGACCCTCGTCTGGTATATCGACACCAACTATACGAGAACCCGCAGGAGTTTTCACTTCAGACAGACCTATGTCTATATCGTTTGCGCCAGAGAACAGACCAAGTGTGCTGAAGGCATCTGGTGATGGACAAAACACTGGGATCAGCGAGATGATTAAGGGTATGGGGGTCATGAATGTTGGCTCCAGCAACGCTAGTCAAGCTAGCGATATATCGGCAAGATCGTCTCTTGATCTAAGCTCATTGTCGAAAACAGAGGCTGTTGACGGTGATTAGAGTAGTTGTATGCACATAGCATGTTTGAATATAATTGGAGCTTTCATGGGCAAACCTTTCCTCTCTTGTGGCGCGGTTTGGAACTGAAAGCTCCTCTAATCCCTCGCTTGTTCTTCTTATGAGTAGACTTGCTTTATGAAGCAAGCACAGTACAACAGAATTGATCTCTCCTCAATATATCATCCAATGCATCTTTCAATTTTCCTGGATATCTAGTCAGGTTCAATCTCTAATCTGTACATTGTAAATTTTACTTTTGAATTAACCCTGTCAACCTGGCACTTTGCTTATGGACGAGCGACGAGTGTCTCCAGTATGCTAGAAAGTGTGATATTTCATATCTGATAGCACTCCTCCAAGGCTTATGCTCAATCAACAGCTCATAACGCGAACATCTGGTGCTATAGAAACCACAATCTACACCAATACACTTTTATGTTTGTGTCTACACATCAGCACTCGTCATATGGAATGTTTCAAAAAATCAGTAAACTTTAGATACAATCATGAGTTCGCAATGTGTGCACCGCGAGAAGTTGAGACAATAATACTTTATATCCTTAAAGATTCAGATTCAGATCCAGATCCCCCGCATGAGTTGCAGGATTATAGCCTGAAGAATGGTGGTCGCATAACGCCGATAATGAAACATTCAATGCCAAGTTTTGTATATGCCAGCAAACAACTTGTCTTTATGGCAACAGTTTATTATTGTATATCAACACAACTTAACCTTAAATTTTGAATCCTGGCCTTTTATTATTGGCATGGGTATTGATACAAGCTGTTGATGCCAACTCTGAGATGACTTGAAACTTAAAGGCGTATGTGTGCCAAGTCTCCGTATCGATTGCTAAGATTGAATCTGTTGTTGTTGTTGTTGTTCTTGTTGTTGCGTTATTCGAAGGCCAAGACTGTGGTTTATGCCCGACCTTGCCTGCTTCTCCCCAGAGGAGAATCAAACAACAAAAACAAAGGTCACACACATACAAAGATAATTGTCCGAGTGGCCTGGTTGTTGACTTCACAATTTAGCTAGTGCAAAGAAAGAAAGAACATCTTAACATATTAGCTGAAGGATTTACTACTTAAGTCTTCTCCTGCAGCCGCCAAGATTCACATCTACGGATACCTACTTCCTTCAGTGCGAAGTACCTGGGTAGGTTACTTGGCAAACACTATTTTTATTGAATACCATACAAAAGGCTCATCCGTGGTACAAGGCCATATTGTACCTAATCATCTACTAGAATTGGCATCTCTTGGGAATGGTTGAGAACCTCGACTTCAGATCAGACACACCCGCGCAAGGTACATGTACAACCAGAGCACTATTATCAACGAAAAAGCATCCGTCAACATTTTTTTCCTGGTCAGTTGAGTACTCCCCACTTGCTCAGGAAGCCAAAATCATTACTTCTCACATAAACTTCCTTTTCAACGAAGAACCCAAGATGAAGAAAATCTTCTGGTGCTTGATGTAAATGACTCAATCACAAGATGATTAGAGGTAATGTATCACGGATTGATTTGACAAATTTGACAAAATTAAATTTTGATGAACGGCAGACATTAATAAGATGACCTTGTAAGAATCGTCGTAACGTTACAACAGAATCTGCTTATTTCTTCCTCTGCACATGTGTTTCAAATTCACTATCGCCTGACTGTAGGGCTTACCATCCGTCAGACGATATTGGAAAAGGTTTACAAACGTTGGAATGGGCGGCTTGGCGAAACAAAGCTGTATGCCAAGGATCATGGAAGGGTTTTCTAGAAGGATTTCTAAGAAGAAAATCCTAATCCAATTTCTTTAGCTTCTCTCACAGGCCAACAGAAACACCTTGATGACTAGGGACGGAACGGTTTATTTTTCAGCCAACAATAAGGCATCGAAAGTCCCATTTGTTCATCTTACTGTCCTAAAGAGGCTTCGGATACTCCAGTGTCTGCTGTTGTAAATGGTGCTTACGAGGCACTCAACTCAATACTGGCCGCAAACGCTACATTCCTGTAGAGGCCTATAATTCGTTCACCCAAATGGTATCAGACGATGGACCTTAAGCATCTGCTTACTATATCACTTTTCCTTCCCTCATTTCTCAACGCATGCAGCGAAAATTGGTACTTAAAATACCTAGACCAAGGCTCACAAGCAATGTTTGGACGATCAATCATTAGTTGGACATATTGTGTACGTTTTATTAAAGCGTCTGAGAAAGTGCCTGGGAACTGCTGGTAGATCAGTTATGCAAACCAATAAGAGACGGACACACTTTACAAATCCCGACATTTGTTTTCCATCAAAGTGGATTACATGAGCAGTCTGCTGAAGCGATGATGCGATTGGCTATCGGAATTTGCAAAGCCCGAAGCACACTTATAATGCCCTTCTTGGAGGAGTCATCACACTTTTTTGACTAATCCGACGGACTTTTCGGGCTTTGCTCTTTGCTGCTGCGCTGGGCGTTCATGATCTTCGTAAGCAATGCGTCATGGATCGCAAGATTGACTGAAATGAGACGTATGCTTCACTTACCGACCCGCAAATAAAATGCGATCATGATTGTGATCTCACGATGCGCAAGACGTATGGAAGGGGAACACCATCGTTGAATCTGGTGTAAAAGCCATGCTTATTGCTCCATCTCAGGACAGAATCACCAAAATGGGTCAATATTCCCCCATGGACTGAATGATCGTGGTTTGCGTTTGTTACATAATCCTGGACTGCGGTCGCATTTCATACGAGTCATGAAGCTGTGTTGAAGTACGAGGCATCACTTTTTAAATCTCACAAGCTAAGGATGATTGACCTGCTCAGCCAGGAAGGCTTTGTCACTCAGGTTGCATGTTGTGTTGCCAAAATTGGTAACCAAAAATGCACTATTGCAATCTGAGCAAAAAAAAAAAAAGAGCATTCACGATAGGCAGTCTCAAGAATACAAACATGGCCTTTGTATTGTTCACAGAAGGCATCAAAGAACATATAGGTTGCAAAGCGGATGCACAGAATGCTTCGTAAGGCTGCTACGTGTTTGTGTGATTCGTGTCCGACAAGGGTTGGATAACGTTCACACATACTTCTCTCTAATCAGATGGGATGTTGGACGGATGAGACAGTCATTCAATAATACAAAGCTTCACTACTATTGTGTTTGAAGGTCTCATACAAAGTTCAATGGATATATTAACGGACCCGAGAAATGTAAACGCCGGTTGCAGGTCTGACGTGAATGTGAGAGAGGACAAGTCACAGCATGAGCACATCTGATTATGGCATCCATCGACCATTACTAAGTTAACGAGAGCGAGGTTTGAAATCTCGGGTTACTCATCGTCCGCTTAGCAAGACACAGCACGAGGAAAAGATTCTCTCGTCGGTCTTGCCAATGGTTAGAAGGAAATAGGGTGGGTGCTTGGCGGATGCAACGGCATAATCAACGATCCGTCTCAATAAAACCACCGTTCTGACGAGAATTCTCATCGTTGGTAACATGTATACATAATTCCTTTTTCCGAAGATCATGGGTGTAGGCGGACTCGACGGAGCAAGCAATCAAGCAGAGTGAGAGAAAAAAGTCTCTTCTGTAAACTAGCGGAGCTTAGCATACTGGGCATCCGGTCCCTGCACCGTCGGACACAAACAATAATGCTATCGTAATTAAGTGCTCGGCAACAAGTATACTCCCGTAGTGTGTGTGAGCAGGAAGAAGATTCTGGGAATACATAAGCTTCACATATTTCCACAAGATGACAATTCTAAAACACCAGATCTCAAACCAAAAAGACAAAAACAACAATTTACAATATATTACAAAGCTTCCTGACTCCTAAAAGGAATCATACAACATCTCAATCAATCCATTGCTATAACTTGGCTTCTGCATACTTAGTACTCATTTCCACTTAAAGGTATGTGTTCGCAATCTTCATGTTCCGCCTAGCGAGAGCTCCAACTGACTCATCTTGCACTAGATCCTTATCACAACTCCTCCACACCCTTACATATATATATCGTCTATAACTTAAAATAAATCAAAATGTCCTTCACGATAGAACATCCAGCTCTTTTGAAAGCAAGACAACAAGCAAAATTACAAGCACAAGCATCAAAGATGTCAATCACACAATCATTCTACCTCGCCAATCAAGCTCGTGGCAAGCTCGCCTCAGAGGCCGCCAAATCTGATCATCAACTTAGACGACTCGTCGGTCATGCCAACCTTCTCGATCGATTGATGCTTCATCTCAGCGAAGCTGAACAAGAGCAAGATGCTTGGTTCAACAACATGGTTCGAGGAAACGCAGTAGCCGAGGAGGAACGACTACAATCATGGGAGACAATCTCAGAAGAGCCAACATACATGGCCGCAGATTACTCGGATTCCGACTCGGATTCTGATGACGAGGAAGAAATCGACGAGGACGACTTCTCATTGTTCCCAGCTCTTACTGCCACACCATCAAGAAAACAAGATGCTCGATCATACATTGACACTATTGTCGAAGTCGACGAGGTTGAGGAAGATGACGAGGACGATTCAGATGAGGATGGTTTATACACGCTAGAACGAACCACCTCACACCGACCACCATCCCTGGTATCAGATGCCTCTGACAGCGAGGATGACGAGGATAA
>Ga0160427_10002387_pt1 | contig 11321 bp, 13 predicted proteins | sample SolpanmetagenomL_FD_108194 | JGI IMG/M metagenome (GOLD analysis project Ga0160427, IMG submission 108194) | Solar panel surface microbial communities from Lawrence Berkeley National Laboratory, California, USA - L | ecosystem: Engineered > Built environment > Solar panel > Unclassified ...
GCCTCCGAGTTGCCACAATGTGCCGAGTTGCCGGCTGAAGGTTTCGAACTCCCGTTTGCGGGCTTCCAGTTCGCGCCCGCCACTCTCGGTGAGGGCATAGACCTTCACTGGGCTGCCGCTGCGCGGAGCGCTCTGAAACTCGCCGCGCACAAAGCCGGCTTTTTCGAGTCGGTGCAGCGCCGGGTAGAGGCTGCCGACCTTGAGGTCGAAGTACCCTCCGGTGCGCTCATGCGCCTGCTTGCTGATCTCGAGGCCATATTTCGGCGCTCCCTGGATGATGCTGAGCAGAATGAGGTCGAGGTGGCCACGCAACAGGTTGGCATCAGGCGAGTTGGGCGCAGGACTGGGCATCGGTGGACTCCTTATGTATCGAAATGCGGTATCGAGTTCCTATACAATCAGCCTAAGAGCGCTGTTTGTCAATGGGCCCTGCTCTTCCCAGATCCGCACCTTGCCTTCCGTGAGGGAATCGCTGCGGCCGTATCGTTATGGGCGCGTCAGCAGGGGCATAAAGCTCCATGAACGCACGACCTTGAAATCTCACTCAGCGCCACAAGTCCGCAAGTCAACGCCCCCGCCCTGGCTGATGCTGGGAGCAAGGGCTTCTTTGTTTGGGGTGAATTTAGAGTTGCGCTGAGGGGGCCTCGTTTTTAGCGGAAGTTCAAGCCGGCACGGAAGCCTGGATAGACGACGCTCCCTACCTGAGGCGCAATAGCGTAGCCCAGGCTGGCTTCCGTAAAGAAGGTGACTTTCTGGTTCAGACGGGTTTCATATTGAACCAGCACATGGGGACGGAAGGCCACCAGATTAAAGCCATCACTGCAAGGGCGCGAGTCATTTTCTCCGCAATACATGCCATCGAAGTAAGGCGCGACATAGGTATTGATGTCCAGGCCGCCACCGACTGAGACACGCGAACGGGTCGCGAGCGAGCCGCTGATCGGGAACAGAACGGCCGCGTCCAGACCAACGCCATTTCCGAACACCACCACAATGCTGCGTCCACCCACGCCCAACCGCAACGCATACTTGTCGGTATCGTAGGTGTATTGGCCCCCGAGGGTATACAGCCCAAAGTAAGACTGAGCCGCAGCGGGCATGGGGGTCCCAGGAGAAGGTGGGGTACTGCTTGAACTGCTCTGAGCTGTGGCAATGCTGGCACAGGTGACGAGACTTAAAACGAAAAATCTTCTCAGGGAAACCAAGTTCATGAGAGCACAATAAAGTAAAAAAGGTGCCTGCTCAGCGGGGGCTTTGGAGGAAGAGATCGGCAGCCGGATGGAGGGTGCCGCTCAGTCCATAGACTCCCTGCATGGATCAGACGAATCATGACCATCACCGACTTCACGGGCTGTGAGCGACGATCTGATGCCTGATGCCACCGCACGTTTCACCACTCAACCCGAAATAACCTTCTGGTGCAGTTCGGCTGCTCTCATGCCACGTTTTGAAGAGTCGTCAGCCATGCCGCTCCGTACTGTCTGAATTCGCCAACAGAGTCTGATTCCAGCCAATTGCCCATCAGCAGATGTTGCGTTTTTTCGTGTTAATGAAACTGTAGCTCAGTACGACCGTGCCGTCGGCTTTCAGAAACTTGTAGCCGTACACGGCCCCAACGCGAGGATCTGTCAGGGAGCACAGCGGCACGTCCTTCAGTTGAAGGTCCTGCATCCGTACCGTATTTTCAGGAGGCGACTGCGAAAAGACCTGAACATTGTTGACCACATAATCGCTTCGCCCCAGATTGATAATCAATTGAGTGATTGGTCCGTCTGGCAGCGTGTTGTAGTGGATATCCACGAAATCCATGTACGCTTCACGTTCATACACGCGTTCACCCGGAACGCTTCCCGGTACATCGAAAACGACATAGGATTTGTTCTCGGGAGGATCGTTATGGTACCCGCAGCCGCTCAGCATCAGGCTCCCGAGCAGAAGTGAGAACAGCGGCGAGTGAAGATTCTTTTTCATGCTTTTCCTGTTGTGCAATTCTGGACGACTTGGTTTGGGTTCCTCGATCAGCATGGTATTTCGCCGTGTATTCGCCTGAGGGTGGGGAAGATCGGCCTGATCGGCACGCTCAAGACGGCGGGCCGCAGTGCCAGGCCAGCAGCGCACGGCTGATCGCGATCACGTTAGTCTGTCCTTGTTCAAAGGGTTGCCGCTCAGCAAAGGAAGCGGCCCAGTTCTCCGGCGCGGGGTTCGCCAGACGGAGGGACGCACCCATCTTGCCGGCCTGCTCGAGCAGGTCACTGAGCAGGAAGGTCTGGTCCAGGCTGGTGAGCGGTGCGCCGAGTTCCAGGGGGTGGCCGTAGGTGAGCCGTAAACGGTTGGGCGGGTCGAGCTGCCAGTCGTCGATGATGCTCGCGAGGTGCTTGAGGGTGGAACCAAGGTGTGTCCAGCATTCTTGGTGCGATCGAGCGATGGGGTCTTCAATCATGGGTCGTCCAGCCGCAGGGTACGCTATGAAGCCGTTCAGAATCGTGGAGGCTTGCCGAGCGAAGGGCTTCAAAACGCGTTACATATCTAATGAGCGACTTCTGGTAATCCTGTTATTGCTCAGTCGTAGGGCGTAGCTAGAGCGCTGAGCAACCAGAATTCTCTCGACGCACGGATGAATTTTCACTGCTTGCGTGGTACAAGCCGCTCACCGATCAGCTGTTTCTGATCTCTGAGGGCCTGTGAAGGGTGGGCAACTTGTGCATGCTCAGGCCTGCGTATCATGACGCGGTGCCTGGCTTGCCCCCCTTCTTGATTGCGGCTGTCCTGGGGTTGCTGCTGGCAGGGTGTGGCCTTCCGCTGCCCTGGAGTCTCTTGACGCCCATTCCCTTGGCGGTGCTGTTCGCCTTCGTCGCCACGGCCGAAACGCCACGTCAGGTTGCCAGCCGCATGGGCTGGGCTGGGACTGCTTACTGCGCGGTGCAGTTGTGGTGGCTGGCCGCGTTTCTCGCCAAACTGTTCGGGAATCCTGTTCTCGGCGCGGTCTCTGTGGTGCTCTTTGCGTTGGAAGGCGCGTTCTTCGCGGGCATGGCTTACCTGGTTGCTGCCTGCTTCCGCTCACGCATCGCCCGCGTGTGGGGACTGGCGGGTGGTTGGGTGCTCTTGGAGTGGCTGCGCTTCCTGGGACCGCTCGCGTTTCCGTGGCCGACCCTGGGGTACACCCTGCTGCCCACGCCAGCCATTCAAATTGCCGACCTGGGTGGCGTCCTCCTGGGCAGTGTGCTTGTCGTCGCTACCGCTGCAGCCCTCGTGAGCTTGCGGTGGGACAGTCCGCGTCCTTACGTTGCGCTGACCCTCACCTGGCTGGCTGTCTTGCTCTACGGCGTCACTCGCTCTCCGGGTCAAGGGCCGGTTGGGTCGTTCCTGGTGATACGAACGACGATCGATCAGTTCAGTGGAGAGGACCCTGACGAGCTGTTTCAGGCCTCGCAGCGCTTGACCCGCCGTGATCGACAACCTGGGGAAGTGCCGGTCTGGAGTGAGAGTGCGCTGCGGGATCCTGCCTTGCTCACCCAAACATCTTCACCAGGGCTGTATGGCCTGAGTCTGGCCAGTCCCCGCCGCAATACCGTGACGGCCTGGAGCGGGACGGAGATCACCTCACAGACGGACAAGGCCCGCCCCGTGCCCTTCGGCGAGTATTTTCCATTCCATGACACCGCACCGGCGTTGTACCGCTGGCTCGAGCAGCGTCTGGGCTTCAACCTGGGGCCGAATCTTTCCCCAGCCCGCCGCATCACCGCCCTGACCCTACAGGGCGTTCAGTATGGCGCGTACGTTTGCTATGACAGCGTGTTTCCCTGGGTGGCGCGGACGTTGGCCCAGCAAGGCGCAACGTTGCTCGTCAATCCCAGCAATGATGGGTGGTACGAAGGCTGGGGGGTGCAACAGCACTTCTCGATGGGGCGCGTTCGGGCGATCGAGACCCGTCGCTGGCTGATCCGCAGCGTAAATGAAGGGATGGCCGGAGCCGTCGATGACTTGGGTCGCCCTCGTCAGCTCCTCTCGCGCGGGGAAGGGACAGTCCATGTTCGTCCGCGCCTTCTCTCAGGACAGACCCTCTACCTGCGCCTGGGTGATCTGCCGGCTGTACTATTGGCGATCTTGATGTTGGGCTCTGCCTGCTGGAAAGAGAAAAGGGGACGTCGTGAGCGCATTTCAGGTCGCTAATCAAGTACTCCAGGACTTGTCGTGACGGGTGAAAATCAGCGGTCCTGTGAACCCGCAGCGAGGACAGGTGTTCGGCGTGGCGACCTGCACAGTCGCCGTGACCTGTTGTGGCGTGGGTGGGGCCTTATGCGCGAATGGGCCTTCACCAGGACGGCGTCCTGGTGATTTGGGTTGGGCAGTGCGCGTCTCCCGGCTGAAGGGCGCGGCGTACTTGCGGGCCCGCCGTTCCAGCGCTTCGATACGTTTCTTGAGACGGGTGTTTTCAGCTTGGAGCGCTTTGTTCTCTGCGCTCAGCTGGTCGATCTGCTCGGACTGGCGACCCAGCTTTGTAGCGCCGAGGTGATGAGCGGACCATAGACGCTCACTGGATCAATCTTTGCGTTGCCCAGCCACCGCCGGGCTTGTCGCTCACGACTCTGCGCGAATTGAGCCTTCGACTGTCGATGGGTGATCCAGTGCGGCAGGGTCGATGTTTGTGACAGGAGTGCTCCTGTGACCAACCAAGCGAAGGTTTCCGCATTGCGCGAGTCATTCCACAGCAGCACCTCTGCATACCGTCGGACCGCCTGATACACGCGTCCAGCATCCCCGACGACATGTTCTTTCTTCACAGCCTGAAAGTGTTCCATACGTGGGCGCGCTCATGGGACCTATCAGGGAATCAGGCTGAGTGTATGAAGTTTTCGCTGGACCGTGCTGCGCCTAAGGTGCGTTGATGATCACCTTGTCATGCGGGCCGCTGTGGCTCTTTCGAATACCCGGCTGCGTTCCTGTGTAAGCATTCGTTGTTCGCCCGGCCAAAACAGCGGACCCGGTCGGTCAAATGGGTTCCACAGCAACTCATGGGCCATTTCCGACGGCTGCGCGTGTATCTGGAGGGTGAGATAAAGGTACGGCAGTTGGTTGGAATCAGACCATACCGACGTCAGTCGGCTTTCAGCCTCCCCCTCGCCTCATAACTACTGATACCTGCCCAAATTTCAATCAGGCAATCGTACGTAAATTACTTCGGGGTCGCCCTCATCTAAATGATGCACCATTCCACTTCTCTCAAAGCTCAACTTATGAAACAGGATGTGCATATGCGTGTTGGACAGGTTCGCTGACGAAAACACCTTGGGTGTCGAACAGACGTCCACCAGACAACGCAACAACACTTCACCCGTCCCCTTGCGACGGTGGCGCTCATCCACATACACCATTGAAATAAATCCATTGCCGAAGAATGTGTACTCCAATATGCCGTAGGCGATGAGCTCACCGTGTTCCTCCACCACGTACGTCTCGTGGTTCAAGATCGCACGGTGAATCATCGTCACCCGCCCTGAATCTCCTGCAAGGCGGTCGAACGCTAAGATTCCGGGCAGGTCCTCGGAAGTGGCACGGCGAATGGGACGATGAGGCGTGGACATACCTTGACCCTAGCAGCCGCATACCACCTGCTGTGGCGGCGCCTTGCGCCTCGCCCGTCAAACTGCTGCATCAGTGCGAGTCAGTCCCTGGTAGACCGGGAAATGCAGGAGGTCAGCGACCGACCAGATCTTCGAGGTGAGGCCGATCGCCATCGCTGGGGTGCGCTGCTGATAGTGCCGACGTCCCTGCGGCTCAGGCAGCTTGACACGCAAGCCTCGCTGCTCGTTACACCAATTGTAGACCCCCATGCACAGCTGACTTAGCGCCCGACGCATCAGCGATGTACGAGCAAACGCGAGGCTCTTTCTGGCCTCGAAGGCATTCATCCGCCTAGCGGTGTCGTTCTGCCGCTCCACCGCCGAAGTGTTCGGCGCCTGGTACCCGAGTTGCTCAACCTCAGCATTTACCCTGGACCAGCTGCCGTGCGCCACGCGTTGCAGCACCTCCACCACCCGGCGTCCCTCCCGCCGTTTTACGATCAATACGTGCGCCAATGTGCGGGGCACCCGGAAGCGGACCTTCTTGAAACGACCCTGTGATCCTTGTCGAGGCGGACGGTAGGTAACGCCAAACACCTCGGGAAACAAGGACTCGTACACCGCCCAACCGTCGGTGAAGAGCACCAGGTCATGTGGGTTGGCCAGTCGTTGCCGAGCGCCAAGCAGCAACCTCCTTCCCAGTTCCTCGTTGCGCTGGCCAATCTCACTTTGCACCAGGAACTTACTCCTGGGTTCGATGACGGTTGCTTCCCAGAGTTGCTGGCCTTTGCGTTCAACGAAACCGTAGCGCTCATCGGCCTGCAACGCGCTGAGCTGGAGTTCTTTGGCCTGCTGGTCATGAAGTCCTTGAGTGTGGACACCAGTGAGGATGGCGAGACGGCGGACAGTCGAGCGATGCAGTTTGGTCAGTTTGGCGGTGGTCCTCAAGGCGTTCCCGGCGCTCAGGTGTTCCACGGCGCTGATCAGCTGGTCTTCTGGAGCGCGGGTGTTCCAGAGGGGGGTGCCTTTTCGTTCGCTGAACTCGATACCACAAGAGCGGCACTTCAGCAGCCGGCGCTGCTCATCACCGTAGAGTTTGCGGACGCGGAGGTTGCCCTGGCCGCGTTGGCCGTGTTGTTCACAGTGCGGTGCAGGGCAGGCGAAGCTTTCCAGGGGAAGGAGCGTATTCGACATCCCCTGTCTTTTCTCCCAGACGCTACTTTCCTACAGTAGGGCTGGTCTGGTCCCACACAACAGCCGGTGTTGTGGGGTGTTGAGGGCGAGCTGGACGAGGTCGCGTGGGGGTTGGTAGTCGGGGATGGTCGGGGCGGGTGGTGGGGCGAGCCAGGCGGGTTCCTGGATGGGGGTGGTGGATTGGGTGGGGGGCAGGAGTTCGTCTGGGGGGAGGTAGTAGAGGCCGTCTTCCTGAAAGGGGTTGCTGCTGGCGCGGACGGCTTGGCCTTGGTAGGTGGCTTGGCTGATTTGGGTGTGGGGGTCGAGGACGTGGGTGGCGACGTCGGCGCGGTGGATGTTGAGGTGGGTGAGGGCGAGGGTGATGTGGTGTTCGGTCATGAGGGTGCGGGCGCGGGTGAGGATGAGGACGTATTGGGTGTGGGTGGGTTGTTTTTGTTCGTTGGCATTGAGGCGTAGGCGGTTGTGTTGCATGAAGGAGAGTTGGGCGTGGGTTTTGAGGGTGGTGATGAGTTCTTGTGGGGTGGGTGGGGTCATGGGTGTGTCCTCGGGAGTCGGCGGGTGGGAAATATATACACAGTGGGTGGGATGAGCGGTGGTGATCTGCTGGCTTTTTGCTGAGCTGAGGCTTGTGCGGAGGCGGGGATGAAGGTGTGGGTGGGAAGGGCGAGCTGAGGAAGACAGACCATCCCACCCATGTATATATTCAAAGGTCTTACCATCGTCGCCAATCCCACGGCCGATACCCATCCAGCACCACATGAATCGCATGCGCCGACACCAACCCCAGCAGCCCCCACCCCACCACGGGATGAAACACCACCACCGGCACCCGCAACGACAGCGCCCCCACCACCGACCACGCCACCAGCCCCACCAACAGGACCAGCACACTCAGATACGCCAGCAACACCACCGGACCCCGCACAAACGTATGCGTCACCCCACGGTGTTTCACCAGCCGTCCAAATGGCATCCGCAGCGTCCCTAAGAGCCCCCAGTTCTTCCGGGAATCCACCCGCACCGACGCCGCCAGATCCAGGTCCGGCGAAAGCAACAACGTACTGAACGCAAAGCCCAGGGCAAACGGCTACCACATGTCAGCCCGCAGCAATCCCATCCCTGCCCCCACGCCCAGACCACACAACAAAGCGGCCAGATTGACGCTGGTGTGCACCTGGGCACCCGGCATCAGCGGACCGACACCTGTTGATCCACCGAGACGGTCTTCAGTCCCAGGCGGTAGACCCATTGCACCGGCAGGTTGTTCACATTCGTGGCCGCACCCACCGTCACGGTCCCGTAGCGCACCTCACCCGCAGCGACCTTGAAGGTGCTCAGCGTGGGCCGCACCACTGCACCAGGGATATTCAGCTGTCGTTCGTCGAAGACCGCATCCGTACTGCCCGCCTGAAGGCGGTATTGCAAGACCACCAGATCCCCGTCACGTGTGGCACTCAACCGCACCTCCACTGGACTCAGCGCAGACGAACCCGTGATGGTGCTGCGGATATTGCCTTGCGCGTCCATGATCTGCACGGCGCTGCGCGGCTGGTCCGGCAAGATGCCTTGACTTTGCGGCGTGACCACCCCCCGCTTCACCGGCGGCAGACTCACGGGGGTTGGAGAGACGGGGCCACTCTGGGGTGTTAGAGCACTCACGTTGGACGGGTCGGTGACGGTGACACTGACGATGCTGCCTGCGGCATCGCTGTTGAGCTGCACGCGCCAGGTGTAGACCTGCGTTTCGGTGGTGATCTGGATGGGCGTGTTCCCGCTACTGGCCAGTCCGGCCAGCAGGATGCGGTTGCCGACGATCTTGGTGTCAATGAGGTTGCTGCGGGTGACTGTGGCGTCGGTAACGGCTTCGGGGAAGGTGAGGGTGGCGAGTGCGCCGGGGCCGAGGGTGAGGGTGATGTTTTGCCCACTGTCGCCATCAGATGCTGCTCCTGCTGACTCGACACGCCGCCGTGCCGCCCTGGCTCCAAATGGAAGCCCGGCTGGATGCGTACTCCGAGACGCGGGCACTGGTCAGTTGAGGGAGATCAGCTTCAGCTTCGAAGGCAAGCGCATTGATGCGGCGATCTGCCGAGGTTTGGTGACCTGAGCGCACAAAGGCGGTGTCCCGCCGAAGCGTCTGGTGAGGTTTATGGGGGAGACTTGAGGAAATCCTGAAAGAGCACTCATGCCAAAGTAAGGCATGAACGTCCACAGCCTGTTCCTGATGCTGTCCGTACCTGTTGCTGATGCCCTGCCATTGGCGTTGCGCTTGAGCCCTGAAATTGCACGCCGATGCGCGGGTGGATATGGTGCTGGTGACCGTAGGCGACGGGCTGGTGCTGGCGCGCAAACGCTGAAGGGTCAGGACCTGCGTCCGCAGAGGCTCCAGGTTCAGGTTCTGTGTCCTGGCGTCGTGGCCACCGAATCTCACAAATGGCAGAGCAGCGTCCCCAGCGCGACTGACGTGACCTGAATGCGAGGAGCTGCCCATGCGAACCGTCAACCTGTACGACGCCAAGAACCGCTTCAGCAAACTGGTAAATGCGACTGAAGAGGGTGAGGTGATCATCAGCGCCCGCAACGGCAAGCCCATCGTCAAACTGGTGACGCTGGATGGTTCTGGCAACTTAGAGCATTTGACGTAAAAGATCCTCGTCTTTCACGTCCGAGCGGAACGAGTGAAGTACGTGCTAGGTCTCATCAACGACGGTCTGAAGTTTAGAGCGCCGCATCCACGGCGCGTTGCCAGGCCAGGTGAGCCTTCGTCTGGTGCGAGCAGAGGGAGTTTCATCGGTAGGGTTCCCCCAAAGTATCTGTTGATCGGCGCGGCACCAGGCTTCACCCGTTCCCCGTCCCCAGGAAGGTCAGTCCAGTCGCGGCAAGACCACATCTGGAGGGGGGGCGGCTCCCAGAACTGTGTGACAGATGCGCCACAGAAATTCCGGCACCACCCCGAAGGAGTAGGGCATTTGTATCCGCTCAAGCCGCTGGTGGTAGTCGCGGCCCCAGGGACCGATGTTGACCACCGGAAAACGCACAGCGTCGTGCGGTGCCGGGTCAACGTGGGCAGCGTGAGGCGTGTGGCGTGACAGCACCTGCGCTCCGGCCGGATCGGCGCTCTGGCCCAGGAAGCTCATATCGGAGATTCCCGGAAAGAAGTGGCGCACCTTCAAGCTCTGCCCAGTTTCGCCTGCCAAAGCTGCAGCGTGCGCGCTGACCGCCTGGAACAGCGCCCGGTCATGCGGGTGGTCTTCCAAGTGTGTCGCCGGGTAATGCAGCGCTCCGAAGCCGAGCACCACCGCCGGACCGCTCAGGCCCGCCAGAGCGACCAACGCCGCTGTCAGCTCACGGCTGGTCTCCAGCGGGTTGGGGCCGGCGGGGACGTCCTGGAGTCTGGCGACAGCCACTGCCCCGACGCGGGACACCGCACGCTCACGGAGTTCGCCCAACGTGATCACCTCGGCGCACATCTTGGAGAGCGCGGTGGCGCTGGGGCTTCGGGCCGCTGCGGCATGCGCCGCGAAAGTCGCCAGAGCACCGTCCACGGCTTCCGTGGCCAGGGACACGAACTGCTCCAGCACAGCCCCAGGTGCACGCCCGTGGGTGAGCACGTTGAAGGCGCACCAAATCTGGCCCGGTGAGGTCACGTCATAGCTGGGTTTGTTGTCGCGCAGTTCCAGGCAAACTGGTGGCGCGGTCGTCTCACCGTGGGCCTGATCGGCTAGTTCGGGAGCAGCCTCAATCCGGTGCACCAGGGCCGCAGCCATCAGCGCGGCGCTCAGGCCGTCGAACGGGTAGGCGGCGTGGGCAGCCTGGCCGACCACCAGCGCCGAGATCAGAACCTTGCCGACGGTGCCCAGGTAGGCCGCGCGGCCTTCTGAACCGTCATCCGTATCGGCGGTGGCGTCGAGGTTGATACCCGCCGTGATGTGCAGTCCGCGCGCCAGGGCCAGTTCGGGGAGATCATAGGCCACGGCCCTCGCTCCGCTGGACCGTCCTTCCTCGTCTGGCGTGGCGACGAACAGCAGGTACCCAGGTCGCTGCTCGAGTGGCAGGGTCGCGTAACGCTTTAGTACTGCCAGACCTGCCGCGAGGCCGCCCTTCATATCCAGGAGTCCACGGCCCATGAGAAACTCGCCGGAGGCCAGGTCAGTCAGCGTCTGTGCCTCGCTGGCGCTCAAGTCAGGTTGGAAACCGAGAGAAGCGGCGGCCCTGGCGCTCAGCGCCTGCGGCTCGCAGGCCAGCGCCTGCCATTCAAGGTAATCATCGGTCCCCACCGTGTCGTAGTGTCCGGAGAGCAGCAACGTCGCCACCGAACGGCCGGGAATAAGAGCGTAGAGGTTCTGAGCGTCATGACCGTGTTTTGCAGGCGCGCGCCAGACGTCCAGTGGCCGCGCCTCGAAGGTCGGCCAGGTGCGCAGTAGCGCTTCTAGATGGGAGGCAAAGGCTGTTTCTCCAGCGCTTCCGGTCACGCTGGACCAGCGCGTCAGAAGCACAGCCAGATCACGGGTGGGGGTTTGCCAGAAGTCTAGGTTTGATCCCAAATCGGCGTGGGCGTCGGCAGTTTGA
>Ga0160427_10002389_pt1 | contig 11320 bp, 6 predicted proteins | sample SolpanmetagenomL_FD_108194 | JGI IMG/M metagenome (GOLD analysis project Ga0160427, IMG submission 108194) | Solar panel surface microbial communities from Lawrence Berkeley National Laboratory, California, USA - L | ecosystem: Engineered > Built environment > Solar panel > Unclassified ...
GCAGCAGCGACATAGGCCTAGGGGTCTGTGTTATATCTGATGCCAGCAACCATCATCTACACATACTGCTTGCAACTTCGACCGCATACACATGCTGGGATGTCTGTTTTCTGCTGTTGAAAAATTCAATATGTCATGCATGTTACGTCGAGCCACGAACCGACGGTCTTACCAACCGTCCTCCACGCGAGGTGTCTCGCTAGTCGAAGACTGTCGCAGGACGTGTTTCTGTCCTCGACGCACCTGCCCGCCGCCCTCGTCGCCAGCTTCCTCAAGCGCCTCGCCCGCCTCGCCCTAGCTGTCACGAAATTTGAGCAAACAGTCATGGCATTGGATAAGGCACAGCCGTTGAGAAGCTCCAGTCCGGTCCACATGCTGCGATTGTTCGTACAAAAGCGATGTCCACCCACGGCTTTGCACGGCCAAATAGAGATCAAAGCAAGGGAGCTTCAGTATCCGTGCTAAATATTACAATATCGTACGATCCGGGGAAGAATCTGAACGGGACTACTATATGCTCATATGACAACGCTACAACCAAACCATGCACCATACCCTGGAGCTAATCGCTCACTTCACTGTCCTCGCCCTGATTCACACTGAAATCTTCGGTTTGACGCTGGGGCTCCTCGACCGGTTGTGCTCTTTGCATAGCCTCTTCGTCCTCCACCGCACTTCCACCCACCTCTTCCTCTTCCTCATCTTCATCACTGATCACAACCTCCTTGCTCTTTGCTGCCTTTCTAGAGGGAGTGGTAGCCGCAGCAGCACCGCCCCTCTTTTTGTTCCTCGAAGCCACTGCGCCTCCCGTCTGCATCGCGCCTACAATCGCCTTGAAGTTCGCACCAAACTTTCCCGCGTTCCGCATAATCCGCGATCTTAGTTTGCCAGTATCGATAGCCGCCTTCTTACTCTTACGTACTTTGATGCCATTGGAAGATTCGTGGCCGTCTAGAGCGGCATCTATGACGCCTGCAATGACAGCTAGCACGCACTTTGCAGTAAACTCGCAAAGACGTTGCTCCGATATGAGTGCCGCGTGCTGCTTGCGAAGCTCGGCTGGTTCATCGGCTTCATCATCTTCGGCGTCTTCTGGCCCGCTGTCAATTGATGATGCTGGCGACATTGAAACACGTTCGCGGGTTTCTGCTGGCGGCTTATCATCAATTTCCGGCCGCTCGGGCTCCACGTCAGAAGCTGCTTCCGCAAGGTTGAGCGCTTTGCCCGTCTTTTTTGCAAAGTCGGCTTCAGCAGCGACAAAGACGCGAAGAATTTGAGCCTGTGTGGCCGCATCAATAGGCCTGATCAGGTCTTCAAGTCCTTTGATTCCACGAAGAGTCGCAAATGGGATGTGCAGGTCAAGCAAAGCACCCGCTGCCGCAATTCTCAAGTCATCGGCACCATGACGAAGAACTATGACGTCTCTTAGGCGGGTTGTGAAAGCGTTCTTCCTCTCCATAAGCGCTGTGACCTCTGAAGGATTGATGAAGCCTTTTTCCTTGGATTGCATGTTCTGTACAGTCCACAGGAAATAAAACGTAGCACTTTCACAAGCTTTTAGGGTGAGCAAGTCTTCCGTACCCACTCGCTCGGTTTCGATACCTGCTACGGGAACGCCGCGCCCGACGGAAGCAATTAACGCATCGATGGGTGTTATAGGCGTCACACTGACGCGTTGCTTGCGTCGGGGCTGATCTGCAGACGCCGAACGAGGTGTTTCAAGCGTTTCTCTGCAGTCAGATATACTTGCGAGGTTGGATATCCGAAGCACTGTGCTTGCGATGATAGCCAGAGCGGATTGGTGAATTGTTCCGCGAGCGCTCATATCTTCTCCCCGACACAATGTTGTCAGAGCATGAATTGTATCGTCCCAAAGCACTGCTAGTTTGCTGTCGGTGACTTCTTCAAGCTCCTCGAAAGACCTTGCATGGAGCAAGGCGGTGCGCGCTTCAGCAAGCACCCCTAGGTTCTCGTGCGTCAAGAACTGCTTGTTGATGTCGTCCAACAGAGTTGAGTAGGTGGTCGAATCTTGGCGCAGCTGTTCGAAAATGTCAAGATTGAGTACGCGCTCAAGGCGAAGCACCGCTCGGGCTGATTCAGGAGATGCACCGAACTTTTTTAGAAGCTTGGGAATCGTGGCTGCGAGTCTCTGGGCAGCGGCCTCTTGTCCTTCATGAAGTTCGCTCAGTTGCCTCTTGGTCATCTTGGCTTTTCCGGCAGCTGTGTTCTCGGCAACCTGTGCCAAGCAGACTATAACAGACGCGTTGAGAACATCCAGCAGGATGACTTCCTCTTTGTCCTCCAGTTTGTAAGCGGATTGTGCCTGTGCAAACAGGTCGTCGGACGCATCGTTGCTAGTAAGCGACGAATGGTCATGAAGAAGATAGCCCGCAAGCACATCCCATTTGTTCAGATCTGGAATCTTTTCGATCAAAGACTGCGCAGCCAGAGACAACCTTGATTCCACGTTGTTGAAGTTGTAGACATCTTGCAAACCGCCTGCGTTGTGCGGAAGCGGAGCGGTGTTGTCCTCATCTGCATCATACGACAAAAGAAGCTCTGCCAAGCACTTTATACGCAGCCAGGCAAGTCGCGGGCTCTCAGTGTCACCATCTGTTGCTGGTGGCAGAATCTCTTCAAGAGCTTCCAAACCTCCAAGTTCCTCGACCTTGGCCGCATATGTCTCTTCTACACTGGCGGCGAAGAAATCGACGACCACTTTCCGCACTCTTGCTTCGCTATCAAATATGAGCTTGCCGATCGTGTCGATATCGTTCGGCTCGAGAAGACCCTTGCTTCGTAGAGTATTCATCAGCTCCAGTGCTGCAATGCGAGCAGTAATGTCGTTGTCCCTACTAACAATTTCGATGATCCTAGGCCTAAACCGCTCGGTGAATTGCCTCAGGCCACCAAGCTTAGAGTTATCCTTGAAGAACCTGTGGAGCTGCTTTAGTGCCTCCACACGAGTGGCGGCGGCTGAGTCCGACAAAACCCAGCCGAGATATCGCTGGTGCTGACTATCGAAGAATTTGTCCGGATACGTCATGACCCAGTCGCCCAGATGTGCGATGGAGTCGTGACGGATTTTTGGGTCAACGTCACGGTAGCGATGAACGAAAACTGTATCGAACCAATCCTGTATCATGACCTCCAGCTGCGTGATTTTTGCGGCAGATGCATCGGCTTCCTTATTCCAGTCAGCGATCCTGCCCTTGTTTGGCCGCTTGTTCTTCGCTTCTCCTTCGATTTGGCGCAGATTTGTCGCTTTCTTTTCTGCGAGTCCTTTGCCAATTTCACACAGCGCACTCGTTATCGTGAGCGCAACGACAGTAGCAGTATGTCGAAAAGGTCTGCTTGCAGCACCAGACAATGTCGAGATCCAGACTTGTACGTTGTCATTCAAAAGTGGTTCTGAGAAGAGCAGATCTGTAGAAGCGACGGTGCGATAAAGAGCACGGAAGAACGCTGTCAGACTACGACGAAAGTCCAAGGCAGTCTTGGTCTTGCTGTTCAGCGGATAATCGCTAGGTGCATCCTGCAGACTTGTGAGCAGATCACCATGTGCAGGAGTACTTGATCACTTACAGCTTGAAATTTTTCCTGTATCTCCATTAGTCTATATGTGCAATTATCCGGATCTTCGATATCGATCGCGGTGACTTCGTTTTCGCAGCCAGTACAACGCAAGACCAGGTTGACGATCTCGGTAAGCGCGTTTGACTCATGAGATTTGAATCTTCCGAGCCAGTCGCTTGCGATGCTCTCCGGAGTGTCTTCATTTGAGAAGACCATGCCTACACGACCATTAAAAATTGCAATCAATCGGGAGACTACGAAAGGAACTCGCCATATAGACCACCGATCTCAGCGGCATCCGTGTCTACAAGCACCTGCCCCTTCGCAACTGCATTCTTCTTGGCTCTAGGCGCCGCTGGCCGAAGTGGAAGACTCATAGCGGTCCCATTTGTTCTTACACGCTTCGCAGTAGGTTTCCCTCTTGTCACCGCCTTTCCTTTCGTCTTTCGACGTGCTTCCCGCAACTCTTCCTCGTCGGGCTCCCCCTCGCTCGAATCTTCTTCATCATCTTCGTCTTCGTCGGGCGATGCACCATCCAGGGCTTCGTCTTCATCATCGTTGGTGACTGGCGATCGCTTTCGCTTTGCTCGGGAGGTTGCAGCTGAAGGACTAAGAAATGCCGGTGGCTTCGCAACGCGCGACGATTTCCGACGGCTAGGTCTTGGAGTCGCTTCTGCGTCAGGCGCCGGTGAAGATTCCATGCCTGACATGCGCGCCGGCTTCCAGGTAATTCTCTTCAGTCACCGTGGACGGAAGGTGAGCAGTTCGAGCGAATTCGAATCCACCAGATTGGACGCCAACAAGTCAACGCGCGGCTAGAAGCTAACTATTCGAAACGAGAGGTCTACGGCCGCGAGCACTCGTTGGATGCGCGTTGGATGCGACGACGATGACGGCGGGGCGGCGACGAGATCGCGAGAGAGACGCGCGAAAGGGACGCGACGTTGGTCACGTGATGACATGATCATGCGCTGGCTGAGTTGGGTTGGGCGACTTGACTTCTTGCTTGGTCGTCTTGTGTCATTGCTTGTTGCCATCCGATGGTCTCAAATCCGTTCGCCAAATCGGCCTCTATCCCAGGTCATGGCAGCATTGTCGTTGGCCTCTTACCTCCGTCTACGCCTGTCCTACAGGACCTTGCATATCAGTACCCCCTTAAACTCATCGCACCCACACCAACTACCATTTCGTATCACGATTCGGAGCGTGTTTCAGAGTGGGTTCACACCGTCTTCCTCCTCACGTACGGAGGCGGGATCGTAGCTGGTGACACCATCAACCTCCGGGTGTCGCTACAATTCACGACCAAACTGGTTCTTCTTACTCAAGGAAGCACAAAGATATTCAAGTCACCCAATCCCCAGGTCATTAGCCGTCAAGTTATGACAGTGGATGTCGCAGAGAAGGCCGCAATTTGTTACCTCCCTGATCCCGTGCAACCCTTCGAGGATAGCGCTTTTGAACAACGGCAGACTTATAACCTGCTAGGGCTGAAAAGTAGTCTTTGCGTCTGCGACTGGGTCTGCGAAGGTAGGACCGCCCGAAAAGAGAAGTGGACGCTTTCTTCATACGCCTCTCGTAACGAGTTCTGGTGGGCACCGAGAAGCGGTGCTAAAAAGCTTCTGTTACGCGATAACGTTATTCTCTGCAACGCAATGGCTGCGAGCCAAACTGTTGTAGAGCGCATGGATGGCAATGGGGTATTTGGTACTCTAATCATATACGGAGCGCTTTTCAGCTCATTGGCCAAGTTCTTTATGGAGGAGTTCAGGTTGATGCCGCGCATAGGTAACAGGCAGTGGGATCCGAATCCTGATAGTCATCAAGAAACCGCCTTGGAGAGAAATCGCAATGAACGTCTCGAACAGGAGCGCGAGGACGGCGTTTTATGGAGCGCCACGGCAACACGCGGCTTTGTGGTTGTCAAGTTCGGCGCACGTCAAACTCAAGGAGCTCGGAAGTGGCTGCGTATGATGCTTAATATCGAAGGCACCATCAAGCGTGAGTTTGGCGAAGGGGCGCTGCTCTGCTTACGGTGACAGGACTTCGAGTTTCTTAAGTTACTGCATGTTAACCCGGAAGAATGGGGTTTCCAGATGAAGGTAGATCCAGAATATGGCATTCAAATCCACACACACCTTGTCCGAGCCAGTCTTGAAACCCACGGTAGTGTTCCTCAGTCGTCTATACTGCGCACTGTCCATCTACTTGGGGAACATGATGCAGAAAACTTAAAGTTTGAAGCTATGTACCTATGTCATCGCGAGAAGCCAAGCTCGGTATTTCCTTGCAAGCGAATGGACATTCGTCCCCCGTTCTAACTGAGCAACTCTCTGATGTCCTCGATACGCTGGACCTTCTTTTCGTCTTCGGACATCATCCCTAAGGACGAGGCACTATGGATGTCAATATTAGCAAAGGCGACCAGATGCCCAAGGCGGCATGATGACTCACATGAACTTCTTTCTCTCCTGAATTCGTAGCATCTTTTCCTCTATACTGTCCCGGCACACGAATCGAATCACTCTCACGCTCTTCTCTTGGCCCATGCGGTGTACCCTGTCAATAGCCTGTGCCTCGACAGCCCAACTCCACCACGGATCCATCATAAAAACGTTTTGAGCAGCTGTCAGGTTAAGACCGACACCGCCAGCGCGTAAGCTCAACAGAAATACGATACCCTTGTTTGCATTCTTGCCCTCTGATGACGAAAAGGCCGTCAGTACCGTAACGCGCTGTTTCTGAGACATACTACCGTCAAGACGGAGGAAGGGAATGCCCCCGGAACGCAGATACGGTTCGATAAGGTCTAAGAAACTCGTAAATTGGCTAAACACGACTGACTTTGCTCCGGGATTGGTTCTGCGCAGATTTGCAAGATGGCCGAGAAGAGCGGAGATCTTGGCTGACGAAGAGTTGTTCACCCTCTTGAGTGAGATGCGAGGACCCTCCATATTTGTTGTTGACTGTTCTTCTTCGTCATCCCGAACGACTTCGAACATGTCCCGAGAGTTGATGGGTTCACGACAACTGAAGCAGCGCGGAAGTTCGTTTTTGTCCTTCTGATGTTCAATGTAACCGGTCAGACATTTGAGGCATGCGCTATGCCAACAACCCGTCACCGTCTGTCGCAACATAGGTTCCTCGGCGCAGATTGGGCATTCCGCTTCGGCTTCGTCCTGAATTTGCTTCAAGGCATGTGCACCAAACTTGTTGGCGTCTTGCTCAACTTCGTCCATGGTGAAACGGTCGATCAAACTCTGCAGATCCATATCATCACCGAGACCGTTAACGATGTCTGCAGCTGCAGCCGCATCTTCTTCATCGGCAACAATTTCTTTATTACGAATGAGTATAGGATGGTCGCAAGACTGTCTTAACCGTAAAATCTGTGCAAAGATGGTAGTGTACGACTTCATCAGCGTACCGGCTTCAACGTTTGAGTTGAAAGTTCGCTTTACGCGGGCAAATATATGCTGGTACACCTCCCGTTCGTTCTTCGATAGCTCGACTTGCTCGACCTCGATAGTCTTTGGCGGTAACGGAACTAGGGCCTCTCCTTGTGGAGTTCTCATATCTTTGGTCCGTCGTAGCACCAGCGGTTCTAATACTGTTTGCACAACGTCTAGGGCTTTGAGATATTCCTTTGATTCAAACGGCACTGTGATAAACGTCTTCCAGAAAGAAAAGTTACTCCATGGTTCAACACGTAGAAAGTGGACCAGGGAGAAGAGATCCTCAAGGCGATTGACAATAGGTGTACCTGTCAGGACCCATCGATGCTTCGCTTGGATTTCATAGCAGGCCTTGGCTGTCTTGGACTGTCTGTTCTTGATGTAGTGCGCTTCGTCAAGGATTACTCGATAATAGTCTAGCGAGAACAGACCGCCATTGGCGCTTCGGTCACCACTATTGGCCGCCACCTGGTTGAACTCTGATAAAATCGTACCGTAACTGGTGATCACAATATTTGGTGCGTTTGCCGCGTTTGCTTCGCAACACATAGCCTGAAGGTTGACCGCTCCCTTGTCTGCGCCGTAGTACATGACCACTTTCAGTGTGCCTTCTTTAGAAGCCTTCCCAGCCTCACTGAACCACTGAGCTAGGAGGGTCATTGGCGCCACCACAAGAGTCGTACAAGGAGCAGGCTCAATAACGGACGAACCCTTCGACAGCCGTGGTAGGCTGTTAACCGTGGTCTTGGTCCCATTAGACATAGCTGCGAGGTCGATTTCTGAACGCTGCGAATGTATTAAACTCAACATTTCGATGGTTTTGCCGAGTCCCATTTCGTCTGCAAGAATGCCACCGAGACAATTTTGCTCCTGTACTGGCATGTCGAGAGAAAGCTCTCCAGAGTATGGATTGACGTAAAACTTTGAAGAACCTTTGACTTCGACTAGGGGCTTATTGTCGACGTCCTTAGTCGGCCATATGTATTCCTCCCACAGTGGATGCATCGAAGCCTGCCTGTGATCAGACTTATGATCGCCTTCCTTCTCAAGCATCCAGTGTAGTGCTTGCTTTTGATATCTTCGTAAGTCCATGACAAAGGTATTCGGAGGTTGATATTCTGGTGTGTCAAAATCGAAGGACTGGGCTTTCTTATACAGGCTGTCTAGCTGATCCTGCTCCAGTTCCTCTCCTTCTTCGGCATCTTCTGATGGAGGAGATGATGCGGGGTTCTCCGAGGGGTTGGGCTTCTCAGCGGCTTTCTGGTCATACTGTTGAGCAACCTCGGCAGCTCGCAATAAGCCTTGGCGTTTATGTTTCGCTGTAGTGGCATTGCTTTTGGAAGGCTCCAACCTGATCTCGTCAAAGAGCTTGACAAGAGCAACCTGACGAAGGTGCAGGTTGCGCTCTTCCTGTGTCTCTTGCGCCTCGAATAGGCCGGTCTGGCGGTTGCTGTTTTCAGGTTTGATAAGGTTCCCCGTCCTAAAAGCCCCTTTCAAAAAGGAACAAATAACCTGCAGGTATATGGTGTCATTGGTCCGCAGTCTATCAGGAGCATAGACACACGTGCCAGACAAGGTGCAGAGATCCTGATCCATGAGAGCTGCTATCCAGATCGTAGACTCCGTCTCTAATCTTCCAACCTCTTCTCCACGAGCATTCGTGAAGCGCACGACAGTGTCCTGTCTCTTGCTTCCTACACCACTTTTACTACCACGCCCAGATTTCGTAGACACGTGAGTTTTGGCCCGTTCTATCCTTACTCTTTCACCATGCTTGAGAAGGTTCGTTCCACTCCTTGTTGCCCATCCTGTCACCCCGAACGCTCCTACATATCTTTCGTCAGGCATGAGCTCAAGGATCTGACGTTGTTCTCCAGGGGACGTCGGGGGTGGAGGTGTTGGTGGCGCTTCTTGCTGCGCGACCTCGTCTCGCTGGGGTTTGTGGGGCTTGAACGGATCTTTCGATCCTGGCGTTTGGGATAACGTGGAGCGTGCCGCCTGCTTTTTCCACGAGCCATCGAAGTAGAGATTGATTGCTGATGCGTATTTAGCTGGTGTGCACCGGTCGTTGACGGTCTGTCCCTTACCTCGCTCGACGTTGTTCCCAGAAAGCCTCCGCAGAGTATCGACATCATGCGATTCCAGCCTTTCCCCAAGTATACTCTCTAGTGTTGTCCTATCGAATGCAGGGTCGGCAGAATCAAACCCTACCTGCTGCTCGCTTGGGCCATTCTCTAACTCAACTTCCCCATCCAGTACAGACGGCCCTGGCTGGGTTCGGGGCGCATTGGGCGACTCATCAGCGAAGAATCTTCTCTTCTTTGCAGGTCTTTCATCGATATCTGCAAGAGGCATGGCTGTCGTGGCGAGCGCGAGAAGCACGCATGTGGGATAGTGACATGACAAGCAGAAGAAAAGTCGCGTCCATTGACGCGCACCGAGGCAGATGACGTCGTGAATGCTTGGCGCGACAATTGATTAATTGATTGATTGATGGATGGATGATTGCCCCCTCCTCCCTTACAATCATACAACAACAGCCGCTGCCTATACTCTTTCTCTGCCGCAAGCATATGAAAGCCTCGACGACCACCAAACGAACATTGGCGCAGGGCGCTTCTTTAGGTAGACAGCCATGGACACCGAGATTTCGTCTAGGCCGGAGTTATAGCCAACAGGCTGGTACGTCCCAGCTCGAAGTCGAGCGGGCCCGGGCATACTGTACGGAGATGCTGAGGTTGCCTCCACCATCGGATTCACGCCGAATCGCGGCTAACAGCCTGTGAAGACGTTACGATGCTCCTTGCTACACCCTCTCGACCTTTATTCCTCCTGCGGCACTTGACGCATACCTCGCTTTGCGCGCATTCAACGTTGACGTCTCGCGCGTTGCAGACACGACCTCGAATCCTGTCATTGGGGCTATGCGTATGCAATATTGGCGGGATGCGGTAGCAAGGGCTCTTTCCGGTACACCGCCTCAGGAGCCCGTCGCAGTCCTGCTATCGCATGCTTCGGCATCACTGCTTGAGCGTACAAACGGGACCAGTAGGCTTAGCAAATCTTGGCTGCATAGAGTAATTAGTACACGAGAGGCTTACTTGCACGACCAGCCGTACCCAGATCTTGCTGCGCTGGAGAGTTACGCGGAGAATACATACTCGACAATTCTGTACCTTACGCTTGCAGCGTTTCCGCTTGCCTCGATATCGGCGGATCACGTCGCGAGCCATATCGGCAAGGCGCAGGGTATCGCTGCAGTATTGCGTGGATTACCGTTCCTTGCGACGCCTGACCCGTCCAGTAATGCCGGAGAAATTGGAGCCCAGGCCACATTTGCATCGACGCGACAAGGTTCAGTGATGTTGCCGCTCGATGTGATGGCCGAGGCAGGCGTTCGCGAGGAGGAGGTACTGCGAAAAGGCGCAAACGCAACGGGTCTGCGTGATGCTGTTTTCACTGTGGCGACACGGGCAAACGACCACTTGATCACAGCTCGGGAGATGCTGAAGAATCTGTACGCAGGTCAAGAAGTAGGGCACGAATTCGAACACGCGGATGACGCAGAGCATCAGAATCGCGTTCTTCCGGGTCAGGAGAAGCAATCGGCAAGTGCGGACGTTGAACGTGCGTTTGGTGTCTTTATGCCAGCGGTAGCGACGCAGTTATGGCTAGATCAGCTGCAGAAGTGTGACTTCGACGTCTTTAACCCGAAGTTGCGCACGACGGATTGGAAGCTGCCGTGGAAGGCTTACTGGGCTTTCAAAAGGAAGAAGCTGTGAGCTTGACACTGACACTGACAGCTGAGTTGCTGGGAGCGTGAAGCATGACGATGAAATCTCGAACTCAACGCCTGCCTTGGGGTATCTAAGTGGTACATGCTGATGGTAAAATAACGCCAATTAACCTGACAATCCTAAAGTCCGCGTCATCATGCCATTTCCTCCTGGCAGCTTTTCAAAAAGGAGCTCTCCAGCACTCTCCTGACACTCCACCTCATCCTCGCATCCATCGTTAAACATCCCCTGATCAGCTCGATCGCCTTGTCGGCCTCTTCAGAGGCATCCCCGTCCTCCATCTCGGTAAACTCTTGTTTCTCTCTCAACCCCTGTCTGAATCTATCCTCATCCCAGTGGCCTTCCAGAATCATGTTCTGTAGTTTCGGTAGCAAAGGGTGGGTGAATGGAAGTTCCCCAGCAAGCATTGCGAAAATAGTGACTCCAAGCGCCCATATGTCCACAGCAGGTGAGAAGATGGGCTCAGACGCCTCAATCAACTCCGGAGATGCA
>Ga0160427_10002390_pt1 | contig 11320 bp, 9 predicted proteins | sample SolpanmetagenomL_FD_108194 | JGI IMG/M metagenome (GOLD analysis project Ga0160427, IMG submission 108194) | Solar panel surface microbial communities from Lawrence Berkeley National Laboratory, California, USA - L | ecosystem: Engineered > Built environment > Solar panel > Unclassified ...
ATATTAAATATTCTATAGGTAGTTTCCTTAGGCGTAGAGTCTAGTAGAAGGGTTAAAAGCCGTAGAAGTCCAAGTTTTCGCGGTGAAAAAAGTAGGGTTTATAAGTACTCCACTCTGTAGATACAGGACTCTATATAGTAGAATTAGCCCTATAGAGTAGATATCGAGTACGTATTAGTAGTAGTAAAATTAACTATAGAACTTCTCTAATAGACTTAGTAGTATACTACTAGTAACTAATTTCTTATTAGTATAGGGCGAGAACTTTTTTTTTTAAAGTAATTACTAAGTAAGTCTTTAGAAGGAGTAAAACGTTTATACTACGTTTATACTATATATTTTCTTTAATTTACTTAGAGATATATTAAGAGGTACTTAGAGATATTCTAAAATAATTTAAAAACTATTGTAAAATAAGAGTAGTTAGTAATTAAAGAGCTAGAGAGAGTAGCTAGAAAGAGCTAGAGAGGGTAGCTAGAAAGAGCTAGAGAGGATAGATAAATATTATTTTTTGATAAAGCCCGGATTTTAAAATTATAGCCCCCGGTTTTTAGACCCTAGGCTAACTCCCTCCTAAGATACTTACTTAGTAATGAAAAAAAAAAAGGTTCCCGCCCCACACCGATAAGGAATTAGTCACTGGTAGTAATCCTAGAAAGTTCGAAATTGAAAGAATTTCGATGTGCAACTTCTCTATTTACCAGCGAAGTTGATAGCTTTCGATAGCAATAGCAAGCCTTAACGCCACCTGGCTGCTCTCTCACAAACCACAACCGCGCTAAGGTATTTCTCGACATTGGGAATCTTCTTCTGGATCGAACAATTGGTTGAGTTGTTGCTGTTTGTTAGTACTGAGCCCTGCCGAGGGGTCTTACCTTACGTCTTACACAACTGAATGCACCGTGTTACCCTTCGCCTCACACATCACACAGATTTATCCTAACTTCCAAGCCCCCTATCGCTACTACGAACGTAACCGCTGCTAACATCACGTCTTTCTTAAGTGCCTAGCCCTTCTCTTCGACTCTACTTAGCCTACCTCCTACCGCCAGAGCCACGTTGCTCCAGCACACGACGTGTACCTCCCTCATCGCCATTCGCTGTATTGTGCCCCAAACCCCATAACGAACATATCTCTTCGAACCCCCCGAAGGATAACAAGATTGTACAAGATGCCACCTCCCAGAGCCCTTACGTATTCCGACGCCTCAAGCTCATACTGGCCGCCAGGGTGGGGTTTTGAGCGCTTCAGTCGCGCAACGCAAAGCGACAGGGACGCGCTTCCGGAAGGTGAGCTCGAGAAGATGCAAGCGGGATTGCGTAAGATGTTGGGAGAAAAGGGTGTTGGCAAATTAGCCATGTTTTTGTATCAGCAGGAGGTGGAGCGTGAACGGCTTTCGAGGAAGGAGCCGAGCGACGGAGATGGAACGAAAGAACAAGCAGAGGCACAAACAGACACTTATAATATTTCTACCAGTGCGCACGATGGCGTCACAACCTCAATCGACATACCTCCCAATTGGCTGACGCGTTGGGAAAAGTATCACCACAATGCATCATGGGGTTTCTTCGCTTTCCGGTTAGCATTCTACGACGACGAAAAACGTTGGGAAGAGTTCAAAGCTAGAATGGACAAGTACCTCGAGCAAACTTGCAAATCTGGTGCTTGCCAAAGCACCATGACCGACAAAATCGAAGCCGCCTATCAAAAATTTGAAATTCGGTGGATCGAAGATCCTGATCTCGCTGGTGCCAAAGTCGAGGAACTGCGCGTTCGGTTTCAAAGCGCTATTGATGAACACGCATCGGGGTTTTTGCAAAATCTATTCCTTTGCGTCACTTCTGGCGCAGTCGGATCTCTATTGTCGTCATGCGGCGACGACGAGAAGTTGTCTACTGAGCTAAAACGAGGACGATCTAGCATTCCATACTTGTACGCAGTTTCTGCCGAAGCGTCAGATGCAGAGAATGGCAAGAACGACGAATTGGCGTTTAAGCCTATATTCAAAGTGGCAGTGGACGCATTAATCAATCAATTGTGGTGGCAAGTCGATTCTGACATCAACCCATTGGATGAGCTCACCCGCTGGGTCAAGAAATCAGATGAGTTGGACGAAGAAGACGAAAGCAGCAATGATAGCCAGGAGGAGATCTGGTCTTCCTCAGCACCACCGCTTGATCGAGTTCGTAAAAGAATGAAGTTACGAGGGATAGGGGAATGAAAATTGAAAGAATTTCCCGTCGCCGAAAACATTTGATGTCAATCAATTTCATTACGAGTGGGGTCTGAACTGAACTTAAGCTTGAACACGTTTATTTTTTCCTTCTCTTGGAGGAATTTACTTGTCTGATTCCGACATAACCCAGTTCAACATTCGAGAAGCTTCTCATAACTCATCCCTCATGTCGGATAATCCCATTACTCTTCTCATTCGTGGGTTATCGATGTGCGGCCAACCCACAGGAACGCCGCCAGCTGGTGTCTGCATAGGAATCGGCGTGTCTCGGCTGGATACAATAATGAGCATGGTAAGACCAATCGAAATGAAGCTCTCGTACCGTCTCGCCGCCTGATCTACATCTCGCGCCTCCATCGTCGCTCGAGCGGCGATGGTCTGCGTTTGGGCGCCGTTAACACAGTATGCTAGGCCCAGTTGGAGGTTCGAACAATCGTTAGCGAGTGCCTGGGAGAATGTTACTACGTTGAGGTCTCTAAGGGAGATCGCAAGGTGGAGAACTACCGGATTCCATCCTCTGAATTGTGCAAAGGTGATTGCGAATTGGTCTTGGATTTTTTGACAGTAGTCTCCTGATTGAACCGTGTACCATCTAGTAAACAAATGGTTAGACGAAGAGAAAAGAGATAAAAGTGACCCAGGGAAAGTTTCCCTGGGAAACAATGGCAGCACGTACTGATAGCAATCTTTAGTTGTGCCAGATGGCGTTGCTGTAGGAGGTGCAACCGCTGTGGAAGAGCTAGTCGAGTTCCAGTCCTGAGTAGGGAAAACGCAGTAATTGACGCCTGAAAGCAGATTCCCACACGCGGAATCGATCTGTAAATGTGAGCATAAATCCTTTCTTCCGAGTACAAGCAGTGTTCGCCGTCGTTGAAGCAGTTGCCTTACCTGTGGATTCATCCCAAGAAAGACTTGTAATGTTAAGGTATTATTGAGAGCAATTATTTGACAGTAATCACCCTTTCAAGAATACAATGTTAGTGTATGCACTGCAATCTCCACATGAGAAAACCTTTCACCTACCGGCTGAACAAGGTAATATTTAGCACATTTGTTGGTTGTACCAGTAGCAACAGAGGACGGTCTTGATGCTGTCGATGTTCCATACGCCGCCGTTTTGGTCACGCTCGCTCCAGCAATGGTGGTGAAGTTCTGCACGCCACCTGGTGGACCAACACAGATGTTCTGGCCAGCGATCAAGTTTGTGCAATAGGAGTTGATAGCTAAACGTCATCAGCAGATGGCTGCGGAAAGAGGCCTGCGGCTTACTTGGATTCCAGGCACTGATTTGTTGAAAGGATGTGGCGGTGTTACTTGCGATGCCAGCGCATGTATCTCCACTCTGCACAACATATGCGCTACAAGCCGGCGGCAAACAGAGGGTCTGGCCAGGTCAGCTACGCTCGAGCGGGAACAAGCTCGTCATTTCGAAGCCTCACTCGAATCACTTACTTGACCCACAAAAATATTGGTACAGTCCATCCGCAGACTGTTTACCGAGATAAGTGCACCAGTTGAGACGTTATATCGTTTCGAAATGTCGATACAATTATCTCCACCAACAACGGTGTAATTACGACCAGCTACACAGGCCGATGTTGCATAGCCTGCAGGAGCATAGTTGCCTAATGACGTTACGTTGGTCTTCAGCGTTTGTGTTGCCGTCGGTAAGCTCAAGCTACACTTTTTCTGAATAGAAGCCCAGGCCGAAGCCATGTCTGGATCATAATTGGAGTATGAGGTGCTTTGCTGATACTTGAAGAGGTTTACGATGCACTCGGAACATAACTGCGCATCAGTGTAACCTCCCAACAGGTCAGATGGGTTGGTCGCATCGCCAATATTTTGCTCCAAGTATTCTGCAAGCAATGTCAGTCTCAGAAGTCCCAAGAGCAACCACGCACAAACGCGTACCAGTGCAATACAAGCCAGACTTGGAATCTTTCAAACAGATCTGAGTCTGTACAGAGGTTACAGCATCGACCCAATGTGTAGCTGGGTAGCCTGGTTTGGGTTGAGGATCGTTCTGGCATGCCGATACTACTTTCGTGCGATAATTCACCAGTGCTGTGGGACATGCCTTCTTGCAGAGAAGATCCATAACAGTTGAGTTCCCGATAGTAGAGTACTGAGCGCTTCCAAGAAGGGTGAGCAGCTCTCCATAGCATTCTGGAATCGAGGCTGATAGTGCTAAATTGCAGTTTGCTGAAACCCCAGAGATCAGAGTCGAAGACTGATTCACATCAGGAAAGAAGAACTATTTTGCTACCGTGTCAGTGGACAGTGCTATCTGGATGACTGGCTACTTGCACTTGTATTCTGTGCTAAGGCATTGGCGCACAGCAAGCTCAACGAGAGCAGGCGAATGAACATTTTTTAGTGAGTATCTTTTGAGGATGAGAATGAAATGTTAGGAAGGAAGTTACAGCTACTTTACGCTAAATGCACAAATGTGCTAAGTTGCTGATCATAAGTCACCTCACAGCTGACGAGTCATCGTAGCCCCTATTATCATTAAGTTAACAAGGATACAGTAAGCTGGAGTTGTTGGGAAGGCCATGTTTTGCTGCAGGGGGTTCTTGGCACAAGCACACGCCAAGACCGCCGTTTCAAATTCTCGTGCTTTGACGGTTCATCCAAACGGCGGACCGAATAATAACAATGGAATCCGTCACTAATTATACGAGTACGAGAAGATTGTGACCGCATCAGCTCCATCTATATCGGAGTGTCTACAAACACGCACCATTTTCGACTAGCTACACGCACCCGAGCCTCGGCCGAATACCCCCGCGACCGAAAAGAGTCACCGCTCACTAAATTAATGTAAGACCCTACTCCTCCCTATCTACCTACGTATAGTTAATATAAATACTTTACTAATATACTTGCCTTATACACCTACCTTACCTATATACTCTATATTATTATTACTAACTAACTAACTAACTAACTAATACTAACTAACTAATACTAACTAACTAATACTAACTAACTAATACTAACTAACTAATACTAACTAACTAATACTAACTAACTATATTACGATTGCGTTTAGAACTAATAGGCGTATACGTAATACGGAGGCTCTACGGATATTACGGCTAGGGCGTATAGGGCTAGTAAGTAAGGCTTAGTATATTATAATATCTTTCACTTTCCTAGCTCCTAGAACCTCCTATTTTCTCTAGCTTTAGTTTCTTCGATTTATAGCCTATTAAACGTATTTCTAGTGCCTTGTTTTAAACTAATACTAACTAACTAATACTAACTAACTAATATTAACTAACTAATACTAACTAACTAATACTAACTAACTAACTAACTCTAACTAAATATATGCGTAATAACGTTAAAGATTACTAGCTTACTAATAATAAAGGTGCCTACGAGGTGCACGAGAGCTCCCGGGCAGAATGCACGCGCCATACTAAATTGGGTGAAGAGCGATATTTAGCCGGGGCAGGTGCGTGCAGCTAGTCGAAAATGGTGCGTGTTTGTAGCCTCTCCGATCTATATGCGATCGGCGCAAACCTAAAGCATGTGTCTTCCATGAATTGATAATGCACATTGTTGTCAAAGTGTAGCACCTTCTTCTTCAGGAAAACAGTAAACCTCACAGCCAAGCAATGCATGGAACACTCAAAAAAAAACCCTGGCGGGTCGACAAGGTTTCTCCGCCAGTAGTTCTTACTCATCTTACGTGAATTCGGGTTGCATTGACTCGACGCGTCGACTTGGCGCATGTATGTCGCTAAGCAGACGGTCAGAAAGTCAGAAATGATCGGACGGCCGCGCTGATCCAATTTTAGGGGGGACTAATGTGTCAAGCATGATGTAAGTCACAACAGTCCTTGCTTGTTCTGTTTAAATATCTACAACTGCTCGAAAAAGCCCCGCACAAGATTTCTGAATCTGGTGAAAATCATTCCTCTAGTGATGACCATGTTTTCAAACACGAGACTGTTCTTCTCATTCTTTATTCTACTCCTTGCAGGAACTGTAATAGCTCAACAAGACTATTCATGTTCCGCGTCTAAGCCATGCAAGCTAGGCTGCTGTGGCAAGAACAATGTACGTTAACCTGAAGATCGTCCTGCTTAACGATAGTCTGATGAAGCACTTCTAGGTCTGTGGTCTGGGGCCCAGCTACTGCGCGGCCGCCAATTGTACATCCAGTTGTGGGGCAAAGAGCGAATGTGATCCCGGCTGGGGTGCTCAATGGAGTTCGCGTTCGAACTGTCCGCTTAACGTTTGCTGCTCAAAATACGGATTCTGTGGAACGACAACGGAGTTCTGTGGCGACAAGAAGCCGCCAATTCCTAGCTGTCCAGGCGGCACAAGCGCCAATCAAAAGATCATTGGGTACTATGAAGGATGGTCAACGTCCAAAGCATGCAATGGATGTGAGTGGAGTTCATGATTGGAGGTCAGAATAGTTTACTGATATATTCACTAGTGAATCCAGAGAACATGCTTTCCGGCGCATACACTCATCTCAATTATGCATTTGCTTTCATCGATCCCACAACCTATAAAATCGCCAACATGCAAGACTCAGACACAAAATACATGCCACGATTAACGAATCTCAAAAATTACAACCCTGGATTGCAAGTTTGGGTATAGATTTCCTATCGCAGAGTTTTAGCATGTACTGATGCGGAATGTCCAGATTGCAATCGGTGGATGGTCAATGAACGATCCTGATCAACCCACTAAAAGAACATTTTCCGAGCTTGCAGCCTCAAAATCAAAACAGGACGTCTTTTTCGCCTCCCTACTGTCATTTATGGACAAATACGGATTTGACGGCGTCGATATTGATTGGGAATACCCGTAGGTTTTCCTAACACAACTCATTCTTTACATGAAGCATTTCTAACCCAAGTCTCAAGGGTCGCGGAAGAACGCTCGGGGGTTGCTGCCGATTTCAAAAACTATGTCACTTTTCTGAAGAACTTGCGTGCGGCTCTTGGGGCTAAAGGTCTTAGCATCACACTACCAGCATCTTACTGGTATCTTCAAAATTTTGACATCAAGAACATGGAGCCAATCGTCGATTGGTTCAATGTGATGACTTATGACTTACACGGCACCTGGGACGGCACCAACCCTTACCTTGGCCCATACATCAATGCTCATACCAACCTCACTGAGATAGATCTCGCACTTCAACTTCTGTGGCGGAACAACATCAATCCTAAAAAGGTTGTCATGGGTGTGGGCTTTTACGGACGTAGTTTCACGCTGTCCAATCCAAGCTGCAAATCTGCTGGTTGTGGATTTACTGCAGGTGGTAATCCTGGACGTTGTTCGGCGTCGGCAGGGACTTTGATGTTCAACGAGATTCAAGAGATCATTGCTGCTGGCGGAGCCACTGTCACAACCGACACAAAGGCTGCAGTCAAAATTGTCACATATGGCGGCGATCAGTGGGTCTCATACGACGATGCAAGCACACTCAAAACGAAAATGGATTACGCCAATGGTAAATGCCTGGGAGGTGTTATGGTCTGGGCTGCGTCTACAGATGACAATAAAGGAACCGCTATCCAGGCTTTAGCCAAAGCTGCCGGCAAAACTAGCTTTGCGACATCATTGGCGGCGAGACAGAACACCGATCCAAGCCAATGTACCTGGGGTGAATGTGGTCAGAAATGTCCAGCAGGTTTGGTTCCTGTAGAGAGCTCGGGGAGTAACGCTAGTCCGCTAGGCATTGAGCTAGGCTGTACCCAAGGCAAACGAAACTTTTGCTGTCCAGCCAAGGATCCACCCACATGCAATTGGAAGGGAAGTCCAAAATTCTGTGGTCTTATAGCAAAGAACAAATGCGGCGATTCGGAGATAGAGATTGCAGCCAGCACTGACGGATGCTGGACGGGACACAAATCGTTGTGTTGCTCGAAGAAGGATTCAACATCGACCATAGGAGCTTGCAAATGGGAAGGCGCCGCACCATTTTGTTCTGCGGGGGCATTATTCTCCAGCGCTCTGGGCCCAGCTGGAGGTCTCCTTAGCTTCCAAGGATATGGTTGTCCAAATAGCGATAGACCTTTAGAACAGACGAAGAGTAAACAAGGCGAGGGTGGACAACAATCGTGCTCGTACAATGGCGGTTTCAAGAGTTTCTGCTGTCCAAAGCCAAGCCCGTGGAACAAGTGCAAATGGTAAGAGTCCTTGGAAATTATTTTACTGTCTGTCGGCAGACCAACACTAACTGGGGCACAGGCGGCAGGGAAGCACGTCATTTGTTCAATGGGAGTATTTGTTCACGGGACCTCTTGGCCTCCTCTTTGACTTTCAAACCGACTGCAAGACAGGATGTGAGGCTGGAGAGACCACGGTCGCTACTGACAGCTGGGGCTGCAGGTCCGGCACATACAATTTCTACTGCTGTGGAAATCCAAATCAACCAGCACCTCCAATCCTGCCGGAAACGAACTTGTGTCCAGGCCCGGCGAGTCTACCAGGAAGAAGCAGTCAACCGGAGTCTAGTAACAGCCCCAAAAACATCCTGGAAGAAGGTAGGAATTTTGAGGACACCTGTACATTCCCCGGCACAAGTATGAGACGCGACTTGAGCGGTGTGTATGGAAACAACGAGACACTATCAGAGGAGAGTTTAGACTACCCCTTGATGCCAACCGAATGGTCTCCGCTGTTGGAAAGAAGTCTTGTGAAACGTGGCTTACGCGATAGGGCGATGAAGTTGTGCGGTCCTCAACAAAGATCAGCTAGCATATACGTTCAGAATTATCCAGGAGCCACAAGCATCTTCAGAACGACAGGCAAAGCCTACACGGTTGCGAAAGTTGGAGTTTGTGCTGTGGTCGGTATAACTGGTCTAACTACCCTGGACCCCAATGTAGATTGGGTTGCTGAGCATGTTTTCGAGAAGCAAGAATTCCGTGATGCGCTCGAACACATGACAGCGGGCACCACGCCTTCAGGTCAGGCCTTGACCGCCGGAGCGGCGCCATTCAGCATCTTCGACAAAGGAGTGAGTGCATCTTTCAGTGAAAACGTTTGACTTTTTCCATCATTTGTTCATTCTAACACAAGCGTCGTTTTCCAGATTTTCCAAGACAACTGGCCGTCGTCCACTTTCCCCTCCCTCACCACGGTGCGAGGCTGGGCGGGCAACATCAACGATGCCTTCACAGGTCTTCTCGGTCGGACGACCGACCAAGGTCTCAGTAATGCGAACATGGTCAACCTACAGGTTTGCGATGCCGACTTCAACACGTATAAAGAGTACGTGGTCGCAAAGACGGATTTCATGAGCGCCGCCAACTGGGGTAAATACGACCCCCTCGATCGCATCGGTATCCTAACCGACTTCCTGGACACCTTCAGCTATCGTTCTGCCGATCCTGTCATTGCTTCGTTCCAGAAGACGTATTCTGCTATGGCCACGCTGTGGGGTGACTTCGCAAGATATGCAGTTTCGAAGGGGATCACTTACGACTTTGTAAGCGCGTGGAAGCAGATTGTGCCGGATAACTTGAGTGTCCAGGTCACTAATGCTAGGACGGTGTTTACGAAGTACCTGGATGGCGAGATTACGTTCTGGGCTTCTTCGGCGGCGAAGAATCTTTACTCGCCTTCCGTCATCAAGGACATGGCTACTAGGTTGGCGGGCTTCAAAACGAATCTCAACACCCTTGTCGCTTTACCTATCAACAAGATGACGGCGTAGGTGTCAACATATTTGGGAATCACCTCCAGCGATCTTATGAATTTGAGAATGGATGGTGTGAACTGCTAGCAAAATCAATTTTGATGTTTGAAATGTCAACTTTTTCGAGGTCATTACTCCTTAGGAAGATGAGAAAACCTATGAGAGAAAGGCTGGATTTAGTAAGATGCATTCATAAGACTTTGAATCAACTCCATTACCGACAATGTAGACATACTATCTTTTCCAGATTGTAATCACAATACTCATCATTCTTTGCAACTACGTAGTCGCCAACGATGATTGTTTCCTTTTCTTCTAATACGGCCCAGCCTGAACGATTGAATTCCTCCTTCCTTGCAACAAGCAAACTCAGCCAATCAAGTGAGTTCTGTACAGCATGCCTGTGGGTAGTTGAGTAATTTGCCGCTTCGCAATGGGGGCGAGAATCATACACATTTCAGCCTGCCATCAGTCTATTGAATACACCTCAGCCTTTGCAAGCGAGTCATATGCCTTGAACGCGACTAGATACAAGTTCTTGTACCGTCATCCGGGAAAGAAGGAAACGTTGCCGTTGTAGGCAGTGGCCTCCCTTTACCGTTGGTTCTTCGATCTGTTTTGGACTGTTGCCCGTTTATAGCATATGGCGTGATGGACGCTCAAACGAGCAGTATGTTCGACGAGTTTCACGTGAAATTTGATGCTGATTAAATCTCGACATGAAAACCGGGTGGGATTTGGGAGTGTCGACTGGTCGACACCGAGTTACAAATAGATTTTACCAACCTCAGGAACCCGGTGGATCAAGTTAGTGCGGGACTCGAACAGGTTCGAATTGGTATTAGCAACATGATACTGAAGCCGATCATGGATGGTGATTGAATTTCTTGCAATTCTATGGGACGTTTGGAGGAACCTCAAAATCACGAGCAAAAATGCCGTGATTGCGCATTCTGCTCTCTAGATTCCGAGCCACGGGCCATATACGACCTTTAAGCCAACTTTACCTGAGTTTCTTGATCCCATCCTGATTCAGAGAGAAAGATTAGGCGGCAGCAGTGGCTCGGTGGACACGGTAGAGATGTTCGAAACGTTTCGCCTTCCTGCTCCGCGGGCGGCTCGTGACGTCGTACGTGAGGCTACCGCACTTCGGCGACTCTGAATCTCCAGCCGGGCAGAAGCTTGTTCAAGTTCGAAACTTTCGAAACATCCTTGACAGAACTGCGATTTGTGATCTCTCCCTTCGACAACCATGGTTGTGACGAATTTGACCAGTGCCCAGATTGTAGAGAGGAGAACAAGGTCGGCGACGATTATGGAGACCAAGAGTTGTCCGGTAGGCTTCTGTTTAGGCACCTGACAGAGATACTGTGTGTAGAATGTCGAAGGTCGAATCTCA
>Ga0160427_10002392_pt1 | contig 11317 bp, 3 predicted proteins | sample SolpanmetagenomL_FD_108194 | JGI IMG/M metagenome (GOLD analysis project Ga0160427, IMG submission 108194) | Solar panel surface microbial communities from Lawrence Berkeley National Laboratory, California, USA - L | ecosystem: Engineered > Built environment > Solar panel > Unclassified ...
CCGCCCCAAAAACCCTTTTGTGGGCGGCTGGCGGGCCGGTTTTCCGCCCTCCTTAGTCCCGTCTCGCTCATGGCTTCTGCGACCCGCGCCGACTTTCTGCCCGCCCTGCCCCCGGCCCCGCGCCGGGGGCAGCTGGCCCGGCGCCGCCCCGCCCCGGCTCAACGGCTGACTACCTGTGCTATTGACCAAGACGCCCTCCACGTGCGCCTAGCCTTCGCCCCCCACTTCACTAATCTGGCCGCCTCTCCTCTAATTTTTCACTGCTCCGCACGGCTCCGTCGGATGGCAGCATCCCGCGCCTACTGTGGGGGCGCCACCGAATGGCAAGTTGATAATATATATAATTCCTCAAGCTATTTCGACCGTGCTGGGCCTCCTGCGGTCGAGGCGTTGCGCTGTGTGTTTGCGGTCGAGATGCTTGCAGGCGGACTAGTGAAGCCGCTCAGTTCGGCGGTATGGGGCCCACCAGAAACCTGCTGCTTCGGTCAACCTAACTAATATCCTTGTGCTGTAAGAATATAATTTAATGCTCTCAAAATAGCATGCCCCTGGTCTAGAGTATGCATCTACTGGGTGGTTCACCTAATTGCTATTAGACTAACTCATTTGCTACGACTTGCCTATCTTTTTACGTGCTTCTTTGCCCCTAATTGTTATGTTTTTTTTCACCGACCTCGATAAACTTAATCCGCAAGCAGCTAGTCAAGCATTTGGTCCGGTACCCGGCGAGGAAAACAATAAGTTCTTAGTAAGCAATAAGTTCACTATTAAAAGTGATGCCAAAGCTTATAGTGCCCTGGCCGGCACCATCTTGGTGCAACCCGTGGACAATGACCCGACTTCGACAGTGGTCAATGTAGCTCTAAAACCTATTAGCCCCGTAGTAAATGGATACACTCCAATAAATTATATAATATATAGAGGGATAAAAAAATCTAGTATTATTGACCAATATGGAACTATAGTCAACGAAACGAAGAGTGACTTAGCGGCTTTACTGTGGCGTACTTGGCGCAAAGCCCAACAGCTACCCGGGCACGATGCCTCAACTTCGCCTAGCCTTGATGCCATTGGCTGGCACCCAGTAAATGCCGGGGCCGACACCCCGCTGCGCAACTTTTTTGGCAAAAATGATTTTGGCTTCCAATTGCCTACCCTGGCGGAAGGAAAATCAATAGGGGTATTTGATAGCACTGCCGACATTGGCATCGACATCATTTTAGCTGACCCGCTGGTAGTGCCGACGCTAGGCTTGCTTCAGGGCAGCACAAACGTGGTTGCCATTCCAGTGGCTGCCAATTCGGTCTATAACCAGCCGCCAGCCGTCAAGCAGCAGCGCGAGCAGGTGTTGGCTTACCTCGACGTATGCTTGTTCTATGCGCTTCAGGCTGAAAAGGGCGTGAAGTTTTGGCTCTCTTCCAGCAATTCTGCGCTGCGGGCGCTGGGGGATGAGGAACTATACCAGGCGTTTTTTGATAAATTTTACGGAAAAAACTTTCTGTATCTCGACATCAGGAATGAAACCAGCCTGTCGTTAAATCACTATAATGAGTATTTGGATGAACAAGAGCGCCCTGGCATAGACTCCATTTTTTACCTAAGCACCACGGCGGCCGAGCCGGAGCCCTTTGCGGCTACGTGGCCCTGGCCGCTGTTTCGGGTTGACCCGCTGGGGAGCGACGTTGTTACGCTGGCTTTCAAAACGAAGAAATTTAGAAACCAGGACCCCTTGCTGTACCGGGAGTACGGACAATTCGGACCCGATTTGCCCCCGGGGGTTACGAGCCAGGACCGCTTTGCCTCGCTCTACTTAGATGGGTACGGCCTCATCCCCGGCGCGGTGGAGCGCAGTAAAAAAATTACGTTTGCCGTGCCGGTGCTGGCCCAGCCAAATTCGACCAGCAAGGTAAACCGTTGCGCTGTCATCAAGCTCATGCTTGTGCGCCGCACCGTGCCGGCGCTGACGCTCCCGGGCCAGGCCAACACGGCGGTGATACCCCAGCGGCGAAACTACCTGGATAACATTTTCGGGCCCATAACGGACCTGGCCACCGCCCGACCGCGCGAAACGTACGCCAAGCGGTGGATGAGCATGGGGGATTTAGCCAGCGGCACACTGATAGGGGCCATTGTGGAGCCAAGCCGCAGCTACGACGACACGCGGGTCTTGTTTAAAGCAGTCGTGTTGGATTCCTACGCCAGCCCGGCGCTCGGCACCGGCGCTGATGCCGACCTGTCCCCCTACGGGAGAGACGTCCGCGGCCTGACTACGATTTCAACCTACGGGAGCGGCCTGATAGGCCAGGCCTGGGAGGCCTCTGAACTAGGGGACACTATGCGGCGCGTTATTCTCAGTACTAACTCGGGGGCTGACATTCCCGTGCTGGTGCCGTCGGCTCCCGACACGCCCGCCGGGGCCGTCAGCATCTACGTGACCCGCTCGCAGTACGACACACTGCTGCGCACTGCAACGGCCAACTTCGATACGCAGCTACTGGATACTTCGCTGTATTTCACCCCCTTTACGCTCGAAACGACGCTCGAAACAAATCCGCTCAGCCAGAAAAAGCAAGTCTATAGCAGCACTATTACGCTGGGCGGGGCTACCACCGGCGGGTTTTACGTTACGATGACGGAAGACCTCACCCCGGTGAAAATAAGGGTGTATAGCCTGGATGGGCTGCATTTTAACAGCGAGGAGAGCGGGCAGGCTTCAACCGTAACGCTAGACCAGGCCCCGGTGGCAGAGTACACGACTGGCGATTATACGGACGACGTCCGCACTATCGAGCGGGTATACGCCACCAATGATACTCGCATCGACCAGACGGTAACACGCCTGCGCGTACACTACTACGGGTTTTCCAGCGAAGACGCGCCGGGGCTAGACACTGCTACGGGCTATTCCGGCAAATATGGAAATCTGATAGACGGCCGAACAACAGCTGGCAAAGGCTATCTCTTCAATCTTAACGTGCCGAAGGCCGACTATTGGGAAAGTTTTCCTGGTGGGCTTTGTAGAAACAGTCTGCTGGGGGTTATTCCTCCCATTGGCTTGGCTGAAGCTGACAAAGTGTGCCGGGTGCGCCAGGTGCATCGTGGCGACGCCGGCATCTCGGAGGCACTATTCGCGCGCATAGGTAGAAAAGCCGGCCAGGTGCCGGACCTGGTACGGAGTGGGGTGCTGCTGGGCCGCAACGGGACGGGGCTGGTAGACCCCGGCAACACGATAGTAGACATGGGGCACACCCTCTACACGCTCGATGCCTTATTTACAGCGCCCGTTTTTCCTGACCGCGATGACAAGCCTACCCCTTCTACCGGGTTCGTTGCCTTTGGAATGAAAAGCTCTGTATTACTGGCAAACTATATTGGGGATATTACGGGTACGCTGGGAGTATCTTATAATCTTTACTACAATAAGTTTGGGCCTAATAATTCGGCCTTCCAACAGCGCTACTCTCGGCACGATTTTATTGAAGAGCAGTATGACATCACCTCCCCACTACCCGACCTAGTGAGTGACGCAGATGGGTTTGCGCTCTACGCGGTGTGGAAAATCATCTTCAAACAAGACCCGGCTACCAAGCTCTCGAAGGTGCTTGCCTACTACTATTCTACCGACCCGGATAATAATATAGAGTACACCTATAAGAGCCGGTGGAAATTGTTTGCGCTCGGCGCGGGCTTTCTTCGGCTTGAGGCGGGCAGCTACTACTGGCGGCCCGATATGGACGAACTGCGCAAGCAAATGGCTGTCGGCTACGCCTTTGGCTACCTGGCAGAGGCAGAGTCAATGAAACTGGCGTTCTACCTGGGTTCTGGGGGAATAACCCAAGTGTCGGATATAAGTGGTCGGATATCATTTGATTTAGGCAAGGAGGCTCTGAAAAGAATATACCTAAAGCAACTGGATGACGCGGATATGAACTATGTATTACTGCGCTTTCTCACTCAAATAAAAGGTTTGCTAGTGCAGGAGCAGGCCACCAGAACCACCATCCATTGAAAAAAACCCTCAACCCGCTGCGCTGGCCGCTGGCTAAGACATTGGCCATCATTGTTTTCATCGTAGGCTCTACGTGGGTGCTTTACATCCCCTACACCCCCGGCTACGATGCCCATTACGGTCCTGAGTCTTTCGCCAGCGCCTCCTTGCGAGCCAGCTACTGGCTGGGGAGCTGCTTGCTAGCCTCCTACGTGCTACACACGCGGCGTTTGGCGCGCGCTACCCATAACGGCGGAGTAGCCTACCTTTTGATGATGCTTTTCTATGCTTTTATGCTTGTAGTACTGGCAGTTATCTACTTCAGTGGCCCAAGGGGAGAAATTGGTACCACCCCTTTCTGGAAGTAAGCCAGCCCATGTGGCAGCAGGCCTTTCGGCACGCGGGTCCGCGCCGTTTGTGCCGGCCCTTATTCGACTTCTACTCTCTTCACTATTCTTCTCCCGGCAATGGGTCCTTACCAAAGCTTATCCGATATATTCTCTGTGCAGCAGCTGCCCGGTGCCCTGGCCCTCGTGCCGCCGGGCACGGCCGATGTTTTGGAGAACATTTATTACCGCAACCTGGACGTGCAACTACGCCAGGCAGGCGCTTTTGCGGCGACTATCGAACTGGTAAGCTACCAGACCCTGCGGTTTGAAGTAGTGGGAACCGGGTTTTATGTAGTGCTTAATCCGGAGCAGCTGACTGCCGATGGGGTTACGCTCATCCCGCTCTCGCTAGGCTATAGGCTGGGCATCAGTGCGCTACTACCACAACTGAACCTGCTCACCATACCAACAACGGCCACGGAGCTCTTTGCGCTTGTGCTACCGCTCACCGGCATGACGGAGAGCAGTTTGCTGATACACGCCTTAGTGGCTTTTGAGAACGCATCTGCCGATAATTACGCCGCCCTGCGCAGCTTCGCCATGAAAGCCAATGCGGTGTTTGGCACTTCCAATGGCCTAGCCATCCCAGCGCCCGCAAGTACCGATTTTGCTCCCTATTTTGCGCAGGTCCTTCAGGCGTTTGCAGCTAGTGTTCCTTCTTTGACCTTAATTGAATCTATATATAGAATATATATTTATAATGCCGCCGAGGAGGGGATGCTAGCCAACCTGACTCAGCTCCTAACTTTATTACTTGGCCAAAAACCTTTGGTGGTACTGACCAAGCTGTTCATCCCGCAGGTGAAGGCGGAGCTGCAAGTTTCACTGGGTATAGAGGTACCGCGCAGCATCCTGCTACCCGTAAAGCTTAACCAAGACGGCACCTATTCGGTAGATACTGACACAACGACTCGCACCACCATCGTTTTTGCGAAAGGAATCTTTCAGTTCAATACTACCGGGGGCTTTGGCTACGAAGCTGAAGTGGCCGCCAGTCTGGCCGTCGCCCACCCGCGCGCTCAACTCGGCGATACGGGCCTCCAAATTGCCTTTCAGAAGGCCAAAATCGACCTCAGCGAAAACACCAACATTGCTGAGGCTGATGCCGATGGGCGGCCCAGCAACTTCCGGGGCTTTTATGCCAAGGAAGTGGATATTTTCCTGCCCGACGGCTGGACTACCGAGCCGGGCAGCGTGCAGCTCACGGCTACCGACTTGCTCGTGGGCACGGGCGGCGTGTCGGGCACGTTTGGGGTGAAGGCCAGCGCCAAGCCCACCGGGCTGGACCCGGGCATCATCGTGCAGGCGCGCCTCTTTGGCGATGTCGTGGTCAAGTTTAAGGCTTTCGACCTGGCGCTGAGCCAGAATGAGGTAACGCGCTCGAGCGTGACGGGCACGTTTTCGCTGGCCTCTTTCAAAGATGACAAGGGCAAGGTGGTCGAGTTTCCGTTCAGCCTCGGCTTTTCGGCGGCCGGCTACGAGCTGGCGCTGAAGGCCCAGGTAGATGCTAAGGGCAAAACCGTGCCTGTGATAGTGAAGCTGCCCGCCGGCGTTGAATTGCATTTTACCCGATTGGCCTTTGGCAAGGATGCCGACGGCATTTACCTCGACCTGGCGGCCGACGTGGTGGTGACCAAGGCGCTGCCCATTGTGGGCAAGGCCATGCCCAATAAAATTGCCATCAGCAAGCTGCGCGTCGATTCGACCCACGGCCTGACGGTGGCGGCCCAGCCCGTGTGGGCCGATGGCACCACCACGGCCAAGCCCCTGGGGAAGGGCGACGACATTGTGCAGGCCATGAGCCTCACCATTGCCAAGGTACTAAAGGTGGACCACATCCACCTGAGCCTGCTCGATAAAGGCCCCGATACCTTCGCGGCCAGCGCCACCTTCGATGCCACGCTGGGCCTCACCGACGACTCGACGGCCGCCGAGCCCAGCGCCGACGGCACGCCGCCGCCCGGCTTCCGGGCCAGCGTGAGCAACGCCGGCTTTACGGCTACGCTCACCCGCATTCCCAAAGACCCCGTGACCGGGGCCAGCACCACGTCTGGGCAAACGCCCGGCAACCTGGGCCTGCTCAACGTGGGCCTGGGCCTGAAGCTACCCGACGGGGCCAGCGTGTCCATCAACGCGGGCGGGCTGGTGGGGGCGGGTAAGCTCTCGATTTTCGACAACGGCACCCGCTACGAGGGCGCCCTGACCCTGGCCTTCCGCGATACGCTGCACCTGACGGCCTACGCCCTGCTCAACGAGCGCCTGCCCGATGGCAGCCCGGGGCCGTCGCTGCTGGCCCTGGTCACGGCGCAGTTCGAGCCCATTCAGCTCGGGCTGGGCTTCACGCTCAAGGGCGTGGGCGGCCTGCTGGGCCTGCACCGCACCGCCAACACCGACTACCTGCGCGGGCTGGTGCGCGGCGGCAAGATGGACCAGCTCCTCTTCCCGGATAACGTCTACAACAACCTCACGAGCGCGCTCACCACCATCAACGCGGCTTTCCCGGCCGCCCGGGGGCGCTACGTCATTGGCCTGCTGGCCCAGCTGGGCTGGGGCACGCCCGAGCTTATCAGCCTCGACGTGGCCCTGCTCGTGGAGCTGCCCGCCCCGGTGCGCCTGCTGGTGCTGGGCGTGCTGCGCGCCATGCTGCCCACGCGTCAAAACGATATTCTCAGCCTGCGGGCCGACTTCCTGGGCAGCGTCGATTTTGGGGCCAAGAAGGTGTCGTTCGATGCCTCGCTCAGCGACTCGCACCTCTGGAAGTTTGCCCTCTCGGGCGACATCGCTTTCCGCCTTTTTCAGGGCGACAACCCGGTGTTTGTCATCACGGCGGGCGGCTTTCACCCCAGCTACCAGCCCCCGGCCGGTGCCGACCTGGCTGGCCTCAAGCGCATTACGCTCGCGCTGGCCAAGAACGACAACCTGCGCCTGACGCTGGAAAGCTACTTTGCCGTGACTAGCAACACGGTGCAGTTTGGCGCCCACCTGGCGCTGTACTACGCCATTTGCCGGGGCCTGCACGTGGAGGGCAATTTCAGCTTCGATGCCCTCTTCCAGCTCAACCCCTTCCACGTGGAAGTGGGCGTGGAGGCGGGCGTGGCCATCAAGCGCGGCGGCTCCGAGCTGCTGAGTCTGCACCTCTCGCTGCACGTCACCGGCCCCGGCCCGTGGCACGTGTGGGGCGAGGCGAGCTTCAAAATCTGGTTTGTCAAAATCAGCTTCGACGTGGACGCCACCATCGGCGAGCGCACGGCCAACGAGGATACTTTGCAGCGCCCCGACGTGTACACGCCCCTACGGGCGGCCCTGCTCGACGGCGCCAACTGGCTGGTGGAGGCCCCCGCCAATGCCCTGCCCGGCGGCGTGGTGCTGCGCCCCGCCAACGCGGTGGCCGGCCAGGTCTTTCTGGACCCCAGCGGCGCCATCACGCTGCGCCAGCGCGTGGCCCCGCTCGGCGTCAAGCTCGAAAAGTTTGGCAGCAACCCGCTGCTGCCCACCGGCGGCAACTACTTCGAGGTGCCGAGCTTCAAGGTGGGCAGCAGCACCTACTCGCGCACTGCCACGCCCGGCAACGTGGAGGAAACCAAGGATTTCTTCGCCCCCAGCCAGTACTATAAGCTCACGGATGGCGAGAAGCTTTCGCGGCCTTCCTTCGAGCTGCTGACCAATGGCCTGCGCATCACGAGCCTGGCCACGCTGGTGGGCGCTGGCACCGCCACCCGCCGCGTGGTCGAGTACGAGCAGCTGCTGCTCGATGGCACGGCCACCGGCACCGCCAGCGGCGGCATCACCCCTAGCCAAAAGGTGCAGGGCGGCGCCGGCACCACCCGCCTCACCCCCGAGGCCTTTGGCAAGCTGGCGCGGGGCAGCGCCCTGGGCCAGGCCGTGCAGGCCGCCCAGCCCTCGCAGCGCGCCCCCGCCCCCGTGGGCTGGGCCGCCGATACCTACGAGGTGGTGCACGCCGCCACCCTGGCCCTGTACGACCCCGCCGACGCCGTTGCGAAGCACGCCGGCCACGAAAAATTTGGCAGCCAGCTCGAGGCCGACCAGTACTGCCAGGCCCTCGTGGCCGCCGATGCCACCCTGGCCGGCGAGCTGCTCGTGGTGCCTACTTACCAGCTGGCGCTGGCGTAGGCCGCCTAGCCATTCTCACTTATCCTGACTTTATTCCGAGTCTGCCATGAGCTTCCCATATACAGACCCCAATGAGCTTGTTGTAGCACAAGGGTTTATAGACGATTCTACGCCAGGAATTGTATATTACGCTTATATAAAATATAAACGCAATTACCAAGATTACACGAAAAACGCCTACCTGGAAAGGGTGCCTGCGCGTTCTGGCCGGGACTTTTACTATGAGAGTCACCTGGATAGCGGCACGATTGACCAGTATGACTACCAGGGTAATACTATTACCGCTGTCTACTCATTCGGTGGTGCCAAGCTGCCACAAATGGGAAGCCGTGCCGCTACGCCAGCGCCCACTGGCCCCCCAAGTTCCATCACCATCCCCGTAGCTTACCAAGTCACGGATAGCAACCGTGTACCTGTGCCCGGCAAGGTGCGGGTGGTGGTGACGGGCACGCCGGTGGGCAAGCTCTACGGCAACCTGAACAACGGGCTATATAACGAGATTACGTTGCCGCTGGTCAACGATGCCAGCGGCCCCCACTACGATATCACGGGCCTGGCCTCGGGGCAGTATACTATTCACCTGAAAGACGAAGCCCAGCCGCCCAACGTCGCTTCGTGGACGGTAAACGTGGGGGTGGGGGTGCAAGCTACCGCGAAGTGCGAGTTGACGATAGACCCGCTAACTATCAGTTCGCAGGCGCCCAGCGGCATAGGCCAAAATGATGGAAGCGTATCCGGCATACTCAGCAAAACCAACGGCAGCAAGCTGGTGAATGTGGCGCTGTGGCAGGGCACCCAATCGGTATACAATACCGACGTGGTTAATGTCGTGAACACGGTGAGCCAAAGTCTGGAGGGCTATCGCTTTACACTGCATGGCGTGGCACCTGGCGCCTACCGTGTGCACGCCTCGGCCGACGGCTGCATCTTTCCGCAAGACGCCAAAGAGGCGCCCCAGATAACGGTTGACCCGCCCGACCTCAACATCGGCGACCAGCTGACCTTTTTGCCCTGGGTGCAGTCTCGGCTGGCCAACGGGGCTACGGCTTCGGGCTCCGACGGCCGCCCCACCCTGGACCTGGGCGCCGAGCTGCGCAAAAAAGACGGCCCCAGCGCCCTCAGCAGCGAAAACCTGCCCGCCTTCAAGGGCGAGATATACGGGCCGGGCGACGTACTGGGCATCAACGAGCGCGCCATTCTCACCACGATGCCGCACCCCAATGCCACGGGCTTTTCGCCCTTGCAGCTGCCGGCCATCGACTTTAAGGAGGAAGACCTGCCCTGGCGCTTCAGCCTGCCCGTGCCCAGCGGCCAAACGCCGCTGCCGTGGTGCTTTTTGCTGGTGCTGAAGGACGAGGATACCAACCGCGAGTTTACGGCCCTGCCCCTGACCGGGCCGCTGCCCAGCATCCGGGTGCCTGCGGGCTGGCCTGCCCCCAGCACCGCCCCCGGCCAGGCTCAGTACTGGGCCCACGCGCAGCTCAACGTGAGCCTGGGCAACCCCACGGCCACCCCGCCCAAGCCGCCCACGCCCACGGAAATCGACGATTTTCTCACCAAAATTCTGCCCACCAATCCCGACCTGGCCTACTCACGGGTGCTGAGCCCGCGCCGGCTGGAGCCCAACACCCGCTACCAGGCCTTTTTGCTGCCCGCCATCGAGGCGGGCCGCCGCGCCGGCCTGGGGATGGAGTTTACCAGTGCCCACCTCGTGCCGGCCCTGCCCACGGGCGGCGGCACGGCCCCGGAGCAGGTGTTTCCGGTGTATTATCAGTGGCGCTTTACTACCGGCACGGCCGACGACTTTGAGGACTTGGTGCAGGACTTGCACCCCTACCAGGGGGCAGCGGCGGCGGCCGTGCCCACGCTGGCCGTCACCACGGGCCTCACCACCCGCCAGCTGCCGCTGCCTACCCTGCTCACGGCTACCGATGCGCCGCCCGCCCTGGAGCCCGTGCCCCTGCCCGTGGCCAGCTACCTCTACGACCGGCTGGCGCCCGGCTTCACGGGCCAGCGCCCGGCCTCGGGCCGCCCGCTGGTGGCCCCGCCCCTGTATGGCCGCGCCTACCTCGTGACGCCCACCCTGCTCGACCCCGCCGTGCCCACCCGCGACACGCCCGATGGCGGCGTGGCCAACTCCTGGAAGCACCAGCTCAACCTCGACCCCCGCTACCGCGCCCTGGCCGCGCTGGGCGTGCAGGTGGTGCAGGAAAACCAGGAAGACTACGTGGCCCGCGCCTGGGAGCAGGTGCGCGACATCTTGCTGGCCAATGAGAAGCTGCGCGCCGCCCAGTATGCGCTGCGCACCACTTCGGGCCTGCGCGACCAGCACCTGCCGCTCAACATCACCACCACCACTACGACCACCAGCACCAGCGCCACCGGCGGCGGCAACCGCTTTGCCGCCAGCGCCCAAGCGGAAAGCGATGCCAGCGCCGCCCCGGCCCCCGAAACCGACGCCGATGCCAGCTTTGCGCCCAGCGCCGTAGCAGAAAGCGACGCCAGCGCTCCGGCGCCGGCGCCGGAAAAGGCTGCCCAAAAGTTTGCCGCGTTCACCACCCTCGACGGGGGCGGCACTGCCCCGGCCGCCCCGGCGCTGGCCGACTACGGCCTGCACCTCACGGCCCTGAGCCTGAGCCGGGTGCGCGTGAGCGACGACACCATTGCCCGCGCCACCACGCCGGATGGCCAGCCCGTGCCGCGCCTCACGGCCCGCGAGGCCATCCGGCGCAGCAGCACGCCGGCGGCGGCGTTCAGCCCCGCGTTTCGGCGCCTGAGCAAGCCCTTTGGCAAGTACCAGGTGGGGCAG